>Ga0116227_10000149_pt1 | contig 116295 bp, 99 predicted proteins | sample S1TSphgellanicum_FD_89693 | JGI IMG/M metagenome (GOLD analysis project Ga0116227, IMG submission 89693) | Host-associated microbial communities from peat moss isolated from Minnesota, USA - S1T2_Fb - Sphagnum magellanicum MG | ecosystem: Host-associated > Plants > Peat moss > Unclassified...
AGCTGTGCCCCGGTCTATACGCAATTCCAGTGTCTGGTCTGGAGGCTCGTACCGATGTCGGAAAATCTCAGGTTCGATTATGGATTTACGCGCCGCCGGTCGCCGTCAGGCAGAGGTCGGCCATATACGGTCGTTCGACATAGTCACCCAGATCGGTGACAATCTGCCGTGCATCTTTCTTCATTTTTCAAAAACTACACATGCCTACCGTCGACGGCGAACAGCAACCCTTACGTTTGCGTTTACTCCTTAAGTGGCTGCTCGTGTTTGTAACCATCGGCGGCTTTCTCGGTATATTTATAAGGCAACCTGACGCATACCCTTCTCTGGACTTTGCCCATCGTGTTCATCCGGCTTGGGTTGGAGCAGGCGCAGCGCTCATTACTTTCGCCCTCGGCATGATGCTCTGGGCATCCAAAGCATGCCGCACGCCAAATTCGAAAGCACCTCTGATATCACAGGCCATAACAGGTTCATTATTGGTGGGCGCGCTTAATGGCTTCACGTTCTTGGGGACTACTTCTAGCATCGAACAGTGGATAGCGAGATCTACTGCGAAGGCCGACGCAATCTACCTGACTACGGTCAGACCGTGGTATGAGAAAGGATGTGTTAATAGCGTTGAGTGGTATGAGCCGACACTTAAAAACAACGTGATTTTCTGTACAAACCTCGCGATTTTTCGGCGAAATGACGGACGTACGTCTCGTGAAGCTATTGCGCATGTTTTGCGTGGACCATCCGGCATACGTGTTGTGACAATACGTGCTCTCGACACGGACTTGGGTCAAAAAGACCTCGCCGCCATGCGGTCCGCTGCCCTTGGGGCAGATCGCCAACGATCGGTCTCCCAGTGACGGTTTAGTAGTGACTCGACCATGTCGCCCCTTGGCTGCTGCACGAGCGTCCGCTCTCGATAAGGCCAGATGTCCCTTCAGGGTCGCCCACGGTCCTCTGCGTAATATGCGACTTCCTCGACCGTAAGGAATTCATTTTGAATTTAGTAAAGCGCGTTATGTACGGTTTCGCCGGAGTGGTTTTCCTGGGCTTCCTGGCCATACTAGCGCTGCACCACAATGGGTCGATTGAGACAGAGATCTTGATCGACAGTCCGCCTCAGACAGTGTGGACGGTCCTTACGGCAACCGACGATTACCCGTTGTGGAATCCGGAGATTTCGCAGCTACGCGGACAGCTTCGCGAGGGCAACGTCATCGAGTTTGTGGAGGGGACGGGGTCGGACGCAATGGTCTTTCATCCCACGATCCTTGTGGTGCAGGCTGTTCGAGAATTGCGATGGAAAGGGCATGTATGGTTTCCCGGTATTTTTGACGGCGAGCACCACTTCATTCTCGAAACCGTGGGCAATAAAACGCGCTTTGTCCAAGGTGAAACATTCACCGGCATTCTTGCTGGAACCCTGACTCAGAGTGTCCTGAGGGACACGGGTGATAACATGCATGCGATGAATGTCGCGTTGAAAAAGCGAGCCGAGCTGGCTTCTGGGCAACCGCCGAAATCGCCAGCGTATCACTCAGGCAACTGACTCCTGACTGATGTTGAATGGCCGCTGATGAGAACTGCAGCTGACCGTTCAGGGTCGATCTGAGACGGTCGCGGAAGTTGACGCGGCACTATCTGGTAAAAAAAGCCGACCGGAATCCGGTCGGCGAAAGGTTCTGGCTATTCCGAGGGCCGTGCCAGAACCTGAGAGGCTTGCATTATGCCGCGTAACCTGCCACCGCGAATGTATTCTAGGTAACGATGCCCGACGTTGTGCCCGCATGGGCTAGCGCGACGAAAGCCGCTGGCGCGATTTGGAAGTGCACGAGGGAAGGGGAGATGGACAAGAAAAAAATCCGCCGAAGCGGGCTTTCGTTACATCATTCCGTGCGACCTGGCGTAGTCGCGCAGGGCGTCGTTCATGCGTGTCTGCCAACCTTCACCGGTTGCACGGAAAGCGTCGAGCACGTCACGATCGTAGCGGACGCTAGTTGCGACCTTGGTGATGTCAGCCGGCGGGCGCCCCCGACGCTTCAACAGTTCAGCCGCGGCACTTTCACCGACCCGCTTTGGAAGCGTTTCATGCGCTGGGCGCATCCGTCGAATCTCTTCAGTGTTCAGTTCTCGCGTGTCGGCATCTGCCGCGATGCCAAGATTGATTGCTGCATCTTCCTCATCGGTCGGCATCACGATGCTGCGTTTGCTCGACATAGTCGCTTACCTCACGTTTGTTTGCCTTGCGAAGGCTGATCGCGCGCAGCGTTTCGCCGCGCACTGTATAGACCAGGCAATAGACACGGTCGCCAATCAAGCCATACGCGATAAAGCGTTGCTCGCCGTAGGCGTAACGGTCGTCAAGCGCGTCGATCGCGCTACTCCATTCGAAGCTTTCGGCAAGAGCCAGTGACACTCCGTGCTTGCTGCGATTGACCTGGTCTTTGGCTGGGTCGAATTCGATCCCTTGCGATTTATTGTACATACGATAAATATTTGTTGCAAGGTTACGCGACGCGCAGCGACGTTTCTTGTCTGCGCGCCGCAGGCTGCGTTGATTCAGGTTCAGGTGCGGATCTGTCGCCGAGATTACGGCGCCGCGTCTTTGCGAACGTATGCGGGCGGGTCAACGCCGGCAAACATCCGGCCAGAGCGCCACATGCGCGGCAGCTCGACCGCGAGCATGCGCCAGCGTGCGAGCACGGCCGCGAACGTGCCTTCGCGCTTGGCACGGCGGATCTTGTCGATCACGCTCCATCCCCGGACATACAGCGCGAAGCTGCGACGGTTCGACAGAAAATGCGGTGCGTGAACGCCGACCCACGCGAGCAGTTCGGCAGGCGGAACGTCAGGGGCGGCTGGATCAACGTCAATGTTGGCAACCACGGCGGGTTCGTCGGCCGGCGCGGCGCCACGGTTGTCGCCAGACGCCGCAGCTGCTTCAAGGGCGAGCAGGCGGAGCACTTCGATACGGTGCCAGGGAATCGGCGAGCGGCCGGCGATATAGTTGCGGATTGATCGTGAGCAACAACGCAGGGTCCGCGCGACGGCCGCGACGGACAGACCCTCGGTCAGGGCGAGAAACTCATTGAGGCAGCCGTGACGGGGTTCTGCGGGCACCTGGAATCCTGCTGAAAATCAGAAGCGGCGCGAAATATAACAGAGCGCTTACAATTTCGCACAAACTTCAGACAAATGTAATTTTCAGTGCTGGAGTTAGCTAAGCTATTTGACATAATATAAATTATCACTTTTTATGCTGTAGTAGCTTTATAGAAATGTCGTGTTCTGGCTCATTAGAAATGTCCGCTTTCCCGCCGGAGCCCACGCCACCAAACAACGCTTGCCGAACGATTCTATCGACGCGACGGGACCCCAAGAGAACTCAATTCGAGGGGATCGGCACGAATTGATCGCTCGCAATGAAATGGAAGTCAAAGTCACTGGAAGACGACTGCGGCAAAGTAATTCGAATGATCGGGATAAACCCACCATTAGTGACTTTGTAGTAGTCGCTCTGGTCGTCTTGCGCGTCTTTGAGTCCTTGTCCGCCGTCGTCGTTGCTGTTGGCTACGATATAGAAAAGGGATTGTATGGGCAGCACGGATGGATCAACGTCGGTGGTCCATACGGTCAATCGTAATTCGTCCTGTTCCTGAAATGAAACGTCATTGAACATGTCCCGCGCCTGGATAGTCGCGTAAAAAGCCTGGGCAGTATTCCCATATTTTGAGCCCTCGCTTACGTCGAATCCGCATTGATAGAGACCATTAGATTGGTTGAGCCCACCGTCGCCGCTTTTGTACTGGGTCAACCACTGCTGTGCTGTGGTAATTCCCTGCCCCTGGCACGGACTACTTTGCTTCAAATACGTCGTGTCCGGGCCGCAGCCTTCGTTCTGTCGGTAATCAGTCCAGCCGTCCAGGGGGAAGGAGCATAAAACATCGAGCTTTATCTTCCGGTCTGAACCGCTGTAGCGGTATTTTCCTAACAGAGGGTATAGCGTATATCCATGTGAACCGTTGCTTTTGAATTTATCGAACCTGGCGTCATGCCGGATGTACGAAAATGACACGGCACCTTCATGCAAGGACGACGGCGAAGGCTGCCAGAAGTAGTAGCTTTGTCCCGCTACTGGCCGTGCCGTCTCGCGAATGATTATTCCAGAACATAAAAACGCCGGCGCCGTGTTACCACCGCAGTCCTTGCCGGTATCGTAGTAAAGATTGCCCATGTCTTGCGCCGTGTGAGGAGAAGACGCAGCGTTGCTGGTTATGGCTGTGGATTCCGCGGCGCAGACGGTTAACGTCAGCGCGCCGATGGCTACGCAAATAGCATAACAAAAATTTTTCACGATTTCTCCCCTGCTGATTATTAGATTTCTTCGTCCTCTCTTGCGGGCAGCAAGCTAATAGCGTCGCCGCCTGATCAGCATAGGTTATTGAAAACAATATTCAAATTAAACGTATTTTTAATCGAATAGCTGCGATCGAATACAGCCGTCACGCAGTCTGTTGACTCGCCAGTTTTATTTTTCGACGCAATACTCGGTCCTTCATGCGTCAATTGCCTCATCCACTGTTTAAAACCAGTGACCCGAGGACGCGTTTAGGGAGCGACTGCATCGACCGCCTCCTGAATCTTTGACAGATGCCGGAAAGCGAGCGACTCGCTGATTGGCACTATCATTTCGACCGACACGATGTTCTCCTGTTTTTGTAGTCCCAACTATGGCCCGACCCGGCTTTACACCTACTGACTCCCGCTGCTTTAACCGCCGCTTTTCGCCGGCGGCCGAAGCGCGTGCCGCAGCGGACGGAAGAACGCGCGAATGTCCTCGGCCAGCAACTCCGGCTGCTCCAGGGCCGCGAAATGGCCACCCTTCGACATCAGGGTCCATCGCTGCACATTGAAGGCGCGCTCCACCCACGAACGCGGGGGCATCGGCAACTCGCGCGGAAACACCGCCACGCCGAGCGGCGTCGCAACCCGTTCGGACGTTTCGAAGGCCAGCGGGCGGAGCCGACCTTCCTTGTAGATCCGAAACGAGGCGTCGAGCATGTGGCCGAACCAGTAGATCGAAACGTCGGTCAGCAGTTCGTCCATCGTGAAGACGCGTTCGACATCGCCGCCGCAATCGCTCCACGTGCGGAACTTCTCCGCGATCCAGGCAGCGAGGCCCACGGGAGAATCCGTCAGCCCATAGGCCAAGGTCTGTGGCCTGGTGCTCTGCTGGGCGGCATAGGCGCCCTCCGCGCTCGACCAGGCGGCGACGGTGTCCAGATACGTCTGTTCATCCGCGGTCACCGGCGGCAGGCCGGCGCCCAACGGGGGCCGAAAACTCCCGGGGATATAGTTGATGTGGGCGCCAATGATCTGCTCGGGGAAGCGACGTGCCAGCCACGCCGAGACACCCGCGCCGATGTCCCCGCCTTGCGCCCCGAAGCGCTCGTAGCCGAGCCCGTTCATCAGCTTGAGCCACAATCCGGCAACGCGGTAGGGGCTGACACCTGGGCTGGTCGGAGCCGCAGAAAAGCCGAAACCGGGCAACGACGGGACGACGACATGGAACGCATCGGCCGGATCATGACCATGCGCTGCGGGGTCGGTGAGAAGCGGGATGATGCGCTCCATCTCGACGAAGGAGCCGGGCCACCCGTGCGTGAGGACGAGCGGCATCGGCGCTGGCCCCTTGCCAGTCTGATGGACGAAATGAATATCGAGCCCGTCTACCGTCGCCAGGTACTGCGGCAGACGGTTCAGCCGCGCCTCCTGCACGCGCCAGTCGAACTGGTTCAGCCAATGCTCGGTCAGTCGCCGGATGAAAGCAAGGCTTGCCCCGTCGTCCCATTGCTCTGCATTGATGGAGGCAGGAAATCGCGTTGTACGCAAACGCAGCTTCAGATCTTCGATCTGATCGTCCGGAACGTGGATCTTGAAGTCACGTAGATTCATCGCTGCACCCCATTTCTCATTGACACCCTCGGGTTTCGTGGGACCAGGCGCGGCGCTAATCCGCGGAACGCTAGTGTATTCCCCCACGACCCGTTGCGTGTCAAGTCGATCCAAGGGCGCGCGAAAACCGCAGCGCCGCACGACGAGCCTGGCCTGCCCTCACCTCACCTCAATCAGGCACCAACTGGCTATTCCTGAACGTATAGATCGTCGTCGGCGCGCCCTTCAGATTGCCGTTGGCGTCGAACGAATAGTGTCCGGCGAGGCCGTCGTATTCCACGTTGGCCAGATAGGCGCGAATCTTCGCGCGGTCGGTCGTGGTCCCGGTCGCCTGCATGGCCTTGGCGATCAGCATGGCGCCGTCGTAGAAGTTCGGCGCGTAGACCAGCATGTCGATGTGGTACGTCGACTTATAGCGCTGAATGAACGCGCGCCCTGCCTCGGTCTTGTCGAGCGCGGAACCGCCCTGCGCGCAGAATACGCCCGACGACACATCGCCGGCCAGTTGCTGCAATTCCACGGAGCAGATTCCGTCGCCGCCCAGGAGCGCCGAGCGCATGGCGATCTCGTGCATCTGCTTCAACATCGGACCGGCCTGGGCGGAATAGCCGCCGTAGAAGACCGCATCGGGATTCTTCGTTTTCAGCGTCGAGAGGATCGCCTTGAAGTCCACCGCTTTCGAGTTGGTATATTCCTGCGCCACCACGTTCAGGCCGATTTTCTTCGCCTCCTGCAGAAACTGATCGGCGATGCCCTGACCGTATGCCGTGCGATCGTCCACCACCGCCACCTGTTGAGCCTTCAGCACGTTCTTCGCGAAGTCCGCCATTGCGCCGCCCAACTGCGCATCGCTCGCGCCGATCCGGAAGATATCGTTAAAGCCTTGCGCCGTCAGCGCCGGGTTCGATGCGACCGGCAAGATCGCGACGCCCGCCGAGCTGAAGATGCGCGAGGCAGGAATCGCGACGCCCGAGTTGTTCGGCCCAAGGATCGCGATTGCGTCGCTATCCACGAGCTTTTGGGCGACCTGCACGCCCACTTTCGGGTCGCCCTGATCGTCCTCGGAATCGAGTTTGAAGGTCACCTTCTGCCCGCTCACCATGAACGATTTCGCGTTCAGGTCCTGCACCGCGAGCCGTGCACCGTTTTCGTTGTCTTTGCCGCTACCGGCTTCCCCGCCGGTCAGCGGACCGGACAAGCCGATGGTGACGGTCGTATCCGCCAGTACCCACCCCGGGACGATCGAAAGACCGCATATAAGAATCAGTTTTCTGAACGAGCGCATGTCAAATCCTACGGATAATGGAATGGAAGTCCTCGGGGCGACCTCTGCGGGCGCTTATAACAAATGAAGATCGGACGGCAAGGCGGGACGCGTCTCGAGCGAGCGCTTCACCAGGCTTTCGATCTGACTGCGCCGCTCGCCTTCGTGCACCATGCGCGGCATGCGCACGCGGTCGTTCGAATCCGCGGCGATCGCTTCGACGAGCTTGATGTTCTGCACGAGGTACGTACTGACATCAAGATCGAGCAACGGACGGAACCAGCGGTAAATGACGAGCGCCTCGTCGTAGCGGCCAGCCTTCACGAGCTTGTAGATCGCGACCGTTTCGGCCGGGAACGCACAGCACAATCCCGCGACCCATCCGTGCGCACCAACCGTCAATGCCTCGAATGCGAGGTTGTCGACGCCGGTCAGCACGTCGTAGCGTTCACCGAAGGCATTGAGGATTTCAGTGGTGCGGCGGATATCGTCGGAAGACTCCTTGATCGCCACGAAGTGATCGTCGCCAGCCAGCGTTTCAAGCATTGAGTGTGTGACATCCACACGGTAGGCGAGCCGGTTCGAATAGATCATGACCGGCAAGCCGCCCGCAGCGGCAACCGCCTTCAGCGTAGCGACGGTTTCGCGTTCGTCGGTGTGATAGACCATGCTCGGCACCACCATCAGCCCTGCCGCACCGCTCTTTTGCGCCGCGCGGGCCAGCGAGCAGGATGCCTGGGTCGACGCATCGGCCACGGTCATCAGGACAGGCTTCGTGCCGGCCACAGCAAGCGCGACATCGAGCACTTCGATCCGTTCGGCGTGGGACAACATGGGCCCCTCGCCGAGCGAACCGCACACAATCAGCCCGTCGCAGCCTGCATCGAGCTGAAGGGAAAAGCTTCGCGCCATCTCATCGTGATCGAGGCTGCCGTCCGGCTTGAACTTCGTCGTTACCGCGGGATAAACGCCTTTCCACATAATTTCCAGTCCTTAATGAATGATGTCCTCGGTCGGACATTGCCCAGCCCTACACTTAAAGCCGGGATTTGATGAGCTTGTCGTCCACGGCCTCAAGCCAGGTGTCGGACAGGGTGAATCCCGTCGGGAAACGGTCGCTCGGATCGACGCCTACCTGTGAGATGGCGCTGATCCACGCCTGCCCGGCGACGACCGGCACCACGGCCGCATACGGGCCCACCTGGGTAACGGATTCGATCCGGCTTTCGAACAGCGAGCCGATGATGGATTCATGCACAAAGGTCTCGCCGACCTGGATCTGACCTTTCGCGTGCATCACCGCAAGCCGCGCAGACGTTCCGGTGCCGCACGGCGAGCGGTCGCACCGGCCAGGCGAAACGATGACCGTGTTGCGAGACTTGAGGACACCGGATTCGCGGCGCAGCGGCAGCACGAATTCCGTTTGCGTAATGCCCTTGATGAGCGGATTGAGCGGATGCGGCGACGGCAATTGCTCCGCGGCCGCTGTCTTGATGCGTTGACCGAGCTCGCAAAGCTCGCGTGCTTCGTCGGGCGTAATACCGAAACCCAGCGCCTGAGCGTCGACCAGCACGTACGTCATGCCGCCATAACCGACGTCGACCAGAAGGGTACCCACACCCTCCACTTCGATGTGCCGGTCAAGATGATTGGCGAAGGCCGGCTGATTGGTGAACTGGACTTTCGTGACCTTGCCGTTGCTGCACTCGCAGCGCACGCCAATCAAACCCGCCGGCGACTCGAGAACCAGGTTCGTCACAGGCTCGGTCATCGGCAGAATGCCGGTCTCCAGCAACACCGTGGCCACGCAGATCGTATTCGAGCCCGACATGGCGGGATATTCGGTGGATTCCGCGATCACGTAGCCCATCTGCGCCTGTGGATCGGTTGGCGGCAGAATGAAATTGACGCTTTGATTGGCCGATCCGCGCGGTTCGAACAGACATATCTTGCGTAGTTCGTCCAGGTGCTCCTCGAGATACATCATCTTGTCGAACATGCTCTTGCCCGGGACGTCGAACACACCGCCCGTCACCACGTTGCCGACTTCCCCCTCCGCGTGGCAGTTGACCACGTTCAGTACCCTGTTCCAGCGCATAAATTCCCCACGACGCGTTTGCATGACCAGGTGCGAAATTCCGCCTCACACACTGGAGATTGTATCCAATATGCTGCGTCCAATTTTGACAGTCAAGTGCCTTTTGCATATTTTCGGGGCCTTGGCCGCCGGGCGGCAGCGCCCGGATAGCCGCCCATTGAGAGCGGACGGGCCACGGCGGCGATTCGGTGCGAACGGGAGAATGGATACAGCATCCAGTTGTGGCATGATGTAATACCACTTTTGAAAACCGTCTTATGCACCGCCCCCTGTCCGCTTCCCCAAACACATCCGAACTCCCGTCCGACCAGGCGTCCGTGCCCGACGGAGCAAGGAGGCCAGGAAAAATCGTCCGCTCGACCACCGTCGACCTGGTCCTCGAAGCGATCAGGGGAAAAATCTTGCGTGGCGAGCTTGGCTCAGGCGAAGCATTGAGACAGGAAGCGCTGGCCGAGGAGCTCGGCGTCAGCCGCGTGCCGGTGCGGGAAGCGATTACGCGGCTGCAAGGCGAGGGGCTGGTGACGGTGATTGCCCACAAAGGGGCCTACGTATGCGGGATTTCGGTCGACGAGGTTCGCGAAACCTTTGAAATGCGGCTGCGCCTGGAACCCTGGATTTTTTCCAGGGCGATCCCCGCCACCACTGAGGCCTCGCGGGACGCGGCGCTTGCCATCGTGGACCAGATGGACCGCGCCACGGAGTCGACGTGGGGGCCGCTGAACTGGCGTTTTCACGAAACGCTCTATCTGCCCTCCGGCCTGAACCTCGCCATCGAAACGCTCAAGCGGCTGAACGACCGCAACGAGCGCTTCTTTCGCTTCCAGGTCGTCAATGTGCCGATTCGGGAGAATACCCATCGCGAGCACGTCGAACTCGTCGACGCGTCGCGTGCCGGCGATACGCGCCTTGGCGCACGCCTGCTGCGCGAACACCTGCATACCGCCATGGAGCAGATCGTGTCCGTCGCGGAGAATCTGGTGTCGCGCCAGAGCGGTCGGGAAGCTGAATAGCCGTGTCGATCGTTCACAGCGCGGCGGCAAGTGTCATCCCGTTGGGAGCGCATCGAGCAGCGGTAACGGTAAGACCCTACCGGTCGCTCGTCGCGTTGTTCACATACATGGACTGGATTCCCACCCGCCCTGGACCCGTGAACCGGTTCACCGTAAAGTTGAACCCTGCCGCAAAGAGACCGCTCGAAAGCCGGTCAACCACTGTGTCCATCTGGACCTGCGGATCCTTATAGAGCCATCCACCCGGCTCGACGTCGATCGTCTCTCCGGCAGCCAGCACTTTCTCGAAGACGTTGCCGTATCCATGCAGCCAGAGCACGCCTTCGCCGCCGTGGCCACGAAACTTGTCGACGAAGAAACCGGTCTGGCCGAACAGCATGTTCGTGATGCCGCGGAGCCGCTCGAAGGTGTATTCGATATTCGCCGTGGCGGCCAGGAACTGATGCTCCCGCACGTGCAGTTCCTCGCCCGCCCGTAGATGAATCGGCACCACGTGACCGGCGCCGTCGCGGCTGAATGCAATGATGCCGTTGCCGCTCGCCTCGGTGACGAACACCTGCATACCGGCGAGCATGCGTTTGACGGCGCCCTTGACGGGCCGGATGCCGATGCGGACGTTCGAGTTCTTCCAGAGCAGGATGTGGTGCTCGAAATAGACCGGCTGGTTCGATACGTCGACCGACAAAACCGGCACGAGCTCACCGCCGATGTGATACGTCACGCCGCCGAAGCTTTCGTCGGCCGCCGCGGTAGGCAAGAGTCGGGGTAACTGATTCATGGGTTGTCCTGGGCTAAGAATCGTCGTGTCAGACGTGTATCGAACCGGCCAGTCAGTCCGGCCGGGCGCGCTTCGGATCGGCCTTGACGGGGTAAGCGGCGGCCAGCGCATTTCGGATCGCCGCGGGCTTCGTTTTCCTTATGATGGATACGCCGGCTTGCAAGGGCTTCGCCTCATAGCCTGCGTCAGAGCCCTTTGACGTAGCCTGGCGCCTCGTCGTATAAGCGGATCGCGGACGAGCTCGTGCCGGTATGCGCCGCGACGTATCCGAACTGCATCGCGCGCGACCTTGAACTCGAATCGAAAGTGAGTATAAACGTATCCGTGCCGCGAGATCCCACGCACAGGCGTTGTCAACGGCTCTACCCAATCCGGGCCGGGACAGCCAACTGACATCGCGATACGGTCAACAGAGCGGCACGCGCATCCAAGGCAGGCGTTGCACCTGCCCTCCTCTATTCGCCGGCGACTTCCGGCATGATCTGTCCCATCTCCATCGCCTGACTGGGCGGCACCTCCTGAATGCCGATCACAATCTGGTCATCGGGGGCGCCCGTCGCGGTCTGAAATAACGTCCAAAGACGCTGTAGCAAACCGCGCTTATACTCGGGCGAGCGGCCGGTTCGGATCAGCAGCGTCAGCGCGGCAGTGGCCGCTGCTTCTCCGGCGGTGAAGCCATTGCCGGGCGGATATTCCTGAAAGACCACATGCACCCAATTCTTTGGCACACCGGAATAATCGGAATGCAGGTCGGTCAGTTCGACCGCGAGCTTCGACCTGGCCTCGCTGCTGAGTACGCCATGCTGGGTGATCAAGGTGTAGAGCGGCATGGTGAGCGGCTCCTATAGAGACGAGACGTTTGACGGGCATTCGCGAAGACGGTCGAGCCAACGCCCCCTGATCGCTGAGGGGGCCGTCACCAATCCTCAAGCGGCGTAGTTCTTGAGAATGCGCAGGTCCGTCACGGAGTACGCCATGCCGAGCCGGTAACCGCGGCCGACGCGCAGTGGCGCAATCAGATGCATGTCCTCGCCGTCGACTTCAGGAATCTTCAGTTCCGCCGAGCCGGTCCAGACGTCCACGATCGCGAGATTGTCCGTGAGCGACATGGTGAGTTCATCGACCGGCGGTTTCTCCTGAAGACCCGCTGCGAGTTGCGGAAAGTAACGGCGCATCGTCGTAGGCCGATTGAAAACACTCGCAGGGTTTGCGACAGGTTCGTCGAGCTGGATCCGGGCGGTGGCCAGCCGTTCGCCGTGCGCGGATACACTGGCGCCGAAGCGGCTGCCTTTGGCCAGCGGCGCCGCGGCCAGACTCGGCGCGGAGAAACTGCGGGTCTGGTAGACGCTGGCGAGCTTCTTGGGGAACCCCTGCGCCCAGCCGCGAGCGATGGCCGCGTCGTTATCGACGAAAATGTACGGGCAGTAGTTGACCGGCATACCGTCGAAGACGGCCTCGACCAGAACGAAGGCCTCGCGGTATTGATAGCGGGCGGGGTCCGTCAATTCGTCATTGGAACCTGTGAACTGCCAATCCAGAAACCAGAAGAAGGCACGCCCGGCCGATTGCTCGTCCACAGTGACGCCCGGCGGCAGAAGCGCGGCGATCGCTTTCGGGTCGGCCCAGTATTCGATGGCGAGACAGTCGCTCGAGTAGTGCCACGGCGGCAACGTCGCCAGGGCCGACTTACCTTGCGGAGTGACAGGAACTGAAAACGCTTTAGGCATTTCGTTTTCTCCTCGGTTGGGGCGACCGGAAGTCATCGCCATAAAGCATTATTGTCGAAGGCATCATGGCGTCCTATCCCCCAAACGGGGGCGAAGACTTCCCGGACGACGCCCGGTCATGCCGGTACATCGTGGGTTTTCGCGGTCATATTGCCGGTATAGAATCCGCTAGATTGCAAGTACGAACGGGCCGTGAGGTCGGAGACAAACGTGAGCGATTTCCCGCCATTCCGGCTAGACCGGGCTAATCAATGTGTCTGGCAATCGACATCCGACGGCGAACGCCGCCTCAATCTCAGGCCGCGTGCCTATGACATGCTTCAGTATCTGGTCGACAACGCCGGCCGTCTTGTGACGCACGACGAGTTCCTCGACGCGCTTTGGCAAAAGGTCCTGGTACAACCGGAAGTGCTGAAGGGGCACATGCTGTCGATCCGGGCCGCGCTCGGCGACGACCCCGCCAACCCCAGGTTCATCGAAACGCAGCGCGGCCGCGGCTACCGGTTCATCGCGCCGCTGCGCGCGCGGGCGCCCGTCCATGCCACACATGCCACCGAGGTAGAGCAGCCGGCTCACAGCAGCTTCGTCGGACGCACGTCTCAGCTAGACAAGCTCAAAACGCTATTCGACGAGGCCAGCACAGGCGAGTCGCGCATTGTGTTCGTCGCCGGCGAACCGGGCATCGGCAAGACCACGCTCGTCAACCAGTTCCTCGAATCCCTCGACGGTCGCGGCGAGGTGCTGACCTCGCTTGGACGCTGCGTGGAAGGCTACGGCGGCACCGAGCCGTACTACCCCGTACTCGAAGCCCTCGCGCAACTGGTGCGGGGCGACGCCGGCGCGCCCATCATGCGCAGCCTGATCTCGATCGCGCCGACCTGGGCCGCGCAGCTTCCCGGTTCGGTGCCGGAGCGGCATCGCGCTGCACTGCAACGCCAGTTGGTCGGCGCGGTGAGTGGCCGCATGCTGCGCGAGATCTGCGAGTTCTTCGCCGCCCTCTCGGCGCAACGACCGCTCGCGCTCGTTTTCGAAGACCTGCATTGGTCGGATTATTCGACGGTCGACATGCTCTCCGCCCTCGCCCGTCATCGCAACCATGCGCGCCTGATGGTCGTCGCCACCTATCGGCCCGAGGATGCGGAAGTCGTGCAGCATCCGCTGTGCCGCCTGAACCGCGATCTCGGTTTGCAGAAGCTCTGCCACGACATCGTGCTCGAGCCGCTGACCGAAGACGCGATCGCCGAATACCTGAATGCCAGCACGCAGCACGCGCGCGAGAGCGAGTTCGCGCAGCTCGTATGCGAGCGCTCCGGCGGCAATCCGCTCTTCATGGTGGCGACGCTCGATCATCTGGTCGCGCAAGGCATTGCCAGGTCCACGCCGGAGGGCTGGAAGCTGCATGTGTCGCCGTCCGAAGTGCGGCTCGAAGTGCCGCTGACGCTGAGCCAGGTCATCGAGCATCGCATTCAACGGCTGACCGGCGATCAACAACGCGTGCTCGAAGCCGCCAGCGTGGCGGGGCTGAACTTCGACGCCACCGCCCTGGCTGCCGCCGCGCAGTTGAACCAGGAAAGCGTCGAGGAGGTGTGCGAAGCGCTGTGCCGGCAGGAGAGCTTCATTCGACGTGAGGCGCCTGCGCCGCTCGACCCCATGAGCGCGGCGCGCACCTATGCGTTCCGCCACACCATGTACCGGCAGACGTTCTATGAACGTCAGGGCGCGCTGCGCACCGCGCATTCCCATCTGCGGATTGCCGAGGCGCTCGAAGCGCGCTGCGCGCCGGAAGCTCGCGGCAGCGTCGCCGCCGAACTGGCCCAGCATTTCGCGGCAGCGCGGCAATGGTCGCGCGCGCTCGGCTATCTGCGCATCGCGATTCAGACGGCGAAAAAGCGTCTCGCCTATAACGACGCCCTAGCCGTGCTCGATCGCGCCATGATGCTGGCCGCCAATCTGCCGCACGATGCACGTGTGGCCGCGGAAGCGGAGTTTCTTGAAGGACGCGCGTCGATCTTTACCGCGGCGCACGACCGGCGGGCGCGCGAGACATGCGAGCAACTGGCGGCGCGCGCCGCGCAACTGGGCCTGATCGACATCCAGAGCCGGGCGCTGCTGAGCCTCGCTTACACGTATAGCTGGCGCGATCAACTGCGCTGCAACCGGATCATCGACGAAGCGCTCGCGCTGAGCGAGCGGCAGACCGATCCGCAGCAACAGGCACGCACGCGCATCAGTTGCTACGTCTGGAGAATGTGGGTCCGCGGCTGGAATGCCGACGATATCCGCCAGTGCGAGGTGGCGCTCGATGCCTTGCGCGGCGGCGCCGATCCGTTCACGACCGCCTGGTCGCAGTGCGAATACGCCATGGTGCTGATGGTATCGGCGCGCTATCAGCAGGCTCAGGACACGATTCTCGCGAGCTACCAGTTCCTCGTCGATAACGACGAGAACCGGCCCGAGTTCAACATGGCGCGCGCCACATGGATGGTGAATCTCGGCGTGCCCTGGACGCTGCTGTACCTGGGCGAGTTTGGCCACGCACAGCAGGCGTTCGACCGGGTGATCGGCATGTATGCGGCGAACGGCAATCAGTACGGCGCCGATACGCTCACGCTGTACCGCTGCTGGCTGCAATTCCATGCGCTCGACTTCGACGCCATGCTCGAGTCCTGCACGCAGGTACTCGCAGACATCCCGAGCGAGACGGCCACGCGCCGCTCCACGCTTCCCGCGGAGCAGCGGCTCGGGATTCTGCTGAAGGGACTGGCCTACCTCGGCCTCGGCGACACCCGCACGGCGCGCGTTCATCTGCTCGACGTGATGCAGCGCATGGATAACGAGCCGGTGATTTTCGACTGGTACTGGCGGGTGTCGCTCGAATGGGGACTCGCGAACCTTGCGCTCGCGGAGGGCGCGCTTGATGAAGCGATGACGCATGCCGCGCGTCTGGTCAAGCTCGCGACCGCAACGCAAGAGCGGACGTGGCATGGCTTGTCGTGGGAAGTGCAGGCGCGCGTCGCGCTGCAGCTTGGCGCCGTGACGGACGCCCTGCATTGCATCGACAAGGCCATGGCGGCCACCCAGCATTTCCAGACTCCGCTCGCGGACTGGCGCATTCATCGCACGGCGAGCGAGGCATATGGCCTGAGCGGCGACGCGGCAACGGCCGCCCGTCACGCCGAACTCGCGGCGAGCAAACAGGCTGCGCTTGCCGCCAGCTTGCCCAACGGAAGTCGCCTGCGCGACACGCTGGAAGCCGCGATCCAGGGCTAGCGCGCAATCGGGGAATCAGGGAGTCAGGTCCACGAGATCCGCGAGGTCCGCGAGACGGCGGCCGATGCCATCGCCCGCATCCCGTGAGGTCGAACCGGCAAGACGGGTGCGCAATTCGATGCAGCGTTGTCGTGCCGCCGACATGGCTTGCGTATCGCCGCGCGCCTCATGCCACTGCGCCGCCGTGCGCTGCAGACGCCAGTTCGCCAGCGGCGTCTCGAAGCCTTCGGTCGCCGCAAACGCAGCCTCCAGATGCAGCCTGGCATGCTCCAGATCGCCTTCGTGCAGCGACGCTCTTGCCATCGTGTCCCACGCCAGCGCCTGCCAGGTGCGCTCCTCCGTCGCGAGCGCGCCGGCGAGGAAGCGGCGAGCGCGATACTTCGCGGCCTCGTGGTCGCCGCCCGCCATCGCGAGGTCCGCGCAGCCCCATTCGAGCGCCAGCCGCCAGTACCAGTCGAACATGGTCGGCTCGTGCTCCATCAGCCGTTCGGCTTCGGCGAAACGTGCTGCGGCCGCGGTGCTTTCGCCTAGCCCTGCATGAGCGAGACCGGCGAGAACCGTCCAGCCGTGCTGCTGCGGCGGCAGCAAGGCAGCACGCTCACGCACTTCGGCATCGGATCCAGGGCGGTCCGCCGCCGCGCTGAATTGCCGGTCCAGTTCGATCACGGTCTCGAAGTCCATCGTATGAATCAGCAGCCAGCCGCGATAGACCTGCAGGGTGCGCGCCGCAAAGTAGTTGCCGTTGTCGTGAAAGACGCGGATGCCCCGATCGAATTCGTCGAACGCGCGGCCCAGTTCGCCTATCGACATCTGCGCCCACGGCACGCCGAGCCGCATCATCCACATCGCACGCGCGATGTCGAAGCCCGGATGGCTCACGGCATGGTCGTACAGCACCTGATAGCCCGTTTGCACGTTGTTCAGCGCGGCGCGGTACTGCGTCGACACCATCTGCAGCATGCTCTGCTCCAGTTGCGCTTTCGCGATGGACACCGGATCGCCTACCTCGCGCAAGGTGGCGAGCGCATCCATGCAATGACGCGCGTCGGCCGCGCTCCAGCCTTGTGTCCAGATTCGCCGCACGTGACATGCGATCTGCGTCGAAGCGCTGACGCGCCGGTCCGGATGCGACGCGCTCAAGCTGAGCGCATCGTCGAGGTAGGCCACCGAGCGAACCTGATCGTTCCAGCTGAGAACATACGAGAGACCAAGCAGTGCGCGCAGTTGCACTTCGATCTTGCCGAGCTGCGTAGCCTGCTCATGCAGTGCCCGATAGGCGCTCACCGCCAGCGGATCGTGAGCGGCTGCGAGCAGCGCTGCGCGTGTTTCGACAAACTCGACGCGCCGCAGCGCGCGCAAGTCCGCCGGCAAGTGCGCGAGTAGCGCGTCGGCCTGATCGAGCGCCGCGAGGGCCTCGCGATAGGCACAGCGCACCTTCGCGGTCTGCAAGGCGATCCGCACATAGTCGAGCGCCTTCTCCCACTGCTGCGCGTCCGCGAAATGCCAGCACAGCTCCCCTGCGATACTGCCGCGCTGCCCCGGCGCAAACAGTTGCTCGAGACGCTCGCCGATCAGCCGGTGCGACGCCGAGCGCCGCGTCAAGCCCTGACGGTCGTAGAAGACACTGCGAACCAGCGCATGCGCAAACCGGAACGACTGCAGGCTCGAACCGTCGGGCAAGGTTCGAATGTCAGCACGACGAATGAACTGGCCGCGCCGGGCCAGGCCATCGCAAAGATCTTCGAACGCCTCGACGCTCATCCCGGCGGCTTCGGCCGTCGTCGTGGCCGCAAACGTCAAGCCCGCCACGCTTGCCGTTTCGAGCGCGCGCTGTGCCCCGGTCGCCAGTCGCCGAATGCGTATCTCGATGACCTGGGCGACCGTGCGCGGTAGCGCGTCGCGCAACTGCGCGGCCGGCGCACACTGATGCCAGCCGTCGGAGGTCGGCTCCACCAATCCCTGCTCATGCAGATGCTCCAGCATGGCCTGCATGAACAGCGGATTGCCGCCGGAGCGTTCGGCGAGCAGATGCGCCAGCTCTTCGTCGAGCGGGTTCAGACTCGCGCCGTGCGTGAGCCACGTGCCGATCGAATCGGGCTTGAGCGGCGTCAGCGCGATCATCTCGCACGCGCCGCGCAGCGACAGCGTATGACTGAGCTTCATCACTGGATGCTGCAGGGACGCGGCCTCTTCGCCACGGTAAATCGCCACCAGCATGAGCCGCAGCGATCCTTCGAGCCGTGCGAGCGCGGACAGCATGTCGATGGTCGAGAAATCGGCCCAATGCAGGTCGTCCAGCACGAGCACCAGCGGGCGCTCTCGCGCCAGCGCCTGCAGCAGATCGCACATTTCGCGCATCATGCGCTGCCGTCCGGCGCCGAGCGTCTGCGCGAGTAACGCCTCGCGGATGGACGCCGGCACGTGAGCCGGCATCAACACGGCCCAGGTGGGCGCGATCGCGATGAGCGCCTGCGTGACCTCGGTGCCGCCCGCACCGCGGCATAAACGGCCCAGCGCTTCGAGCACCGGATAGTACGGTTCGGTGCCGCCGTAGCCTTCGATGCAGCCGCCGCCCAGCACGCGCGCGTCGCCGTGTGACACCTCGGCGAGAAACTCGTCGACGAGCGCCGTCTTGCCGATCCCCGCCTCGCCGGCGATAAACACGATCTGCCGCGTGCCGGCGCGAGCACGCTGATGGGCGACCAGCAAGGCGTCGAGTTCCGGCGCGCGACCCACGAAACGCTCCGCCCGGCGCGCGAAGAAGCCTGACTGGCCGCCCGCTGCAAACGTATCGACCGCGGCGATGAAGCGATAGCCCCGGCCGCGAATCGTTGCGACGTAACGCGGCGCGTCCGCGTCGTCGCCAAGCGCGCGGCGGATCGCCGCCACATGTCCTTTGAGCACTTCGGGCTGCACATGCACGTGCGGCCATACCGCTTCGAGCAGCGCATAGGATGAGACCAACTGCTGCGGATGTTCGACCAGGTGGCGCAACACTGCGAGGGTTTTAGGCGGCAGGTCGATGCGCGTGGCGGATTGCACCGGGCTCAGCCGCCACACGCAGTGATTGGCCAGGTCGAGCTGAAAGCCGGAAAACTGCAGCAAGGTGCGAACGCGAAAGTCAGGGTTCAAGCAGCAACACTCCTCGGCATCCGGAGCAAATCGAGGCGGCTCGCGAGCGTGACCGCCTCGGTCCGGTTTCTGACCGACAGCTTGGCGTAAAGATGCTTGGCGTGCGATTTCACCGTTTCGGGAGCAATGCCCAGCTCGACCGCGATCTGCTTGTTGGACAGCCCGCGCCCCATCAGCGCGAGGATCAGGCGCTCGCGCTCACTGAGTCCCGCACCCGCGTGCGGGCGTCGTGCCGAGAACGGCTCATGGGTTTCGCTCGCGTCGCGTTGCCGGTGCACCAGCAGCATGCCCGCATACGGCAGCAGTTCGCGGGTATCGCTGACCGCAACGATGCGTTGTTGCACGATCGCCTCGATCAGCTCGGCGACGCGCGCACTGCAATCCACCAGCGTTTGATGCAGCCCGACCGAGGGCGCGAGCCTCAGCAGTCCGACGAGCACCTCGACTGCTTCGCCACGTTGGCCGGTCACGAGCAAGGCCTCGACGAGCAACAGGGCAATCGGCACCGCCGCATAGAGACCGCCCCGCCATACCGTGTCGCGATGCACTTCGCGCAGTGCTGCGATATCGACGGCAGCCGGCGAGCAGGCCAGCGCAACGCGCGCCCGGGCGACGGTGTGAAACCTCGCAATCTCGAAGCTCACGTTGCGGCTCGCGGCGCGCGCTTCATCGGCGAGGCCGGCAAGTGCGGCGAGACGCTGCAGCGCGCTTTCGGCCTGCTCGATGCGGCCACGGCCCACCTCGATCTCGATCTGCTGCGCGAGGCTCGCCGCCTGCAGTCGCGGCCAGGCGCGCCGCGCGCCAAGCGCCTCGGCCTCACTGAGAATCACCAGCGCCCGGCCGTGTTGCCGCCGGCCCGCGGCGATACGCGTGAGCAGCCCATACGCACGCAACGCACTTTCGACCGTACAGCTTTCGCGGAGCGTGGCCAGCCGGGCGACGATCAGCGCCTCGGCGTCGTCCACCTGGCCTTGCTCGTAGAGCACCTGCGCAACGATGCAGGCGGGAAACGCGTCCGCGGGAACCTGCTTGCCGATAAAGCGGCGGCCAATCTCAAGCGCATGTGCGGCCAGCAAACGCGCCGCGCTGAAGCGCATTTGATCGAGCGCGACGGCGGCGTCCAAGGCCAGATCGAACAGCGCGGCGAGCGCCTGCCGCCGGCCCAGCTGGGTATCCAGCTTGACGCGCTCCACCGCGTGGAAGCGCTCCAGCTCGCCGAGCCGCCAATACACGCTGCGGCACACCGTCAACGCGATGTGCGCGGTGACCGCGCTGACGCCAGGCCCGCGTGCCGCCAGTGCGGCGGGTAAGGCAGCCGCCTCGTCGTCCTGCAACACGAGCGCCGCCGCGCGCAGCGCCGCAAGCTCGCAGCGCAACGTCTTCGCTACTGTGGGGGACAGCCTGTTCGCGTGATGTTCGATCAGCTCCGCGATGACGAGCGCCTCGCGGCATTCGAGGTGCATGACGGCCTGCCACGCCCGTTCGAGATCGAGCCGGAGTTTTGCAAAGCCGATGCCGGGACGGACGCCGCCGTTCCGTGTCATTGGCCGTGCTTCGCCGATGCGGATGCTCACCGGCGGATAAATGGCATGCCGCGCGGCCGTCTCGGTCGCAGCGTATGGCATCGCTCCACTTGGCGTTCGAGCAGATTTCGAAAAGCTTTCGTGCGCAACCACATCGTTCATGCGAGGCTCCATCGGAACACGCCGTCGTCGCAACTGCTCGACGAAGGAAGATGCCGCCCAGACTAAACCTGGCGCCGTCGCGAAGCGTGATGATTCGGTTATTTTTCGGTAATGGCCCGGTCGTGACGGGGCTTATACGATGTTTATACGGCGCTTATACGGTGCATCGACGCGCGAGCTGCGCTGGGACGAACGCGTGTCGGCGCTATTCGTCTGCGGACATGCCGTCGTCACGAGGCGTCGCATGCGGTGGCCTCGCCGCGCGGCTCGTTCGCCAGCCTGCCACCTCGCATCCGCATGCGCCAGGCATTAGGCGGCTCGCCGACCATGCGCTTGAAGACCGCCGTGAAATGCGCATGCGAACTGAAGCCGCAACTGAGCGCGACGTTGAGCACGCTGAACTCCGACGAGCTGAGCAGCATCTGCGCATGCTCGAGCCGTCGTCTTAGCAGGTAAGCGTGTGGGGAATAACCGGTCGTCGAGCGAAACTGCGCGGCGAAATGCATACGCGTGAGCCCCGTGCTGGCCGCCACTTCGGCCAGGCCGATCGGGTTGGCGAGATTGGCCTCCATGAAATCGAGCGCGCGGCGCAAACGCCACCTCGGCAGCGATGCACCCTTGGCCATCGCGCGCGCCGACATATCGTCCGCGCCCCGGGCCAGCAATCGGGCCATGATCGCATCGCACACGCTGTCCGCATACATGCGGCCGAAGGTGTCGGCAAGCGGGTTCGCGTCCTGCAGCGCGAGCGCCAGCCGTTCCACCGCGATGTCGCGAAAAATGCCCGGACTGTGGTCCGCGAGATCGGGCCGCGCGAGTTGCCCTTCGGCCTCCTCATAACGCCGCGACACCAGGTCCGGCGCGACGAACAGATGCATGACGCGGCACGGCGCTGCATATACCGCCTTGACGCTGGTGCCCGGCGCGGTGATCTGGATCGAACCCGGCATCACCGGACCGTCGCAGAGGACCCGGCCGTCGTGCTGGAACCTAAGCGTGGTCGCGCTCAGGCTGATGCCGACCGTATAGAAACGCTCATCGCCCACGCTCGACACTTCGCGCTGCGCGGCGCCGCCTTCACTCCAGCTCCAACTGCCGGCGAGGATGCGGTCGGTGGTGGCTGCATCGACCGTGGAAAGCGGCGGACAGCGCCAGCGCTCCTCTACGCCTACGATCGAACGTTCGCTCGCACTGAAGTTCGTTGTGAAACATGCGCCCACGCCACTTCCGGCATCAGCAGATGCCGCCCGGCCAAGGCTCGCCGCGTACTGTGACTGTCTGGACATGGTGTCGCTCCGTGTCGATGCGCCGCACGCCGGCGGCGCCGACCGCTTCACGGCGCCCGACCCGCGGGCCGTTTTCATTGCTGAGCATGATGCGCGACACGGCCACTGCTCCGGTATCCCTCCAATGGGTGAAACGGCCACCCGCGAGCGCGGGCTCGCCTCCCCTCAAGACTTCGCAGGACGACGCGGCTTGACGGCCCCCGCGGGATGATTCTTCGCGATGGTCGAGCGCAACGCCGAGTAGGCGGGCGCGACCATCGGATAGTCGGCGGGCAGCCCCCATTTCGCCCGATACTGCTCGGGGGTCATCCCGTAGCGGTGCTGCAGATGGCGCTTGAGCGACTTCAGCTTGCGGCCGTCTTCGAGACAGACCAGGTAGTCGTCATGGACCGATTCGTCGATGGGGACGGCCGCCTCGCCCGGCGAACAGGCCTCCTCACCCGGATCGCGCAGCGCGGCGAGAGCGGCATGGGTACTGGAAATGAAGGCCGGCAGGTCCGCGGCCGGCAGCGGGTTGCATGAGACGAAGCTCGCCACGATTTCGGCGGTCAGCTCGATCAGGTGGGTGCGCTCGTTCACGGCCGGCCTCGTGAATTCAAGGGCCCCGTGTCAATGGGTAAGGTGCCCGAAAGCAGCGGACAGATTCGCGACACCATGACCTTGCCTCCCTGTTGGGCGGGTTCCTGGAAAAGGTAGAGGCGCGCAGCACGCGGGTCAATCCCCCGAACGGGGGCGGACTCGCGCGCTAGCGCGTCGCACTTGCCGGCTGCGCGGGCAGTACCGGCAAATCGTCGCTGCGATACCCGCCGCCCAGCGTGCGCGTCAGGACGATTTCCGCTTCGATTTCATCGCCGTTCAGTTGCAGCAGCGCGAGCTGTCCTTCGATGACCGGCGCCTTGGCCTGCATCGCTGTGCTGCGGTCGGCGAGACCGCGCTGGTACTGCGCGTCGGCGCTCTCGCTGGCGAAACGGATGGCGTCGATCCGCTCGCGCTGCAGTTGCGCGCGATGCTCGAGATCGTCGATCTGGCTGCCGGTTTGCGCGACATCGCGGACCGCGTCGAGCACCGCTTCGTTGTACTGTTCGATGAGCGTGTTGCTGGCACTCCGTGTGCCATGCAGGCCCGCGTTCAGACGGCCGCCGTCGAAGATCGGCAAAGAGAGTCCCGGGATCAGGTTGATCTGCTCGGCTGAATGCGTGAACAGATCGCGCATCCGCAGCGCGTTGAAGCCGAAGAACGCGGTGATGTCGAAGCTCGGGTAGAACGCTGCCTTGGCGGCGTCGACGCGGTCGAACGATGCCGCGACGAGCCAGCGCAGCGCCTGCAGGTCCGGGCGGCGGTTCAGCAGCTCGAACGACAGTGTGGACGGCAGGCCGACCGAGGGCGCCGGCAACGCCACCGGCACGATGGCCGGCAGATCGTCCGCGCCCGCGCCCAGCAGCGCGCGCAACGCCTCGCGGGTTTGCACGATCTGTTCCTGTGCCGAGGCGATCTGCTGGTCGAGCGCGAGAAGTTGCGAGCGCGCCTCGGCCGACTGCGTCAGCGCCTCCAGCCCCCGTTCGTGCCGCGCGCTTCGCGTGTCCAGCTCGAACGCGTCGACGCTGCGCAATTGCTGCAGCAGGCCGAGGCTCGTATAGACGATCTGGATCTGGTAGTAGAGCTGCGCAACGCCCGTCGACACTTCCAGCTCGGCCTGCGCCGCCTCGGCGCGCCGCGCGTTCTGTTCGCCGAGCGCCGCGCGCACGAGATCGCGCTGCTTGCCCCACAGGTCGATATCGTAATGGGCGTCCACGCCGACCAGCCCGGTCCAGTACCACGGGCCGTAAGCGCCGATCGCCGGATCCTGCTGCGCATAGGCGCTCAGGAAACCATGGCCGGACACGTGCTCGCGATCGGCCTCGCCGCGCGCCGAGACCTGCAGGTCCGAACCCGCGCGGATCAGTTCCACCTGGGCGTGCGCCTGCGAGACGTGCTCACGCGCGATGGCGAGCGTCGGCGCATGACTGAGCGCGCGGTCGATCAGCGCGTCGAGCTGCGGGTCGTGATAGTCCTCCCACCAGCGCGCCGACGGCCAGCCTTCGCCGGCGAGATGGATGTCGTCGGCCAGACGGATTTGTTCCGGTGCGATGAGAGCGGCCGGCGGGCTGTCGTGATGAATCAGCGCGCAGGCTGCGAGGCATGAACAGAGCGGCAGCAGCGCCAGCCAGCGGCGCACGAAGCGCGGCAACGGTGGACGGGCGGCGTGGCGAGGCGCGGTCTGCGTTTGCGTCTGCGTCTGCGTCTGCGTCTGCGAAAAATGATCGTCGCGCATCACGCTATCCCCGCCCGGGCGGAATCATTCGACGGCGTCGACGTGAGTTCGACGGTCCACCATTGCGGCAAGCCCGTGAGCGCCGTGTTGAGGCGCGTAGCCGATTCCTGCAGCGCAGCGCTGCCCTCCCCGCCGCGCGCGCTCGTCGCCAGCCTGGTTGAATCCAGCGGCGCGGGCGGCGTGGCAAGCGGCGGTTCGCTCGACAATTGCTGCGCGTATTGTTCGAGCGACTCGCCAAGCTCGCGCTGCAGCGCCCCACAGGCTTGCATCACATCCGTGCCGGATGCATCGGTACGTCCGGCCTCGAACATCGTCCGGTCGTGGAAAGCGTCGCTCGCCAGCAGGATCGAGCGGCTCTGCGCCAGCACCGTTTGCGCGAGGAGCGTGATGCGGGCCGTTTCGCCCTCACGCCAGTCCGGTTCGAGCGTGACCCGCGCGAGCATCGCTTCGCAATCGGCCAGCATGGCCCACGCCGTCGACGCGGGCGCGCCGCTCCCGGCCGCCTGGGCATGGCCGCGAGCGACAGCCGCGATCGTACGAAGCACCTTGGCGAGTTGCGTGCGCAGCGCGTCGGCCTCGCCTTCCGGCCACACCGACATCTGGATAAAGGTCGCAACGCCGACCCCCAGCAGAATCCCCACCAGCCGGTCGCGGATTTCGGTGAGATCGGACGGCGGCGCAAACTGCTCCAGCAGGGCGAGCGAAAACGTGAACATGAGCTGCAAGCCGGCGTAGCTGATCCGCTCGGAACCGGCCGACACCCACGCCCCCAGCGCAATCACCGGCAAGCTCATCAGCAGCAGGCCCGTCACGCTTTCCAGTTGCGGAATCACGAAGGCGACCATGAAGAGCGCGAGCGCGCTGGCGACCAGTGCACCGCTCACCCGCAGCAGACCGTGCCGGCTCGAGGCGCCGAGACTGGGCAGCGCGACGACGAGGCAGGTCAGCATGATCGTATGAATGCCGGGCCAGTTCACCGCGTTGTAGAACACATAGCAGATCAGGACCGACATCAGCGTGCGCAATGCGAAGCGGGCGTAGCGCGGGTTGGAGAAGGCATCGGGTGACAGCAACGGGGCCGGCGGCGACGGCGGCGTCGCTGCTTGCGCCGCCTTGGAGCGGGTGGCATCGGCGAGCGCTTCGATGGCGCGCCGCATCGAAGCGACGGCGGGAATCGTCGGCGCTTCGGCATCGCGCTGCGCGGCGCTCACCCGTGGCAATGGCGCATCGTGGGTGATGGCGGCGTCGAGCGCCGCAACTTCGCCGCGCACGCTGCGGATCGCGGCGAGCCCGGCGTCACCGGACGGTTGCGCCGTGGCGGGCAAGCCGGCGGCCGCTTCGTACAAGCGCGAGACGGCCGTCACCGAAGCCAGCATCGCCGCAGCCGCATGCTCGCTGTAGCGCGTGCGCATCGTGGAGAAGCGCAGCAGTTTCTGCAACGACAAGGCGCCCTGCTGCAGATCGCTCGCATCGAGCGCGGCCGGCGTCGCAACAGGCTCGGCAGACGGTTCGAGCAGCGCGGTGAGGCGCGCCTGAACCGCGGCGAGTTGCCGGTGCATCGCCGCGCGCAGTTGCCGCTCGGGCTCGGCGGGCAGCAAAACCGTATTGATGATCAGCGCCACCACAACCGGATAGTTGACCGCGGACCAGACCCACAGACAACTGCGCACCAGTTGTTCCGCGTTGTCGGTCAGGTCGACAAAGCTCTGCGCGTAGATCACGATGATCGCGACGATAAAAAACACCAGGCCAAACTTCGTAACGGCCCGCATCAGGTACACGCTGCAAAAAAATATCGCGCTAGCGACGGCGATGCGCAGCAGCGGGTAGTCGAAGGTCAAGACATAGAGGCCAATGGCAGCGGCAACCGCACAGGTCGAGCCGAGCACCAGGTTCAGCGCGATCACGCGCGTCAACACCACGTTGGCCTGGGTGACGTAGAACACCACCATCAGCGACAGGGCCAGTTCGGGCACCTGCAGCGTCATCGAGGCGACGATCACGATTGCGCTGCCCAGCACGCAACGCAGCGTTACGTTGCCGCGACCGGGGAACATCGCCAGTTCGCGCTGCAGAAACCCCACGAAACGCGCGAATGGGCGCGGCAACGCAAGCTCGCGCCGCAAGCGGGCGACAGCGCTCATGACTGCGCTCCGCCTGCGGCCGCCGCAGCATGCTCGCGAGGACGCACCACCGCCACCGCCGAGGTGCCGATGCGGAACAACTGCGGATCGGGACGATCCACCAGGATCTTCACCGGAAAGCGCTGCGCGACGTGAACCCAGTTGATGCTGCGCTGAATGTTCGGCAGGCCGTTCGCGGTGTCGCCGCCGTCCTGCGGATCGACGCCAAAGCCGACCGAGTCGACGGTGCCGCTAAAGCGTATGCCGGTATTGCTCATCAGATACACCGTCGCCCGCGTGCCGGGACGGATCTGCCCGAGTTCGTTCTCGCGGAAATTGGCAATCACGTACCAGTGCCGCGTGTCGATCAGCGTGAAGACCGGTTTTTGCGCGGACACGTACTGCCCGACCGTCGTGCGCAGTTCCGCGACGCGTCCGTCGAACGGCGCGCGCACCGTCGCGTACTCGAGATTGAGTTGCGCCGTGGCGATCTCGGCCTGCAACACCGAGCGCTGCGCGACGAGCGCATCGACGCTGCTGACCGCCGCCTGCGCCTGGCGCGCCTGGGCCTCGGCGGAGGCCAGCTCCGCGAGCGCCGAGCGTTGCGCGGTGCGTGCGCGGTCGAGGTCGTCGGCGGAGATGTAGCCCTTGCCGATCAGCGGCTGCATTCTCGCGAGCGTATCGCTCGCCTGGTTCGCCGCCGCCTGGGCGCGCGCCACCGCCGATCTGGCCGCCGTCGCGCCGAAGGTCTGCGCGTTCACGCTGCGCTGCGTCAGCGGAATCTGCGCGTCGAGCTGCACGAGCGCCGCCTGGGCGCGCTGCAACGCGTACTGATACGGACGCGGATCGATCTGGAACAGCAGATCGCCCTGCTTGACCGCCTGATTGTCGCGCACCGCCAGCGTGACGATCTTGCCGCTCACTTCCGGCGACACGCCGATGGTGTCCGCATACGCATAGGCATCGTCGGTGCGCGGCGCGGTGTCGACGCGCCAGATCACCGCGACGATCGCGGCCACCGCCAGCACGATCAGCAGAATGGCGGGCCAGTTTCGGGGGCGCTTCGCTGCGCCGGAGTTTGCCGCGCTCATGTTAGAACCCATGTTGGCACTGTCTGTCACAAGTTGAAGCCAACCGCCCAGAGGACGATCGAAAAGAGCACGGTCAGCGCGGGATAGACGATCGCCGGAGGCGTGAGCCAGCCGCCGTAGCCGCGGCGATACGCCAGCACATGCACGATGACCGTCAGTGCCACGCCGCCCGTCACGCAGAACAGCCAGTCGGGAAAATACGCGCCCAGCACACCCACCGACGGCGACCCTGAGCACGCTGTGAGCAGCATCGACATCGGCAGGCTTAGGACTGTTTTTAGGCCCGCGCTTAAGGCCGCTTTTGAGCCTGCTTTCATCAGCGCGTCAGATTCACTTTCGCCAGATCGATCAGTTCGCGGCCGCGCCCGTCCATCACCGACTTCATCATGAAGAGCCCGAAATGCCACGCCTCGCCGACGGTGGTCTTCGGCGGCATGATGAGTTCCTGACGCGCGCTGACCACGTCGACCAGCGCCGGACCGTCGTGCTCGAACGCCGCGGTGAGGGCGGCTTCAAGGTCCTGCGGCCGCTCGACGCGAATGCCCTTGACGCCGATCGCCTCGGCCATGTTCGCGAAGTTGGGGTTGATCAGCTCGGTGCCGGTGTCGACGAAACCCGACGCGCGCATTTCGATTTCGACAAAGCCGAGCGTGCCGTTGTTCAGGACGACGACCTTCACAGGCAAGCCGGCCTGGACCAGCGTGAGGAATTCGCCCATCATCATGGCAAAGCCGCCGTCGCCCGACATCGACACGACCTGGCGCCCCGGATACGTCGCCTGCGCGCCGATGGCATGCAGCATGGCATTGGCCATCGAACCGTGATTGAACGAGCCGACCAGCCTGCGCTTGCCGTTCAGCTTGAGATAGCGCGCGGTCCAGGCGATCGGCGTGCCCACGTCGCAGGTGAAGATCGCGTCGTCCGCGGCGAGCTCGCTAACCAGCTTCGTCACATACTGAGGATGAATCGTCGTGCTCGACGGATTGCTTTCGGCGAGCGCATCCAGGTCTTTGCGCGCGGTGCCGTAATGCTCGAGCGAGCGGTCCAGGTGGGTCGAATCGGTCTTTTCGTTGAGCACCGGCAGCAGCGCGGCGAGCGTGTCCTTGACGGTGCCGAGCAACCCGAGTTCGAGCGAGCAGCGGTTGCCGAGCGCTTCGGGGCGCACGTCGATCTGCACGATCTTGGCGTTCTCCGGGTAGAACTGCCGGTACGGAAAGTCCGTGCCGAGCAGCAGCAACAGGTCGCAGGCCTTCATTGCCGCATAGCCCGAGGCAAAGCCGACCATGCCCGTCATGCCGACGTCGTACGGGTTGTCGTGCTCGATGTACTCCTTGCCGCGCAGCGAATGCACGATCGGCGCCTTGAGGCGCTTCGCCAGTTCCACCACTTCGTCGTGCGCACCGGCACAGCCGGCGCCGCACATCAGCGTGACGCTCGATGCCGCGCGCAGCAGGCCCGCGAGATCGGCGATCTGCTCGTCGTTCGGACGCAGCACGGGCGGCGTGGTCGGCACGACCCAGGGCGCAACTTCGGCGGGCAACGGCGACAACGCAACGTTGCCGGGAATCACGACCACCGCCACGCCGCGGCGCGCCACCGCGACACGCATCGCACGGGTCAGGATCTGCGGCAGTTGCGCGGCGTTCGAGACCAGCTCGACGTAGTGGCTGCATTCCTTGAACAGGACTTCCGGGTGCGTGGCCTGGAAATAGTCGATGCCGATTTCGCTGCTGGGAATGTGTGCCGCAATCGCCAGCACGGGTACGCCGCTGCGGTGACAATCGAACAAGCCGTTGATCAGGTGCAGATTGCCCGGCCCGCAGCTACCCGCGCAGACCGCGAGCTCGCCGGTCAGATGGGCCTCGGCGCCGGCGGCGAACGCCGCGCCTTCCTCGTGCCGAACGTGAATCCAGTCGATTTCGCTGGAGCGGCGCAGCGAATCGGAAACGCCGTTCAGCGAATCGCCAACGACGCCATAAATGCGTTTGACGCCGGCATGGGCGAGCGTGGCGACCAGGTAGTCAGCTGCAGTAGTCATGCAGCACCTCCAGATGGATTCCAGGTGGATGAATGCGATCGCGTGACGTACTGCCCGTTCGAGCCGACGTGCCGCGTGTCAGGTGATAGTGCCGCGCCTCACCTGTCCACGCTGTTCAAATCGCACGGCCTGGTTGCGATTTAGCACGGTATGCACCTCAATTTACCCACTGCGCCAGCCGCGCGACACTCTCCTTCATCTCGCGCTCGAGCTGCGCGAACAGTTCGGCTGCCGGCAACGCGCGTGTGAGCGCGGCGGCCTGCCCTGCCCACTGCGCGCCGTAGCCGAACTCGCCCTTGGCTTTGGCGGCAGCGTGAAGCGCCTTGCCGGCGTCATAGGCGATCGGATACGCGGGCGGCTGCGGGGCTTGCGGGCCGCTGCCGAGTTCCGTGAACCGGTTGACCATGCTTCTCGCCACGCGCCCGGAAATTGCCGCGGTGAAGGTGGTGCGGCGTGCCGCCTCGCTCAGGATCGTCCGCCGGTAACCGTCGTCGATCGAGGTTTCCGGGCACGCAACAAATGCGGTGCCCAGTTGCGCCGCCTGGGCGCCCAGGGCCAGCGCGGCGGCGATCCCGGCGCCATCCATGATGCCGCCCGCCGCGATCACCGGCAGATCGAATTCCCTGACCAGCAGACGCGTCAGTGCAAAGGTGCCGAGCCGGTCGTCCGTCGCCTCGGGATCGAACACGCCGCGATGGCCGCCGGCCTCGATGCCTTGCGCGACGATCGCGTCGACGCCGGCCGCGGCAACCTGCGCCGCTTCCTGCAGATTGGTCACCGCGGCGAGCAGTTTGATCCCGGCCTTCTTGAGTTCGGCGATCGCTTCGGCCGACGGCAGGCCAAAGTGAAAGCTGACGATTGCCGGCTTCTCTTCGAGAAACACCTCGAGCATGGCGGGGTCCGCTACGAAGCTCGTGTAGATCTCGGACAGCGCTGCCGGCGGCGTGGCGCCGTACTGCGCGAACTGCGGCGCGAGCCAGCTCAACCATTGACGCTCGACATCGGCATCGGCCGTGGCAGGACGATGACAGAACACGTTGATGTTGAACGGCTTCGCGGTCAGCGCCCGCGTCTCCACGATCACCTTGCGGGCGCCTGCCGCGTTCATGGCGCCGACGCCCAGCGAACCGAGGCCGCCCGCATTCGATACGGCCGCCGCCAGCGCCGGTGTGCTCACACCGGCCATGGGCGCCTGAACGATCGGCTTGTCGATGCCCAGCAAGCGCAGCAGCGCGCGGTTGTCAGTCTGATGGGTCATGTCGGCTCCTTTTGGGGTTCGACTTACTTCGCCGTCGGCATCGCAAACTCCGCACCCTTCTCGGTGCTTTCGGGCCAACGCTGCATGATCGACTTCTGCTTGGTGTAAAAGCGCACCCCTTCCTCGCCGTAGGCATGCATGTCGCCGAACAGGCTGCGTTTCCAGCCGCCGAAGCCGTGCCATGCCATCGGCACCGGAATCGGCACATTGATGCCGACCATGCCCACCTCGATGCGGCGGCCGAATTCGCGGGCCACATGTCCATCGCGTGTGTAGCAGGCCACGCCGTTGCCGAACTCGTGTGCATTGATCAGATCGACGGCTTCCGTGAAGTCCTTGACGCGCACGCACGCCAGCACCGGTCCGAAAATCTCTTCCTTGTAGATGCGCATCTCCGGCGTGACGTGGTCGAACAGCGTACCACCGGTGAAGAAACCGTCTTCGTGACCCGGCACCTTCAAACCGCGACCGTCGACGACGAGCTTGGCGCCTTCCTCGACGCCGAGCGCGATGTAACCTTCGATCCGTTCCAGCGCCTGGCGCGTCACGATCGGGCCCATTTCGGCATCCGGCTCCATGCCGTTCTTCACCACCAGACTGCGGGCGCGCTCGGCGAGGCGCGGCATGATCTTGTCGGCCACGTCGCCCACCAGCACCGCCACCGAAATCGCCATGCAGCGCTCGCCGGCCGAGCCGTAGCCTGCGCCGACCAGTGCGTCGATGGCCTGGTCGAGGTCGGCGTCGGGCATCACCACCATGTGGTTTTTCGCGCCGCCCAGCGCCTGCACGCGCTTGCCCTGCTTCGCGCCGGTCTCGTAGATGTAGTTGGCGATGGGCGTCGAACCGACGAAGCTCACGGCCTTCACGTCCGGGTGCGTCAGCAATGCGTCAACCACCACCTTGTCGCCCTGCACGACGTTGAAAACGCCGTCGGGCAAGCCTGCCTGCTTCAACAGGTCGGCCATGAAGAGCGACGCCGACGGGTCACGCTCGCTCGGCTTGAGAATAAACGTGTTGCCGGCGGCGATCGCCACCGGGAACATCCAGCATGGCACCATGCACGGGAAGTTGAACGGCGTGATGCCGGCGACGACGCCCAGCGCCTGGCGCGTGGTCCAGTTGTCGATGCCCGTCGACACCTGCTCGGTGTAGTCGCCCTTAAGCAGTTGCGGAATGCCGCAGGCAAATTCGATCACGTCGATACCGCGCGACACTTCGCCTTGCGCATCCGAGAACACCTTGCCGTGTTCGGCCGTGACGATGGCCGCCAGCTCGTCGCGGTGTTTGTTCATCAATTCGAGGAAACGCAGCATGACCCGCGCGCGGCGGATCGGCGGCGTATCGCTCCACGCCGGAAAGGCGGCCTTCGCGCTCGCGACCGCGGCCTCCACATCCGCCGCTTCGCCCAGACGCAGCGTGCGCGGCCGCGCACCCGTTGCGGGATTGAAGACCGGCTGGGTACGGCTGCCGTTACCGGCGACGCGCTGACCGTGGATGAAATGGCCGACGTCTGCGGTGTCGTTGAAGGCTTGCATGGAGGCTCCTGATCGTTGATGGTCGATCACCTGAGTCTAGGAGCCGGCGACCCATCTGCAAAGGCGCTATCATTGAATTCATTGTTTTCTATAGTGAACAATCAGTGTATGGATAGCCAAAAAATCGAGGGCCTGTGGGTGCATCTGCATTGGCTCAGCGTCCTCGCCGAGCAAGGCAGCTATACCGCGGCGGCGGCGCGCCTCGGCGTCAGCAAGGCGGCCATGAGCCAGCGCATTGCCGAACTGGAGCGCGCCGCGGGAATCTCGCTGGTGCAGCGCACCACGCGCAGCGTGCGCCTCACGGAAGCGGGCCAGCGGCTCGTCGAGGACACCCGCGGCCACTACGAACAGATCGCCAGCAGCTTTTCCAGCGTGCGCGAACTGGCCGGCGTGGCCCGCGGCCTGATCCGGGTGACGGCGCCAGTTGCCTTTGCACGGCAGCAGGTGGTGCCTGAACTCCCGGCGTTTTTGCGGGCCAATCCGGAGGTCCGGGTTCAGCTGGAGGTCTCCGACCGGCTTGCCTCGCTCGCCACCGAAGGCTTCGATCTGGCGATTCGCCATAGCGCGGAAGCGCCCGACTCGCACGTTGCATGGAAACTCTGCCAGACCCAATCGACGATCGTGGCGACGCGCGCCTATCTGCGCAAGCGCGGCACGCCCGTTGCGCCCGAAGACCTTGCCGCCCACGACTGCCTGTTCTATCCGCGCCCGACCGGCGGCGGGATGTGGTCGTTCGAGCGCCGGACCGCGCGCAAGACGGGCGGCGCCCCGGTCACGTTGCCGGTCAACGGGCCGTTCTCCGCCAACAACAGCGAAACGCTGCGCGATGCGGCACTGGACGACATGGGCATTGCGCTGCTGCCGGACTTCACGGCGCAGGCCGCCGTGCGGGCCGGCAAGCTCGTCGTGGTGTTGCCGGAGTGGCGCGTCACGGGAGCGTTCGCCGAGCAGCTCTATGTGCTGCGGCCTTACGCGTCGCATGTGCCGCGTGCCGTGAGCCTGTTCGTCAGCTACCTGCGGGAGCGTTTTGCGGGCGGTTTTCCGCTGTAATGCACCCTCCTCGGCCTTAACTTGTTCCTGCGAGTCACAAGTGTTTGTCCGCGCCGGGTATTCGAACTTGACGCCAATGCGCCTAGATTAGGCACCTATCGGAGCCGCAGGCCCGACCGGTAAAAAGCCGAACCAACCTATTCTGAGGTCTAGCATGAACACGTCAAACAAGGTCGTTGTCGTTACAGGTGCGTCACAAGGCATTGGCGCTGAAATCGTGAAGGCGTTCCGCGAACGCGGTTATCGCGTGGTTGCCACCGCGCGCAGCATCAAGCCGTCGGAAGATCCCAACATTCTCACGGTGGCCGGCGACATCGGCGATCCGGACACCGCTCGCCGCGTCATCAGCGAAGGCGTGGCGCGTTTTGGCCGGATCGACACGCTGGTCAACAACGCCGGGATTTTCATCGCCAAACCGTTCACCTCGTACACGGCTGAGGATTACGCCTCGATCATCGCGGTGAACCTGAACGGCTTCTTCTACATCACGCAACTCGCCATTGCGCAGATGGAGAAGAACTCGAGTGGTCACGTCGTCAGCATCAGCACCACCCTTGCGGACTCGGCGATCGAAGGCGTGCCTTCGGTACTCGCTTCGCTGACCAAGGGCGGCCTGAACGCGGCGACCCGCTCGCTCGCGATCGAATACGCAAAACGCGGCATCCGTGCCAACGCGGTCGCGCCGGGCATCATCAAGTCGCCGATGCACGCCGTGGAAACGCATGAGGCACTCGGTGCGCTTCATCCCATGGGTCATATGGGCGAGATGAGCGATGTCGTGAACGCCATCCTGTATCTGGATTCCGCGCCGTTCGTGACGGGCGAAATCCTCCACGTCGACGGCGGCCAGAGCGCCGGCCATTAAGTCGCTTGCGCGATGGGGCGCCGGCTAATGGCGCTCCGTTCGTCAACCCTGCTCAAGGAGAGCACGATGCCTATCGTTACAATTCAGGTGACCCGCGAGGGGACGAAGCCGGGAGCCGACTCCGTCACGGCGGATGAAAAGGCCCAGTTGATCAAAGGTGTGAGCCAGTTGCTGCTAGACGTGCTGAACAAGCCGCTTGAAGCCACGTTTGTGGTGATAGAGGAAGTGGAGACTGGGAACTGGGGCTGGGGCGGGTTGCCGGTTGAAGATTTTCGCAGGCAGCGAGCGTTGAAGCAGGCGTGAGCGCGGGCTCGATCATGCGCCGGCCAACGGGCCTTTGAGCGCAACGCTCAGGCGGTACGGAGCGTCGCGCCGCTGTTTCAGAGTTGACGCAAGGAAGGATGCGACTGGCCGCCCATCCCACAGACGGCCAGTCCACCCATGCGCGCTTATACCAGCGTAAGCGTCACATCGATGTTATTCCTCGTCGCATTCGAATACGGACACACGATGTGGGCCTTCTCGATCAGCGCCTGGGCGGTTTCGCGCGGCACGCCGGGAAGCGATATCTTCAGCTCGACCTGGATGCCGAAGCCATTGGGGATCGGGCCGATGCCCACGCTTCCCGCCACCGAAGCATCCGCCGGCACGGCGATCTTGTCGCGTGCGCCGACGAACTTCATGGCGCCGATGAAGCAGGCGCTGTAGCCGGCGGCGAAGAGCTGTTCCGGGTTGGCGCCCTGCCCTCCGCCACCGCCGAGTTCCTTCGGGGTGGTCAGCTTAAGATCCAGTCCCGAGTCCGGCACCACCGCGCGGCCGTCGCGGCCTCCGGTGGCAGTTGCATGGGCGGTGTAGAGAACCTGTTCAAGTGACATTTCCAGCTCCTTGGATGTTGGGCGAGGATGTGAAGTATCGCGACTGACATACGCAAAGCGGCAGGCACACGCACTGTGTTGCCTGCGAGGGCGGCGCTCACCGCTTTCGCTATTCAACACCAAATTCTGGAAGAGGCCAAATGAAAGGCGATTTCCGGCACGCGCTTCGTGCAGGAAATCGCCTTGTTGATGTTTGGGTCGAACCCAATTGTGTCGTGGATATGTCTGTCGTGCGCGTCGTACGCGTTGTACGTACAGGCGCGTCTATATTTCGCATTCCGTACGGATTGTCACGAAGACACTCTCACGCGGCGACGTCACATGTCAGTGAAACGAATCGCGCGTGGAAAATGGACTGTGCGAGTCCATCCAGTCATACGTTTCCGTGTTATGCAACCAGGCCCAGTTGCGCGCAGGCTTTTGCGTCTGGTGCAGCGCGGGCGTGACTTGCCCGACGGGCTGAATGTCAAGGCGCATATCCTTCTCGGCGCCATTGCGGCCGGTGTTTCGCGAGTTCGATGAATTGTGGTTCATGATCTTTCCTGTTCGAAGTTGCGCTGAACGCGCATCAATCCTGCTGCACCCATTCTAGGGATTGCGTGCTGGACATCAACGCGGCCACGACGAATTCACTGTTTTCGATTCCAGCACAATGGCGATGGTGGCTCGCCTGCGCGGTGTCTCGACCCATCCGACCCTCCCCAGATACAAAACATGACGCGGACGGTAGACTTCGGCATCGGCTCCGGCCGCACACTCTCTGACGCCACATGGACCGAATCGATGCGATGAAGGTGTTCGTCGCCACGCTGAACGAAGGCAGCCTGGCCGGTGCGGCGCGCCGGCTAGGCCGCTCGCCTGCGGCGGTGAGCCGGGCGATCGCCTTCCTCGAAGAGCACACCGGTGCCGCGCTGCTGCACCGGACCACCCGGACCATCAAGTTGAGCGAAGCCGGCGAGCGCTATGCGTCCGCGTGCCGGCGGATCCTCACCGAGCTCGAGGAAGCCGATCTGCTGGTGGCCGACGAACGCTCGGCGCCGCGCGGTCTGCTCACGGTCACGGCACCGGTCGCCGCCGGCGAGGACGTGCTGCGCGCCATCCTCGACGACTTCATCGGCCGTTATCCGGACGTCTCCGTCCGTCTGCAGTTGCTCGACCGTCCGGCGAGCCTGATCGACGAAGGCATCGACGTCGCGCTGCGCATCGCGCATCTGCCGGACTCGACGCTGATCGCGATTCCTGTCGGCGAGGTCCGGCGGGTTGTCGCGGCCTCGCCGCGCTACCTCGCCACGCATCCCCGTATCGACGAGCCGGGCGACCTCGCCCAGCATCAGATCATCTCGATGACGCACTTCGGCCTGGACTCCTGGAGCTTTCCGCCGGTGGGCAACGCCACGATTCCGCTCGTCGTGCAATTCACGCCGCGTTTCATCGTCAACACGATTCGGGCAGCCGTTGCCTCGGCGGTCGCGGGCCATGGCGTCACGCGCATGTTCTCTTATCACGTAGCGCAGGAGGTCAAGCAAGGCACGCTCGAGATCGTCCTGCGCGACAGCGAGCATGCCCCCCTGCCCGTCCATCTCCTCACGCCTCAAGGGCGGCTGTCCGTGCCGAAAGTGCGGGCCTTCGTCGACTTCGCGACCCCACGGCTACGCCGCTATTTCAAGCAACTGCAAGCGCCTGTTGCGACCCGCTAGCCGCATCCATTGAATCGCGCGCCGGAAGAATGTCTTCCGGTACGAGCGGATTCTCTCCTCAATCGGTTCAATCTAGACTGGCTCCATTCAATCCGGTGGTCAATCTGTTTGCCGCGCTGAGGACGAAATGAATCAATCTGCTGATTGCATGTTGGGCCCGGGCCGGCGGACGGCATGCCCAACCTCTCCCACCTCCCCCACATCAACCGCCTCGCTCAGTTACGCCGAGCGCAATGAGCGTCACTGGAAACGCAATCTCGCGGTCTGCGTGTTCGGCTCGTTCACCACGCTCGTCAGCCTGAGCATGCTGTTGCCGTTCCTGCCGCTTTACGTGCGCCAGTTGGGCGTCGACTCGCAGTCCGCGGTGATCCAGTGGTCGGGAATCGCGTTTGGCGCGACCTTCCTCGGTACCGCGGTGACGGCGCCGCTTTGGGGCCGTCTCGCCGACCGCTACGGCCGCAAGCCCATGCTGGTGCGCGCGGCGATCGGCATGGCTATCGTCATGTCGCTGATCGGCGTCGTGCATACGGTTCACGAGCTGGTGGCCCTGCGTCTGATCGCCGGACTGGTGGGCGGCTACTCGTCGGCCTCCACCGTGATGGTCGGCTCGCAGGCGCCACGCGAGCGAGCCGGCTGGGCCCTGGGAATACTCTCGACCGGGGCGCTCGCGGGCAACCTGGTTGGACCGTTGATCGGCGGCCTGCTGCCTGAATGGATCGGAATTCGCGGCACCTTTTTCGCGGGCGGCGCCATCATCGCCGTCGCTGCCTTGCTCACGATCTTCGTCGTCAAGGAGGACTTCAATCCCGCCGATCAGGCAAAACAGCGCGCCCAGGCGACCCGTGCGACCAGCGAGGCCGCCGTCGCGATCAAACGGACCAACTACGCGGTCGTGGCGGCCTTGCTGGTGACGGCGATGATGGTTCTGCTCGCCAACATGTCGATCGAACCGATCATCACCGTCTATATCGGCGCGCTGGGCGTGCCCGCCGCTCACCTGGCCCGCATCGCCGGCGTGGTGATGGCCTGTTCCGCGCTGGGCAGCATGTTGACGGCGGCACGGCTCGGTGCGCTGGCGGATCGTATCGGCGGCTGGAACGTCATCATCGGGTGTCTTGTGCTGACCGGTCTCGTGATGATCCCGCAGGCCTTCGTCACGCAGTGGTGGCAACTGGCCGGCTTGCGCATGCTGATGGGCATGACCCTCGCCGGTCTGCTGCCGTCTATCGCCAAGCTCGCCAGGCATTCGGTCGACGAAAGCAAGACCGGTCAGATGCTCGGCTATCTGCAATCCGCGCAATTCAGCGGGCAGGTTGTCGGTCCGTTGATTGGCGGGCAGATCGGCGTGGCGCTTGGTCTGCACTCGGTGTTCTTCGTCACGGGGACTTTGCTTGTGGCCTGCGCGGGACTCGCGCAATGGGCGCGGAAGTCGTGAAGGAGGCGGGCGGCATGCATCGTCCGCTCGCTTTCCTTCACCGCTGGTTTTACCCAGACCGTCGCTCCGGCATTCCTTCCTGAGCACCTGCCGTAGCGCCTCACGTGGCCGTAACAAGACCCGCATCGTTACGTAGCGGCGCCCGCTAACACCCGCGACGCCGCTTCACCCCATCTCCCCGCAAACCCCCGCCCCAAGCGGCTCGGCGCCCGACGCCGCGCCGCCCGCAGCATCCTCGGAACAGTTGGCACGGTCCCTGCAATACAGCCTGCAGAGACCGGGCGCCGACACGTCATACCGCCAGCGCTCATCGAATAACCGGCCGGGCCAAGGCCACCACGTCCACGGACACTACGATGATTGCCGACCTCTTCCTTGATTCCGACCTCGCCGAAGCAGCCAGCGAGATTCACCCGGACTTCGCGCAACACCATCCGCTGCAGATTGCGGTGTGTCTGCGCAAGCTGGTGTCGGGTCAGGACTTCGTGACGGTGGAATTCGGCGGACGGCAGATCGTCACCCAACTGCTCGACGTCGATTCACGCAACGCGCGTCTGATCTTCGACGCAGGCAGCGTCACCGCAGACAACCACGCCCTGCCGGCCTCGAACCGGCTCGTCTTCCGCAGCCTGCCCGGCGGCATTCGAACGGAGTTCATCACGGCGCACGCCGAACCGATTGTCTTCGACGGGAGGCTTGCCTTCGAAGCACCGTTTCCGGCCGTCCTGTATTGCGTGCAGCGCCGCGAATATTTTCGCGTCCAGACACCGGTTCTCGACCCATACACGGCCAGCGGACGCTATGCCGACGGCGACGCGTTCATGGTCGAACTGCAGGATCTGTCCTTGGGCGGCGTCGCATTGAGAACCGCCAACGCCCGCTTCGGATCGCTGGAAGCGGGTAGCATCCTGCAGGGTGTGACGGTGCGACTGGGCGACTACGGCACACTGAAACTGGACCTCGAAATCGTCGCGCCGCGCCAAACCCTCAACGCGAGCGGCGAACGACGCTTCGTCATGGGATGCCGGTTCGTCGCGCTGCCTGGTCTCGCCGAGCGCATGCTGCAGCGGGTGATCACGCAACTGGAGACGAAGCGCCAGGCTCTGGTTTCGCGCGACTGAGCGGCAGGTGCGCGGGCCGCCTATTGCGAGCTGACCTTGCTGGGCTTGGTCGCCTTTTCGAGCTTGTTGTACTCGAACTCCGGAACCCGTTTCAAAGCGTCCTTGGTGGCGCCCGCCAGAAAGAGATTGCCGTTGCGGATTTCGAAGTGGTCGACCGGAATCGCGACGTAGTGAATGCCCATTCCCAGAAAGCCGCCTACCGAAAGCACCGCATAGGTAGCCTTGCGATCCGGCGCAATGATCAGGTCGTAGATGCTGCCGACCTTGTCGTTATTGTCGTTGTAAACCGGTTCGTTAACCAGCGCCTTGCGCACGCTCCAACCGTGCAGCAGGTCGTTGTTTTCTTCCACCGTGCTGCCTAGCGGCTGAATGCCGGCAAGCTGTGCGCGGGCGGCCGGCAATGCACAGGCGAACAGGAGAATGCCGCTGCAGACGAGTGTCTTCGCTTTCATTTTCAGCATCATGATCCCTACCGTTGATGAAAGTCCTGGATAGACACCGGGTAGCACGTGCCATGCCCACCCCCGGCGTGCTGTGCCGCAAACACAAATCCGACGCGCCGGTTAAGATGCTTTCTGGGCCTTCGCTGTCCGGCTCGCCCGACGCCGTCACGCTGCCGTTCGGCTTACACCCCTCATCTCCTGGATCGATCACCCCTCATGCGCGTTGGCGATGAATGCCCTGCCCCGGCGCTCGAATGCCGAAAACTGAGCAAAGCCTACGGGCAGGCTCGCGTGGTCCTCGCGGAACTCGATTTCATGCTCGACCCGGGCGAGTTCGTCGCAATCATGGGCGACTCGGGGGTGGGCAAATCGACCCTGCTCAACCTGATTGCCGGACTCGACGCGCCCGATAGCGGCGACGTCCTGATCGACGGCACACGGGTCTCCGGTCTCGACGACGATGCCGCCACTCGCCTGCGCCGCCAGAAGCTCGGCTTCGTGTTCCAGGCGTTCCACGTGTTGCCGCATCTGACGCTGGCGCAAAACGTCGCGCTGCCGCTGCTGCTCAACAACCTGCCGGCGGCGCACGCACTGGACATGCTCGCGGCGGTCGGCCTCGCGGGACGCGGCGACGACTTCCCACGCCAGTTGTCCGGCGGCGAGTTGCAGCGGGTGGCGATTGCCCGCGCGCTGGTGCACCGTCCCCGGCTGATTCTGGCGGACGAGCCCACCGGCAATCTCGACCCGGATACCGCCCACGAAGTGCTGGCGCTGTTTCGCTCGGAGGCCAAGTCAAACGGCGCCGCGACCATGATGGTGACGCACTCCGAGGCGGCCGCGGCCGTCGCGGATCGCGTGCTGATCCTGAGCGAAGGCGGTCTGCATGCCGCGGACCATGGCAGTGTCCAGCGGGTCCGTTCGCCTCATGAGTGACGTCGCGCCGTCGCAGTCCGCCCACGCGACAGGTCGCACGCGGCTCGCGCGCTGGCTGCTCGAAGCGGAATGGCGCAGCCAGCGGGGCCGCGCCATTGTGGCCGTGGCGACGATCGCGCTCGGCGTCGCGCTCGGTTACGCGGTGCAGTTGATCAACAGCGCGGCGTTCAACGAGTTCTCGGCCGCCGCGCGCAGTCTCTCGGGTCAGGCGGACCTGCAGGTGCGCGGCGCGCAGCCAACCTTCGACGAAGCGTGGTATCCAAAGCTTGCCGATGAACCCGGCGTGGCGCTGGCGAGTCCGGTCCTCGAACTGGACGCCACCGTGCCGGGCAAGAATATGCCGCTGAAAGTGCTCGGCATCGACATCTTCAAAGCCAGCCAGATTGCGCCGGATCTCATCGGCGTGCCGGCTTCGCACAGCCCCATGGATACGCTCGCCGACGACGCCGTGTTTCTATCGCCCGCGGCCCAGCAATGGTTGAACACGGGGATCGGCCAGCACATCGGCTTGCTAAGCGGGACCGCGAGCGTGCCGTTTCGGGTGGCCGGCGGTATCGTCAGGGTGCGGCCGGGTCAACGCATCGCGGTGATGGACATCGCCGCCGCGCAGTGGCGCTTCGGGCGGCTCGGCAAACTCTCGCGCGTCGATCTGGAGCTGGCGCGCGGTGTCGACCGGGAAAGTTTCAGGCGCGATCTGCAGGCGCGGCTTGGCCGGCAATGGGTGATCTCCGAACCGCGCGACGTCGACAGCCGGACCGACCGGCTGTCCCGCGCGTATCGCATCAACATGAATGTGCTCGCCTTGGTGGCGCTGTTTACCGGCGCGTTTCTGGTGTTTTCGACCCAGGCGCTGAGCGTCGTGCGGCGCCGCTCGCAGCTTGCCATGCTGCGCGTGCTCGGTTTCACGCGCGGCCAGTTGCTGCGCCAGATCCTGATGGAAGGCGCATTGCTCGGCGTGCTGGGTTCAGTTGCGGGTCTCGCGCTCGGTTATGCGTTGGCCAGCGCGGCGCTGCATTTTTTCGGCAGTGATCTTGGCGGAGGTTATTTCCCTGGCGTGCGTCCGCGCGTCGGTTTCGAGCCGCTGCCGAGCGCGATCTTTCTCGTCCTGGGCATCGGCGTCTCGATACTCGGCAGTCTCGCGCCCGCGCTGGAGGCGGCTCGCGCGCGCCCTGCAGCCGCGCTGAAGGCAGGTAGTGAGGAAGGCGCTTTAGCGAAGCTAGCGACGCCATGGCCCGCGCTGGGTTGCCTCGTCGTCGCCGGCGTGCTCACGCAAATGCCGCCGGTTTTCGAGGCGCCCATTCTCGGCTATATCGCCGTCGCCCTACTGCTGGTGGGAGGCATTGCGTTGATGCCCCGTTGCACAGCCATGCTGTTCACGGCGATTGGCCGTTCGCGTGCGGGACGCGGCGCGGGGACGACCAGCGCGCTGTCGCTGGCACGGCTTGCCAATGCGCCGGGCCAGGCCTCGGTGGCGATGAGCGGCGTGCTGTCGAGCTTCGCGTTGATCGTTGCCATGGCGATCATGGTGGCGAGCTTCCGCGTCTCCGTCGACGAATGGCTCGAACATCTGCTCTCCGCCAACCTTTACGCCCGCGTGGCGCCAGGCGGCGACACCGGCGTGCTGAGCCTCGACGATCAGGCAAAAATGGCAGCCGCAGCGGGCATCAAAACGGCAGCGTTCACCCGTACGTCGCAACTGACGCTGGACCCCGCGCGTCCCGCAGTCGTCGTGCTGGCCCGCGAAATCGACGCCGCCGATCCCGGCGCCAGCCTGCAAATGTCCGGGCCGGTATTGCCCGAAGCGGCCTTGCGCGGCGCGACGCCGGCTTGGGTCTCCGAGGCCATGGTCGACCTGTACGGCTACCGGCTGGGACAGCATGTCGAATTGCCGCTCGGCGGACGCAACCGCATGTTGGTCGTGGCCGGCGTCTGGCGCGACTACGTGCGTCAGACGGGGGCGATCGAGTTGCGGCTCGCCGATTATCGGCAACTGACCCACGACACCGGCGCGACCGACGTCGCCATCACCGTCGCACCCGGCGCAAGTGTCGAGCAGGTGATGACGGCCCTGCGCGCGCTGCCGTTCGGCCGCGCGTTGGAGTTCTCCCAGCCCGGCGAGATTCGCGCCCGCTCACTGGGCATCTTCGACCGCAGCTTCGCGGTCACCTATCTGCTCGAGGCGGTAGCCATCGTGATCGGCCTGTTCGGCGTGGCGGCGACGTTCTCGGCGCAGACGCTCGCCCGCTCGCGTGAGTTCGGCATGCTGCGTCACGTGGGCGTGACACGCGTCCAGATACTCGCCATCCTCGCCAAGGAAGGCGGCATGCTGACGGCGCTGGGTATCGTCATGGGGTTCGTGCTCGGCTTTGCCATCAGCCTGATTCTCGTGTTCGTGGTCAATCCGCAGTCGTTTCACTGGAGCATGTCGCTGCATATGCCGTGGCTCGTGTTGAGCCTGGTGGCCGGCGTCATGCTGGTCGCGTCGTGCGCGACGGCCGTGGTCGCAGGACGCCGCGCCGTCTCGGTGGATGCGGTGCGCGCCGTGAAGGAGGATTGGTGATGGGGCTGCCAAGCTTGATTGCTTCGTGTCGCGGCTTCATGCGGGCCGTCAATGAGTGGATCAATATCGCACTCCGAACCGTATTGCGGGCACGTCCTGCGCTGTGCGCATGCGCCGTCTCATGCGCTGTCATTGGCTTCGGCACGGCCGCCATGGCAGCGCCTCCCCAATTTGCCGCGGTCGCGCCGGGACACCCGCTGGCCTTTCCGGTAGACACGGGCGCACACCCCACGTTCCGGACCGAATGGTGGTACGCCACTGGTTGGCTCAACACGCCGGACGGCAAGCCGCTGGGCTTTCAGATCACATTCTTCCGCTCGGCGACGGAGCATGACGCAACGGACCCGAGCGCCTTCGCGCCGACGCAACTGATCATCGCGCATGCCGCGCTCAGCGATCCGGCTTTCGGCAAGCTGGTGCATGACCAGAAGGTCGCGCGGCAGGGTTTCGGTCTCGCCTATGCGAAACCGGACAACACCGACGTCAAGCTCGATAGCTGGCACATGGTGCGCGCAACCGACGGCCACTACAGCGTGCTGGCCCAGGCCGGCGAGTTCGCGCTGAACCTCTCGCTCACGCCCACCCAGACACCGCTGCTTCAAGGTCAGCAGGGTTACTCGCAGAAAGGTCCGCTTGCCGGCGAGGCGAGCTACTACTACAGCGAGCCGCAACTGCGCGTGAGCGGCAGCGTCACGCGACCGGCGCGTTCGGCTAGCGGTGCGGGCGGCGTGGCCGCCGCGGGGGCCAGCACACCCGTAAGCGGCGTGGCGTGGCTCGACCACGAATGGTCGAGCACGCTGTTGAGTCCCGATTCGGCGGGTTGGGATTGGCTCGGCGCCAATTTCCCGGACGGCTCGGCGCTGATGGCCTTCAAGGTTCGTGGCCGCAATGGCGGTGCGGTTTGGGCGCACGCGGCATTGCGCGACGCGAACGGCAAGCTCACCACCTTCGATCCGGCCCAGGTGGATTTCATCCCGCAGCGGACGTGGCGCTCGCCGCGCACCGACACGGTCTATCCGGTGGCGGAAACCGTGAAGACGGGCGCGCTCACGTGGCAACTGGAGCCGCTGCTGGACGATCAGGAAATGGACACCCGCGATTCCACCGGCTCGGCCTACTGGGAAGGCGCGGTGACAGTGAAGCGCGCGGGGCAAGGCGTCGGACACGGGTATCTGGAACTGACGGGATACCAGGCGCCGCTCACGCTGCAGAACACGATGAAAGCGGCGCGGTAATCGCGCCGCGCGTGCCGGCAGTGTCTACGGTGCCCGCACGGGACACAGTGCAATGTGCGCTGTGCCAGGCGTGCGTTAAAGCCCGGCGAGCGTTGCCCATAGCCGCGCTTTCAGGGTGCGGGTGGCATCGTCCGTGGCCTCGTAGGGCTGGGCCTGCACGATCACGAGACGCCAGAACGACGTGCCGATATGACGCAATTCCACGTGCGTCCTCATGGACGGAGCCGCAATGAGGTGGCCGTCGGTGGACCAGCTCTCGTGACCATCCGTAGTCTCGCGGATGCCGGGCGCGCCGAGCGGCATGGTGGCGGCGTTGTTGCGCAGGTAGGCGGGAATGTATTTGTTGAAGCCGACGCCGGGCAGATCCTCTCGCGCGAAAACGATCGCCGCGCTGCCGTTTGCTTCGGTGAAGGTGTACACCGGTTGGCCGTCGTCGGCGCCCGTCACCGAGAGCTTCCAGATGCCGTCGATGTCGGCGCTCGCGTGGGTGACCGGATTGGTCCATGTGACCGATGGGCCGGCATTCTGCGCGGCGATAGCCTCGCGCCGGCCGCTCGGTTGACGCTGGTTGATATGCCATAACCAGGCAGCGCACAACAGCACGACGAGGACCAACGCAGCAATGGCCTTGCGCGAGAGCCCTCGTTTATTCGTCTGCGTGTAAAAGGCGGCCGCCGCTTCGTAGGCGGCCTGGGAGCCTGGGTTGAACTGGTAGCCTTGGTGGCCCTGATGGCCCGCCGCGAACGGCGGCGAGTCCGCGCCCGCACCGCCGGTGTGCACCTCCGCGCCCTGCTGCGGCTGACCGGCTGACGGCCCCGCCACCTTCGGCGCCTGCCCGTCGCGCGCGGCGAGTTCGCGGTCGTAGGCCGTTCTGCGGTCCGGATCGCCCAACACCGCATAGGCCTCGTTGATGATGCGCATGATGCGCTGTGCGTCGGGGCTGGGGTTCTTGTCGGGGTGGTACCGCTGGCTCAACGCCTTATACGCGGCACGAATCACCTCCGCCGGCGCGCCGCGTGTGACCTTGAGATTGTCGTAATGGGTATGCATAGGCTTTCCAGAGGGACTCTTCCCCGTGTCGACAGCATATCGGCTCAAAAACAAAATGCTTTAAGCGGAGCAGATTGTGAGGCAAGTGACGCAAGCCGCGTAAATCGAACGCCCCCGTTCACCGCCATCGCCCCTTCGGGCACGCACGTTGCTGACGCCCCTCATGGCGATTCACTCACCAGGCCACCGCTTGCCGGCCCCGCACGCTAAAAGCGCGGCGCTCCGTCAGGCCCGCAACCGCAACCGCGACGAAGCACGAGGCAATGGACATTCCCGAACCCACCCGCCGGCGTCACATCCGCCATGCACGCCGGCGTGCGCGCTCGCGGGAAATGTCGCGCTATGCCGGCAAGCCGCTGCGCCTCCTCTGGCGTTACCTTGCCCGGCGCAAAGTGTCGCATCTGATCGTGCTGACGAGTGTGCTCGCCGCGGTCGGCTGCGCGCTGGCCTCGCAGTACGGCATCAAGAATCTCATTGACGCCCTGCCGTCCGGGCGCGCGCATCCGGCCGTCGTGATGCGGGCATTCGTCATACTCGTCGGGCTGATTCTCGCGGACAACCTGTTCTGGCGCGTCGGCGGCTGGATCGCGGCGCGCGTCTTCGTGACCGTCACCGGCGACATCCGCCGCGAGATGTTCGCCTATCTGACCGCGCATCCACCCGCGTTCTTCGCGGACAAACCGCCGGGTGTCCTGTCGAGCCGCATCTCGGCGACGGCCAATGCCGTATACGTGCTCGAAAACACCGTCTCATGGACCGCGCTGCCGCCCTGCCTGACGGTGGTCGGCGCCATTGCGATGGTCGCGACCGTCAGCGTGCCGATGAGCGCTGCGCTGGTGGCGATCTCCGCCACGCTCGCCTTCGCGGTCTTCGTGCTGGCGAAGAAAGGCACCTCGCGGCACCAGGCGTTCGCGGCGCGAGCGGCGTCGGTGGACGGCGAACTGGTCGACATCATCGGCAACATGGGGCTGGTGCGGGCGTTCGGCGCCGTGCGATCCGAGCGGCGCCGCTTCGACGCGCATCTGTCCACGGAAACTCAGGCGCGCACCCGCAGCCTGCTTTACCTGGAGAAACTGCGCCTGCTGCATGCGCTGGCTACCGCGCTGCTGTCGGCCGCCATGCTCGGCTGGACCTTATGGCTCTGGAGCATGAATCGCGCAACCACCGGCGACGTGGTGCTGATCAGCTCGCTCGGCTTTGCGATCCTGCACGGTACGCGCGATCTGGCGGTGGCTTTCGTCGATCTTACGCAGCACGTGGCCCGCCTCGGCGAAGCCTCGTCGATCCTGCTGACGCCGCACGACATGCCGGAGCACCACGACGCGCCGCCCCTGCAGGTACGGGAAGCCACCATCGAGTTCAGGGACGTGACCTTCGCCTACCCCGGGCGACGGCCGGTGTTGAACGGCCTGAATCTGCAGATCCGGGCCGGCGAGCGGGTCGGGCTGATCGGTCCATCGGGCGCGGGTAAATCGACCATCCTCGCCCTGATCCAGCACTTCTACGAACCGGCGGGCGGCAGTGTCGCCATCTCGGACCAGGACATCGCAAAGGTAAGCCTCGACAGCCTGCAGGCGGCGATTTCGGTGGTCCCGCAGGATGCCTCGCTGTTTCACCGCTCGCTGCTCGAGAACATCCGCTACGGCGTGCCGAAAGCCTCCGAGCCGGAGGTACGGCGTGCCTGCGAGGACGCCAACTGCCTCGACTTCATCGCCGCCATGCCCGATGGGCTCAACACCATCGCCGGCGATCGCGGCACGCGGCTTTCAGGCGGCCAACGGCAGCGCATCGCCATTGCGCGCGCCATCCTCAGGGATTCGCCGATTCTCCTGCTCGACGAAGCCACTTCCTCGCTCGATTCGGCCTCCGAAGCAGCGATTCAAACCGCCCTCGAACGGCTCATGCAAAATCGCACGGTAGTCGCTATTGCCCACCGTCTGTCCACGCTGCAGAGCTTCGACCGCATCCTCGTGATCAACCGCGGCCGCGTCACCCAGGACGGCTCACCGGCGGAACTGGCGCAGCAGCCGGGCATCTATCGCGACACGCTGATGCGTCAACGCAAGCGAACCACGCCATCTGAGCTAGCGTAAGCCTCTGAAAGCCTGGACCGGCAGAACCCGCCAAACCGGCGACGCAAACTCCCCGCACCAGCACGACAACGTTTGCGTGCCCGCCCCTGAAAAAATACCCCGCCTATTTGCGTCGCACAGCGAAGAAATGCTGAAGAACCTGGGGGGAAATGCCGATATACGGTGTTACATCTAAATCCAGGTTAGGGGCACTGATGGTTTCGGTAGCTCGAATACGGGGGGCGTTCACGGTCGACGGCACCGATCCGGAACTAGTGCGCTCGCAGATGCAGGCCTTCGGCCGGCAAATCCCGCTGCTCTATTTCATGCTGGTGATCAACACCATGGCGGTGGCGATCACGCACGTCGGCTGCGCGCCCGCCTGGCTCGCCGTCTACACCCCGCTTGCCCTCTGCGCCTTCTGCCTGATTCGCTGCGTGCGATGGTGGTTCTTCCGGCAACGGACGCTCACGCATGAGCAGGCGGTGCCGGAACTGCGCAAGACCTTGTGGCTCGCCGGCGTGATGGGCGTCACTTTCACGACGTGGGCCGCGCTGCTGTTCCACTACGGCCCCGCCTACGAACAGGCTCAGGTGGCGTTCTACATGGCGACCACGGTGGTGGGATGCGTGTTCTGCCTGATGCATCTGCGCGCCGCCGCGTTCCTGCTGCTGAGCATCGTGATCGGCTCGTTCACGATCGTCCTGTTTGCGGCGGGGCGTCCAGTGTTTGTCGCGATGGCGGTCGACATGTTGTTCGTCGGCATTACGCTCGCCCTGATCGTCCACCTCTACTATCGAAACTTCTCCAGCCTCGAGTCTTCGAAGCGCGAACTGCTGGCCAGCCAGGCCGTCACGCAGAAACTCAGCGACGATAACTTCCGCCTCGCGAATATCGACAGCCTCACGGGCCTGCCCAACCGGCGCAGTTTTTTTTCGTCGCTGAATGCGCTGGCCGAGCAAGGCACGGGCGAAACGGCCACCTTCCACATGGGCCTGATCGACCTCGACGGTTTCAAGCAGGTGAACGATATCTACGGGCACTCGAGCGGCGACCTCGTGCTCAAGGAAGTCGGTGCACGGCTTCTGGAGCTGGCGGACCCGGCGATCTTTTTTGCGCGGCTGGGCGGCGACGAATTCGGCATCATTATTCAACGGCGCCTCACGGAAGACGAACTCGACCGCCTCGGTCAAACACTGTGCGAGCGGTTAAGCCGCCCTTACACGATAGGCGGCAACACGGCGGAGTTGTCGGGCACGATCGGCTGGGCCGGCTTGCCGCCGCCGAGCGTCAGCGTCTCCGATATCTTCGAGCGCGCGGATGCGGCGCTCTACGTCGGCAAGGAGAGCCGTCGCGGCACCGCGGTGGTGTTTTCCGCCGAGCACGAGCACCGCGTGCGGCGCGCCAGTCTGGTCGCCCAGGAGCTCAAGGCCGCAAGCCTCGACGCCGAGCTCTATCTGGAGTTTCAGCCCATCTACGACGTCGGCGCGCACAGCGTGGTGGGCTTCGAAGCCCTGGGCCGCTGGCGCAGTCCGAAGCTTGGCCAGGTCAGACCGGAAGAATTTATCCGCATCGCCGAGCGGACCGATCTGATCCGCGTGGTCACCGAGGTGCTGCTGCGCAAGGCGCTGGCCGAAGCCTCCCATTGGCCGGCCCACATGTATCTGTCGTTCAACCTTTCGGCACTCGACATCTCGTCGGTGCCGCGCGCGCGCCGGCTGCTGGATATCGTGCAGGAAAGCCCGACCGATGCCGAGCGGGTGCATTTCGAAATCACCGAAACCGCCGTGACGCGCGACTTCAGGCAGGCGCGCGCCTCGCTGTCGCTGATCAAGCAGGTGGGCTGCCATGTGTCGCTCGACGATTTCGGCACCGGCTACTCGAGCCTGAGCTATGTCCACCGGCTGCCCTTCGATACGATCAAGATCGATCGCAGCTTCGTGGCCGAGGTCGATACAGACGTCGCTTCCGCAAAAATCATCCGCTCGGTGATGGATCTGTGCCGCAACCTCGGCCTGGAATGCGTGGTGGAAGGCGTCGAAACCGAATCGCAGTGCGAAATATTAACCTCGCTAGGCGGCCGCGTGATGCAGGGCTATCTGTTCGGCAAGCCGATGCCGGCTGACGCGATGCTCGCGTTTCAGCTCAATGCCGTTTAGGCGCAGCGCCGGTCGAATCGACGCACGCGAGGCGTGACGCTGCGCGGCCCCCTACCCCGTTCCGCCTTGCAAAGTGCAACGCACGCCAGTTGCACCGCCTCTCTCCCTCTGCGCGTGCGGCAACGCCTGCTGGCACGCTTCGAGTGCCCGCAGCGCTTCCTTGAGCCGGTTGACCCGGCTGACCTGCGAGGGCACCTGGACCACGCCGGACAAACCGTCCACCCGATCCCGCCAGTAACTCAGCGGCAACGGACGGTCCGCCGTGGCGATTCGCGGCAGCAGGTGCTCAAGATGTTCAATATCTTTTTCAAGCTGATGGTGATTCATTATGGGTCCCCGGAAATATCACACCAAGCCGTTGCAAATCGACCTTTGTGTTTTATGGCCATCTGTTTCTCTCTTTTTGCCAGTCTGATCGTTTCAAAGGACAAAACTTGTCCGTGCGTCTCAGTTTTTAAAAAATAAGGGGACCACCGGCAGCGATTTAAAGATTTACCCATTCAGCATTTATTCCAGCGCGGCGTCTAACGAGCCGTCCGCAGCGGCAGGCCCAATATGAGTTGGCCCTTTCATCCGCCTTGCACGGCTATTTTCGGCCTTTCATTCGACGGCTTTATATCTGACCAATTTGCCATCCAGGCGTCAGCATGACGACCCGAGCGCAGCCGTAGACTGGTCTGGCGTTGTGGAGACCCGAATTCGGCAGTGTTTCAAGAAATAAGCCGAAGTCCTAACGTCCTTCCTCCAGGAGTCGAATATGTTCCGAATCGCTTATGTTGCAGTTGCTGTTTCCGCCATTGCTTGCGCCGCGCCCGTGTTTGCGCAGGATGCCCCCACCGCCGCTCAACCGGCAGCGACCGTCGGCAACGGCGACGCCAATGTCAACGGCACCGCCAACAGCGGCGTCGGCATGGACACCAGCGGCCAGACCGCCGCCGGCTCGCCGGCCGGCCTCACGCGCCAGGAAGTGAAGCGCGAGTTGTACCAGGCCGAAACCGACGGCCAGATCAAGATGCTCAACCGGACCGTCTACAACGGCAGTTGAGCTAGCGCTTGCGCGCAGCGCGCCGGACCGCCCGGCGCGTTGCGTCGAACTAGTTGGTCGAGCTTGCGTGCAGCATCGGCCACACCAACGTCAATCTGACGCCGCCACGCGCCGGCACATACAGTTCGCGACTGCGCGGCGCGCCATCCAGCATGGCCGTCAAACGATAGTGTCCCTGCGGAAGCCGGGCGAACAGATACGGCCCATCCGAGGTCGCGTTGAACACCACCGTGCCGTCCGATCGCGCCACCTGCACCGCCACCCCCGACAGATACTCGCCGGACCCCGTCATGAAGGTCGCCCGCATGTTGTAGCCGGAGGCGAGTCCGCGAAACGCCGCGACTTCGTCCTGGCCTACGCCGCCGGTGACATAAGCGATGCCGTGGTTGTCGTGAGCGACCGGTATGTCGTTGGGCGAGGTATTGCGCGCCGAGGTGTCAGGGGGTGGCATTGCCGGAGTCGCAGGCGTGGCCGCAGCGGTAGCCGGCATGCTCTGCGCGGCGGATTGATTCGCCGCCGACGCGTGAGTCGACGGTTCGCGGCTCGCAGGCGAACGGCCGGGCGGTTCGCGCGTAGCCACTTCGTGCTGCGGCGGCTTGCGTTCAGGCACCTCGCGAACCGGCGCGGGTGCAGGCACCGGTGCGGGCACGGCCGTGGGCATCCGCGGCCGCGCGGCGCCGGCCTGGCAACTCAGACCCGGTATGTCGCTGCCCTCGCCGGCAGGCCGTCCCGCGAGCACCCACGGCGGCAGCGCCACACCCTGCCCTTTGGCGCGCGGCGTCAAGGTATCGCGCATCCGCGCGGCCACCGCGCTGCGCTCCTGCGGCGTCGACGCACGGTGCATTTGTGTGCAGAAATCAATTCGCTCGTCGTCGCTGAGCAGTTGCGAGGGTACGGCCTCGGACCCACCCGCCGAACGCTGCCCATGCGCATTCAAGGCCAGCGCGGCCACGCCACACACAAGCGCCCACCGGACGATTTGCGGCAAGCGGGAACAGAGCGTGGACATGTGTTACCTCCGGGACACGCTGCGGGCGCGCAACGTTGGGTCGATTCGGGGGCGTCTTCGAGCGCTTCGCTTAACTAACGACGAGCAACAGCGGCAGGCGTGGTCTTGCGGGGAGAAATTGCGGGCGGAGCCGGAGCGAAACCCAATCGCAGTGTAGCAATCCGCTGTGCCCTGCGAGCCACCCGGAGTAGTCGATCTCCGCCATGTTCCAGCGCGATTGAACCGAACCGGTGCATTGGCGCTGCGACTTCGCAAGACGCGTCAACTGACGTTGCGCCCCCCATTCGGCGACGACGCCCCTAAGACACAAACGGCAGCTTCTGATCGCGTGCCGCAGCAAGCATCGATACCGTGATCTTGCGCACCTCGAGTTTGCTCTGCGTGATGTGCGCACGCAGCAGAATGCTGGCTTCCGGCAAGCGGTTGCGCTCGATCAGGTGCAGCATGGTCGAGTGCTCGTCATAGGTCGCGCTGGTCCGATGCGGCTTGAGAAAATCCAGCCGCCGCACAATGCGGATGCGCTCGGTGACCTCGTTGTGCACCCGAAGCATTTCTCCATTGCCGGTCGCGGCCACCAGTTGACGGTGGAAATTCTCGTCCATGCCGAACATGGTCACCGGATCGCTCTCGCGCAGTTCGGGCGCGACGCACCAGATTGCCTTGAGCGGGTCGATGGCCGCGTGCGGTGCATTACCCGAGGTCAACCGCTCGAGCGAGGCCAGTTCGAGCACGATGCGCAGATCGTAGAGCTGATCCAGTTGCTCGAAGTTGATCTGCGAAACTTTCCAGCCGCGCCGAAAACCCACCTCCAGATAGCCCTCGCGTTGCAGGCGAAACAGGCCATCGCGCATCGGCGTGCGCGATACGCCGTAGTGCTGGGCGATGTCGCTTTCGGAGAAGCGGTCGCCGGGGAACAGCCGGAAACTGAAGATGTCGCTCTTCAGTTGCTGATACACCTGCTCGGCCAACGGGTTGGGCGCATTGGCCGCAGACGGCGCGCTTGCCAGCTTCACGTCGCCCGTTTCGTTTTCACTCATCTCGCACCCTCTCCTTGCCATGTTCTTATTATGCGTTGCTCAAGAGCACGCCGGGGCGCCCATTCATGGCGCAGCGATAAGACTCACATGGGCGGCGACGATTTTCCAACCGTGGTGCGCCTCGCTCGCGGCTCCCACGCGTGCCCAGCTCTGCATCTGGCGGCCGAGCAACGCGGTGGCGTCGCTGGTGAACTCGGTGCTGACGGTGGCGTAGTCGGCGCCGAAGGTGGTGACTACGGTGCGATACAGCCGCCGCGACGCAGGCACCGGTTCGCACGACGCGCGCCACGCGCGTATCGCGTCGCCGCCGTGCTGCACTTCGGCAATCCCGTAGCGCACGGTTTCGGGTGTATGCCAGAACAGCGCGTTCATCGTGTCCACTTCGTTGGCGACCAGCGCCCGTTCGTATTCGACAAATGCCGCCGTCACTTCGGCGACGATTTCCGGCTTGTTGACTTCCATCCTCACAGTCCTTTTTTCAATGCGGCCAACGGCGCGGTCCAGCCCACGATGCCGCCCTGCGAACGAATCATCTCCAGACTCGCCTGCTTGAACGCGGGGAAGTAGCTGGCGGTGGCATCTTCGATCAGCAGGCATTCATAGCCGCGGTCGTTGGCCTCGCGCATCGAGGTCTGCACGCAGACCTCGGTCGTGACGCCGGCGAACAGCAGGTGCGTGATGCCGCGTACGCTCAACGCTTCGCTTAAGCGCGTGGCGTAAAACGCGCCTTTGCCGGGCTTGTCGATCACCAGTTCGCCCTCCACGGGCGCCAGCGCGTCGATAATCGCATTGCCGGGTTCGCCGCGCACCAGAATCCGGCCCATCGGTCCAGGCTCGCCAATGCGCATCTGCGGTGCGCCGCGCAAGCGCTTCGCCGGTGGGCAGTCGGACAGGTCCGGTGCATGCGATTCGCGCGTGTGGACCACCAGCAAGCCCGTGCGACGAGCGAGCGCCAGCAGTTCGGCGACGCTCGGCACGATCTCCGCGAGCAACGAGACATCGTTGCCGAGCGACTCGCCGAAGCCGCCTGGCTCGATGAAATCGCGCTGCATGTCGATGATCACGAGCGCGGTGTGCTGCGGCTCGAATACGAACGGCGAAGGTAACGCCTTAACTTCGATGCTCATCATTAGTGGACCGCCTCGTCCATATGCCCCGCCATGTGCCGTCCCAGCACGGCGCGCTCCGCGCCTGCCGCCGGCGTTTCGTAGACCAGCCTGCCTTCCGCCATCACGGCGATACGGTCGGCCAGTTCCAGCAATTCATCCAGATCTTCGCTGACAAGCAGCACGGCCGCGCCCGCATCGCGCGCCGCGATCAGCCGCGCGTGAATATCCGCCACCGACGCGAAATCGAGACCGAACACCGGATTCGCGACGATCAGCACATCCACCGGCTGGCCCAGTTCGCGCGCCAGCACCGCACGCTGAACGTTGCCGCCGGAGAGCGTGCCGATCATCCGGTCCGGCACGGGCGGACGCACGTTGAAGTCGCGGATCAACTCCGTGGCGCGCTCGCGCATCGCCTTGCGATCGAGCCGCCAGCCGCCGCGGCAGACCGGCGTGCGGTCGAAATCTCGGAGTGCCAGGTTTTCCGCCACGCTCATGCCGGCCACACAGGCGTTCTTGAGCGGCTCTTCGGGAATCGCGAAGACGCGCCGCGTGGTCATCTCCTCACGTGTGGCGCGATACGGCGCACCGGCGATCTGCATCTCGCCTGCCACGGGACGCCGCTGGCCCACCAGCGCCTCGACCAGTTCCTTCTGGCCGTTGCCCGACACACCCGCGAGACCGAGAATCTCACCCGCGCGTACGGCCAGCGTCGCATGCCGCACGGCCGTGTGGCCGCGGTCGTCCTGCACCGAAAGGTCGCGCAGTTCGAGCCGGATTGCCGCCTCGGGATCGACCGGTTTGCGCGCGGCCCGCTCGACGCGGATCTCCGCCAATACCGGCGCTTCTTCGCGCGAGGCCTCGGCCTGCACGATCGAGCTCGTGCCCATCATCCAGTTCGCGAGTTGTTCGCGGTCGGTCTGCGCGACCGCCGTCGTGCCGACCTGGCGTCCTTTGCGCAGGACTGTGACGTCGTCGGCATAGGCCATCACCTCGCGAAACTTGTGCGTGATCATCAGCACCGTCAGTTCGCCGCGCGTCGTCAGATCGCGCATCAGGCCGAGCACCTCGTCCGCTTCCTGCGGCGTGAGCACCGAGGTCGGTTCGTCGAGAATCAGAAAGCGCTGGCGCAGATAGAGCTGCTTGAGGATTTCCAGCTTCTGCTTTTCGCCGGCGGCAAGTCCCGCGACCGGCGCGTCGAGCGGCAGCCTGAACGGCATGCGCGTCATGAACTCCGTCAACGCGGCGCGCTCGCGCTTCCAGTCGATTCGCCAGGACAAACGCCCGCGCGCCAGCAGCAGGTTTTCTTCGACGGACAGACCGGTTGCCAGCGTGAAATGCTGATACACCATGCCAATGCCGAGCGCCTGGGCATCGCGCGGCGAGGCGATCTTCACTTCGCGTCCGTCTGCGGTGATCTGTCCTTCGTCGAGCAGGCCGTAGCCGACCAGCCCCTTCACCAGCGTGCTCTTGCCCGCGCCGTTCTCGCCGAGCAGCGCGTGGATGGTGCCGGGTGCGACCTTGATCGACACCTTGTCGAGCGCGCGAAACGGGCCGAACGATTTCGTGGCGCCGAGGACTTCGACACCCAGCGCATGCGTGGCCGCGTCTTGCGGCAGGTTGTAGGGAGCGGGAGTCGACATGATCGGTCAGCGTCCGAGAGTGGCGAGCAGCGCGCGCGAATCGGACACCGTGCCGAACACGCCGCCTTGCATCGTGATCATGTGCAGCGCGGCGTCGTGGTTGCTCTTGTCGGTCGCGCCGCAGCAGTCGGCCAGCACCGTGCATTCGAAGCCGCGATCGTTCGCTTCGCGCATGGTGGTGTGGACGCAGACATCGGTCGTGATGCCGGTCAGCACCAGGTTGACGATGCCGCGCGTGCGCAGGACCAGCTCCAGATCGGTCGCGCAGAACGAGCCCTTGCCCGGTTTGTCGATGATGATTTCGCCGGGGAACGGCGCGAGTTCGTCGATGATCTCCCAGCCCACTTCGCCGCGCACGAGGATCCTGCCGCACGGGCCGTCGTCGCCGATGCCCACCCCCTCGGTGCCCGCGCGGCGGCTGCGCCAACGCTTGTTGGCCGGCAGATCGGACAGGTCCGGACGATGCCCTTCACGCGTATGAATGATCGTGAAGCCCTGGGCGCGCATCAGCGCGAGTACGTTGCTGATCGGCTCGATCGGAGCGCGCGTGAGCGACAGGTCGTAGCCCATCTTGTCGACGTAGCCTCCGTGACCGCAGAAGTCGGTCTGCATGTCGATGATGACAAGCGCCGTGTTGTCCGGCCGCAGGTTGCCGTCATAGGGCCACGGGTAAGGCTTCGCTTCGATGAATCGGTTCATGGTGGTGGACTCTTCAGGTTGGCATCGACATGCGCGTCAGCGCGTGAGGCTGAGTTCGCCCGGCGCACCGGCGAGCGTCCGGTCGGGACGGCAATTGACGATCATGATCGCGAGCGTCAGCACGTAAGGCGCGGCGTTGTACAGGTAGTAGCCGCTCGTCACGCCGATGCCCTGCAAGGCGGGGCCGAGCGCGCCGGCCGCACCGAACAGCAGCGCGGCAAACAGACAGCGCAGCGGCTGCCAGCGCGCGAAAATCACCAGCGCGACGGCCATCAAGCCCTGGCCGCTGGAGAGGCCCTCGTTCCAGCTCCCAGGGTAGACCAGCGACAGATACGCGCCACCCACGCCCGCAAAAAATCCGCCAACGGCCGTTGCGGTAATGCGAATACGTGTGAGCGGATAGCCCATCGCCCGCGCGGTCTCCGCATGATCGCCGACGAGGCGCAGCGTCATGCCCCAGCGTGTGCTGCGCAAGCCCCACTGCAGCAGAAACGCCAGCACGATGCCGATGACGAACAGCGGGCTGATATGCAGCGCGTTGCGCAATTGCGGCGAGACGGCCCAACTGCCGAGGTCGATCGACGGCAGCATCGGCGCTTGCGGCTGGATGAACGGCTTGCCGAGATAGAACGCGAGGCCGGTGCCGAGCAGCATCAGGGCAATGCCGAAGGCGATGTCGGAGACGCGCGGCAGCGAGCACACGAGCCCATGCAGACAGCCGAACAGCAGGCCCACGATGCCGGCCGCCAGCACGCCAAGCCACGGCGAACCGCTCAGATAGGACGCGGCATAACCGCTCATCGCACCGGAGACGAGAATGCCTTCGAGACCGAGATTTACGCGGCCGCCCTTCTCCGTCAGGCATTCGCCGAGACTCACGAACAGATACGGCGTGCTGACGCGAATCGCGCCGGCCAGCAAGGAGAGCAGCAGGATCACGACAGGCGAGTGCATATCAGGCATGAGTCTTCTCCAGTTGCACCGGCACTTCGGTGACGGCCAGCGCCTGCAGTTTCAGGCGCCATGCCACGATGCGGCCACCCAGCGCTTCCCACGCAAGCAGGTTGGCGAACAGCAGACCCTGCAGCACGAGTGTGGTCGCATCGGGCAGATCCAGACGCCGTTGCAGCAGACTGCCGCTTGCCTCGATGCCACCAATCAGGACTGCGCACAATACGATGGCCAACGGGTTTTGCCGCGCGGCGAAGGCCACCAGAATGCCGCTGTAGCCATAGCCCGCCAGTAGCGATGCATTCGCGCTGCCCTGCACCGCCGCGACTTCGAACATCCCCGCGAGACCCGCTGCGGCGCCGCCCATCGAACAGGCCGCCAGCGCCAGCATCCCGACCGGCAACCCCACCAACCGCGCGGCCCGATTGCTGCCGCCGACCACCCGCATGGCGAAGCCTTTCGTGCTGTGCCTGACGAACACCCACGCCGCGATACAGGCCAGCACGCCCCATAGCAGCCCCCAGTGCACCTCCAGCCCCGGCAGCGAGCCGATGGTCATGGCGTCGGGCACCGGTAGCGTCGAAGGCTTGTTCAGGCTCGCCGGATCGCGCAGCGGTCCCTCCACCAGATGTTTGAACAAGGCAATCGCGATATACGACATCAGCAGGCTGCTGATCGTCTCGTTGACGCCGCGCCATTGCCGCAACGCGCCGATCGCGCCGATCCAGACGCCGCCCGCAAGCATGCCGGCCGCCGCCATCAATGGCGTGGCGACGAGCCACGGCGTGCCGGCCGGCAAGCACTGCGGCACCACCGCGGCCGCCAGCCCACCGAGCGCCAGCGCGCCTTCGCCACCAATCACGATCAACCCAACCTGGGCCGGCAGCGCCACGCACAGCGCCGTCAACATCAGCGGCGACGCGCGCAGCAGCGTGCTTTGCCACGCAAACGACGAACCGAACGCGCCCTGAAAAATCAGCCCGATCGCGTCGAGCGCCGGCGCGCCCTGCACCAGCAGGAACAGCCAGAACAGCAACAGCGTGCCCGCCAGCGCACACAGCGTGGGCAACGCCGGCAGCGCGCCGAGCATCAGCCGGGCAGAACTCGCATTAGGACGCATGGCCGCTCCTTGAGAAATGATCGGACCGCGAGTGCATCAGATCTGGCCCACCACACCCGAGACCAGGTAGTTCATGCTTTCGAGCGTGTAGTCGGTCTGCACGTGCGTGGTGCCGTCCGCGACCACCACGCCGCCCTTGTTGTCCTTGATCGGGCCTTTGAAGATCACGAATTCGCCCGACATCATCCTGGCTTTCACGCCGTCCGCGTTCTGGCGCGCGTCGGGCGTCACCTTCGCGCCATACGCCGACATCTTCACGAAGCCCTCCTTCAGGCCGCCGCGCAGCACGTTCGGTTGCGGCTTGCCGGTTTGCGCACCCGCCACCAGTTCCTTGTACGGCGTGGCCCAATCCCATTCCGCGCCGGTCAGATAACCCTTGGGCGCCAGCGCGGCCTGGCTCGCGTGATAGCCGCAGCTCATCGCGCCGCGCTTCTCGGCCGTTTCGATCACGACCTTCGGACCATCCACGTGACAGGTCAGCACATCGCAGCCCTGATCGACGAGGCTGTTGGCCGATTCCGCTTCCTTGACCGGCATCGACCAGTCGCCCGTGAAAATCACGTGCGTGGTGATCGACGGATCGACCGACTGCGCGCCGAGCGTGAACGCATTGATGTTGCGCAGCACCTGCGGGATCGGCTTGGCGGCGACGAAGCCGAGCTTCTTGCTCTTGCTCATGTGGCCGGCCACGACGCCGTTCAGGTACTGGCATTCGTCGATATAACCGAAGTAGCTGGTGATGTTCGACGGGTTGCCCTGCTTCCACAGGCCGCCGCAATGCGCGAAGCGCACGTTCGGATATTTGGCGGCCATCTTCAGCACGTGCGGATCGAAATAGCCGAACGAGGTGGCGAAGATCAGGGTTGCGCCGTCCTGCTCGATCATCGCTTCCATGGACTTCTGCACCGCGATGGTCTCCGGCACGTTCTCCTCTTCGACCACCTTGACGTTGGGGAGCGACTTGATGACGTTGGCCGCCTGGGCTTGGGCCTGGTTATAGCCATAGTCGCCGCGCGCGCCGACGTAGATCACCCCGACGGTCAGTTTGCCGGCGGCGAATACCGATTCGAACGGCAGCACCGCACCAAGCGTCAGCAGGCTGGCATTCTTAAGAAAGTGACGACGATTGCTCATGACGGATCCGGTCTCGTGGGGTTGACGGTTAGGAAGAAACAGCAACGGAGGGAGAGGCGGCAAGGCTCGCGAGATAGGCCAGCCAGCCGCCGAAGTGCGTGATGTCGCGTGCGCCAGTTGCCGCCGTAATGGCTGCGGGTTCGCAGATAAAACCCTTGACGCTCAAGCCGTTCGCCAGTTGCACCGTGCCGATGCCCAGCGGCGCCGGCACCTGCGCGACCAGCGCGCCGAACAGGCGCAGCGGCACCTGCCAGAGTTCGACGGCGATGGGTTGCGTGGGATTTTTTGCGCTGGCGCTGGCGCCGGCGTCGGCGTGGACAGGATGATCCGGCATCCTAACCAGTGCGGGCTTGGGCGGTTTCGTGCCGGCTAGCGCGAATAGCCGATAGTCGGGCGTCGTCTCGGTGGCCTCGATAAAGCGCGCCCCTGCTTCCAGCAGTTGCCCATTCAACGGTTGGCCACGCAGATGCGCGCCGACCACGGCGAGCGTGATGGACGGTTCGTCGGTCGGCAACGGGCGCTGTGGCAGGTCGGGCGCGTGCACGTCGTCGAAGAAGAGCTTCTGGATCTGCGCGCCCAACACCGCCAGCCGATGATCCGCGCCCGCCGGCGCGATCAGCGTGACGCCGGCCGGCAGGCCGTCGCTGCGTCTTGCGCACGGCACCGCCAGCGCACACAGATCGAGCAGGTTGACGAAGTTCGTGTAGTAGCCGAGCTGGCTGTTCAGCTCGACCGGATTGGCCTTGACGGCGGCGATGGTCGGATGCGTCGGCGTGGTGGGCACGATCAGGACGTCGATGTCGTCGAAGACCGCCTCGGCCGCGCGCTTGAGCGCGGCGAGACGGTATTGCGCAGCGAAGGCGTCGACCGCGCTGTAGTGGTCGGCCTTCCCGATCACGCCGCCGACCACCGGGTCGATCGCGTCGCGCTGCGTGTCGAAGAACTCGCCCACCGCGGCACGGCGTTCGGCGACCCACGGGCCGTCGTAGAGCAGCGCAGAGACTTGAGTGAACGGCGCGAGGTCGATCAGCGCCGGTGAAGGGGCGAGATGCTTGCGCAGCGTATCGAGCGTGGTGTGGAACGCGTCGGCGGCGAACGCGTCGCCGTAGAACTCGGCGCGGGCCGGCACGCCGATACGCAACGGCGCCGTGCTCAAGCCCAGGGGCGGGACGCGGCGCGAGTAGCTATCCAGCGGGTCGAAGCCCGCCAACTGGCTCAGTACGGCCCAGGCGTCGGCCACGTCGTGCGCGAAGATCGACACGCAATCGAGACTCTGGCAAGCCGGCACCACGCCGCGCTTGCTGACCAGCCCGACCGATGGCTTCAGGCCGACCAGTTCATTGAAGCCGGCAGGAACGCGGCCGGAGCCGGCAGTGTCCGTGCCTAGCGAAAACGCCACGCAGCCCGCCGCGACGGCGACCGCCGAGCCCGAACTGGAACCGCCCGAGACCCGTTCGGGAAACTCGACCTGACGCACGGCGCCGTACGGCGAGCGCACCCCGACGAGGCCGGTCGCGAACTGATCCAGATTGGTCTTGCCGATCAGGATGGCGCCCGCCTCCAGCAAACGCTGCACGACAAACGCCGATTCCGCCGGCGTATAGGCGAACGCGGGACAGGCGGCCGTGGTGGGCATGCCCGCCACGTCGATGTTGTCCTTCACCGCGAACGGCACGCCGAACAGCGGCGCCCGCTCAAACAACGCCGCGCCCGCTTCGGCCTGCAGCGCTTCGAGTTGCGCGGCGCGGGCGTAGAGCGCCTCGGCACTGACACGGTGGATCCAGACTTCGGGGCGATCCACTGCGTCGATCCGCTGCAGCGTTTCCTCGACGCACTGGCTGGGCGTGAACCTGCCCGACGCATAGCGCGCGGCTAGCTGGCTAATCGAACAGACGGTGCGGGCGGTACCTGTGGTAGTCATGAGTTCAATCTTGAATACAAGTTTGAACTCAAATAGCAGGTCTCATGCCAATTGACCTTGGTAGCGTGCGCTCGAAGGCGCAAAGGCTTATGCAGCGGGCATTTGCGACGGGTGGCTGGTGCGTCAGACCATGCGCCGGCGCCCGTTTGGCGCTATGAGGCGAGGCCTATGTTTGTGCGTCATTCCCCACAACGGGGCGATCGTGAACCGCGACGGATCGTTGGGGAGCTCGACGCTGCACGCCGCAAGCCCCCCTTGCCCCTACTCCGCGCTCGTCGCCACCCGTGCCGCGAGCTTGGCGTCGTAGCTCGAATGCACATGCACGCGCTTCTGCTCCGGATACGCATATGTATAAGCCTTGCGCAAGGCCAGCGACGCCTCATGGAAGCCGGACAGAATCAGCTTTTGCTTGTTCGGATAGTTGGCGATATCGCCCACCGCGAAGATGCCCGGCCGTGAGCTTTCATAATTGGAAGTATCGACGTCGATCCGCCCGGCATGCAGGCTCAAGCCCCAGTTCGCGATGGGCCCGAGGTCCGCGACGAGTCCGTACAGCGCGACGACGTGCTCCGCCTCGATCTGTGTGGCGCCGCCCACCTGGCGGATCTCGAGCGATTCGAGCGTACCGTTGGGAGCATTCAGCCCGGCTATGGCTCCGACCATAAACGTCATCTCCCCGGCCTCCACCGCGCGGCGCATCTTCTCGACGCTCGAATCCACCGCACTGAAGCCATTGCGCCGATGCACCAGCGTCAGCTTGCCCGCCACCGAACGCAGGGCCAGCGCCCAGTCGAGTGCGGAATCGCCGCCCCCCGCCACCACCACGTTCTTACCGGCGAAGTCCGCGAGATTGCGCACGCTGTAATGTACATGACGCCCTTCCAGCGGCACGGCCTCTTCCAGCGCAAGCCGCTGCGGGGCAAACGCGCCATTGCCCGCGGCGAGAAGGATGGCCGCCGCGTCGAATTCGAGGCCCTCGCCTGTCTTGACCGTCCAGCGGCCGTCGGCGCGTTGCTCGACCGACTCGACGCGTTGACCGAGATGAATCGGCACATCGAAGGGACGGCATTGCTCCAGCAGACGCTCGACCAGTTCGCGGGCGGTGCACGACGGAATGGCGGGGATGTCGTAGATCGGCTTGTCCGGATACAGCTCGATGCATTGACCGCCTACCTCGCCGAGCGCGTCGACGATCTGGCATGACAGCCCGATCACGCCGGCCTCGAACGCGGCGAACAGTCCAACGGGACCGGCGCCGACAATCAGGACATCGGTGCGGACCGCGTGCTGCGAGGCAGGCGATGTTTGCGATGCCGGTGGTGCAGCGGATGCATTCGGTGCATCGGGCAAAGCAGCGTTGGAAGTCATTCGTTGTCCCTGGTGTTGAGCAGGCCTAAGCGTGCATGAAGGTGCGTCAGCCCGCACAAGCTCATCCACCATACAGACTCAACCGCATCGCGGCAACGAAGACACCACGCGCGGTGTGGACAGCGCCGTCCGCACCGCGTGTTGCCCTTAGAATTGATGCATGATGCCGACGTAGGCGCCCGTCTGCGATTCGCCTTGCAGCGGACTCGTGCTCGAGGTGCCTTCGCGCGGATTGGCGAGCAGCGAGAAATTGGCCTGCTTGCTGTTGTCCACGTAAGCCACCGTGCCGTACAGGAAGGTCCGCTTGGTCAGGTTGTAGGTCGTGCCGAGCGTGTACATCGTCGCGTGACCGGACGGATCGTGCAGCGCATCGCCGCCGCCGTCGCCCACGTCCACATAGAAGCCCGCTGCCGTCAGGGCCCAGGCCGTGTTCACGTTGTACGTCGCACCCAGCCAGTAGTAATTGGCGCTGTCCGCGAGGCCGTCCGGCGTGTCCGGCGCGGCGTAGTGGGTATAGGCGCCCTGGATCTTGATCGAGTCGAAGTGCACGTTCGCGCCCACGAAGAACTCGCGCGAGCTCGTGAAGATATTCGTGAACTGGCCGTTGTTGTCGCGCAGTTCGTCGTAGATGCCGCGTACGTCGAATAGCGTCGAGTGATACGACAGCATGATGCCGTCCGAGCGTCCGAACTCACCCGCCGCGCCGTTGTTGAAGCCGTTCGGCTGATTGCCGAATGCATACTGGCCTTGCACGTCGAAACCGGCGAACACCGGGCTGTGATATTCGATGTTGTTGCTGGTCTGCTGCCAGTTGCGGCCGCGCACGAGTGAGGCGGACGAAAACGCCTGCTGGACCATCGGATCGAATTCCCAGACGCCGTCGCTGTCGATAAACAGGTTGCGGCCCGCCTGCAGCGTGCCCCACTCGTCGCTCTTCAGGCCCACAAAGGCGCGGCGCGAAAACAGCCGGCCGCCGCTCGTCGTGCCGTTCATCACCTGCAAGCCGGTTTCCAACGTGAAGATGGCGTTGAGCCCGCCACCCAGGTCCTCATTGCCCTTGAGGCCCAGCATGCTGGTGCCCCAGTCGCCCCCTTCGGCGCTCCAGCTATTGGCCGTGCCGCCGTTGCCGTTGCTCACGTGATTCAGATACTGAACGCCCGCATCCAGCCGTCCATACAGAATGACACTGCTTTGTGCATGCGCGAGCGGGCTTGCCACCAGCAAAGTGGCCATCAGTTGTGTGCGTAGTCTCATTGTTTTGCCTTATGCCATATCGTGGTTTCGTCCCGCATGGGCCATCAGTCGCGACACTGGACACAGAGAATGGTGGAAAGCACCGGATCAATGCCTGAATTGTTCGAATTGCTTAAGTGAAGCGAAACCATGACGCCGGACCGCGTCCAGAAAGCCGGGGAAACGCGCGCTCGCACTATAGGTGAATCGTCTTTGACAGTATATTTCGTTTGACGCAAATGTCATTTGTCTCCGGCGATCTCGACGCATGCTCCCTCTTCGTGAATGGCCGACCTGCCGGCCGGCAGGCGTCGCGCCACGTGTCCGCGATAAGATAGATGCTTGCTCCCAGCCGGCATGGCTGAACCTGACGACACGCCCCGATGAACGCCCCTGAACTGACCGAAGACGAACGCCTTGGCCTGTACCTGCGCAACACCGACACCGGCGCCGAATGGTGGCGCGTCACCGTGGCGGATCGGCCACAAACCTATCGCCTGGAACACGGCGTCGAAACCGCACAAGGCAACGCGTCGGTCGATATCGATCTGGTGGTGGATGAAGAGAACCTGCTTGCGAAGCTGAAGAAATGGCATCGCGAAGGCTTTGTGTTCGAGGCGCGCGGCGCGTCGCCGCAAGCCGATGCCCAGCAGCGTGCCGCGTTCATGCCGGCGTTGCAACGCGCGGCGGCAGCGCGGCGCAATGCTGGGAGCGCGGGCGAAGCATTCGGCGCTCACTCGGCCGATGCCGCCTCCGCGCCAACCGGCCACTCAGTCCGCATAGGCGAAATCGAGGTGCCTTGCGGCGTGCCCGGCCCGCTGGTGCCGCGCGTCAATCCGGCTTATCTGTTCTCGGAACGCTTTAACGACATCGTCGAAGATATCGTCGAGAACAAGCGCGTCATGCTGATCGGCCATACGGGGGCGGGCAAGACCAGTCTGATCGAACAGGTCGCCGCGCGTGCGCAGCATGGCGTGGTGCGCTCGAACATGAACGGCCAGACGACCGTGGGCGACTTCGTCGGCTTCTGGACCGTCAAGGGCGGCGAGACGTTGTGGGTGGACGGCGTGCTGCCCACCGCGATGCGTGAGGGACTCTGGCTGATCGTCGACGAGATCGACTTCGCCGAGCCGTCGATTCTCGCGGCTCTCACCGCCGTGCTCGAACCACATGGCCGTCTCACCCTGAAGGAGAAAGGCAACGAGGTCGTCGCACCGCATCCGGCATTTCGCCTGTTCGCCACCGCTAACGCAGTCGGCGCGATGAGCCAGTTCCGCCATCTGTATCAGGGCGCGAATCTGATGAACGAGGCATTCCTCGACCGCTGGCGCGTGTATCTGCTCGACTATCTGTCGCCTGCCGAAGAGGCCGACGTGCTGGTGCGCACACTCGCTCCGCATATGACGCCCACGCTGGCCGTCACGCTCGCGGCGATCGCCGCCGATTGCCGGGCGGCGTTCGCACGCGAGGATCTGTCGAGCGCGTTCTCCACGCGGCGGCTGCTCGACTGGGCCGAGCTGATGCTGCGCACCGGCGACCCCGAGCGTGCCGCCGGTCCCGCCATCTACGCCAAGGTCAGCCCCGAAGACGCCACGCTGATCCGCGGCATCATTCGCCATCACATCGCCCCCGCCTGGTGAGCGCGATGCATACGGCCCGCGACGCCCGGGGCTTCGAGTTCGAATCCGCGCTCAGCAAGATCGCGCGCGTTCTCACGGGGCAGTACGGCGTGACAGTCGTGTTCAGTCCGGATGGACCGCGGGTCGAGCGCGGCCGCATTGTGATTCCCGACTACGAAGTGGGCGAGAGTCTTTCAACCGATGTGCTGGTCGGCTATCTCGACCTGCTCGTCGCGCGGGCCAAACACTCCACGCTCGCGCAACTCGAAGCCCTGCCGCGAGGCGTGGCAAGCAATCTCGCCCAGGTCATCGAAGACCGGCGCGTGTGTGCGCAGTTGCTCGAAGAGTATCCCGGCGCGCGCTGGTTTATCGGCAAGCTCAGGGCGCATGCCGCAGCGCGCATGCAGCAAAGCTGGACGCGTCTGCGTTGGCGCGACCGCTTCATCTGGCGTGTGGAACGCGCGCTATGGGATGAGCCTGTTGCAGGCAACGAAACGAGCCAGTCACTCGCGGCCGCGCTCGGCGCCGCGCAGGATCTTCTTGAGCGGGCGGCCCACAGCCGCTCCACTGCGGACAGCATCGCCGCGGCGCAGGAGATTCTTGCGCGGGTTCGGGCGCTGTCGGCCGGTGAGGTCAACAACATGATGTTCTCGGTGGGCACCGCCGAAGACATCGATACCGACCCGCTACGCTCGTCGTTCGATCCGTTCGAAAGCGACGGCACCCGCGCGAGCGAAGAGAGCGCGGCGCCCTCGCCCACCGACCCGAGCGGCGCCGCCGAAGCCCTCAACGGCGCCGGCATGGGGCACGCGCTCGCCGACGCGCAGCCATCCGCAGCACGCGCCGATGCCACCACGCACACGCTGCGCGCCACCGCGCGCATGGTGATGTCGATTCCGCTTGCCACCGAGTTCGACGTCGTCAACGACCAGACCGGTCGCGGCGACGCCACGGCATGGCGCGAACTGCGCAACGAGGCGCGCGCGGAAACCGCCCAGCTCAAGGAAAAACTCGAGCGCGCATTGAGCGCGGACGAGCGCACGCGCTGGCGGCGCGAGCAGGAGCGCGGCGAAATCGACCGGCCGTCGCTCGCCAAACTCGCCACCTCGCCGGGCTATCGCACGCCGTTCAAGGTGAAGCGCGCCACGAAAGGGCGCGACGTTGCCGTCACCTTGCTGATCGACCGCAGCGGTTCGATGGCCGGCCGCAAGATCGAACTGGCGCGGCTGTGTGCAGCCGCGTTGGGCGATGCGCTCACGCAGTTGGGCTTCGACTGCGAAGTGCTCGGCTACAGCTCGATCGAATCGCCGCCAATGAAGCAACTCTACGAACGGCAACGCGCGGCCGGCGTGGACTTGCACCGCTACAACCGGCTCGTCGAACGGCTCGATCTGCAGATCTACAAACGCTTCGGCTCGGCGGAGTTGAGCGGCCTCACAGGCATCGACTGCGGGCACGAGAACCCGGACGGCGAGGCGCTCGCCTGGGCCGCCACCCGGCTCGCGGATCATGCGGCCGAGCGGCGCATCCTGATGGTGTTCTCCGACGGCTATCCGGCCACCGGCGACGGCGACCCGCTGGTGTTGCGCAGCGATCTGCGCCAACGGGTCGCGGCGATTCAGAAGACCGGGATCGAACTGGTGGGCGTCGGTGTATTGACCGATGCCGTGGAAGCGTTTTATCCGCACAACGTCGTGGTGAGCCGGTTGGCGGAACTGCCGTCGACGGTGTTTTCCGTGCTGAGTTCGATGTTGTTGAGGCGGTAGCGGGACAGGAGCGCGTCCCCGCCGCATACCCACTCCACCCACGCTTCCCCCACCCAAGGGTTTCACTCTAGACACCCACACCCCCAAGATGCCGATAAACAGGTGAAGGCCGCCTGCGCCGGTGAAGTGCGGCCCCACGCTATGGACAAGCCTCTCACGGAGTGTGGATGCGCAAGCTCGGATTCAAGCAAAAGCTCTGGCTGCCGCTGCTGGTCAGCCTGACCGCCCTGCTGCTGGTGTCGGTCTCGGCGGCTTACCTGTCGTACCAGACGCGCATTGAGGAGCGCAAGAACGATCTGGTCAACGTGGCGCATATCGGTTTGTCCATCGTCGAGGAGTACGCCGCGCTGGCGCAGGCCGGCACCCTCACCGATCAGCAGGCCCGCCAGCAGGCGCTCGCCCGGCTGCGCGACATCCGCTATGGTGAGGACGGCTACTTTCTCGTCATCAACTCGCGGCCGCAGATGGTGATGCACCCCATCAAGCCGAAGATGGACGGCAAGGACCTGAGCGAGGCGGCCGACGCCGACGGCCGTCATCATTACGTGACCTTCGCCGCGACCGCGCAGGCGCCGCAAGGCGGCTTCGTCGATTATGTGTTCCCGCGCCCGAACGTCACGCCAGCGAGAGCGGTCGACAAGCTCGGCTACGTGGTGCGCTATGCGCCGTGGGACTGGATCATCGCAACCGGCGCGTATGTGGACGACATCGATGCCGCGTTTCACACCTCGCTCTATGCAGCCGGCGGCGTTTTCCTGGTGCTGGCGGCCCTGCTCGCGCTGCTGGTTGCGTTCACCAACCGCAGCATCGAACGCACCATAGGCGGCGATCCGCACTACGCCGCCGAGATCACGGAGGCGATTGCATCGGGCAACCTCGCGATCGCCATCCGTACCCGCAAGAACGACACCGACAGCCTGATGCAGACGATCCGCCAGATGCGCGATGCGTTGCGGCGCACGATCAGCGAGATTCGCGGCGTCGCCGACAACGTCGCCGTCACCGCGCGCGAGATTGCCGGCGGCAATGCCGACCTGTCGGCGCGTACCGAAAGCCAGGCCGCTGCGTTGCAGCAAACCGCCTCGAGCCTCGAGCAGATGACGTCGATGGTGCATCACACCGCGGAAAACGCCCGCAGCGCAAGCCAGCTCGCGACCAGCGCCGCGCAGATCACCGACCGCGGCGGCGCGATGGTCGTGGAAGTAGTCGCGACGATGCGCGACATCTCAGGCGAATCGCAGAAGATGGTGGACATCATTGCGGTGATCGAAGGCATCGCGTTCCAGACCAACATCCTCGCGCTGAACGCTGCCGTCGAAGCGGCGCGCGCGGGTGAAGAAGGACGTGGCTTCGCGGTGGTGGCGAGCGAAGTGCGCAATCTGGCGCAGCGCAGCGCAGGCGCCGCGAAGGAGATCCGCGGCCTGATTCACAACGCCGTGAGCAAGGTCGGCACGGGCGCGGAACTGGTGGAGAAAACCGGTACAACGATTCAGGAAGCGCAAGAGGCAATGGCCCGCGTGACCAGCATCGTGCAGGAGATCGCTTCGGCGGTGGGCCAGCAAAGCGCGGGCATCGAGCAGATCAACCTGGCCGTGACGCAGATGGACAACGTCACCCAGCAGAATGCCGCCCTCGTCGAACAGGCGGCCGCGGCGGCGCAGTCGTTCGACGATCAGGCGCGTCAGTTGCAAGCGGCGGTGGCCGCGTTCAACGTGGGCGAGCGCCCCCAAGCACGCGCCGTCAGCCGAGGTGCGGATTGAACGCGTACTGTTCGATCTCGCCCCCGCGCGCCACCACCGCAGTGCTCTCCGGAATCTCTTCCCACCAGCCGGGCAGATCCACCAGCGGTTCGGACAGGACGAGGAACGCGTCGTCACCGGCCGCAGCAATGCGGGAATCGTGCGGATACAGCTCGCGCAGATGATGGAACGACGAACTGTGGAACAGCGAGCGCGATTCGCGTTCGCTCGAGTAGCGCACGGCGATGATCTGTTCGCCGTCCGTCGCGCACACGGTCATGTTCAGCGGCTGCTCGACGCCGTTTTTGCGCCCGGTGGCTTCGACGAAGGCGACCATCCGCTCCAGCGCGGTGACCGGCGTGAGTTCGAGGCCGAAGGTCAGCGCGAGAAAGAACAGTACCTCGGAATCGGTCGAACCTTCGATGGACGGGAACAGCTCGGGCTTGATCGCCATCATCAGTTCGCGCCGCACCGCGGGGTAATTGCGCACGAGGCCGTTGTGGACGAACAGCCAACGGCCGTAGCGAAACGGGTGGCAGTTGGTTTCCTGCGCAGGCGTGTCGGTGGCCGCGCGAATGTGCGCGACAAACAGCGGCGAATGGATGGCGCGGGCCGCCTCGCGCAGATTCCGGTCGCTCCACGCGGGCTGCATGCAGCGGTAGCGAAAGGGAATGTCGGTGGGACGCCCATACCAGCCGATGCCGAAGCCGTCGCCATTGGTGGTGGTCTGGCCGAGGCGCGAATGCAGGCTTTGATCGATCAACGAGTGTTTGGCGCGAAACAGCACCGTCTCGAGCTGGACGGGGTTTCCGGTGTAGGCCAACCAGCGGCACATGGGGGGGCTCCTTGGCTGTGTTCGATGCTACTTCGGCGGCAACTGCGCAATCGGAATCAGAAACTCGGAAAAGCCGGTCAAGATGATCTGCACGCCGATGCACAGCAGCAGAAACGACGACACCCGCATCGCCACCTTGGTGCCTTCAACGCCCAGGTAGCGGGCAAAAATGACGGCGCGGCTATAGGTGATATAGACCACCACGGCTACGATAAGCGAGATCGCCACCGAGGCGATGCTCGACAGCACGAACTCCGACAGCTTGTGGGTGCGATTGGCGTTCAGCGCAATCGCGGTGGCCACCGAACCAGGCCCGGTGGTCAGCGGCACCGTCAGCGGGAAGAACGCCTTCGAGGTGGCATTGTCCGCGTCGACGCGCTTGACGGGCGTGTCGGCAGGCGGCGTATCGGGCGCATTGAGCATGTTCCAGCCGCTCACCGCGACGGCGAGGCCACCGCCAATCCGCAGCGCCTCCATGGAAATGCCGAAGAAATGCAGCACGGGTGTGCCGAAAAAGAACGCGACGAGCAACACGCACAGCACGTTAATGGCGATCTTGCGCGCCAGCGCCGTGCGCTCTTCCGTGGTGAGCGACGCCGTCCGGTCAAGAAAAACAAAGGCAATGCCGAACGGATTGATGATGCTGATCAACCCGGTGAACCCAAACAGAATGTCCGCGATCAGACTTTCCACCATGTTTTGCGATCCGCCTCGAACGACGGCTGATGGGTTCCGGCTGGAACGCGATGAGCCGTCGGTGATTGTCTGGCTGGACGAAGCCTGCGCCCCGTCCAGATCGATCCACCGGCGCCGTGTATGCGGCACCCGTTGCTGCGCCTACCCGTGGCTCCAGGATACTCGCACGCCTAATGATATCGCGGCGCGGCATTTGTACGACACTATCCGCGCGGCGCAATCGTGGCGCAATGCAGCATGGCAGAAGGATTCAGCAGACCTGGCGCAACCCCACCGCGCAAGCCTGCGCCCCACTACGGTCAAACGGCCTACATCTTTTTGACGACCTTTACGGACCGGACCTATCTGGCATAAAGTCGGGACGGAAGACCAGGCTTCACCTAACGCATCGATCCGTTCGAGGAGTCGCTCCACATGTTCCTTCGCTTTCTCGCCGCGCTGCCGTTCATCGGCATCCTGCTCGGCGTTCCGTTCGTCAACCGCGTCGAGCCGCTGGTGTTGGGCATGCCGTTCGTGCTTGGCTGGATCGTGCTGTGGGTGATCCTGATCTCGATCATCATGGCGGTGATCTACCGGCTCGACCCCACCAACCGTCAGACCGCCGTCGATACCGATGAGGCCCGATCATGAGCAGCGCTCTCGTTATCATCGCCGCCGTCACGGTGTTCGCGCTGTATCTCGGGCTGCGCGCCAAGCGCGGCCACGACATGAGTCTCGAACAATGGACGGTCGGCGGCCGCAGCTTCGGCACCGCGTTCGTGTTCCTGCTGATGGCCGGCGAGATCTACACCACCTTCACCTTTCTCGGCGGCAGCGGGTTCGCCTATGGCAAGGGCGCGCCGGTCTATTACATCCTCGCTTACGGGTCGCTCGCCTACATCCTGTCGTACTGGATGTTGCCACCCATCTGGCGCTTTGCGAAAGCCCAGCGGCTGATCTCGCAGCCGCACTTCTTCTCGCGCAAATACGATAGCCCGGCGCTCGGCGTGCTGGTCGCGCTGGTCGGCGTGGCGGCGCTGATCCCGTATCTCGTGCTGCAACTGAAGGGGCTCGGCATCATCGTCGCGACCACCTCGTACGGCGCGATCTCGTCGACCTCGGCGGTCTGGATCGGCGCCGCGGTGGTGACGTGCTACGTCATCGTTTCGGGGGTGCGCGGCTCGGCGTGGAACTCGGTGGTAAAGGACACGCTGATCCTGGCGGTGGTGCTGTTTCTCGGCATCTATCTGCCGATCCACTACTACGGCGGACTGGGCGACATGTTCCGGACCATCGACGCCGCCAAACCCGGCTTCCTCACCTTCCCCGCCAAGGGTTCGAGCGTGGCCTGGTTCCAGTCGACCGTGCTGCTCACCGCGCTCGGGTTTTTCATGTGGCCGCATACGTTCGGCTCGATCTTCACGGCGAAGGACGAACGCATTTTCCGCCGCAACGCGATGGTGCTGCCGCTCTATCAGTTGATCCTGCTGTTCGTGTTCTTCGTCGGTTTTGCGGCCGTGCTGAAAGTGCCGGGCCTGAAAGGCGGCGATATCGATCTGTCGCTGTTCAGGCTGTCGCTGCAGACTTTCGATCCGTGGTTCGTGGGCGTGATCGGCGGGGCCGGCGTGCTGACCGCGCTGGTGCCCGGTTCGATGATCCTCAACACGGCCTCGACCCTGCTCGCCAACGACGTCTATCGCGGCCTGCTGAAGCGCGACGCAACCGACGCGGCCGTCACCAAGCTGGCCCGCATGCTGGTGCCGGTCGTGGCGCTGGTGGCCGTGGCCTTTACGCTGCATGGCGGCGAGACCATCGTGGCCCTGCTGCTGATGGGTTACAGCTTCGTTACGCAGTTGTTTCCGGCCATGGTGTGCAGTCTCGCACCGCATAACCGGGCCACCAAGCAGGGCGCGTTCTGCGGGATTCTGGCAGGCGTGGCCGTGGTGGCGGTGACCACGCTGATGCATCTCAGCATGGGCCAGTTGTTCCCGTTCCTGCCCGATGTCGCCAAGGACGTGAACATCGGCTTCGTCGCGCTGGCCTTGAACATCATCGTGTTCGTGATTGTGAGCGCGGTCACGCAGCCGCGTTCGAGCGGCCAGCCTCAGGCACAGACCCACGTGCATTGAGAATGCGGGCGGGGCTGCCTTCGGGTCGCCTCGCCCCGTCTAGCTGCCCGCTTTCGCGTACAGCGTCGAATCCGCAAAGCCCTCCGCATCCAGCACGCGCCCAACCAGAATCAGCGCGGTTCTTTCGATCTGCGTGGTCTGCACCTTGCCGACAATGTCAGCAAGCGTGCCCGTGATCTTCTCCTCATCCGGCCAGCTTGCACGGTAGATCACCGCGATCGGACAAGCGTCGCCGTAATGCGGCCGCAGTTCATCGACGATCCGCGCCAGATGCCGCACGCCGAGATGAATCGCCATCGTCGCACGATGGCGCGCCAGATCGCCCAACTGCTCGCCTTCCGGCATGCTCGTCTTGCTGGCGAAACGCGTGAGGATCAGCGTCTGCGACACGTCGGGCAAGGTCAGCTCGCAACCGAGCGCCGCCGCACAGGCGGCCGTCGCCGTCACGCCGGGCACGATCTCATAGGGAATCCGCAATTCGCGCAGGCGGCGGATCTGCTCGCCGATCGCGCCATACAAAGACGGATCGCCCGAATGCACTCGCGCCACGTCTTTGCCGCCGTCGTGCGCTTCTTTCAGGAGTGCGATGATTTCGTCCAGATCGAGCTCGGCCGTATTCACGACCTGGCCGGCGGTGTGTCCGTCCAGCACGGCGGCCGGAACCAGCGATCCCGCATACAGAATGACCGGGCAACTGCGCACGAGGCGCTGCCCTTTCACCGTGATGAGCTCCGGGTCGCCTGGACCCGCGCCGATAAAAAACACCGTCATGCCAACTCCGTGATTCGATGATCCGATGCGCGTGCCCAATGCGATTCGTCATGGCAAGGCACGCGCGAAACAGTCAGGATATTAAGGTTTGCAGTGCATCCAGCAAGTCGGCGGCACGCGTGAATTCGCGCTCCACCGAGGGTAAGTCCGGACGCCGCAGCATGATGACCGGCAGGCTGCGCTCGCGGGCGACTTCGAGTTTCGCTTCGGTGGCGTTGCCGCCGCTGTTCTTGCTGATCACGACGTCGATCCGGCTCGCGCTGAACAAGCTGCGTTCGCCTTCGACAGTGAACGGCCCGCGTGCATCGAGGATGCGCGCCTGCGCGTTGCCTGGGTGGGCTTCGAGACAGCGCACGGTCCAGTGCTGGTGCGCGGGGATCTCGTCGAGATGCGCGAGCGGTTCGCGGCCCAGCGTAAAGAGCGGACGCGAGAACGGGGCGAGCGCAGCGGTCAATTCGGCCCAGTTGTCGACCATGCGCCAGTCGTCGCCGGTCTGCGGTTGCCAGGCCGGGCGGCGCAGCGCCCAGCACGGGACGTGCGCGGCACGACTCGCGGCAAAAGCGTTTGCGCTGATCTGCGCGGCGTACGGATGCGTGGCGTCCACCAGCAGGCCGATACGCTCGTCGTCGAGATAGCGCGCCAGTCCGTCAGCGCCGCCAAAGCCGCCGACGCGGACGGGGCAGGCAAGATCCGTCGGCACCTTGCCGAGTCCGGCGAGGCTGTAGACGTGGTCAGGGCCGAGTCGACGCGCGATTTGCAAGGCGTCGCCGGTGCCGCCGAGCAGGAGGATGCGGGTCATGGCTTCGTTCGCCCGTCGTCTCGTCCGACGCCGCCGGCGTGACCGGATGCTGACTCTGCCGCAAGCTCATCCCCCGGCTCACCACCCGGCTTGCCCACTTCCAGCAACGTGATAGGCAACGCCTGCCGCCATGTATCGAAACCACCCAGCGGCTGCGCTTCGGCCAGCGCAATGCGCGTAAGCGTGCCGCCATGCTGCGCACGCCACGCGACGAGCGCCGCCTCGCCCTGCAGCGTGACCGCATTCGCGACCAACCGGCCACCCGGCCGCAACTGCGCCCAGCAGGCATCGAGGACACCCGGCACGGTCACGCCGCCGCCGATAAAAATCGCCTCGGGCGCGGCGAGGCCGTCAAGCGCCTCGGGCGCCCTCCCCGCGACCAGTTGCAAACCCGGCACGCCAAGCGCGTCGCGATTGTGTTCGATGAAGCGCTGACGTTCCGGATGGCCTTCGATGGCGATCGCCCGGCAAGCCGGATGCGTGCGCATCCATTCGATCCCGATCGAGCCGCTGCCCGCGCCGACATCCCACAGCAGTTCGCCGGGCATCGGCGCAAGACGCGCGAGCGTGATGGCGCGAACGTCGCGCTTGGTCAACTGGCCGTCGTGGCGAAACGCATCGTCGGGCAGACCGGGGGTGAGCGGCAGACGCGGCGCGCCGTCGAGAGCACGGCATTCCAGCGCGACCAGGTTCAACGCGGCCACAGTCTCGCCGGACCATGCATCAGCGCGGCCATCGAGACGGCGTTCGCACTCGCCGCCCAGGTGTTCCAGCACGATCATGCGGCTCGCGCCGAAGCCGCGCAATGTGAGCAATGACGCCAGAGCAGCCGGCGTGGCGCCGTCCGCACTCAAGACGAAAAGCCGCGCCCCGCCATGCACATGCGCGTTCAGCGTAGCGAGCGGCCGGCCTACCAGCGAAACCGCCGTCACCTCCTGCAACGGCCAGCCGAGGCGCGCTGCCGCCAGCGACAGCGACGACGGCGCCGGCAGCACGCGCATTTCACCAGCGGGCAAGTGACGCGCGAGCGTCGCCCCAACGCCGAACAGCATCGGGTCGCCGCTGGCGAGCACGCATACCGGAGTGTCGCGCTGGGCCAGCACCGGAGCGATATCGAAGGGACGCGGCCACGCTTCGCGCCGCGCGGCGAGACGGGCGGGCAGCATCGCCAGATGCCGCTCGCCGCCGAATACCACGGCCGCGTCGAGCAGCGCGCGGCGTGCCGCTCGCCCCAGACCGGCAAAGCCGTCATCGCCGATGCCTACCACGGTCAGCCATGCCGGCATGAATCCTTCCTCATACGTGATCTTGAATTGATCGGCTGCGGCGCGCCAATCAAGGCCGCAGCGTCGTTGTGCTGTTCGAAAAAAGGCATAATACCGTGTCGTCGGCGCCCTTCGGGGCCGAAGAGGGCACACAGAGCCAGTGTGGCCGCCCCAGCAACGGTATGCAGCGAGCTCGGACCGTCGCGCGACGCTAACCCGGTGCTCTCTTGAATCACGCTTCATCCTCCTTCGTCACGCCTGTTACTGCCCGCCCCTCGGCTTGCCCGGGGCTGCTGCGCATCGTCGCGGCGCTCGATGGCGGCATCTGCCGCGTCAAGCTGCCGGGCGGCGTGTTGCGGTCCACCGAGGCGCGCGCGATTGCCGAGGCGTCGGAGCAGCACGCGGCGGGCGTGATCGAGGTCACCAACCGGGCGAATCTGCAGATACGTGGGGTGATGGCAGGGCATGAGGCGGCGTTGATCGAGACGCTGGTGAATGCGGGGCTCGGGCCCACCGCGGGGTTGATTGATGCGGCGAACTACGGAGCGGCTGTTGCGCTCGATGCGTCTACTGCACCTACTGTGTCCACTACAACCACCTTGCTTGCCGCCTCCGCCGCAGACGACGTGCGCAACCTGATGATCAGCCCGAGCGCCGGCCGCGATCCGCAGGCGTTGTTCGACACTCGCGCGCTCGCTGCGCAGATCCTCGCGCTATTGCAAAGCGAGCCGCGTTTCGCTGCGCTGTCGCCGAAGTTCGCGCTGCTGCTGGACGGCGGCGAGCAACTGGCGATGCTCGACCATCCTCATGACGTCTGGCTAGCAGCGACGGCTGCACCTGAGGGTGCGCGTTTCGCGTTCGGGTTGGCCGGCTGTCCGCCGGTGGCGCGAGCGGATGACCGCGGACGCAATGCGAAACCCGGCACCCCCGCACTCGCCGCCGTCCTGCCCTCGCAAGTGCCCGCGCTGGTGAACGCATTGCTGCAAACGTTCCTCGACCTGGCCGCCCCTGACGACACGCGCATGCGGCACCTGCTCGCGGCCCACCCTGTAGAAGCTGTCTTGCGGCACACCCAGACGTACCTCGACTTCCCGCTAAACCGCGACCCCGCACTCGCCGACTGGCATCGCGCGCCCGCCGACGCCTCGCTGCGCCTCGGCGCCCATCCGCAGCGTATGGCGGGCACGTGGCAAGCGGGCGGCCAGCCGCCGCTCGGCCGGCTCGACGCAGCAACGTTGCGCGCCCTTGCAACGATCGCCGAAGATTCCGGCGACGCCACATTGCACATGACCCCATGGCAAAGCGTGCTGCTGCCCGACATCGCCGCGCACGCGACCGCCTCCGTCCTCACCCGCCTTGCCGCACTCGGCCTCGCTTGCGAAGCCACCCAGCCGCTCGCAAGGCTGATCGCCTGCGCCGGCTCGACCGGTTGCGCGAAAAGCCAGGCCGACACCAAGGCCGATGCACTGCACCTCGCCGCGCTGTTGCCAACCACCGTCGAACAAGTGCATCTGAGCGGCTGCCCACGCTCATGCGCGGCGGCGCATCGTGCGCCGTACACGCTGCTGGCGGTGGCGCCGCGCCATTACGACCTTTATCGACGCGACGACGACCACCCCGGCTTCGGCCAGTGCGTCGCGCACCATCTGACGATTGAACAGGCCGCCGACGCCCTCGCGCGGCTGGCTCGGAGCCCTTTTGATGCTTGATTACATCCGCGACGGTCAGGAGATCTACCGCCAATCCTTCGCGACGATTCGCGCGGAGGCCGACCTCTCGCGCATTCCCGTGGACCTCGAAAAACTCGCCGTGCGTGTGATTCACGCCTGCGGCATGGTCGACGTGGTCGACGACCTGCGTTTCTCCACTGGCGCCGGCGCAACGGGCCGCGCGGCGCTCGCCGGCGGCGCGCCGATTCTGTGCGACGCACGCATGGTCGCAGAAGGCATCACGCGTGCGCGTCTGCCTGCTAGTAACGAAGTCATCTGCACGCTCGGCGATCCTTCAGTACCGGCGATGGCGCGGGAACTCGGCAATACCCGCTCGGCGGCGGCACTTGAACTATGGCGCCAGCATCTGGCGGGCAGCGTCGTGGTGATCGGCAATGCGCCGACCGCGCTGTTCTATCTGCTCGAGATGCTCGACGCCGGTGCGCCCCGCCCCGCGCTGATTCTCGGCTTCCCGGTGGGCTTCGTCGGCGCGGCGGAATCGAAAGCGTTGCTTGCCGAACACAGCCGCGGCGTGCCCTACGTGATCGTGCAGGGACGGCGCGGCGGCAGCGCGATGGCCGCCGCCGCAGTCAATGCACTTGCTTCGGAGGCCGAATAAATGAGCGCTCATCAGCATCGTTCGGGCCGTCTGTTCGGACTCGGTGTCGGCCCCGGCGATCCCGAGCTGATCACGCTGAAAGCGCTGCGCCTGCTGAAGGCCGCGCCGGTGGTCGCCTATTTCGTCGCCAAGGGCAAGAAAGGCAACGCGTTCGGCATCATCGAGGCGCATTTGAGCGAGACGCAGCAGCACTTGCCGCTCGTCTACCCCGTGACGACGGAGGCGCTGGAACCGCCGCTATGCTACGAATCGATCATTGCCGACTTCTACGACACCGCGGCTGAAATCGTCGCCGCGCACCTCGACGCGGGCCGCGACGTCGCAGTGATCTGCGAAGGCGACCCGTTCTTCTACGGCTCGTATATGTACCTGCACGACCGGCTTGCGGCACGCTTCGAAGCGGAAGTCGTGCCCGGCGTGTGCTCGATGCTTGGCGGCGCGGCGGTGCTCGGCGCGCCGCTGGTGTATCGCAATCAGAGCCTGTCGGTGCTGTCCGGTGTGCTGCCGGAGGAGGAGTTGCGACGACGCCTCGCCGATGCGGACGCCGCCGTCGTGATGAAACTGGGCCGCAATTTCGACAAGGTGCGGCGCGTGCTCGGCGAACTCGGACTCGCGGAGCGGGCCTTGTACATCGAGCGCGCGACGATGGCAAACCAGCGCATCGTGCCGCTCGCGGAAGTCGATCCGATGGCCTCGCCGTATTTTTCGCTGCTCGTCGTGCCGGGGGAAAAATGGCAAGGATGACGCCGCCGGCCATCGTGATTCTCGGCGCCGGCGCGCTCGCTACGGCCCGGCGCGTGCAGGCGTGCTATCCGGAGGCTCGGGTGCATGGCTTGCAGGGCCGCGTCGAGGCGGACGTGGCGTACGCCGAACTCGCTGCGCATCTGCGCGACCTGTATGCGCGCGGCACGCCGATTGTCGCGCTCTGTGCGGCAGGCATTGTGATTCGCTGCGTGGCGCCGCTGCTTGCCAACAAAGGCGTCGAACCGCCTGTGCTAGCCGTAGCCGAAGATGGCAGCGCCGTGGTGCCCTTGCTCGGCGGTCTGGCGGGCGTGAATGTGATGGCGCGTGAAATAGCCGCTGCGCTCGAGGTCGCGCCGGCTATCACGACGAGCGGCGAGTTGCGCTTCGGCACCTGCGTGCTGAATCCGCCGGAAGGTTACGCGTTGGCGAGTCTCACGCAAGGCAAGCGCTTCGTGTCGGATCTGCTGGCTGGAGAAAGCACGCGCATCGAAGGCGATGCCCCGTGGCTCGACGATGCGCAACTGCCGCGCGCGAGCGAAGCAAGGCTCGCGATTCGCGTGACGCCGAAGGCCTGGGATGGCGGCGCGAATGAGTTGGTGATTCATCCGCGCAGTGTGGTCGCAGCGGTGAGCGGTGATAGCAAGCTTATCGCCGGACAGGTTCATGCCGCATTGCAGGCGCACGACCTGGCGCCGCTTTCGCTCGCGGCGCTGCTTGCACCAGTGGCGCGGATGGGCGATGGCGCGCTTGTGGAAGCGGCTGATACGTTGGGCGTGCCGCTGAGATTTGTCGAAGCCGGCACAGATGGCATCACACGCGCGGCGCATCACGACGACACGATCACGACATCGACCGCGCGGCGCTTGCTTGAAGCCGCCATGCGCGTGCCCTATGCGACGCTACAGGACGACGCCCACGAGGACATCGCCCTCGCGTTGAGCCGGACGCCCATCGATCCGGATACGGTCGGACAGCGCCGTGGCAGTCTCACCGTCCTCGGCCTCGGCCCCGGCAGCGCGGAACTGATGGTGCCCGCCGCACGCACGGCGCTTGGCGAGGCGACTGACATTCTCGGCTACGAAACCTACGTGAAGATGGCGGGCCCATTCCGCGCCGATCAACAAGTGCATGGCACGGACAACCGCGAAGAGATGCAGCGGGCGCGACATGCGTTCGAGTTGGCGAGTGCGGGGCGTGCGGTCGTGGTGGTGTCGTCCGGCGATCCCGGGGTGTTTGCGATGGCCGCCGCGGTGCTTGAAGCACTCGATGCGTCCGGGGATGCGCGCTGGGGCGCCGTCGAACTGAACATCGTGCCCGGCGTTTCGGCCGCCATGGCGACGGCCGCGCAAGCGGGCGCCCCGCTTGGCCACGATTTCTGCATGCTGTCTTTGTCGGACAACCTCAAGCCGTGGTCGATCATCGAAACGCGTTTGCGCCACGCGGCGCAAGCCGATCTGGTAATGGCGTTCTATAACCCGATCTCGCGCGCGCGGCCCTGGCAGTTGGACAAGGCACTCGATATCGTGCGGGAATATCGTGCGCCGGCGACCAGGGTCGTGCTGGGAAGGGATATCGGCAGAGCGGGGGCTTCGCTTAGGAGTACCACGCTAGGCGAGTTGCGTTCAGACGATGTCGATATGCGCACGATGGTCATTCTCGGATCGTCCACGACGCGTGGCTTTGCGCGTGGCGCTCAGGGAGAGTGGGTGTATACGCCGCGGTGGTATCCGCAAGGCGCAACTGAAGCCTGAGCGGGATCTCGCCGGCGAGCGGGCGGACCCTCTCGCCTGGATCGTCAACCCGCCTCCGCTCCCCGCACCGTTTCCGTCACCCGCCTCGCCTGCGGCCAGAAATACCAGACCGCGCCGAGAATCTGCAACACCAGCAGCACCGCCCAGGCGCTCATATGCGCCTCGGCCGGATAGTGCGCGCCATCGGCCATCAGCCGCGCCGGATAGAGACTCAACACCGCGCCGACGCCGGTCTGGCACAGGAAGATCAGCACGAACATCACCAGCGTGAGCGTCGTGTTGACGCGGCCTATCAGATGGCTCGGGAAGTGTTCGGCCAGCACGGCATAGCTGAGAATCCCCGAGCCGCCGAAGACCCCGTAAGCGGCCCACAGCCACACCGCGGGCACCGGCACGCGGGCCATGATGGCGCCCTGGACGCCAATGAACAGCAGCATGCCCACCCCGGAAAAAGCGGCCAGACTCACGCCAAACCGCTCCAGCCGACGCGCGATCGCGCCAAATCCGACGCAGCCCGCCATCATCGCCAGCGCCACCACCGAGACCAGCGTCGCCGTGGCATGCGCGGTCAGGCCGATGACGTCGCGCATATACGGCGCCATCCACAGCGATTGCATCGCATAGAAGACCCCTTGCGCCATACCCGACAGCGACGCAATCTTCCAGAACACGCGGCTGCGCAGCACATGCCCCACGCCGCGCAACTGTTCGACGAGTCCCGCTTGCCGATGCGTCTGCACCGCGTCGGGTACGCCGAACCAGATTGCAGCCGACGTGCACACCGTCACCGCGGTCAGACCGAAACAAACCAGACGCCAGTCGGTAAAGTGCAGCAGCCAGTTCAACGGCGAGCCCACCACGACGCCGCCGAAGCCGCCCACCGCCATCACCAGCCCATTGAGCAGCGGCAAGCGGCTGACCGGGAACCACTGCGCCAGCGCCTTGAACGCACCGCCGAGGCACACCGACACCCCGACGCCGATCAACAGCCGCCCCGCCATCAAGGTCGCGAGGCCGTGCGCCATGCCGAACACGGCCGCGCCGGCGGCGGCGACCAGCAATAACAGCGCGGAGACTCTTCGGGCACCGAAGTGATCGAGCAGCACGCCCGCCGGCAGTTGCGCGCCCGCAAAACCGAGGAAATAGAGGCTCGTCAGCAGACCGAGATCCGCCGCCGACAAACCGATGTCACGCGCCATAAACGGTGCGAATTCGATATTGATGCCGCGATAGACATAGGAAATGAAATACCCGCAGGCAAACAAGGCGAATACGCGCAACCCTTTCGACATGGTGAAAAACTCGAGCAAATGAATCGGAGATCCATTGTCCCTGCTCGCGCTTTCGCCGGCCAACGAAACGTTTTTGCCGGGATTGTGAGTAGAATTTGACATCATGGCCAAACCGCTCCCTCCCCTGCAGGCGCTCCGCGCCCTCGAAGCAGCCAGCCGGCATCGCAGTTTTACCCGGGCCGCCGACGAATTGAATCTGACGCACAGCGCGATCAGCCATCATCTGCGCAACCTCGAAGATACGCTCGGCACGCCGCTGTTTCGCCGGGTGGGGCCGCGCATGATCCCGACCAGCGCGGGCGCGCGGCTGGCCGAGCGGGTGCGGCTCGGCCTTGCGGAGATCGACGACGCCCTCACCGAAGCGCGGGCAGGCGACCGTGGCGGCGCGGTGCGGCTCGAAGTCAGCGTGATGTCGGACCTCGCCGGCAACTGGCTGATCCGCCGGCTCAACGGCTTCGCGGCGCAGCAACCGCACATCGAGCTGATGCTGCGGGTGCATGCCCAGCTCGTACCACCGGATCCGTACACCGCCGATCTGGGCATCTGGCACAAACGGGTCGACGAGCCGGGTTTCGTCTCTCACAAGCTGATCGACGACCAGTTGATTGCCGTCGCCAGCCCGTCGTTGCTGGCGCAGATTCCCAATTTCCGCGTCGCCGATACCCGCAAGCTGCCGATGCTGCGCTTCGCCCACCGTGCCTGGCGCGACTGGCTGGAGGCCGCCGGCTTGCCCCTGCAGGAGCCGACGTTCGGCCCCATCTTCGACAATCCCGACTCGTTGCTGCAAGCGGCCATTGCCGGTCAGGGCGCCGTGACGGCGCGGCGCCTGCTGGTGCGCGATGCAATCGAACAAGGCACGCTGGTGCAGATCGGCACGGTCTGCGTGCCGGCAAGCCTCGAGTACTTCGTGAGCTGGCGCGAAAACCATCCGCGCGAAGCGGAGATCCGCGCGTTTTATGAATGGATGCGCGAACAACTGGTGAGCTGAACGGATCAAGGCCGTCGAATGAGGCTCACCTTGGTCTTCATGCTCAAGGCCGTTGGCGGTTTCGGACGCTGAGGTGTCTGGCGCGCTATCCGTTACCCGAATAAGCCGGCATAAAACCACTTGCACGGTATTTTCGACAAACGCAAATAGACCATTAAGCTTTTCCGAAACTTTGACGTTAATATCACTAATCCGCCCATTACTTCGCTACTAAAAACCCAATGAACGAAGATACCGTGGAATCACCCGTTGAGGCAGCGTCGGCCGCGCTGAGCCTCGACACCGTTCCGGTCGGCACGCCGCTCGACTGGCCGATCGTCGACAGCGACGGCACGCTGCTGTTCGACGCCGGTGCGATTCTGGTCGGCGTGGAGGAACGCAAGTTCCTGTTCGACCATTTCCGCCCGCAACGCGGCGACGTCAGCGATACGCCCACACCCGCAGCGGATGGGGCCGTCGCGCCCGACACGTCGGAGCCGCTGTCGGTCAAAGATATGCACCTGACCATCGGTGCGCTGATCGGCGTACGCCAGCAAATCGGCAGCGCGGCGCCCATGCATCCTTGCCGCATTATTGGCTTCGCACCGAACGAGTCGTTGTTTGCCACGCCGCCGTTGTTCGAAGGAAAGGCCTTGCCGCTCGGCGTCGGTGAAAACGTGGAGATCGTCGCGATCGCCAGTCAGGCGGTGTTCCGCTTTGTCTGCACGGTCGAAGCGGTGTGTCAGTTGCCGTTCGATTACATTGTTCTGTCGAAGCCCGGCGTGATCCGCCGTCTGCGCGAGCGCAAGTCGATCCGGGTACGCGCGCGGCTCGCCGTGCGCTATGGCATCGGCGAAACCGGCGACACGTATGAAGGGCTCGGCCTCGCGAAGGGGATCAGCGCGCTCGGCATGTCGCTCACGGCATCGTGGGCGCTGGGCCAGATTGGCGACCGCCTGCGCGTCGCGTATCACCTCAAGTCGAAAGACCTCGACACCTCCATCGAAACCAGCGCCGTGATCCGAAACGTGCAGAGAGGCGCGGCCGGCGAGCCTGTGGCGCACGGTCTCGAGTTCGACCGGCTCGATGCGGCGCAGCAGATGGCGATGAAGGTGTTCGTGTTCGACCGCCAGGATGATGTGCTCTACTGGACCAATGGGATCAAGTAGGGGCTTGTTGGGCGCGGGACCGGGAGGGCCGCCGTGTGAACGCCGTCGCGCTGCGGTCATGCGCTCCTCCAAACATCAACGCGTAAAAGCAGCCCATGCAGGGCACGCAATGGCGATAGCGGAACGCACGCTCAGTGCCTGGCCGATCAGCTCTTCCGGCCGGACGCAGCTCGCGCCCCAAGCCTGCGCGAGTTGCTCGCAGCGCCCTAAGCGGATCGCGCCCCGCTCGAAATCGACAAACACCACCTGGTCGACCTCGTTGGGCCGCACCGGCACATCGCCGCTGCGGCCATCGGTGAGCACCCACAACCAGCGTTGCTGCAAAGGCTTGCGGCGCGCCGCGCGTTCCAGCAGTTGCGCGGCCTTATGCACGCCCGCGGCGAACGGCGTGCCGCCACCGCCGCCCAGCGGCTGCAGCCAGCGTTCGTTCCACCAGCGCGGGACGGCGGGACCGAAGCGGACGTCCGCCCCTGTGCCGCCGAAACACACCAGCGCCGCATCGGCGCGTGCCTTGCTCGCGCGGTCGAACAACGCGAGCAGCAGTCCTTTGGCGAGCGCGAGGCGCTGCCCCGCCAGCATCGAACCGGAGCAGTCGAGCAGGAAGCAGTGCAGCACACCGCCTCGCGGCGCCCTCGGTACGAAGCGCAGGTGGCCGGCATGCAGAGGCGCCTGGCGTTTTGCGGCGAGCGTCGGTGGCCATGCGATGCGCTCGCTCTGCCCTCGCCCTTTGTCGCGCGTTGCCCCACCCGCACCTTTCCGCCATCGAAAACCGCTGCGCAAGTCAGCGGCGGCGCCCTCCCGATGGCTCAGCGTTTTTTTGCGTTGAGCGGGATCACGCCTTTGACCGGGATCGTGCCGGTCGGCTCGGGCGGTAGATAGCCCCATTCGCTGTCGCCGGTCGCGGCGGAGGCCTCGGCCGCCGCGTTGGTTGCTGCGTTGGTCGCCGCGTTGCTCTCGTCAGGCGGCGTAGCACTTGCGCTAGCGGAGTCGTGTGGCGGAGTTTGCGCGGCCGCGTCGCCCTGCGGCGGCGTTTCCCGGCTATGCCGGCGATGATGCAAAACTGCTTCGGCGACCTGATCGATATGCGCCGTCGTCACCGCCGTCGCCTGTTCGAGCGCGGCCAGCGCACGCGCCGCGCGCAACATCACCAGATCGGCGCGCAGGCCGTCGACGGCCGCCGCAATGCACAGCGCGCTGACATGCGCATGCACGGCGTCATCGAAGCCAAGCGCCGGCAACGCAGCGCGCGCGGCGCGGATCCGTTGCACATGCTGCGCCTGCTGCTCCGCGTAGGCGGCACGGAAGGCCTGCGGGTCCAGATCGAAGCCGAGCCGAGCCTTGACGATCTGCTGCCGCACGAGCGGATCGAAGCAGTTCTCCAGTTCGACCATCAACCCAAAGCGGTCGATCAGTTGCGGCCGCAACTCTCCTTCCTCCGGATTCATGGTGCCGATCAGCACGAAGCTCGCTTCGTGGCTGTGCGAGATGCCGTCGCGCTCGACGGTATTCACGCCGCTCGCGGCGGCATCGAGCAAGGCATCGACCAACGCATCGGGCAACAGATTGATTTCGTCGACATACAGCACGCCGCGGTGCGCCTTCGCCAGCAAGCCCGGCGAAAAACGCAGCGCGCCGTCGCGCAGCGCGCTTTCGATATCGAGCGTGCCGATCAAACGGTCCTCGCTCGCGCCGAGCGGCAAGGTCACCAGTTGTCCTTCGGGCAGCAGTTCCGCCAATGCGCGCGCCGCTGTGGATTTGGCCGTGCCGCGCGGGCCGCTGACGAGCACACCGCCGAGACCCGGGTCAATCGCCGCGAGCAACAGGGCCTGCTGCAACGACGCTTGCCCGACCAGCGCGGCAAACGGAAATGCGGGCCGCGCCGCCGGCGTGTTGCGAAGCTCGGTCGCTGCGTTCATGGTCGTGTTCCTTCGATGAACTGCTCGCTCGCGAGCAGATGCTGTTCCACTTGCGCGCGATAGTCGCCCGGCGCCTGCCATAGTCCACGTTGCATTGCTTCGAGCAGACGCTCGCAGATCGAATGCAGCGCGTGCGGATTGTGCTGCTGCAGGAATGCGCGCGTGTCGGCGTCGTTCAGATACGCGTCGGTCACCAGCGCGTATTGATGATCGGCAATCACACGCGCCGTTGCATCGTAACCGTACAGATAGTCGACTGTCGCCGCGATTTCCGCCGCGCCTTTATAGCCATGACGCTTCACGCCGTCGAGCCACTTCGGATTGACCACGCGCGATCGAATCACGCGGGCAATTTCCTCATGCAGCGTGCGCACGCGCGGCGCGTTCGGATTGCTATGATCCGCGTGATACACATGCGGCTGATTGCCCGCCAGATGCCGCACGGCGGCGACCATGCCGCCCTGGAACTGGTAGTAATCGTTCGAATCGAGCAGATCGTGCTCGCGGTTGTCCTGATTCTGCAGCACCACGTCCATGGCGGCGAGCCGCGTGCCGAACGCCTGGCGCGCTTCCTCGCCGGCGCTTTTCTGGGTGTAGGCGTAGCCGCCCCACGCCTGGTAGGCGTTCGCCAGATCGGCGTCGGTTTGCCATTGCTGGGTGTCGATGATCTCCTGCAAGCCGGCGCCGTACGCGCCGGGCCGCGCACTGAAGACGCGCCAGCCGGCACGTCGGCGCGCTTCGGCGGCGTCCATGCCGCGCGCGATCAAGGCATCGCGTTCGCGCAGCACGCGCGCGCGGATCGGGTTCTGATCCTCGGGTTCGTCCAGCTCGGCGACGGCCTGCACGGCGGCATCGAACAGGTGCATCACATTGGCGAACGCATCGCGGAAGAAGCCGGAAACGCGCAGCGTGACGTCGATGCGCGGCCGGTCGAAGACGTCGATCGGCATGATCTCGAAGTCGGTCACGCGATGGCTGCCCGGCGCCCATTTAGGCCGCACGCCGAGCAACGCCATGGCCTGGGCGATATCGTCGCCACCGGTGCGCATGGTCGCGGTACCCCACACGGACAGGCCGATCGCTTTCGGATAATCGCCATGCTCCTGCAGATGGCGCTCTATCAGGTGCTGCGCGGATTTCAGGCCCAGCGCCCAGGCAGCCTGAGTTGGAATCGCGCGCGTGTCGACGGAGTAGAAGTTGCGTCCGGTGGGCAGCACATCGGGCCGGCCGCGCGAGGGCGAACCGCTCGGCCCTGCCGGTATGAACTTGCCTTCGAGTCCGCGCTGAAGGTGCCGCATTTCTTCCAAACCACAGGCGTCGAGACGCGGCAATACATCGGTGCGCAGACGTTCCAGCACGAGTTCGGTCTGCGGCAAGGTGCCTGCGGGCGGCAGTTCGGCGTTTGAGTTCGCGTCCAGCTTCGAGCCGGACTCGTCGCCGCACATCGTCCCCAGCATCTCGCTCGCAAGCAATTCGAGGCGCTCGCGGGTGTCGCCGTTGTGTCGCCACGGCGCATCGCTGACCTGCTGCAATACGTGTGGGCGCGGGCCATCCCACACTGCGGCCCAATCCGCCGACAGCGGATCGAACAGATGGTCCATCTTTAGATCGCGCGCCAGCGCATCCACCAGCCCGGCTTTACTGCCGCGTCCATCGCCGACCGGAAAGCGCCCGAGCGCCAGCAGCGTATCGCGCCGCTGCACGCCCTCGGGCGAACGGCCGAAGGTATGCAGGCCATCGCGAATCTGCGCTTCTTTCAGCTCGCACAGCCAGGCATCCACGCGCGTGAGCAGTTCGTCTTCGGCATCCTGTCCGTCCGGCGCCTTGATACTGAGTTCGTCGTGCAGACGGTGTTCGACGATGGTCGCGAGAATCGTGCGCCTGAGCAGTTTCGAACGGCGCGGGTCGACCATCAATGCTTCGTAGTACTCGTCGACCTGGCGTTCGAGGTCCTGCAGCGGCCCATAGCTTTCGGCACGCGTGAGCGGCGGCATCAGGTGGTCAATGATCACTGCCTGCGCACGGCGCTTTGCCTGGCTGCCCTCGCCCGGATCGTTGACGATGAACGGATACAGATGCGGCAGCGGCCCGAGAATCAGATCGGGCCAGCAGGCGTTGCTCAACGCCACGCTCTTGCCCGGCAGCCATTCGAGGTTGCCGTGCTTGCCGACGTGCACCACCGCGTCGATGCCAAACTGGTGGCGCAGCCAGAAGTAGAACGCCAGATACGCGTGCGGCGGGACGAGGTCGGCGTCGTGATAGCTGGCGTAATCGCCCTGCTCGCGCGAGCGCGACGGCTGAATGCCGACGAACACCTGGCCGCAGCGCCAGCCCGAGATCATGAAGCGGCCGCGCCGCAGCGTCGGATCCTGTTCCGGCGGACCCCAGCGCGCATTCAATGCCTCTCTCGGTTCGGCAGGCAGGCGCGCGAAATGCGTCAGGTAGTCGTCAAGCGCGAGGCTCTGTAAAGCAGGACGCAGATCGCGCACCACGGGATCGTTGGTGACGCCCTCGGTCAGCTTGCGCAACAAGGCGTCGCCGTCCGCCGGCAGGTCGCCCGCACGGTAACCCTGCTCGGCCAGCATCGCGAGGATGCCCACCACCGAGGCCGGCGTATCGAGCCCCACGCCATTGCCGATGCGCCCTTCGCTCATCGGATAGTTGGCGAGGATCAGGGCGAGTTTCTTGTCGGCGTTGTCGAGCGTTCGCAAGCGGCACCAGCGGCCGCTCAATTCCGCGAGAAAACCGATCCGCTCGTGATCGGGCTGATAACGCACCACGTCCACTTCGGTGTGCGGACAACGATACGCGAGCCCTTTGAAACTGATTGCCCGCGTGATGATGCGGCCGTCCACCTCGGGCAGCGCGATATGCATGGCGATATCGCGCGAGTTGAGCCCCTGGTTGTCCTTGAGCCAGTCGGCGCGATTGCCGCCGCTCAGGATCACCTGCAGCACCGGCGCGTCGCCGGCGAGTGCGAGGGGTTCGGGGTCGTCGATGGCGGTCGCTGCAAACGCGGTGGTGTTCAGCACCAGCGCCACATCATGTTGCGCGCACAACTGTTGCAGGACCTCGCGGCTCATGGCGTCTTTGAGCGAGGTCAGCGCAATCGGCAGCGGATTGAGGCCCTGCGCTTCGAGCGCTTCGATCAGCGCGTCGAATACCGCTGTGTTGGCAGCCTGCAAATGCGCCTTGTAGAACAGGATCGCCACCACCGGCGCGTCGGCGCGCCAGCGTGCCTGCCACTCGGCGATGGTCGGTGTGTCGTGCTCAGGGTGATAAAGCGTGGCCGCCGGCAACACGCGCGGCGGCGCCGGCTCACGTCCCCAGCCGAGCGAACGGTGAGCGAGGCAACGCAAAAACGCCTCGGCATTCTGCGCGCCGCCTTCGCGCAGATAGCGCCATAGCTGATGACAGAGCGCCGCATCGGCCGTGCTGCGCGCGAGCAGGTTCGGATCCTCCTGCAAGTCGCCGGAGAACATCGCCAGCACCTGATGCTTGCGCGCGGCTAGCGCCACGACCTGCTCGATCCCATACGGCCAGTAGGCTTCGCCGCCCAGATGATCGACCACCACGACCCGCGCATGCTGCAACACGTCTTCGACGTAGAAATCGACTGAAGCCGGTTGCCGCAGGTAAGTGACATTCGCGAGCCGCACGCTCGGAAAGCCCTCGCCCAGGCGTGGCACGACGCTGGCGAGCAGCGACAGCGTCGTATCGGCGGAACTGAGCACCACGATCTCGGCAGGCTTTTGATCGATGCGGATGACACCCTGACTGTCGTCGACGAAGCCACCCGGCGTGGTGCGCAGCAGATGCATGATCGATTACGCCTGTTGCGCTTCGGTCTTCAAGGCGCTGTCGAAGGCACGTTGCAGTGCGGCCTGATCGAGATCCTCGCCGATCAGCACGAAGCGGCTGCGCTGCGTTTCGCCGGCTTGCCAGCGCCGGTCGAAATAGCTGTCGAAGCGCCGGCCCACGCCCTGGATCACCAGGCGCATCGGCGCGCCGGGCAACGCGGCGAAGCCCTTCACGCGATAGATCGTGTTGCTTTCGACGAGGCTTTGCAGTGCGGCAATCACCGCCTCGCGCGACGGCGCCTGCGCCTCGACCACCACCGAATCGAATTCGTCGTGATGATGGTCCGCGTCTTCCGCAGAGCCGTGATGATCGTGACGCAGATGGATCGTCGCTTCCGAAGCCGCTTCGAGACCGAGCAGCGTGTGCAGATCCAGTTGACCTTTATGCGCGCGCACCACCTTGACCTGCGACGGAATCTCCTCGCGGATCAACGCCTCCACCGCGCCTTGCTGGGCGTCGTCGAGCAGATCCGTCTTGTTCAGGATTACCAGGTCCGCAGCGGACAACTGATCTTCGAACAGCTCATGCAGCGGCGACTCGTGATCGAGATTCGGATCGGCCTTGCGCTGGGCGTCCACGGCCACCGGGTTGTCGGCGAACTGGCCGCTTGCGGCCGCCGGGCCGTCCACCACTGTGACCACCGCGTCCACCGTGAAGCTGTTCTTGATGGCCGGCCAGTTGAAGGCCTGCACCAGCGGCTTCGGCAACGCGAGACCCGAGGTTTCGATCAGCACGTGATCGATCTGGTCGCGGCGTTCCACCAGCTTTTCCATCACCGGGAAGAATTCTTCCTGCACGGTGCAGCACAGGCAGCCGTTGGCGAGCTCGTACAGTTGGCCTTCGGTCTCATTGCCTTCTTCGTCGCAACCGATGCCGCAGCCTTTGAGGATCTCGCCGTCAATGCCGAGTTCGCCGAACTCGTTGACGATCACCGCAATGCGCTTGCCGCCTGCGTGCTGAAGAATGTGCCGCAACAGCGTGGTTTTGCCGCTGCCGAGGAAACCCGTCACAACGGTGACGGGGATCTTGCGCATGGAGTTCTGCATGGTTATTCCGTCGAAAGAGTGGGCCGATTCATGGGCACGGGAATTGAACAGACGAAACACGGGGACGGAAAACGACGTGGCGGCGACGGGCAGCGCATGAAGCCAGCTCATGAAGCCCTATAACGAAGCCGTGGACGACACGCCGCATCCCCGCGGCGCCAACCCTCTTCCCTGGCCGGTATCCGGGCTGGCGAAAGCGCCGCTTCCCCTTCCCAGACGAGTGATTTCTCGCCCAGTGGTTGCATGCCTGCGCGATCTTGCGCGCAGGCACTGAAGCCGGCTCTGCACCGCTTGCGCGATGCCTTCGCTTACCGTTGCGGGGGCAGCACAGGTTGGTCCGGTCTGTTGAAAGTGGACAGCCTGTTTCCCGTTTAACTGCGTGCGCAGGACTGCGCGCGCGAGCACCAAAGTGCGTGGGAGTTTAGGCCCGCAAGCCCCGCGCGTCAAGGAAGCCGGGCAGGCGACCCCGGTTGTGGCCTGTGCTATCGTATGCGCGCATTGGGTGCCGGCGCGGGGTCGCGCACGGGCGGTCGAACGGGAAACAGGATGCGTAACAGGGGGCACCGCGTGATACAGACCACCCCGCTGGGCACTCCGCTGAGCATCGGAATCGGCTGCAGGCAGCACACCGCGGCCGGGCAGATCCTGGCCGCCGTGCGCCAGGCGCTGGGCAGCTACCCGTTCGAAGCGATTCGCTGCATCGCGACCATCGAATCCAAAGCTCAGGAACCCGGTCTGCTTGAGTTTTGCGCGCGCTACGCGCTGCCCTTGCTGAGCTTCAGCCGCGCCGAAGTCGCTGCCGTGCGCGATCTGCCGACGCCGTCCGCCGTTGTGCGCGCGCGTCTCGGCGTCGACGGTGTCTGCGAGCCGTGCGCCTTGCTAGCGGCACCAGCCGGCCGCCTGATCGTGCCGAAGACGGTGCTCGACGGCGTGACCGTTGCGATCGCAACGAGTGCAGACGGCACGGCGAGAAGCGAATCTTTTGAATTCAACTCACTTAACACGCGATAACGACTGTTCCCCTAGAGCCATCCATGGACCAGCCTCAAGCTGACGGCGTGGCGCATGATGCGCACGTCTTATGCATGTGCCGGCTTTGATGTTCGCCGGGTCTTTCGCGCGGGACTCTCTCCCTCGGCCCGAGCGTGCTTTCGAGCTGTCTTGAACGTGCCTGATTTTGCTGACTTGGTGACCTCTGCGGCCACCACCTCGTCGGAGTCGGCAATGATCACCTCTGTCACGAATCTGACGCCGAGGGCTCCCGCGACCTTTAGAATCGTTTCAAAGCGGGGCTTCGCTCCTTCAGTGAGGGACTTGTAGAGGCTTTCGCGTTGTACCCCAGCATCGGCCGCAACCTTTGCCATGCCTCGCGCCTTGGCAACGTCTCGAAACGCAGCGAGAACCACATCTTCATTCCCGGATGCCAGCGCGTCATTCAGGTACGCAGCAATGGTTTCTTCGCTGTCGAGATATTCCGATGCGTCAAATGGGGTGATGTTGGTTTTGCTCATTTCTTCCGCTCCTTCTGGATTTTTGTCCACAATGCTTTTGCGGCAGCAATGTCCGCTTTCTGCCCCTTCTTTCCACCACCATCAAGAAGCAGATAGACCGTCAGTCCGTCTCTCACGTAATACACTCGCGTCCCGGCGCCTACATGGATTCGCATCTCCCACACGCCGTCACCAACATCATGGCAATCGCCAAATACCCCATTTGCCGCCCGCGTAATCCGGCTGACCACTGCACCCTTGAGCACCTTGTCGGCAAGGCCGGTAAGCCAGGCCCGGAATTGGTCAGTTTGATTTATCGTATTCATTGCTTCAGCCACGCATGTTCGTTGCTACCTCGGTTGGGGTTTGACCGAACCGTTACCAATGATAGTATCCAATTGGATACGAAATTGCAAGCTCGATATGCGGAGGAGATATGCGAGCTGGCCAGGTTTGCCTGGACGTCCGCCGGGGCCTTCCTCTCAAACGCGTTTGACTCACTATGTACATCCTTCCCGGTGCGCTTGAGGCGGATCTACGCGGTGTACACTACGCCGCTCTTCGTCGTGCGAGGTGTGATGCTTCCCCTATGGGCAACTCCTCTGCTCATGGTGAAAATTAAGCACTGTCATCTGACAATTGCACCTGTAGATAGCACGGAATAAAGTACTCAAAAGCGGCCCGCAAGATTGATTTCATTCAAAAATAAACCCAAACCCCTTGCCAGAAGGACAACCTGAGAAATGGTGAAAACCGATCCCGAATCCCATCTGCGCATGACCCAACGGCGTCGCGAAGGCCACGAGAAAAAGCAGGCCGAAGCGACCATCGAAAAGGGCCTGCTGATCGTCAACACCGGCACCGGCAAGGGCAAGACCACCGCTGCGTTCGGCATGGCCGTGCGGGTCCTCGGCCACGGCATGCGCCTCGGCGTCGTGCAGTTCATCAAGGGTGCGCTGCACACGTCGGAGCGCGACTTTCTGGGCAAAATCGCCACCTGCGATTTCGTCACCATGGGCGACGGCTACACGTGGAATACCCAAAACCGCGATGCCGACATCGCGACCGCCCGCAAAGGCTGGAACGAAGCGCGCCGGATGATCGAAAGCGGCGAGTATCAGATGGTGATTCTCGACGAACTGAATACCGTGCTGAAGTACGAATACCTCCCGCTCGAGGAAGTGCTGGCGGTCGTCAACGCGCGTCCCGAGATGCTGCATGTGGTGATCACCGGACGCCACGCGCCGGACGCGCTGATCGAAGCGGCCGATCTGGTCACGGAAATGCGCATCGTCAAGCACCCGTATCGCGAGCAGCACGTCAAGGCGCAGCGCGGCGTGGAATTCTGAGCCATGCCGTCCTGTCCCGCCCTGTTCATCAGCGCGCCGGCTTCCGGTCAGGGCAAGACCACGATCACCGCCGGCCTCGCCCGCTACCACCGGCGGCAAGGGCGGCGCGTGCGCGTCTTCAAGACCGGCCCGGACTTTCTGGACCCGATGATCCTCGCCCGCGCCAGCGGCGCACCGGTGCTGTCGCTCGACCTGTGGATGGTCGGCGAACAGGCGTGCCGTGAACTGCTCGCGCAAGCGGCAGCCGAGGCGGACCTGATCCTGATCGAAGGCGTGATGGGTCTCTACGACGGCACCCCGAGCAGCGCCGATCTCGCCAGTGCGTTCGGCGTGCCGGTGGTCGCCGTGATTTCCGCCAAGGCAATGGCGCAGACCTTCGGCGCGCTCGCGTTCGGTCTCGCGCATTTCCGGCCCGGTGTGCCGTTTCATGGCGTGTTCGCCAATCGCGTCGGCTCGGCGCGCCACGCGCAGATGTTGCAGGAAGCGCTACCGTCCGGGCTACGCTGGACCGGGCATATTGCCAGCGCCGACGCCATCGAACTGCCCGAACGGCACCTCGGCCTGCACCAGGCGGGCGAAGTCGACGATCTCGACACGCGGCTCGAGCGCGCCGCCGATGCGCTCGCGCAAACCCCGCTCGCCGAACTGCCGCCGGCGGTGGAATTTGCTGCGCCCGCAACCACGCACCATGCTCTGCCGCGGCTGCTCGACGGCAAACACATTGCGATTGCCCGCGACGCCGCGTTCTCGTTCATCTATCCGGCCAACGTCACGCTGCTCGAAACACTGGGCGCACAGGTCAGCTACTTCTCGCCGCTGGCCGACCAGCCTGTGCCGGAATCCGCTGACGCCGTCTATCTGCCCGGCGGCTATCCCGAGCTGCATGCAGCGACGCTTTCGCGCAATGCACGTACTGCGGATGCGATCCGCGCACATGCGGCCGCCGGAAAACCCATCGTCGCCGAATGTGGCGGTATGCTCTATCTGCTCGAGCAACTCACCGACACGCAAGGCGCGACCACGCCCATGCTCGGTCTGCTGCCGGGCCACGCAACGATGCAAACGCGTTTTACCGCACTCGGCATGCAACAGCTAGACGGCCTCCATGGCGCCATGACCGGTCATACGTTTCACTATTCGAAGTTGACGACGACGCTCGCGCCACAGCGGACGGCCACCCGCCCGCAAGCCGACGCGCCCGGCGAGGCCGTATTCCGCGCCGGCCCGATCGTCGCCACCTATATGCATGCCTACTGGCCTTCCAACCCGGCCTTCGCGGCCGCCCTGTTCCATGGCGAAGTGTTTTAACGATTCCGACCGCGACGCGGTCTACCGCGCCATCCATGAAAGGCGCGACATGCGGCACTTCGTGCGCGACCCCGTCGAGCCGGCCGTGCTGCAGCGCCTGCTCGAAGCGGCGCACCATGCGCCGAGCGTAGGCTTCATGCAGCCGTGGCGCATCGCGCGCATCACCGATCCGGCACTGCGTATGGCCTTGCACGAGGCGGTGGACCGCGAGCGGCTCGCCACCGCCGACGCGCTCGGCAAACGGCGCGACGAGTTCATGAAGCTCAAGGTCGAAGGCATGCTGGAGTGCGGCGAGCTGCTGGTGATGGCCTTGATGGATGGCCGCGAGAAACACATCTTCGGACGCCGTACGTTGCCGGAGATGGATCTCGCCTCGGTGGCCTGCGCGATCCAGAACATGTGGCTGGCGGCGCGCGCCGAAGGGCTTGGGATGGGCTGGGTGTCGCTGTTCGACGTCGACGCCGTGCGCACCCTGCTGCATATGCCGGAAGGCGCGCGTCCGGTGGCGATCCTGTGCCTCGGTCACGTGGATCGGTTCTATGCGGAGCCGATGCTCGAAACCGAGCGCTGGGCGAGCCGCGTGCCGCTCGCCGATTGCGTGTTCGAAAACCGCTGGCCTGAAGAGAACGAGCCGAAGTGATCCGGTGAGGTGAGGTGCGGCGGCGCGTAGCCGCTCGCCGCACGCCCTACGCTACCACCTCGCTCCGCTCGCTGCGCCGCTCCACAAACCGCCGCACATAATCGTTCGCTGGATGGCGCAGGATGTCCTGCGGACTGCCCTGCTGCACCAGCTCGCCATCGCGCAGAATCGCGATCTGCGTACCCAGCCGCAGCGCCTCGTCGAGATCGTGCGTGATGAAGACCACGGTCTTGTTGAGCGTCGCCTGCAACGAGAGCAACTGGTCCTGCATTTCCGTGCGAATCAACGGGTCCAGCGCGGAAAACGCCTCGTCCATCAGCACCACGTCCGTATCCGCCGCGAGTGCGCGGGCGAGGCCCACCCGCTGCCGCATGCCGCCTGAAAGTTCATCCGGAAACTTCTCCGCATAACCGTCGAGGCCCACTTTCTTCAGCCAGTCGCGTGCGCCGGCATACGCCACCTCGCGCGATTCGCCGCGCGTTCGCAGCGCATACGCCGCGTTTTCCAGCACCGTCGAATGCGGCAGCAAGCCGAAGTTCTGAAACACCATGCTGATCCGGTAGCGGCGCAACTCGCGCAGGCCGTTCGAATTGAGCTTCAGGATATCCTTGCCGTCCACCAGAATCTCGCCCGCGCTCGGCTCGATCAGGCGGTTCAGGTGCCGCACCAGCGTCGACTTGCCCGACCCGGACAAGCCCATGATGACGAAAATCTGGCCCGGCTCGATTGTCAGATTGACGTTGCTCAGCCCGACGTTGCAGCCTGTTTTCGCCAGCACGTCCGCCTTCGACGCGCCCTGGCGCAACAGATCGAGCACGCGTGCGTGCGCGCTCGCCGGTCCGAAAATCTTGTAGACGTTCCTCACCTGAATCGCTTTCATGTTGCCGCTCCTGTTGGCGTGTTCAGTTGCGTTTTCAATGGCGTGCGTCGCTTGCAAGTTCGCCATCCGGCTGCGCCTCACGTGCCAGCGCCTGCTCGCGCTTCTGCTTGCGTGCCTGCACGCGGGCGTCGCGCTGGGCCGCCGCCACGCGCCGCGCACGCCGCTCCTGGCCATATCCCTGGCTGACCCGATCGATCACGATCGCCAGAATCACGATGGCGATGCCGGCCTGCATGCCCTTGCCGACATCGAGCGTCTGGATGCCGGCCAGCACATCCTCGCCGAGGCCGCGCGAGCCGATCATCGACGCGATCACCACCATCGACAGCGACATCATGGTGGTCTGATTGATACCCGCCATGATGCTGGGCCGCGCCAGCGGCAACTGCACGCCCACCAGCAATTGCCAGCGCGTCGTACCGAAGGCGCGGGCCGCTTCGATCACATCGCCGTCGACATGGCGAATGCCCAGATCCGTCAAGCGGATCAGCGGCGGCAGCGCGTAGATCACGGTGGCAAAAATCGCCGGCACCTTACCGAGGCCGAACAACATCAACACGGGTATCAGATAGACGAAGCTCGGCAGCGTCTGCATCACATCCAGCACGGGCAACAGGATGCGTCGCAACACGCTGCTCTGCGAACAGACAATGCCTGCCGGCACACCGATTGCGATGGACAGCACCGTCGCCACCAGCATCAGGGCGAGCGTCTCCATCAGTTTGTCCCACAACCCAAAGCAGCCGATCGCATACAGCAGCAGTACGAAGAAACCGGCCACACCCATCCGCCGTGTGGCATGCCATGTGATCGCGCCGGCCACCACCAGCACGAGCCATGGCGGCAACACGCGCAACCCGCTTTCGAGCGGCACCAGCAAGTACTTCAGCACCAGCAGGCTGAACGCGTGAAACGCATCGCCATAGTTCTGAACGAGTGCGCCGACCTTGTCGTTGACGACATCGACCATCGACAGATGCAGAAAAAACCCATTCATGACCGACTCCCTTCAGCAAAGCCTCACTCCGGCGCGTGCAGCGGCACCGCGCTCATCACGCACTCAGGCGCCGAGATTCGCCTGCACCTTCGACGCCACATCCGCGGGCACCCATTGCTTCCACATTTCCGGGTGATCGCGCAGGAACTGCGTGGCCATCGCGGCGCCGTCGAGCTTCTTCGTGCTCATCTCGAGGATGGTGCTGTTCAGGAAGTCCATCGGAAACCTGACCTTGTTGAGCATCGTCACCAGGTCGGGATCCGAGTCGTAGAACGGCGTGGACACGCCCACCGTCACATGCGACACCATGTACGACGAGGCGCATTGCTGCGTGCTGCTTTCGTCGCGCAAGGTCTTCCAGCAGGCGTCGTTGAAGGGCGGCATCTTCAGTTGGGCGAACTTGTATTTCGCCATCAATGCGGCCGGCCCCCAGTAGTAGAAGACAATCGGCGCACCGCGCTGGTACGCGGACGCGATTGCGGCATCCAGCGCCGCGCCGGTGCCGGGGTGGAAGTTCGTATAGGTGGCGTCGAGGTTCAACACCTTCAGCAGGCGCGTATTCACGCGCTCGCAATCCCAACCCGTCGGGCAGTTGAGAAAACGGCCCTTGTCCGGTTCCTCGTCGTCGGCGAAGACGCTTTTGTATTTCGGCAGGTCCATCACCGAGACGAGATCCGGCGCGACCGGTTTGATGCCGCGCGCCGCGTCGCCCTTGATCACATACTCGGGCACGAACCAGCCTTCCTTGGTGCCGCCGGGCAAGGTGTCGCCCACCAGTTTCACCGAGCCGGTTGCGACCGCCTTGGCGGTGATCTCGCTGCGGCCGGTCCATTGTTCGGCCCACACCTGCACGTCGTTATGCGCCAGCGCCGTCTCGGTGGCGGCCGTGCTGCCCGGCACCACATCAGTCTTGCAGCCGTAGCCCTTCTCCATGATCTGCCGCAGCACCTCCGTGGCGAAGGAGCCGCTTTCCCACGTGATGCCCGCGAAATGCACGGTCTTGCCTTGCGTACACCAGTTGTCGGCTGCGTGAGCTGCCGTTCCGGTCAAGGTCAGCGCGGCGGCGACGAGCGCCACCCGGAGTCGTCTGAATTGCATGGTCGTTCATCCTTGAGCTTTGGACATACGTTGAATTCGAAAGCAGGAAACGTTGCGCGTGACGCTGCGAGGTATGAATCAGGCGAGCAGGCGTTTTTCGAACGGATAGTCGGACAGCAATTCCACCTGGCCGTCGTCGCGTACGTAAACCTGCTCTTCGAGCTTGACGCCTTCGCCGCCGTCTTCATGGCCGATATAGCTCTCGATGCACAGCGTCATGCCCGGCTGGATCACGCCGTCATACCCCTTCGCCTCGTTGTCTTCGCGGTGGACGATGTACGGATACTCGCCCGTCATGCCGACGCCATGCGCCAGCGCGAAGTAACGGCGCGCCTGATAGGGACCGGGGATCTTCCACGCCCTGGCGATGAACTCCTGAAAGGTCGTGCCGGCCCGCACGTTCTCCATGTTCGAATGGACCTGTTCGTAGGCGAGCCGGTAGAGGTTCTTTTGCGCAGGCGTGGCCGGCCCATCGCCGCACAGGAAGGTGCGCGAGAAATCCGCGTAGTAGCCGAAACGTCCCACCACGTCCGTGTCGAGCCCGACCAGTTCGCCCGCCTGGATCTTGCGCGGGCTGCTTTCCTGGAACCACGGGTTGGTGCGCGGACCTGAACTGATCAGACGCGTCTCCACATAATCGCCATCCGTTTCGATGATGTGCTTGTGCAGATGCGACCACAGTTCGTTTTCGCTGATACCGGGCACGAGTGCCGCCTCCAGCTTGCGCACGCCCTCTTCCGCGGCGCGCAGCGACGAACGGATCATCTTGATCTCGTTGGGCACCTTGATGGCACGGGCCCGTTCGAGCGGCTCCTGGGCATCGGAGATCTGATAGCCGCGCGCCTGCAGCGCGAACGCCGCCGCCGAGGTGGCGCTTTCAATCGCAATCTTCTTGCCGCCGCCGCACTGCTTGACCAGATCGTCGATCTCGTCGGCCCAGCGTTCGGTCACGCGGCCCAGCATGTCGTCGCAGAAGTAATAGGAGATCGCCGTCGCGGGACGGACTTCATCCACCGTATCGAGTCCGTCGGCGAGAAAATCGCAGCCCGCGTATTCGAACAGCACCACCTTGCCCTCGGCCGGCACGAACACATAGCGTGCCGGGTTGCGCATCGAATACACCTGCATGTTGCGCGAGCCTGTGGCATAGCGCATATGAGTCGGGTCGAACAGGATCGCGGCGGTCAGATCGCGCTTTTTCAGTTCGCGGCGCACGGCGGCGAGCCGGTCACGCTGGATCTGCGCAATTTCCTGCGCAGTCGGTTCGCAGTCTTCCGGGCGATGAGTCGGGCGAAGAATCGTCATGGTGTGTGTGGGGTACGTTATAAGAGTCAGGAGCAACAGCAATTGCAGGTTCAATGCAGCTTCAATCTTCAAGCTGTAGTCTCGGCTTACGGGTCGCCTCAATCGACCAGATTGTCGGCACGCACCAGCCGCTGTTCGGCTTCCAGATGCATTTCCGACACGCGGCCGTAGAGCTGGCGCGTGCGCTCGAGGCGGCCAATCACGCCAGGCTTTTGCGAGTAGGCGAAGATAGCGGTATGACGGTCGATTGCGCCCTTCACCTGGGTCACGCGATGCAACGAGAAGCGCCCCTTGAAGAGCTGCAGATCGCCGGGCTGCAACGTGATCACGTTGATCGGTTCGCGCGTTTCGCCGCGCACCACAGCGCCGACACCACCATAGTTCTCACCTTGAGGAGAACGGATGTTCGGGCAGTACTCGAAGTCGCCGCCGGCGTCGGGCTGCTGCGTCATCATCGAGACGATGAATTCGTTGGTGTCGTAGTGCCACGGTTGCTCGGTGCCCGGCGGCATCACGTTCTGCACCAGTCCCGCATACGGATCGGCGTATTCCCACACGCGCTCCTCGCCGAGACAGGTGGCGACAAAGCGCTTCATCGCCTGCGCCACATAGATCCGGTGAATGATGGCGTCCGCCGGAATGACGTCGCGCGTGACGAAACCGCTGGTGCGGTCCATGAAGACGCGGCGCGGATCTGCTTGGGGTAACGAAGGATCGTCCGCCGTGAAATATGCGTTCACCTTACGACTCGAAAAGTAGGTCTTGCCGGCGAGCGCGACGCCTTCGGCACGCGCCTGCGCCAAGGCGGCCGGCCGTAAAAAACCGTGCAATACGGCGCTGCCGTTGCCGGCAAGGTGGGCCCGGCAGCTCGCCACCAGCTCGCGCATGCGGGGGTGGTCCGGATCGTGCAACGGATAACGCTCGGTATCGACGATATCGCTCAGATCGGTACATTCGGCGTCGGCAAGAGGCAGGCTGGCTGACACGGTGTGGCTCCAGATTCGTGGTTTGAACGGGGATTTGTGAGCCGAATTGTTTTCGACAACAATCAGCTCATCGACGTCCCCATATTTCGATCACCAAATTCCTTTGGAAAGCGAGTAATTCCGATGGCTGCCATCAGCGGACCCGATTGGTCCAAACTCAGCTCACTGGACCCCGAACTGGTGCGTGCATTCGTCGCCGTCGTGGACAGCGGCGGCTTTACCGCCGCGGCGAAACAGCTGCATCGCACGCAATCCACGATCAGCCTGCGGATCCGCACGCTCGAAGAGCGGCTCGAGACGCATATGTTCCTGCGCAATAGCCGGCGCCTTGCACTCTCGCGTGACGGCGAAAACTTTCTGATCCACGCCCGGCGCATTATTCAGGTGCAAAACGAGGCGATCGCCGCACTAAACCGGAGCAGCCGCGAGGGCGTGATCCGTTTTGGACTGCCTGAGGATTACGCGGAACTCTGGTTACCGGATCTGCTGAAGAAGTTTTACGAGCTCCGGCCGGGCGCGCGACCGCACATCCATTGCCGGATGTCGCTCGAATTGCTCGAACGCCTGCAAGCGGGTGAACTGGACCTGGCGTTAGTGGTGCGGCACGGCTCGCAGACGGGCGGCCGGCATCTGGGGCGGGAGGAAGTGGTGTGGGCGGCTCACGAGGACTTCGTGCTGGACGCCAGGGCCTCGGTGCCGCTCGCGCTGTTTCCGGAGACCTGCTGCTACCGGCAGCGCGGTCTGGAAGCACTGGCCGCGCTCGACCGGCCCTATCACGTGATCTACACGAGCCAGAGCCCGACCGGCATCAAGGTGGCGGTGAACCACGGCGCGGCCGTGACGATCATCGACCGCTGCACGCTGCCGGCGGCGTGGCGTGTGCTCGGCGCGGCGGAAGGCTTGCCGCCGCTGCCGCCGGCCGATCTCGAACTGCACCGCTCATCGGGGGTTCGCGATCCCGCTACCGACGACCTTGCTTCGTTGATCGAAGCAATGGTCGAAGAGCGGCGCCGCGCATCGGTCGACCTTGCCATGAACTGAGCGCCGGGCGTCACGCACGGCGTGTCGAACACCGGCGCGCAGTCCTGACCCATCAGGGTTGCACCGGCTTCACCGACACCACCGTCGGGGCGCCGCCCGTCGCGTCGGCGCGCAGTTTCACGCGCCAGTCGGGATGGTCGGCAAAGGGGAATTGCGCGAGCGCGCTTTTCACCAGATACGGAATCGCGTGCAGCGGATCGGCGTCATGATCCTGGCTCACGACGCTTACCTTGTAGACCTCGTGACCGTTGGTCTGCTCGAAGAAGCGCAGCGTCAGCGAGTGCTTGTACGAGCGGCGGCCAAACAGCGAAAACGAGGCTTCGCCGGGGCTGCCGCAACCCGCCTGTTGCGCACAATCCGCCGAGCCGACGCCGACGCCCGCAAGCCGGGTGTCATACGCAATCGACAGCAGATAGTGCGCGTGTTGCTGGGCAACGTCGGCAAAACCGTACTTGCCGAGTTCGGTCCGGATCAATGTTTCGTATTCCGTATGATCGGGGTTGCCGTCCTGCAACGGCGAGCGTGCCAGTGTATAACTGTGCTCGCCTTCCATCGGGGTAGCCGTTGGCGACGCCCGCACATCCGTGCTGACACCGGCACATCCCGTCAGACTTACGCCCAGGCTTGCTGCGATCAGCGCAGCGCATATCAGCGTGGCTCTCATCGTCGTCCCTTTCCCTTGTTTCGCGTCTAAAGATGCCAAAAAATGCGGCCTGCCTATCAGGCCTGCGCAAGCTGCGTGTCGTCGAGGGCCGGTAGCAGCACCGTGAAGGCGGTGCCCTCGCCCGGTGCGCTGACCACCTGCACATCGCCACCATGCCGCGTCACGACGGTTTTCACAAAGGCCATGCCGAGACCCGCGCCGCCGGTGTCCGGCTGCTCGGCCTCGTGAAAGCGCCGGAAGCGCTGAAACAGCCGGCTCTGCTGTTCCAGCGGAATCCCATAGCCCTGATCGCGAATCGTACATTGCACACGCGCCGGCAGGCCGGTCACCGGCCCAATCGTGCAGATGATGCGCGACTCGGGCGGGCTGTACTTGACGGCATTGTTCATGATGTTGACGAGCGCTCGCGTCATCAGTGAGCGGTCGGCGCAGATCCAGCAACCGTCGTCGCCCTCGGCCGTCGTCTCCATCTGGATCTGCTTGGCGTGCGCCTGCGGCCAGACTTCGTCGCTGGCGTCGATGGTCAATTCGCTGAGGCTGACGGGTTCGAGCACATAGGCTTGCGACTCCGCGCGCGCCAGTTGCACGAAATCGTCGGCGAGCGTCAGCGCACGCCGCGAGTACCGTTCGATGCGCTCGAGCAGCTCATGCACGTGGTCCGACTCGATCCGCGCCCGTTCGATCTCCACCAGCGCCAGAATCGAGGCCTGCGGCGAACGCATGTCGTGCGACAGCAGCCGCAACGCATCCTCGCGCTGCCGCTCCGCCGCGTGCAAGGCCGACACGTCGACAAGGCCCGCGATCCAGCCGGTCACCTCGCCTTCTTCGTTGGTGCACCGGGCATAGCGCAGCAGATGGTCGCGTTCGGCCAGGTCGCGCACTTCGATGCCTTGCGCCATCAGGTCGGCGAATTCGAGCCGCGCCGGATCGAGAATCGCCGGCCAGTGCGTGCGCGCCCGCGTGTCGTGTTCCGCGTCGCCCTCGGTGCCGGCATCGATGGTCTTCACGAAGGCCAGATCGCCCAGCACCTCGCGCATCAGGCGGCCTTGCGGCATCAGCGAACCCAGCCGCGCAAAGTGCGCGGTCGCCGCATGGTTGGCGATCAGCACGACGCCGTGCACGTCGCTCACCAGAATCGGCTCGGGTACGCTATCGAGGCTGTCCCAGACGAAGCGCTTCATGTCCTGAACGCGCTGCGCGGCCTGCGCCATCAGCGCCATGTGCTGCTCCAGCACGTCGCCGCCGAACTCGCGACGGCGCTGCGGCGTTTCCGGCAGCAGATGCGGTTCGTCGGCGAGCCGCTGCAACTCTTTGCGCAGATAGGCCATGGTCATTTCGAGCCGCCGCCAGTTCCAGATCGGATACACCACGATCATCCCGACCACCGCCGGCGCCGGCGACATCCAGAGCCGCGCGCCGTACAGCAAGGCGGCGCTGCCGCCGGCCACCAGAATGCACAGGCCGGCGGTCAGCAACAACGAACGCCGCGGCGACAGCACGAGGAAACCGGCCAGCAGCGCGGCAAGCGGCACCAGCGACACGAGGACCAGCGGCACTGCCGTAACGGGATCGATGGCGCGGCCGGTCAGCAGCGTATCCAGCACGTTCGCATGAATGTAGACGCCGGGCAGCGGCCCCAGCTCGCCCGACACCGGCGTCGCGAAGCGGTCGTACAGACCCGATGCGGTCACGCCGATCAGCACCACATGGCCGCGCAACTGCTCGGGCGGCACCTCGCCCGCCACGACATCGGCAAACGACACATGCGCATAGCGCGCGGCATTCAGGCCGAACGGAATCAGAAAGCGCGCCTCGTCGAGCTTCTCCAGCGTGCGATCGCGCACGCCGGCAAGGCTCGCGAGCGGCGGCGAGAGCTGAAGCGCGCCTTGCCTGATGGCCCGCCAGACCGGCACCATCAACTGCGGCCAGCGCGAATGCGCGTCGCCCTCGAACAGCGCGACGCTGCGTACGATACCGTCGCCGTCCACTTCCAGATTGATGTGGCCCAGCCCGGCCGCGGCGGCCGCGAGCGGCGCCACCGGCTTGATGACGGACCGTTCGCCGTCGCTGTCCTCGGGGCTCAGCAGCACCGGCAGATAGGTCGGGCTCAGGGCAATGGCGTGGGCGAGTTGCGCGTCGTCCGCGGCGGCCTCGGTGAACAGCACGTCGTAGATCACCGCCGCCGGTTTCGCCTTGGCCAGTTGCGCGAGCAGGCTCGCATGCACGCTGCGCGGCCAGGGCCAGTGACCGAGCCGCGCCACGCTGGCGTTGTCGATTTCGACCACCACGATATCGGAGAGCGCCGGCTGCGAATGCAGCGCGAGGAAGCGGTCGTAGACCAGATGATCGATGCCCGACGTCCAGCGGCCGAGCGCGCTCAGCAGGACGACCGCAATGCCGAGGCAGCCGAGCGCGCCCCATTCGAACAGGAAGCGTCGGCCAGCCGGCCGCCCAAGTCGTGCACGCGGATCAAGGCTCATGCGTGGAGGTTAGAGTTCTAACGGGCAAGCGTGAACGAGCGGATCGAACTGCCCTTCTCATAGAACCGGCCGTTTTCGAACTGCTCGGCGATCACGGTCCAATAATAAACGCCGCGCGGCAAGTCCGTCACCACGATCTCGCCGGCCGGCAGGTCGGGACGGTCGAGGATCGGGTTGCGCAGGTCCGGCGTGCCGCCGAGGACAAAACGGAAGTGCGTCTCCACGCCCGGGCGGCTCGCGAACCAGCGGAACGTATAGTCGCGCGTGCCGGGGCGCGGCGTCGCCGAAGCGGCCAGACCCAGTTGGCGCCGCTCGAACGCATAGATCTGCGGCAGGCCTTCAAGGCCGTTGTGATCGACCGCCGAGATACGCACGAAGTAGGTGCCGTCGGGCATCTCGCCGAAGTCGGCATGCGGCGCGCTCACCGGCAGATCGCGGATCAGGTCGAGCAGGTCCGCGTCGCGCGCGATCTGCACGCGATAGCCTGCCGCGTGGCTGTCCGGCACGAGATCGAACGCGACGGTCTTGCCGTCCTGGATCTTGCCGGGGTCGCTCAAGGACGGCGCGGGCAGCAATTCGATCGGCGCGCCGATGGCTCCGCTTGCGCCCGAAACATTGCCGAAGTGCGCCGACACGAGCTGCTCCGAGGCCTGCAGCGGCACGCCCGGGGCCGGCGCCGGCGCGCTGCCCGGATCCACGCCGACTGCGCCCTCCAGCACTTCGACGGCCGTTTGCTGCTGGCCGGCATCGTAATTCACCCGGAAGCGCGTGCCGCGCACACCTGCGACCACGGACGGCGAACGGATCTGGAAGCGGTCGTCTTTCTTCGTGGCGTGCGTGACTTCGCTATCGACCTCGCCGTGCTGCAGGTTGAGCACGCGATCGGAGGCGCCCGTCAAGACTGTCTGACGCAGCTTGCCGATCTCGACCATGCCGTCCTGCGATACGCTCACGTGCGAACCGTCCACCAGTTCCAGCGTCGCAAAACCGTCATGACCGGTACGCACGCGATCGCCTTCGCCCAGCATCATGCCGGGCGCCAGCGGCGTGTACGGTCCCGCGCGGAAGGCCCGCTCGACCGGACCGCTGGTCGCCAGCACGCGCGCGGACTCCTGGTCCTGACGCAACAGCGCGGCCGGCAGTTTCAGTTGAAGCCCGGCTTGCAGATGGCGCGGCGCGGGCACCTTGTTCAAACGGCTCAGCACTGTCCAGTCGTGCGGATCGCGCAGGTAGCGCGCGGCGATGGCGTACAGCGTATCGCCCGCGGCGGTCGTATAAGGCACGGTGACGACGGGCGTGCTTTTGCCCTTCTGCGCGTCGGCCAGCGCGGGCGCGAGCCCAAGCGCCGCGAGGACGTACGGTACGCACGGCACGAGCGCCGCCAGCGCACGGCGCGCGCCGGCTGCCGGCAAGCGGGCCGGCAGCGTGGACCCAGACACCCTCACGCATCCCCCTTTTCGATGCGCTCCAGCCGGTATCCATAGCCGTAGATCGGCGTCAGGCGATAGCCGTTTTCAGGCCGCAAACCCAGTTTGCTACGCAGCATCGACACGTGGGTATCCATGGTGCGCGACGGAATTTCGGTGGCCTGCTTCCAGATCACGTCGAGAATATGCGCGCGCGACAGCGGCCGGCTCAGATGCTGGAACAACAGCAGCGCGAGGTCGAATTCCTTTTGCGTCACGGCCACGGCGGTGCCGCGCACCAGCACGTGCTTCGCGCTCAGATCGAACTCGTACTCGCCGAACACTTCCTTGAGGGCGGTCGTGTTGAGCTTGTAGGCGCGCCGTAGCAGCGAACCGACGCGCGCCAGCAGCACGCCCGCCGACACCGGCTTGACGACGTAGTCGTCCGCGCCGGTGTTGAGGATCGACGTGATGTCGGTCTCGCGGCTGCGGCTCGTCATGAACAGCACCGGCAAGCGCTCGGACAGGCTCTCGCGCACCCAGCGCAACACCTCTTCGCCGGACATGTCCGGCACGTTCCAATCCAGCACCAGCAGATCGAAAGTCTGGCGCCTCAGTTGGCGCACCAGCGCGCGGCCTTCGGCATAGGCATGGCAGATGTGGCCAGCGGCCGAGAGGGTTTGACACACCAGATCGGCCTGAGCCGGATCGTCATCCAGGACTGCAATTCTCATAACACCCCGCAATGCAACACCGTTATTCGTATCTGGATGGCCGGTCATCGAGTCGATCCGGCGCGCAGTCCCCTTACACCGGACTGCGACGCCCCGTTTGCCTTCAGGTCACACGCACGTTCAGCACGCTGACTGTCGGGTAACGAACTCCTCCATCGACAACACTATTTATCGATTATTAGTCGCGCCGGAAACACCTGTTTAAAACAGGTATCCGATATATCTCAAAAATGGCGCGCAATTCGCCCAGTCACATCACGTGAAAAGGCATTTTCATCATAATCGAAAACGGCCATCCCCTTCCGAATGCCATCCTCCTGCCATCCGGCATCGGCTCAAACGCGTGAGCCTGTCTCTCAGGTTCTTTATCCGGCCTCTGGGGGCCATCAACGGGTTGTACAGCAGGTCTCGCTCACGCATTTACACTGGCCCCGTCTTACCTGTCCGGGTGCGCGCGAGGCGCTACGCCTCGTGCTCACCTTCGTCGTTCTCTTCGTCTTCCGGCTGCTTCATCTGACGGTTCAACGCCGCCTCGAGATGAATCCGCACATGCTCCCAGGCACCGTGCGCGTAGTCGGGTTGCGCCGCCGCCCAATCCTGCGCGAGTCCGAACACGCGACGCACCGTCGCCGCACACGCGCTCAGTTCGTTCGTGCCGTGCGCCGCCGATTCGCGCAGCAGTTCGGCGAGCCACGGCATGTCGGCAGCACACGAATCCGCGTAGGCTTCGATCGCCGCGCGCGCGTGACGGTCGCTTGTCAGATCGAGCTCGATACGTTGCAGGCGCTGTCCCGCCTTGCGTTTCTGCTCGTTCGCCCGGAACGGAATACGCGTCGTGCGCGGTCTGAAAAACATCCAATCCCTCGTTAAGCGGCACAGCATCTGTCACGCCATTGCCGCCCAGCGCGATGCAATTTGCATAATGATTCGTGACGCCCTGCGCCCGAACATCGACAAATATTTACAATCTGCCGGGACAGTATAAGAACAGTCTCAATTTAAATCGTTTAAAGATTGTTAGATCGGTTTCATGCTGCAACCGTGGATATCCCCAGGCGCACCCAATATCCGCACAAATATCTTTACAAACAATGACTTGCGTCGAAAATCAGGCTGTCGGACGAGGTGGCGGCACGCGTTATTGCATTGCAATACGCGCAATCGAAGGCGCAACGTTCGGCGCTTTGCTAGAGCCAGCGACGTACGCGTGCACAATAGGCGGCATAGCCGGGCCCGTGGATCTTCAGCATCCGCATTTCTTCAAATCTGGCCTGCATCTGAACCAGTAGTTCCGACACCACCCAGAACGCCAATACAGGCCATGTCGGCAGGACGAGAAGCTGTCCGGTCAATGCCCCTCTGATTCCGAGGTAGACGGGATGCCGGGAAATGGCGAAAGCCTCGAGCGCCTGGCGATCGAACATCTCCGATTGACGCGCCAAGCCTCGTTCAAGGATAAATCCACCTGAAGCGCCCTCCTCCTGTCCGCCCAGGGAAATGGCCACCAGAGGATAGTTCAGGAGGTCTTGCAGTGTCACTGCCCGCGCCCCAATGGGATGGTCCTGACGCATCGCCAGAACCTCCGTCTGCTTCCAGACCGGCATCGACTGAAACCGCGCCGGCACTTCGGCGAAAATCCCGACGGCGAGGTCGATTCGACCAAGGTCGATTTGTCCGGCAAGATCGAGCCGCGTCGACGGCCTGACGATCAGATCGATCATCGGGGCTTCCGCGCTCAGTCTCTGACTCAAGCGGCCGAGCGCGTGACTGATGGCGGACTGACTCAGATTGAGCCGCTTGCCTGCGAGAAGCAGATTGCGGTCTTCAAATATCGCATCGAATACACGCAAAAGATTGAGGTCAATTCTCGCGAGGTCATCCTTTCAATCCGGGTCACGTTGCATCGCATTTATTCTACCCTTGCGTAACGCCGTTTCTATCGCCAGACGAATCGGCGCGCGCTCGTCGGCAACCCACGACCGGCCACACTGCAATGCATCCAATGCGTCCGAATGACGCACTTGCAGGCCGGTGCCCGCGCGCCGCGCCCGATTCGGCGGACGGTGCACACCCGCAGGATGACGAATCGCCTCCAAACTAAATAAAGCTTAATTCAGGCGAATTGTCGGGACGCCGCACGTCCCGGATCATCGGCATCCGTTCACTCGCCTCGTCGGTCCGCACAGGGCCACAGGCGCCGACACAATGCCGCACCCGACATAGACACCTTTACATGAACGCCATTGTTCTGGTCGCCTTGCGCCGACCCCTCACCTTTGTCGTGATGAGTATCCTCATCATCCTGTTCGGCACGATGGCTGTCCTGAAGACGCCAACGGACATCTTTCCCGCCATCCGCATTCCGGTGGTCGCGGTCGTCTGGAGTTACAACGGCCTGTCCCCGCAGGACATGTCCGGCCGGGTGGTCTACTACTACGAGCGCGCCTTGACCGCGACCGTGGCGAACGTCGAGCACATCGAGAGCGAGTCGCTGTACGGCGCCGGCGTCGTGAAGATCTTCTTTCAGCCCGGCACCGACATCGCCGCGGCCCAGGCTCAGGTCACCGCCGTCTCGCAGACCGTGCTGAAGCAAATGCCGGCCGGTATCACGCCGCCTCAGATTCTGGTCTACAACGCCTCCTCGGTGCCGGTGCTGGACCTTCAGGTCTCGGCGTCGAACATGACGGCCGCGCAGGTCTACGACATGGCCTCCAACCTGATCCGCCCGCAACTCGTTTCGGTGCCGGGGGTCTCGATTCCGAATCCCTACGGCGGCACATCGCTCAACGTCGAGATCGATCTGAACCAGGCGAAGCTGCTTGCGCACGGTCTCTCGGCCTCGGACGTCGCGGCGGCGCTTAGCGCGCAAAACGTGGTGCTGCCGGCGGGCGACCAGAAGATCGGCGGCCTTGACTTCATGGTCCAGACGAATTCGACGCCGCTCCAGGTGGACACGTTCAACAACATGCCGATCAAGACGGTGAACGGCGCGACGGTTTATCTGCGCGACGTCGCTTACGTGCATCACGGCGCGCCGCCGCAGACCAACGCGGTGCTGGTGAAAGGCAAGCAGTCGGTGCTGATCCAGATTTACAAAAGCGGCAACGCCTCGACGCTTTCAGTCGTGGCCGGCATCAAGAAAGCACTGCCAGGTATTGTCCGGACGTTGCCGGCGGGCGTAAAGATCACGCCGCTCAACGACGCTTCGGGGTTTGTGCGCGACTCGGTGCTCGAGGTGGTTCAGGAAATGATCACCGCGGCGCTGTTGACCGGCATGATCGTGCTGCTGTTCCTCGGCAGTTGGCGTTCGACGCTGATCGTGGCGACCTCGATTCCGCTTGCGATCCTGACCTCGATCCTGGTGCTGCACTACACCGGGCAGACGATCAATGTCATGACCCTGGGTGGCCTCGCGCTCGCGGTCGGCATTCTGGTCGACGACGCGACTGTGATGATCGAGAACATCGACTCTCACCTCGAGACCGGTGTCGAGCTCGAGGAGGGAATCATCACGGCGGCCAACCAGATCGTCGTGCCGACGCTGGTCGCGACGCTGTGCATCTGTATCGTCTGGCTGCCCTTGTTCCAGCTGGACGGCATCTCGGGCTATCTGTTCCGGCCGCTCGCCGAAGCCATCATCTTCGCGATGCTCGCTTCATTCGTGCTCTCGCGCACGCTAGTGCCGACGATGGCCGCCTGGTTGCTGCGCGCCCAGGTGAAGTCGCATGGCCACGCTCATGAAGACGACGCCAATGCGGGCTTCTTCACCCGCTTTCAGCGCGGCTTCGAGCGCAAATTCTCGCAGTTTCGCGACGGCTACCGCGACGTGCTGACCACGGCCGTGCTCAACCGCAAGCGCTTTATCATGGCCTTCCTCGGCTTTGCGGTCGCGTCGATGGGGCTGATCGCTTTCCTCGGTCGCGACTTCTTTCCGGGTATCAAGTCCGGTGAGATCGATTTGCACATGCGCGCACCGATCGGCATGCGACTCGAAGACGCATCGAAGATTTCCGTGCTCGTGAACGGCGAAATCAGGAAGCTGCTGCCGGGCCAGGTCAACAATGTGGTCGACAACTGCGGGTTGCCCTCGAGCAGCATTAACCTCGCCTACACCTCGGACGGTACGATCGGCCCGCAGGATTGCGACATCAGCATCACCCTGAAGAATGAGCACTCGCCGGTGGACGATTACCGGCTCACGCTGCGCCGCGAACTGCCGAAGCTCTTTCCCGGCACGGTGTTCAGCTTCCTGCCCGGCGACATTACCGCCAAGATCCTGAACTTCGGCCTGCCCGCGCCGATCGACGTGCAGGTCTCCGGGCGCGGACAAGCCGCGAACATGGTCTACGCGCAGCAGCTCGCGGCGCGCATCCGCGAGATTCCCGGCGCGGCCGACGTCAACATCGAACAGGCGTTCAACGAACCGACGATCAAGGTTGCCGCGGATCGTTCGCTGGCTTCCGGCATGAACCTGTCCGAAGCCAACATTGCGAACAACACGCTTGCGACGTTGTCGGGCAGCGGCCAGACGGCGCCGACGTACTGGCTCGACACGACCACAGGTGTGTCGCACCTCGTCAACATGCAGACACCGCAGGACCAGCTCACCTCGATGAACGATCTCGAGACGATTCCGGTCGACACAGGCAACGGCGACCCGGGCGGCCAGCACTCGCAGTTGCTTGGCGCGCTCGGCACCGTGACGCAAACCGGCACGCCGCTGCTGGTCTCTCACTACAACATCATGCCGTCGATCGATATCTTCGTCAGCAACCAGGGGCGCGATCTCGGCGCCGTCTACGATCAGGTCGAACAGGTGGTCAAGGCGATGAACTCGCAGGTACCCCATGGAGCCAGCGTGCATGTGCGCGGCCAGGCGACGACGATGAGCAGTGCTTACACACAGCTTCTGGAGGGACTGGCGCTTTCGGTCCTGCTGGTCTACCTGGTGATCGTCGTGAATTTCCAGTCCTGGCTGGACCCGTTCATCATCATCACGGCCCTGCCGGGTGCGATTGCCGGGATTGTGTGGAGCCTCTTTCTTACCCACACGAACGGCTCGGTGCCCGCGCTCACGGGCGCGATCATGTGCATGGGCACGGCGACGGCCAATTCGATCCTGGTGGTGTCCTATGCCCGTGAGCGCCTCGCAGAACACGGCGATGCGATCGCCGCAGCCATCGAAGCCGGCTACGCCCGGATCCGCCCGGTTCTGATGACCGCCACCGCCATGATCATCGGGATGCTGCCGATGTCCATGAGCAATACGCAAAACGCGCCGCTTGGACGAGCCGTCATCGGTGGACTTCTGGTCGCGACGTTCGCCACCCTGCTCTTCGTTCCCTGCGTATTCGCCTTGATGCATCGCAACGACAAAAAAGCCACGGAGTCTCATCTATGAACGCAATCAATCGTGAAGTCGCGCAAACGCGCCGTATCCGGCCCAAAGTGTTTGCCGCGATCGCTGCTGTTGTCCTTGGAGGGCTGGTGGTCCACGGCATCGTCGAACGTCATGACAATGTCGCGGATCTCAAGACGCTCTCCGACGACGAGTCCATCCCGCAGGTGCAGGTCATGATGGCCATGCCTGGCCCGGCCACGCGCGCGATCACGCTGCCCGGCAATATCAAGGCCTGGTACACGGCGCCGATCTACGCCCAGGTCAGCGGCTACGTGCACAAGTGGTACGTGGACTATGGCGCGTTCGTCAAGGCCGGGACGTTGCTGGCGACGATCGATGCGCCTACTGTCGACGAGCAGTACCAGACCGCGGCCGCCAATCTCGACGTGGCGAAAACCAACAGCACGCTGGCCGACGTAACGGCGCAGCGCTGGAAGTCGCTGGCCGGCACGGAGGCTGTCTCGCAGGAAGAGGTGGACGTCAAGGTCGCCGCTGCTGCAGCACAGAAGGCCGAGGTGGTAGCGGCGAACCATGAGGTCGCCCGTTACGGCGCGCTGGAACAGTTCAAGAATATCGTGGCGCCGTTCGACGGCGTCGTCACCTCGCGCAATACCGACGTCGGCAATTACGTCAATGCCGCAGGCGGCGATGTCGGTTCGCACGGAACGGGGAGCGCCGATGAGATGTTCTCGGTGGCCGATATCCACGAGATGCGGCTCTTCGTCGACGTGCCGCAGGACTTCGCGGACATGCTGAAGCCAGGCCTCCAGGCGACTTTCACGCTGGCCCAGTATCCGGGCCGTGCGTTCAAGGCGACGCTTCTGACCACCGCTAACGCATTCAACCCGCAAACGCGCACCGTCGTCGCCGAACTGGTGGCGCAAAACCCGGATCATCTGCTCTGGCCGGGCAGCTATGCGACCGTCAAGTTCGTAGTGCCGACCGATCGCAGCGTGCTGGTCGTCCCGGAACAGGCGTTGTTGTTCCGCGACCAGGGCATGCAACTGGCACTCGTCGACTCCGATAACAGGGTGCATCTGCAAGACGTCAAGCTCGGGCTGAATCTCGGCCAGAACGTCCAGGTGCTGGCGGGCCTCAGCCCCACCGACCGCTTCCTGGTCAATCCTTCCGCTGGCACGCTCGAGGGCGAGAAAGTGCAAATCGTGAACGGTGTCCCGGGCACCGCTCCGGAAACGGCGGCCCCAACCGCGGCATCCGAGCCGGTGTCGCGGCCTGGCGGCGATCAGCAAGCCAACGTCGCCGCAGCCCAAAGCGAGCCGAAATGATGCGTTACTTCAAAGCTTCCCGGCGCCTTGCTGGCGCCACGCTCCTGTCGCTGCTCGTGCCGCTCGCCGGATGCAGCCTGGCGCCTCCCTACGAAACGCCGCCTATGCTTCTGCCGGCCAGTTACAAGGGCACGGGACCCTTCGGGCTCGCCAATCCGGAAGCCCAGCTCGAGCAAAGCGACTGGTGGAAGATGTTCGGCGATGACGAGCTCGATCGTCTTGAAGCCAGCTTGAATACGGTCAATCCGGATCTTCAGGCGGCTGAAGAGACCTATACCCAGGCACGCGACATCGTGGGTGAAGCCCGTTCACAACTGTTTCCGCAGTTGAGCGCCCAGACTTTCGCCACGCAGAACCGCCAGTCGGAGAACAGATTGTTCCGCGCCGGCGGCAGCGGGCCGAATGTGGAAGGATCGGTCGGCTATGGCGCGGCCCTGTCGTGGGAGCCGGACTTCTGGGGCGAGATACGGAACCGGACGAACTATGCCAGGTTCAATGCCCAGGCCACCGCCGCGATGGTCGCATCGGCGCGCCTGAGTCTCGAAGTCGAACTGGCCAACGATTACATGGCGCTGCGCGCGCTCGACTCGGAGCATGCCGTCTATACGAAGACGCTCGGCTATTACAGCGACGCACTCAAGATCACGCAGTTGCGCTATTCCGGCAAGATTGCCGCAGGGATGGATGTCGAGCGCGCGCAAGACCAGCTCTCGACGGCACAGGCGGCCGATACCGACATCGAGGCGCAGCGCGCCGTGCTCGAGCACGCCATCGCCGTGCTCGCCGGCGTCAATCCCTCGACCTTCAGCGTGCCGCCGGAAGACCTGGCACGCTTGACGGTTCCCGTGATTCCGGCTGGCGTGCCCTCGGCGCTGCTGCAACGGCGCCCGGATATTGCGCAATCCGAGCGGCGCATGGCGGCGGAAAACGCGGCCATCGGCATCGCGCGTGCGGCGTTCTATCCGAACATCCAGTTGAGTGCCGATGGAGGATTCGAGAACAGCGCTTTCGGCGGACTTGGATCGCTCTCCAACAGCCTTTGGTCGATCGGCGCATCGGGCGTGCTGCCCCTGTTCGAAGGCGGGCTGCGCCGCGCCGAGGAACAACAAAGCCGCTCCGCCTTCGCGCAGGCCGGCGATAACTACCGCTCGACTGTCCTGCAGGCGTTTCGCGAGGTTGAAGACCAGCTTGTGTTGACGAACAAGCTTGCCTCGGAGTACGACCAGCAGCAGGAAGCGCTGACGTCCGCACTCAAGGTGCAGGATCTCGCCTTGCGCCTCTATACCAACGGTTTGGACAACTACCTGAATGTGACGGTCGCGCAAGGCGCCGCGCTGAGCAGCGAGCTTGCGAGCGTTCAGGTGAAGCGCCGCCAATTGCAAGCCACTGTAGGGTTGATCGGTGCAGTGGGCGGCGGCTGGAGCACGGCGGATCAGCCAACCCCGGAACAGACCGTCCCCTTCAACCCGCTTGCACTTCGTCGCTCGCCGGGTGACGTCCGTGAACCGGATTGAGCCGGTCAGCGGAACCGCTTGAGCGGCAAGCGGGGGGACTATTGTTCGCAGTCAACCGGCTGCATCGCGTCTCCCCGCTGGCTTGCGAGACCGGTTGACCGGACCGGCAATGGAGATCGCGCCGACGGATATGTCTCCGATAAATTAAATAATTATTAATACCCTGACTCCCAATAATTCACCCCTCCCGCTTTACAAATTATATCTTCAAAAAGCGTAACTAATAATAATTCACCCATTATCGTTTCGTTCCAAAAATACGATTATCTTCCGGGACGATCAGCATCTATCATCGGTCTCAAGGGTACAGCCTGTCGGGCGAAACCCGGTTAAGCGATCAATTCACGGATCACCGGCAATGCAAATTAATTCGCCCCGATTCTCTCAGGATTCCCCGAGTGTTCCGCATCGTTATTTCATATTGAATAAAACACACTGCTTTTGATTCAACTTCCACAACGGAAAGGAGCAAACCATGACTGATCTGTCACGACGTAAAATGCTGGTTGGCGCAGCCGCCTCGGCCGCCGCGCTCGGTGTTGCCGCCACAGCCAAGGCAGCCACTTTCGGCAATCCGGACCGGCCGCCCGAAGGCATCGTCAACGCCCTGAGCCCGACGAGCCGGAATGACCCGGGCCCTCAGAACCCCGCCATTGCCAATCAGTTCCCGTCGTTCCAGAACCCGCCGGCAACCGACATCAACGGCATGCCGCTGTTCTGGG
>Ga0116227_10000150_pt1 | contig 116042 bp, 59 predicted proteins | sample S1TSphgellanicum_FD_89693 | JGI IMG/M metagenome (GOLD analysis project Ga0116227, IMG submission 89693) | Host-associated microbial communities from peat moss isolated from Minnesota, USA - S1T2_Fb - Sphagnum magellanicum MG | ecosystem: Host-associated > Plants > Peat moss > Unclassified...
ATGTTATTGAATAATGATATTCAACTTTTTTTTTGTTCAAATGATTTTAAACTTTCAAAAGGAAATAAATGTAATTATGTACATTATTGAATTTTTTAAAAAATAAACTCGAATCATTTCATTTGAACAAAATCTCAATAAGATATGAATTTTCAAAGTTTATGTTTTTGTAATGTTTAAAATGAAATATTTGATAAATAAAATGTAATGCAACATATTATCACGACAAGTGTGGTGGCTTGATGGTAAAGGTGTTTGCCCCCATTCCAAAGGTCAAAGGATCAAACATCATGGGTGGTGTTGTGTGTGGTCAACAATGGTATGTTGACCAAATATTCTCTTATCAAATTCCTAAGCTAGGTGCCTGGGTTGATTACATGGCCTACCTACCTACCTAGGCTAGGTTTTTAACCTAGCATAGGTAGTGACATGTGTCAATAAATAATAGGTTTTAAAAATCATGAAATTATCAATAATATTTTATATTAAATAACTAAAATTTAATTAATTTCCATACTGGTTAGTTAATTAACTAGCAAGTGAATGGTTTGGTAAATTTGTATTTCATTTGAAAATAATCTTGTTTCACTAGGTACTAGTGAAACAAATCATTGTCCGTAACAACTGGTCCCTGTTCACTAGGGGGTTAAACAATTTCACTAGGTGAAAATGTCCAAATTCACTCAAAAATCTAGTGAAACCCAGAGTGAACTAGAACGCATTTCCTAGTAGTGTTGGCAAGCCATGAAAGTTGTTTTTAAAATATGGTATAATGGATAGGGAAAAAATCAAGGTGAAACTAGATTAGATCAAACAAAAACCCAAACAAAGGGTTCAAGCATATCATGACAAAATGGAAATGTTATTCACAAGGGGCAAGTTAAAGGATGTAGAACAAAGAAAGAGGTTTAAACTATCTAGGTTCTACATTAAAATTATAAAGTTGTGTGATGTGAAATTATGCAAATATGGATGCATTGTTTGTTGCAGCTTTGGAAATTGAAAGAAATTTGGCTGAATTGGGGGAAATTCCATTTGAGTTGCTAAAAGAAGACCAAGAAGAAGGATTTATAGTTGATGCAATTGTTGAGAAACAAGTCAATGCACTAAATGAATCATTCATTAACTTCTTCAGACAAGGTATTTCATCAAATAATGGAACAGGAATTTCAAGAGCCAACACCATTTCAATATGCCAACTATGCAATTTTGTAGATCATATTGCCTTTATCTATTCAAAAATTGGGGACCTAAAACCTAAATGTGATGAATGTGGTCTTCTGCATAGGATAAAAAATTGTGGTTTAAAATGTGGGTATTACACAAGCATGGGCCATATGAAATATTAATGTTGAAAGAAAGGGAAAGAAATTAAACCACACTCAATTACAAATAATTACTTGGAAGTATTTGTGAATGACAAAGCAACTGCATTAGAACAATTGTTGCGAAACAAAACATGATTTTTTTCAGGCACCAAAATACCAAGAAGGCAATTGCCCTTGTAGAAATGCAAACACCAAATGTGGAAGAAGAAAGGGAAGGCGCAATGAAGGACGAATATTCCAAATCCAAGATTTTCACACATTTTTTCAAAGGGAAAATTTCTTTTATTTCCAATGGAGACCATATTATCTATTCTTGGAAAATTAGAATATTTGGAAAGTCTTGTGAAATTGACTTGGAAGAAAAGGGGTGAAAGTTTAAAAACACTTAATATGATAAGTTGGAAAAGACTCCTACCATTTGATGTATTTGTATCAACAAAAATCATTGAAGTGAAACTCTACACCTATTGGTAGTAGTAACCACTTGGTTGAAGGATTGGTTGATATAGGTGCATCAATGTTTATTATAGTAGTAAAAATTTTCTATGAATTAGGTATACATCACAAATTAAGCATGTGACAAAATAATAATGAAAATTGTGCAAAGTTTGTTCATTCATAGGTTTTGTACATTTTACAAATATCATGTGTTGAAAACATGTTTGACACATAGATAAATGTGTTGGCGAATGAAGTATGAACCTATGAATGAATGAATGTCACATGAATTTCACATCTTCCAATAAATTCATGTCTCAAATGTGTTTTCAATGCACAATATTAGTGTGTGAAATGTATGAATTATGATTTAATGAATTTTGCACAATTTCCATTACTAAATCATGAGATGTTAAGTTTGCGATGTAATGCACTTGGTTATAGGATTTGAATCCTACAAAACTACATTTGGCATCATGACGTAAGCACTTGGAAGGATCAATGAATTGGTTGTTAAGGTGGGAGACACTCAATGTTTCATGACATTCAAGATTGTTGATATTGACAGTTATGACCTTATGCTTGGATTAAATTTTTTGATCAAGATAGGGGTAGTTGTTGATGTTGAGAGAAGCACAATCCAAGTTAGACAAGGATCTAGTAATAACATATAGGTTTTGCCATTGAATATGGTCAATATGTGTCAAGTTGTTAAGAAGCAAACCCGACATAATATAAATGCAATAGAGAATTTGGATAAGAGGTTTCAATGTGTGGTAATCATTGAGGACATGCAAAGTTGGATAGATCCCATGGACGGGGATTAGATTAGTATAGATGGAAGTTAGGATCCATCAAATGATCATGACGATCTATTGCTCAACAATACACCAAACATCCATGTTTAGAATTAGATCTTTTAGAAGATCATGAGATGGTTGAAAAAATGCAAGATGATGGGATGGAGTTGATGGTAGTACATGAGGGACCAAATCAAATGGTCAACTTGTTTTTGAAAAAACTAATAACATTGTTTTTGGAGAATTATCTGATTCAGACAACTTTGAAGACTAATTAAAATGCATTGATGATGAAGAGTAAAAAGGAATAAGATATTCCTTAATGAGTGATTAAAGGAAAATTGTCTAACAGTCATTTAACTAGATGCAAAACAAAGCAAAGGAAGAAAAAAAACTACTCTCACAACTAGTATTTATGATGAGAAGAATGGCAAATGAACAAAAATTAGGTCGAAAATCAATGTTGATTCAAACCTTGAACAAGAAAAGATTGAATAGTATGGCACATGTTAAACCAATTCAAGATGTGTTTTCATGGCATAAAGGCAAATTGGGATGATGTAGTATAGGAGAACATTATGTTGACACGCAAGGTTTTCTACCTTGCCACATTACCCCAAGTCAATTGTCTTTTTGGGAAGAAGCAAAAATTAAGTGTTAAATAGATGTTTTGGTGTTACTTGGAAAGATGAAACCAAGTATGTTAAAATATGCTTGTAGAGTAACACTTCCTATGAAGAAGGATGACAACCCTAGGTTTTGTGGTGATTACCACCCATTGAATCAACAAATTTAAAGGCATGTTTTTTTAATGCTTCTTATGGATGATGTTTTGACACATTGGGAAGGTCCCAATGGTTTTTTATGTTTAACTTGCAATCTGGATTTTGGTAGATAAGGATGTCAACTGAAGATGTAGGAGATTGCATTGATCACTAAATTTGGTCTATTTGACTAGATTGTGATGCCTTTCAATATGAAAAATGCCATTAATACGTTTTAAGAACCATGATTGAAGTTTTTGGAAAGTATATGGACAAATTTTTGAAAGTTTTTGTTGATGACCTCAACATACACAACATGACTTGGGAAGATCACTTGGAGCATCTTTGATTTGTATTATTGAAGTTGAGGGAAGTAAACCTAAAACTTAGCCCTAGAAAATGTGAATATGTTAAAACCAGTATTGGATTTCTAGTTCATGTGTTGAGTAGGGATATAATTATTGTTTTGGTACAAGGAATGAAATGAACCATCATCGTAAAATGATTCACCATTACCAAAATGTAGTTGTGCAAATTGGAAGGTGGAAGATTCAGGATGAAATTCATGGAAATTGAAAATCATAACAATGTAGGATTGGCAATGGTTAATATTGTCCATATGAATGAAGACAAGGATTTTTTGCTCATGCATATATATCATATGACCTAACAAACTCCCATTATGTCAAAACATGGTTTTCAAGACAACTTGTAACTATTGTCCAATTGTAGTCATGTAATCATATTTAGGTTTGATTCACTATCATTTTAAAAATTATAACCATAATTAAGATTACATGACTATGAATATGCTTATAAAAATTATGACTCCACAATTAGTTAATCATGTTGAACAATTGAGTACCTTGTTTGACCAATTATTAAAAGTTTATTTTAATTTATAATAATTTAACCTAAGTAACTTAATTTAACTAAGTTAATTTACTTAGGCTAAACTAGACTAAATTAAGTTAAATTTGAATTAACTAGGCTAAAATAAGCTAAATTAAGTTGATCTAGGTTACATAGCCTAAATTAGGCCAAACTATGTTAAATTATGCAACTTAAAATAAATTTGGTTAAATTAAATTAAAGCATGCAAGCAAGGTAAAATAGACGGCTCATTACTCCTTGTCAAAAAAATTACATGTAGACATGAATTTTTTTTAATGTATTGAAAGTAAAAAAAAAATTTGGTACAATAATTAACATGATGATCATCTTTGATTTTATATTTAAAATGTTGAAACCCCATCTTGAAAGTAGATTTAAAAAAATAAAATCCACTTTCATAAAATGTTCAATCTTACAAAATGGGCTACATGTAGATGAAATATTAATTTTTAAAAACTTTCAACTTAGTGGAGCCCTAAAAAATACTTATGTATTATCAAATTATGGATGTTATAATCATAATATATCAAATATGAAAGAGGTTTGAACACCATTTTGACCCAATTAGTTCAAACGTACTTTCAACCTACTTTTATGATACCAAAGTTGTTCAAACTTTATATCCAGCTTCGCATAAACTAAATGTAGGGCCCTATGATTTTATATTTCTAGTTTAAAATATTTTAAATCTACTTTCTTGTGTCCATATAAAAAATTATTCCATTTTTTAATTGGATTTTGGGTGGACTATTTTTTTGGTCTATTTTACCTTGTTGACATTTTAAAGTATGTTAAACTAAATTACTTAGACTAAATTTGGCTACTTAGGTTAACGAGGTTAAATTAGGATAAACTAATCTACTAAAGCTAAACTTGACTATTTCGGTTAAACTAAATTATCATAAATTAGAATAAACTAAATTATGTTACTTAAATTAAATTAAGCCAAACTAATTGGTTATTTAAGTTAAATTAAGTTGAATTAAGTTATAGTAAATTTAACTATATTAAATTTAACTACTTAGGCTAAATTAAATTAAATCAAATTACATAAGTTAAACTAGGTTAAATTAAGTTGGTTAAGAATTAGGCTACATTAAGGCTAAACAAGGTTAAGTGAAATTAACTTATGTAGCTTAATTTATCAATTAATTTTTTGCCTTGTTTAACCCAAGTAGTTTGATTTAATTTATATTAACCAAACTTAGCTGAAATTACCTTAAGTAGTTTAGTTTACATTAGTATAATTTAATAACTTAATTAACATAATTTAGCCAAGTTTAATTGATTTTAACCTAGTTTAGTTTAAATAAAAAATTTAATGAATTTTATTTTAAATAATTTAGTTTAGATTTTTTTAGCTTAAATAACCTGATTTGACCCAATTTAACCAAGTTTAACCTAAGTAGTTTCATTAGCCTAATTTAGTTTGAATAACCAAATTTAATCAAGTTTAATTTAAATAACTTAGTTTGGCCTAAATAGTTTAATTTAACCTAATTGAACCTACATGGTTTAATTAAACTTAATTTAATCAAATTTAGTCAAAATAGTTTAATTAAACCTTAATAGCCAAGTTTAACCAAGTTTTAATTTCATTTAACCTAATTTAAACAAGTAGTCAAATTTAACCAAATTTAACCTAAGTAGTTTAATTTAACCTAAGTAGTTTAGTTTAACCAAATTTAGTTTAAGTAATCAATTTTGCCTAGTTTAACCTTAGTAGCCAAGTTTAGCCAAAGTATTGAAGTTTCACCAAAGTCCACCAAGTTTAACCAAAGTAGTAAAATTTTCGCAAGTGTAGCCAAAGTAGATTAACTTGGCATAATTTAGCTTAATTTAACCAAGTTTAGTTTAGTCCAACCTAGTTTAAGTTTAAATTAGCTTGTTTAAGTAACCTTAAGTTATATTGGGTTATCCTAAATTTATCCTAGGTTAGCTTGAAGTAACCTAGGTTAACCTAAGTTAAAAAATGTTAATGTTTATACATTTATGGTAAATATTTTCATTATAGAAAAAATGGGGTGATGCAATGGTTAAGGATTTGAACTTTCAAAGTGGAGGTGAAGGGTTTAAATCTCTTCACTTGCAACTTAATATTATTTGGGTTCCTAACCAAGGTGGTTAGCATAACGTAATTGAATTTTTGGTCTAGCCTAGGCTAGGTCACCTAGTTCCCCTAAGCCTAGTTCCTTTAAACTATGTTGTTTAGATCCCTTAAACTAGGCTTCTTAAGCTAACCTTATTCCATTAAACTTTGATTATCACATGGCATCACACAATTGGGCGAAAAAATCAATTTTTGTATTATAAGGTTGGTGTGTGGCATCACATGATTGGGCCAACAAAAAAATTCCTAGGGTAGTTTTAGGGTTGCCATATGACAATTCATAAAACAGTCCATAAATTTCTTGAATATATCTTAGGCTACCATGTGGCGATAAGAAACTAATCAAAAAATCTAATTTAAAAATCTTAGCCATTGGATATGCCCCACATGATTGTGATAAATATGAGTAGAGTCATGGAAGATAGTTGTAAATGGCATTCACGATTTGCACCATTTTTGGGACTAATGGCATATATGACAAGGACATTTGGATTAATAGTCATGTGCATTTGCAAATGGCATAAATGACTAGATTTGTAGTTGTTTATGCAATCCTAAAAACCACATTTTGGTGTGGTGTCCTTTACATACTTCCAAAGATGTGTCCATTAATAATTTTGAAATATTAATTCCATGGTCTTGTTGAATCAAAAATGTCGTGTAGCCAAAACATCATGCCTAACTTGGAGAACTTGGAGTTGAATAAGGTTGTTAAGTACATACAAGAACCCATCATGATATAACAAATCATTTCAAAACTTGAACTTATCATGAACATTTGAAAGACTTTGAACTTGATTTTTTAATTGGCCTTTGAGCCAATAATAAGGGGATATTTTGTTCAAATCTTCATAATCCCACAAAGAAGGGTTTTGTCACTAGGAGTTACTCACAATGCTTGACAAAAAAAATTTTGGTCTTGAGAATGACATCACATTGTTGGTCATATGTTTCATCTCCTTATTTAGGTGTGAGGGATGAATGTGTTTAGTTTCCTTTACTCATGATGATATGTGATGACAAATTGAAATCATGACAAGAATAATGCCTAGTGAACTTGATGTTGATTTATAACACAAGCCATCATGAAATACTAGAAAGTTTTGTTGATTTGAATACATAGTAATTTCATGTTGAGCTCTTTGAAACAAATGATGACACAAGCCTCAAAGGCATCCACAATGGCCAAAAGATCTTTGTCATAAATCTCATAATTAATCTTAATAGGAGAAGACTTATGAAAACAAAAATCAACATGATGAAAACAATGTTCTCCAAGTTGTTAGAGCACAACGCATAATGCAAAGTCATAAGTATTTGTTTTCAAGATAAATGTCATTTTTGTTTTAGTTTAACAAACCCAACCTAACACATTAATCATTTCCAGTATTATTACTTAAATAGGCAATTACCTTCAACATATATACTTTGAACAAAATTTTTAAAGTTTAATTATTTCAATATAATAAATAGAAATTAAAAAAAATGTGAAGATTTACATTAAAATGGTAATAACTTAGAAGGAGATCCTTTCAATTTTAAATTGTTCTTGACTTTGTTAAAGGGTATAAATCCTACCTCCTAATAACTTAGTTATATTTCTAATAAGGTCACTTGATAAATTTAAAAGTTATTGGTAGGAGGTTCATCTATTAACTCCTCTAAGTTAAGAGGTGACTTTGAATAGTTTTAGCTAGTTTCTAAAAGGTGTTAGTTGACAATTTAGTTGCCACTAAATGTAAGGATTTTGAATAAGATTTGAAAAAGAGGGAACCTCTCACCATTTTCCACCAACAAAGTGAAAATGGTGAGAGGTTCAAGGGCAAAGGGAGAAGGGGGAGGGTGATTCTCTCTCTTTGGCTTTTATCCTAGTTTTCTTTATTTTGCCTCTCCATACAATAGAAGATATATGTGTTTTTTGATTGTACTTATGCTGGGAAGAGATAATAGAGAAGTGTGGTGTTTTGGGGATATTCTAGAGAGTGGGTGTATATAAGTTTGAAGTATTTCAAAAAGAGTAGTAGAAGCATTAGGAGGTGGGACACAAATGGGCAACTACCTCCATCATGGTACAATCATTGAAAATGTGCAGTGGTAGTAGGAATTAGAGGTACCTCTAGGCCACTTAGTGTTTTCTTTTTGTTTCTTCCATTAGTTTATTCAACTATTGCTTGTTTTCTCTTTATATTGAGAGAGTACCACCTTGTACTGGACTATACGTCTTTTAAGTAGTTTTCTCTTTCTATTGTGAGAGTATCACCTTGTACGAAACAATAATTCTTTTGTAGAACAAATTGCCACTGATGGACTATCATTATCATTTTCTTCTTCTTTTTTCTTTTTAAAAATTTATCCTTGGCTTTCACGAATGTCACTTTTGAAATCTTCATTTGCAACTTAATATTACCACATACTAGCCAATAATTCTACTGCAAAGCAAAATGATCACCTATGACTTATATTTTTAAATTTTCTTTGTTTTTTTAATACCCTTGTTTATGAGTAGTTGTAATACAACTGTACTTTGTTTATTTTCTCTCCATGCCCATTAGCTATTAAGAACACGGAGGTAACTATCAGGCTCCTTTGTTGAAAAATATTTATACATTCCAAAATAACTGAAAACATATATGAAGTTCAAGATGAATGGCACTGAGAATCTTCTTCAAAATAACATATGTTTGGTTCATTTTCAATAATGCATGTGAGATAACCTACTACCTTGGCAACTTTGACATTAATTATATTATTTTCAGAAATGTTAAAAATTTGATTTTTATTTCCCAATAACAAAAGATTGTGAAGGAAAATATGGAGTCTTCAACAATATTCTACTTCTTGAAATAAAATTTAAAAATTGATTAATTAATAGACAGACATGTGCCAAAGCTGCCAAGGTATTACAATAATAGTAAAAGTTCCATTCAAAATCAAATGGCCATGCTGAACATTGTTTCACAATGCTTGGATAGAAGAAACCCAAGCATTATTTTTTTGGAATCTTCCACTTAAGGTATACTTGATATATGATTATTTTCAAAATTACTTGCCATTAAATCCTAGGGGTGATGGGTCACCGATTTAGCCCCTTCTGGGACCCTGGGAACACAAAAGGTCCTAGGTTTCAAACCCAGTGATTTGCAGGTGAAACTCACACCAACCCCTTTGCCAATGAGCTTGGCTAGGGGTGCCAACAACTTGTTAGGTCAGGTCTGCTGTTGTGCTTCATAAATTTTTTAAAAAAATACTTAGATTATTTGAAATTTTAATACAAGAAATTATCTACTAATGTAGAAATTGAAAACTTGTGATAAAAACCTAGGTATGAACCAAAAAAGACAGATATCTAAACCTCTTAATCACTTTAGACAATTAAAATTTGCTACATTGAAATGACATTCACATGATTGATTATTTGGATAACTTTGATTAAGTTGAATTCAAAAGGGGAGACATTTTTTATTGGTCACTTAAACATGGAGAAGTAAAGATCATGGAATGTGCCAAAATAGGAAGAATTTCATTTGATTTTGATTAGAAGCTGTGACCACTTTTTTTCGCAAACTTGGTTACCACAATCACAGTAGAATCATCATAATACTGATTCTATAGTAGAAATCATGTTTGAAGAATATATGATGACAAGTGATATTATGGAAATCTCTGCATTGAAATAGTGCTGAATGGATTGATTTATCATAGACTTTGAAAGGAAAACTTGAGCTCAAATTGTCTAACATCGGAAGAAATATAATGTGGCAACTGATGTGATATCCCCAGCTAAAATTCATCATTTTCTCCTGTTGCCACCCAGGAGATTGTAGACATGTTGATACCCTGCAACTGGAAAACCAAAAAAAAAAGTATTTATGTATTTTGAAAGCATTTCATTGCCTCCATTTGACCTTGCAAGGACAATTTGTTAATTAACACAAAGGATTAAACACTTGTTGATTGAAAGAAGGGGAGGTGACAAGTAACGAGGAAGAGGGAAGCTCTCAAGGATGAAAAGTCTGAGACCCATTAACTTAGAATCCCAGCAAGTGTCGCTTCAATGTTAAACCAAGCTAAAATGCAGAATTGAAGCTCGCCCAAAAAATCTAAGGAAATGTTGAAGAACCAGGAGCTAAGATTTAGAGTGAAAATAAATTAGAACAACGAGGGAAACCCGCCAAGAAGGAAGGGACTGGCAGGGTGTGAAATTTATTTGCAGCCTAAGAAAGTTATCTGATTGTTTCCTTTGGTTTTGGACACACCTCCCTGTTTATAACATTCTTGTTAGGTATCTGCATATTAAGACAAGTGTTTGTCTTGTTTGGATGTGACAATGCTTCCACCCACCCAAGCTGTGGGGTCCCTCACTCTCCTTTTGCTACTGTCAGAAAGCACTTGATGAGGTGGTGTGGATGTGTGTCATTTCTCAAATTTTGGACCAATTGAGCAAGAGTTATGTTTGAATTTAGAGGGGATCTTGTCTCTAAAAATTAATTTAAAATAAAACAAGATTTTTTCATAATTGGGGTCCCTAAGAACTCTGAAGTTAAGCTCACTTCTAGATAAATGATATTAGGATGGGTGACCTTACACGAGGTTTAATATACTCGAGCCGCTAGTCTTATACTTGTAAGGTAGCATTAGGAGCAGAGATAAATTTTCACTATATCTAGAACAAATCCTTTCTATTTAACCCAACATACAACCCTGAACCCTAAATCCTAAAGGGTCTTTCTGGTGTAGTCATGGTTTTCATGTAGCCTTTTTGCCTATTTTAGTCCTCTAACAAGGAATAATGGAGGGTCTTCTTGGTTGTACCGAACCTAACTTGGGCCACATGACCATTATGTAAATCCATAAAAACCATTATGCAATGGAGCATGCTGGGTGCAGGATATTGTGCTCAGTTCACTGCCCATTTGGGAATTCAGGGTTGTTCAAATTCCTCATACGCACAACGACCTGCACACAACCTGCTCAATGATACATTTTTTCCTTTTAGATAAACCTTGGAACATGGCATTGGGCAAAACTTTTCTCACAAAGACTTGCTTTGGATCTTTTTGTGTAATTGGAGAGCATGTTACCCAACATGTTTTTTTTCCTCCATTGTTTGGGCCAAGTTTCAAAAAATGGAATGCCCAAATATTTAAATTTTCCCCATGATAGCCAGCAGGTCCAGCAGGTAGTATGAAAAAAGAAAAATCTATAGGATCAGGTCTTTGTGCTCGATTAAGCCCTTAGCCACAGGCTTTACCATAGTTGGGCCTGTGCAAAGTGGACAGTTTTTCACCTCCCACACACACTTCATCCAAAATTTTGGATGATACCCGGTGGGTATCATGCCAATAAAGAAGAAGAAGAAGAAAAGCAATTCTGAGCAGGTCTTTACAATTTGCTAAAGCCCTCTCAGCCATGGGTGTCTCTGGAATTGGGCTAGCACTTGGCTCCACCTCCGGGGGGGTCCTTATTCCAGTAAAAGCCCCAAGGGCTTTACTCTACACCTACAACCTCTTTCGATTTTCTGTTTGTTTTTCTAATCTTTCTAGAAAGATAAAGAAAACAAAAAGAAAATCACAGTCTAAGGAATGCATTATGCCACCATCTACAAACTGTAGAGCTTCTGGTAATGAGAAGGAAATTTGCCATGTAAGTGGGCAAAGCTTGTGAAAAGAGGGGATTGGGCGAAATAAGAGTGGGTGGCACCAGACCCAATCAGGCGCAGCCTACTTGCCCCATGCGTCCTGGCGCACAAGGGTATGTCAGATAGGTAGGTGTGTACGTACTTACACGCCCTATTCCCGCGCCGGTATATTAGGATGCTGCCGGTTAGTGGGCAGACATAGTACTTGTTGTGCTGGTCGGGAATGGTCCCCACGCATGGTGACAAACAAATGATGACAAAAACACGCTACCTACATGCCTACCGAGTTGGGCCTGGGCTAATTTGGCGACTTTCTGAGTCCAGCCATAAATTCTATAAAAATGGAGAAAAATAAAATCCCAGCGTTGGAAAAAGAAAAATCCAAAAAAATAAATTAACATATAAAAAGTGAAAATGAATTTATTTTTTATTTTCAATAGCCAAAAATTTAAATTAAAAAAAGCCCAGATTTCTTCATTTGGATCCAAAAATATAGCTAAAAATATAGATGGATGCTTAAGTTTTTTTAGTCTCAAATAACTTTCATAGCCAAATTTGACTAAAATCTACCTGTGGGTAATCGCCACATTGGTTACATCACAAAATTAACCCCAAAAAAACACTACAAAAACACAGGCCTGGGCCTGGCCCTGGGCACTTGGGGGGGGTAGGGGAGAAGCGGAAGGGGGAGAGTAAGCAATGAGTTTCGAGTTTCTTGATTTATATAATTTCTATGAAACTTGTCGCCAAACTGGCGATGCCAAAGGAGCCCGTTGATACTCCCAGTTTTTGGATGAAAGTAACTCTTCTATCTTGAGGTAGCTTTTGACGGCAAGCGTGCCCATTGATATTCCCAGATTTTGGATGAAAGTAACTCTTCTATCTGTAGGTAGCTTTTGACGGCAAGTGATGCGATGTTGTACGCATTAAAGTTTTGTAGTAAGTGGTGATAATTCCTTTTTGCCAAAAACTGGCCGGGTAAACAAAAAAATACGGTGGCTAAACAAAAATATTCTGATTGCAGGAATGGGTTTGCTTGTGGCCCGTACAAAACGGGCAACTTTGTTCGTTTGTATTTGGAGGTCCCTTGTCAGGCAGAATATTTGGCAGCATTTTACGTCGTGTAAGAATGAATTCTTGCAATCTATTAGATTCGTGGTCTGATTTTTTCATTGATGAAGAAATAAAAAGATGGATGAAAATATGTTGAGAGGAATGAAAAAATTTGCCGGTTTATTATGCTGGATAATGGCAGCCCTAGAGGCTTTACTCCATGTTTTTCAGTACTAGCCCTAGGGCTAACACCTTCATGGTGGGACCTCAAGGCTGCCATTATCCTATACCAAAGGCCCTAGGGGGATAGGGTTACCAGAAAAAGGGGCCCACCCTAAGCCCTGGTTCTGGTAATATTATTTCTCAGATATATTTGAGGGTTAGGCCATGCATCTCATGTAAGATAAGCTTCTTTACCATGTATGAGAAGTTAGAAGTGTGCATGCGACTTACTGTTTATAAGTCAAAAAAATTTCCACCCAGTTTCATAGTTTTCAATAATTGAAGAGATGATTGAGTCAAATTTCTTGCTCTTCTTCGCACATTACAAAAGCCCATGCCCCCAGTCGTTCCACAATTTGTGGGCTCCCAACTTTTGCCCCAGGCAGTGACCCCTTAAGCCACGGAAGGCCTAGGGCATGGGCCTTATCCTACACAATAACGTTAGTAAAATCTTGCTATGTGGCTGGTTGGGTGGAAGAACGTTTATTGTTTCCCCTTTTATTTTCTGGAAAGGTAAAGATACCAGGTGATAACTATTGTTGTGCATATGGTTTTAGACATACTATCTCTATAAGTGCAAATGCCTAACCTTGGACAAGTAAGTGTAAAATAATGTAATTACATCTGTGCCGAGGATGAAAGATTAATTATTCTTAGTGTGAAGTTTGTAAACTAAAAAATACAGTTCCCATGGTAGCATTGTACAAAGGAATATAAAGGAAAAACTAAAGGGGCTAATCATAGAACTATTTGAGCGCAAAGTTCTTGAACTAAAAACTACAATCCCCATGGTTGAATTGCACAAATGCAAATTAAGGAAAACCTAATGGAGATAAATCATAAGTAGAGATCATCCTGGATAAATCATAAGTAGAGATCATCCTGGAAGGTAGGACGCCAAGGGAATGTCCTGCATTTTTCAAAGTTCTAACTTCTAAAATTCCAGAAATCACGGGAAGCTGAGTCCTTGCAAGCTCTGAGAAATTTGAAGGAAACACATCTTGCAAATTTTTAGTCCCAGCTGGATTTCTTTGGCACAATTACATAGTGAGGAAGGAATCACATGAAATCTCCATTGAAACAATCCCTATGTAGAGTGAAATCTGTATCCTGTTTAGCTCTTCAAAGCAAACCTCAGTTTTATGGCTGAAAATCAATTGGCCAAGGTAAACATGGTACAACAACCTTAAGTTTTATTGTTATGGCATTTCCTTTGAACTGGTTAGCTATTTTCTACATCCTCTTTCCAAAGAGTAGAAAATACATTCTAGCAAGACCTCTTGGCCTTATATTTTGGATGACAATCTTATTGCTTATTCTTTGGAGATAATTTGGAGAGGAAAGTTCAAAAAAGACAGCAGCAGTAGGTTTCAAAGCCACAAATCAGTGTTTTTTTTGGGGCGAATTTTCATACTGGGGTCACAAAACAAAAATCGAGTGCAACATGGTACAAAGGACTTTTGTGAGAAAAAATACGCCAAAGTCACCAGATTTCGAGGGAATTTTCTTTTTTCCCATATTTAGACAATAGGGTCCAACAGGTTGCCAAATTAGAGGAGGATTCTGAAAGTTTTGTACTTTCTTCGTTGGCCTGTAGCCAAATTTGGCTAATTCCTCTTGTAGAGGTTCGCTACCCAGTGTGGGTACATCACATAATTGAAAAAAAACAACCCTATCACATATCATCACCGAAAAATATTATTATTTGTCAAAAGGACAAAGTTGGGGTTCTAACCAGTTGTGGACAAATGCAAAATTTGGAAAAGGAATTTATTTGCTGGAATCAAAATCTGGGAGTCGTGAGGATATATTGCGTTCCCCAGGAAAAAAAAACAAAAAGATTCAGCCAAGGTCCCACACGAGATTGGCCCCACCGATCCTCCCCCCAACCAAATAGACTCGTAATTCTGGCAAGCGTGGTGGAATACACTTCAGTCCAATAATGGCCAATGACTGGGACGTCAATACTGGCACAATACTACGAACCAGCAGTCGCCAGAGTATCGCCACAATAGGGGGCTGTAACTCCCACTACGTATCCGCCCCCGTATCCCATGGGAACGCGGTACTATCATCACGGGTGTACCGTTCCCACGGCCGGCGAGTCCTGCCAATGTCGGGCTGGCTGGTATCCCCCAGCCCCCCGGGCGCGGTAGTCCTCGTGGCCGGTGGTGATCACCGTCAAGCGGCTTGGTTCCCCACATTCTGGGAACTGCTGGGATCGGGGGTGCTTGTCAGTATTGCCTACACGTGCCCCGTTGGTAGTGAATGGAAACGCTGACGGATGCTGAGCACAGCAAGCTAAGTGTGACATTACATTAAATTGTGAAAATTTCGGAAAATTGGGTTTTCTTATTGTAAATTTTACTAATTTTGCTTTGGGGGTGAGGGAGAGATTTCAACAAATATTGAAAAAAATTCTTGTCTCCATAGTTTACATGATTTCAGTATTCTCCCCTGCATAACAATAATAAACTAATAGGAACTTTTTTTCCATTAAACCCTCAAATTTACATTTTCAATACAGACTTTTTTTGTTATTTATTTGCTGGTCGTCATTGTATGAGCACAGCAAGCTAATTAATGACATTAAATTAAATCTGTCAAATATGGTATCTTCCCAAATTTAAGCGACACATAATTCATATATTACTCCTGCTGCATAAGCAATTAAAAATTTAGGGATTTTATTTTCCATGAAATCCTTTCAATTAACATTTTCAACCCATATTTTGTTTGTATACTACAATTTGCATTGTTACAACTTTTTAATCTAGTTATGTGTAAAAGTCACCTTTTCTAATAGCAAAAAATGACAAAAATTTCAAATTTCAAATTTAAAAATGAAGCAATTTTGGAGATTTTCAACAGTCAGAAGTGAGAGAGAGAAAAAAACGCCAAATTTTTATATTTGGTTTTCAGTGTGTAGCCAAAAACATAGAAGGAAGAATCATATCTAGTTTAACATCAATATTTGCTAAATCTTCCTAGGGTTAATCCTCACTTTGACAAGAATAAAAAATTCCGGAAACAATTGTAAAAGATAGATTGGCTACCCGCACATGTTCGAAGTTCCCACCCTCTGACCTCACACCCCTAAGTTAAGTCATTCTAATTCGTCCCCCAAGAATCTTCTACAAAGGGTATGTGTGTTTGTGTGTAAATTTAATGACCCCCTCCTTGCGGGTTCAAAATTGAGGTCTTCCTCAACGGATCGGTAAATGGGTTTTTTGGCAACCCCCTCCCAGGTTGGAAATTATGCTTATTGGTCATTTCCAAGCTGTCCCCACCCAAGTCCTTCCAAAACATGGTCAAAAAGTTACTTCAAATATGTGTCTTCTTATAGCCACAAGTGGTTGTGCCCAGGGAGTGCAAAGGAAATGGCAGGATGCTGCTACAGACCCCTGGGTGAACTTTTGGGGTGGAAACAAACCATGGCCAGACTTTTTGATGGGTGATAGCAATAAGCTATGGAACTGTAGGTTTTGTGGGATAAAGGCATTGTTTAAGAGATTGGTCACTTACTTTGTGACTCCTCTTTCCAGAAGAATGTGCTTGTTTTTTATAATGGTTGTTCAGCACCTACCTCTTCAATTAGCCTTGTAACAATGGGCCTCGGTTATCGAGTCAATTGCATCTCCACCCTTCTCCACGCTTCTACCACATAACCCACCGCATGCGGTGAAGTGGCGAAAAGGGTGAGAGACAACATTCAAGTTAGCCATCAACTTTCGGGCTAGAAATGCTTACACCCTGTGACCCCAGGTTGGAGCCCCAGGTGTCGGGTGTAATGTCTTGCTGGCAGGATATTACACGGTGTGATGATTGAGGTGGGCCAGGATGACCACTCATATGGTGGAAAATTACGAGATCCCAAAGGGCTTCATGCACAGTAAAAGACCTGCCGGTGAGGTTATTTTGTAGGTGAGATAGCAGACTAGGGCAGGGGCAACCAATTCTGTCCTTAATACAAAAATTTGAATTTTCACATAGTATATAACTATGGTATGGTATGGTATGGTATTTTGCATCTGGAATCTGGACACCCTCAATTCACTCCTGATTCAGTTCTTCATTATAAAGGAATCCAATAATTGACAAATCATGCAGAGACCTTCCCTTCTTTGCACACTTTGGTTGAGTCTGTAGCAGATAGGTATGATAAACTTACATCCTAGGCTTTGTGTTCAAGGGCATGCAGGACACTACACTTTCCTATCTTGCCCTGTACATCAATGTCAGATTGTTTGTGGTGTGGTGGGTATAACTTGATGGAACAAAGAAAACAAAAGTGATATGAAGTTTGCCAACCAATTGTGACTAATTAGTATATGTTCACCCTCACCAACATATATGACTTCTTTTCCAAGTGTAGTCATTTCCATGGTGATAAGTTATGTACCAACCATTCACATATATCTACCTACATAGTAGTCACCAAGTGCTTCATGTACATACCTTCATACAAAGTAATGACTACAATATGTACCTATTTACCAAATAGCACTCGGTACTTACCCACTTACCTTGTAATGTCATAAATTATAGTAGATGAAAAGGAAAAGTGTGAATAGGAAGTTAGGAGGGTGTACACGGTAGGCTTGGTAACTCAGTTGTGGTTCATCTTCAACTGAGTCATCATGGGTTTCCAATGCTGCACTGTGGGTGCTGGGTCACATATTCTATCCATTATGGAAGGTTGTTTGTTTGTTTTGTTGTTTTGTTTGTCACATTGAGATCTCCCAGACCACATGGGTCCCCATGCACACTTGGTATCATTGAAAACCCTTGATGAGTAGAGGTGCATTGAGGTACTTACATAATGTTCCGACCTATTGTGTGAGAGTTATTGAATATTGAATTAATTTATCAAAGAAAATTAAACAAAATCAAAACTTTAAAAAAAAAGGAGATTTGGGCAAACTCTTGGTATTGTTGGAAAGCCCTCAATGAGTGGGGTTTTATGGAGGTGATTTTGTAATTTCTAGACATAAGGTATGGCTGATAATGAAATTTGAGTAAATTTGTCACTAAAAATTCAGTAAAAATTCAAAAATTTAATTAAAGGTGGATTGTAGACTTAGGCTACAAATTGTGTAGCATTCAATATTACAAATTATGTACTCAAATGTACAGGTCACAATATCCATATCAAGTTACAATTGGATTTCTTTCATGTGATGTAGTAGTGAATTGAAAGCAAATCACTTGGAAGATGGTCATGAGTCCTAATCCCAAGGTTATAAGCTTGACGCTGATGATTTGAATGGTGTGGAGTGTGGACTTTGACAATTCTTTTCCAACAATTGAACTTCATAATAATAAAAATGTGAGTATGTATTCAACAGCTTCTAAGTCTTCTTTCAATTGAAAAAGTTTCCTTTACACACATAATCTCAAGTCATAAAATTCTTCAAATCAAAATCTAATGCCCTATTTATTTGTCCATATGATTGAACAATGCATCATGTGTGACCAAAAATTCATGATGTTGTAAATATCGATCTGGTGGATTAAGACATATAATGACAAGCTAATGTGACTAGATTGGAAGAACCCCTAGAATGCTCTCCCAATCATGAAGAATTCTCTAGAAAATTTAGCAATATTTTTGGGTTTATACCCATGAATTTCAGGCAACCCATGCTAATACAAGCTAGTGTGTTACTCCCTGTGATACAATGTATCATATTTGTGGGAGTCTTACAGGGGGTTGTAAGGCTGGTCTTGAGCCCACCTTCATTCTGGCCTTTGTTTTTCATTTCTTTTGGGCTTTCAATTCGTTTCAGGATTTTTGTCCAAAAACTTTATTGCACACAACAAAATAGCAATCACATCACAAAAAATCAAAGCAGGTGCCAAAAGAGAAAAGTCCAAAGCAGTGTTTTTATTTCATGATAAAACTTATCAATTTTTTGACAAAAGAAATTGGGAAATTTTAGATTTTTTTTGTTTGTCTAGTGTAAATTCATCTATTTTCTCCATTTTTGGGGGAAAATTTTGTCAAATTTTCTTTGTCACAAAATTGAAGAAATATTTATCCTGAACCAAAAGAAGCAACTGAGCAGAAGATATGAGACTAGAAATGCCGCCTGAAAACAAAAGGAGCAGGAAATGTTTCAAATTTTCTTTACCTTATGTAAAGAATGTGGGAACAATGGTTCACATGTTTGAACCCTTAGGAACAAAGGATGGAGAATCTTTCACAAGTTCTTTACCTTACTTAATGTGTACAAAACAGCGTTTTTCATCATCCATGGAATGTTAAAACTAAAATTCCAAAATTTCATTGGCTATCAAATTGATGAACAACAAATACAACTTGAAGACTATAGACATTTACACCTTGTTGAGCAATTAAAAAAAAACTAACTTGTGAATCTGCCTTATGACTATTGATCAATGTTGAACTTTTGACCAATAAAACTTGGACAAGTGGAATTGTGACCATTAAAAATGATCCAAAAACTTGTAAAACAAACAAACAGGAAATCGACAACAATGATTTAGATAGAAAATAGATATCAAATTTTTGTGCAAGTCTTACACTGGAGATGACAAAATCATGCTTCAAAAGAGATGTGATAGCATTAAACCAGCTTTCATGCTAGTTGGAAAATCAAGTTCAATTTATTGAATCTACATGGAAAGGCATAATGATGAGAAACAAAACACATAATTATTTATTAATCTTCTTTACAACACGGAATAGTTTGCAAGTTTCCAAATTGTAGTTAATTCATGATGGGATTCCCTTGTCATATGCCTGTTTCAATTAAACATTTTGTTTTTTGGGATCTGTAATTTTGATATTTGTTTGAATTGACATCTCCATCTTGCCATGGATTCCAAGGTTATCCATGTGATATTTTAAGTTCACTTAATTCTATAAAAAATTATGCAACCTTCATACACATGTTCCCATTGAATATTTATATTGTTGTTCAAACATGTATGTTGAGCTAGGGTATGTAGTTGGATATTAAAGTTTCATTTTAGTATTTAATTTTTTTCTTGCGGTAGCAAGTATTTGAAAGGGAAGGCTTGATGCCAGAGAAACCTAAATGATTATCAAGGAAATAATTTTCTTTCTTTCATCTATTTCCCCTGTTTAAACAACACAATACTTGTAACCCCCATGGAAAGTTTTGAGGTTAGTAATTCCTCCAAGTTCATAAACACAATTGTTCATAACTGAAGGACGTGTTTACAGTTGTTTTTGAATAATTGAAGGGAATGTACAACAATTTTTCAAAAACGTTCCCTATGAACATCTGTAATAAATAAATGTGTCATAGGTAACTATGAAAATGTATTTCTTTTAATAACACAGTATAATCTGAAAAATGTTCAAAATGGATCAAAACTTTATGAACTGGTATTACATTAATTTGAAAAATAATCGATACTCTTCATTGAGTTGTAACTTATAACCCAAATTGTGTGTAAACCATCTGATCAATGGGTTGTACTTTATTCATTAGAGCAGCTCCAGGGTGCTCAGTATGCAATGTTGGGAATTAAAATTGGATGAAGAAAAGTTAAAACACGCCCATTTGGCTCAGAAAACGGTTTTGGACTTGCCTTTCACCACAGTTTGCTGAGGCTGGCAAATGGATATTGTAACGAGAGTGTAATGCATATTATCTGACTGCTACTCCATGTTTCTGATTCGCCAATTGTAATGATTGGTACAGGTGAGTTGCTATAAGTAGTGTCACCGCTATTTGCAGTTCCAGTTTAGTTTGATGGGTGGGGCTGGAAAAAAGTAATTAAATTTGGATGTGAGAAATATTTTTCCAAGGTCACATACTGAGCACAGCTGGAGCTGGTTTTATATGCCGACTATTGATCACTACATTTGTTTCAAGAATAAGTATTTTCATTGTTGAAAGCTTTGTTTATTCATTGCACAACCAGATTGAGCTAATTTACTTGGAGCTTGTTTGTGCCTGAAATATCATGAAACTGCAATTCCTCCAAATTGCAAATGTTCACTTTTCAATGATTTAATGCAAGGTAGTCTCCAATTTTCCAATTGGAAAACATATAGGATGTTGGATGGGACATGATTATGTTATTTCATGTTTTTGAAGCTCTCACCCTCATACCTAACACATTATACATTGGAACTACAAAACACATACTAGCTTACAGTTTTGCTAATGTAATAACATGTTATCATGCAGGTTAACTGCTGCAACAACTTTGCAAGATAAGGTGGAAGTCATCACCATTTAGCTAGCCTTGGGACCAATCATGAGTCATGGGTCACAAATGCATGACAATCAACACCCAATTTGCAAGCATCACAATAATATGCGAATTTGGTACCATTTCTAATGATGTAGCATTAGGTGGCAAAAACCCAAGGTGTGGTGGTAAGCTGACCCACTCAAGCCATCCTACATGTTGATACATTACACCTTATTACTTTAGCAAGATGGTGAGAAATGAGACATTGAACCCGAAAGCCCCTTAGCATCACCAAAGTTCTCTTTTCATTATTGGTAAAGATAATTTGGAATTTCATACCATAACTGGTTTTGCTTGCTGTCTTATTCAGGTACAGTATTTTAGGATTTAACCTTTAACCGACATTTGAAGGCTTTCAGTGGTGCTCAGTATGTTATCCTGCAAATTAAAATTGGATGAGGAAAAGTCAAAACAGGCCAGTTTGGCTTAGCAAAATGGTTTTGGCTGAGCAATTTTCCAGAGTTTGCTGAGGCTGGTAAAAGGCACAGCACAGAGTGACACCTGCCATAGAAGAATGGAACAAATATGATCTGATTGTTGTTCCCTGATAACCCAGGTGGGTTGCTATTAGTAGTCTCCCACCTATTTGCAGTACCAGTTTCAGTTTATGGGTCGGGTTCAAGAAAAAGTAAATAACTAAACTTGGATGTGAAAAAAATTTGCAGGGTCACACACTGAGCACAGCTGGAGATGGCTCAACCATGCACCAGTTCATGAAGAACTGAACTACAAAGTTTAGATGTAGTCATGTCCGCATTTTGTCAAGAATCATATTCATAAAAGTTTTGCATTTTCTGGATATATGTTGTTGCTCTTATGAGCATCTCTTTGTTACAGAAGCTGAATGCTGTTGGGCCAAGATCCAGATGCCCCTGCTTTTTGTGCCCAATGCTGATAGAGTGTGGTCATCAAACTGGAAGCTCATGTGATGATCACCACCTGGCTAGTAATTGGGAAGTCTGAAACTCAAATTCTGGTTGTGATCATGATCTGTGTATACAGTTACATCTTATGGGCTTGTGATAATACAGGGCTACCAAATGCAGTTGAAAATAACATAATTTTCAAGCTCCTCTTGAGAAATTAGTGGTTGATAGAACTGTGGCTATTAATGAGGTTGCTAACTGTACTCTGGAGAGCCTTATAGTTGTGAGGAGGCCGAGATCAGGTAGGAGTTTCCATGGCTCTAAAGCCCCAGATGCTGGGTTGCATTCATGAATCCACTAGGGAGCTTAGTATGTCAGAGAGCTCACACTGGCCCTCAATGAGATGCTGACAATTTCAAGGCCAAAATGAATGCAGGAACTTTGACATTATTAGGAAAGGATACCAGCTGCATCTCTGTATTTTTGTTTGAAATCTTGAGATTTTCATCAAATTTCTCTTTGCACATTACTACACAATTTGTTGATGATGTGCAGCTGATGTGAATATGTTCTAAGTTTTGATGGATAAACTAAAAAGAAAAAGAGCAAACAGTAACTGGAAGATGTTATTAGAAAGCAATGAAATGTTTGTATTGCAACAGCAAAAGAGAATACACAGGAATACTTTAAAAGTAGCAAAACTGAGTATCTATATTGTAAAGAGGAAACAAGTGATCCGAACGGCAAGTCTAAACTGTAAGTAACTAACATGGTGATGCATTGGCCACACATAAGGCATAATGTTACATGTCATCTGATGTATGAGTACACTTCAAGTATCTACATATCCTCTAATATTGCCTAACATGTAATTAGGAAAACAGTTGTCTCATTTTGCTTTGACACTACTAGAACTACTTGTGCATGAAAACACAGGACATGGGAGGAAGCTCTGGCAACCTCTGATTTTGTGGGTTTCTAGGTTTGCTACCCTGTTATTTCCCTTCAGTTGGCATCCATCCCCTGTTCACCATGTCTTCTCTGTTCTGGCCAAACCGGGGACAGGAAGCCCAATACTGTAGACTTTATGAATAACTCTAATTTTTCACTAGCATACTTCATTCAAAGTCATCAATCCTCAGTATTGTGCAAAGGTGGCTGTAGCCTTCACACACAAATGCAAAAGTCCCATATGCCATTTCATGATTCTTTACAAACTCAATGAAAAGGAAGTACTTCAGTGCAAAGCAAGATGCACCCAGTGTATGTTGGAATTCAGTAGCTAGGTCAAGCAGTGTGCTGCTGTGAACATTGAGAAACTATTGAAACTTTTGGAACTTAACTCTCACTCAACTCCATTCAATGAGAGAGAGGGGAGGAAAACACTACTCTTAACAAATTTACTGCAACTAATTGTTCTGGACTGAGTACTATTCACTGCACCTCACCTTTAGGTTGATGGCATGCTGTGGGCGCTGTAGTTAGGTGAAAGATGGCAAATGCCATGCATAGTTGAGGTTGCTAGTTGAATATGGACTAGAGTATATCCCACACACTCATTTGTCATCAATCAAGCCATATTACAACCTTCTCTCCGGTAACCCAATATTATTGCCTTGAGAAATAATTGTTGAGGAAGACCTTGAGGCAAAACACAGCTTTCAACTCTTATACCAGACTTTAGGGAGTGCACACCTTATGAAATGAACATGTATGATATTTTCTCAAATCTCAACATGACAAGGAGTGTGCTGTGTAACTTCAAGAAATGCATGCTGTTGCCCTTGTAGCACGGGCCATGATAATTTGTAAATCTCTAGATTTGAACTTTTTTTCAGTTTGAGTACTTGTGATATGTGAGGCATAACAATGTGCTTGTGGTTAGTGCTGCAATATGCACTGCCCACAGCTGCTTCACTAGTAACAAATATAAGCTTTAAAGATGTGTACTTTCAACGTGCTGAATTCATCAGCTTGCCCATTCATTTGTCTATTTTGTAAAGAGAAGGCACAGATGACAGCATCCATTGAACTTTATTTTTGACAAAACCAGGAAAAGGAACCTTGCGAATGGATCTCTTTTAAGCTCTTAGCAAACCTGCAGCAGACAGCTGGACTAGACTTCTGGGTTAGACCTCAGGGTAAGCCTCAAGCATTTAGTGTGATCTGAGTCCTTTCACTAAACATATCTGTGACCACCAATCAGAAGGTCCCCTTGTGGTGTCCAGAGGAATTTCACCCCAAAGGGAACTCTTGGGTGGTTGGTTTGTTGGATGATTTGGTGCAATGTTCACTCATTTGGTGAATATAACAACACCCTTAAATGGAACAAAATGCACCGAGTGAAAGTGACAATCTGTAAGTATGATATCTAGAAGTAGAGTAGAGCATTTTTTTTGGTGTGAATTTTTGCCACTCAACAACAAAAGCAAATCCAGTGACTCATAGAAAGGATTTTTGTGAAAAAAATGTGCCAAGGCACAAGATCTCAAGGATGATGTATTGGTTCCAGCAGGTTGCCAAAATATAGCAAGATTCTTAACATTTTCCACTTTCCTCTCTGACCTGTAGCCAATCTGGCTAATTCCTCTTGTGCATGATCACTGGTGTGGTTACATCACAAAATTGAAAAAAAAAAATGTGGTAGAGTAGTACATGCCAAGTGCTCTTTGACAGATTACACCACGAGGAAAATCTCTAGTAATATATTAGTAGAGTGAAACTTAATGAAGTCTATGGGTTTCATGTGCAACTCATGGTTCTGCACCCGGATTTGAGTAATGTGACATTTCCCAGTAGGGCTTATTACTTCTAATGACTGTTCAAGGTAAGTTGTAAGCAAGTAGCTGAAAGGATGTTTTTTTGGCAAGCACGAGATGTGATGTACATCAGGCTATTGAAGGGCATACCAGGGTTATCCGGATAATATTGTAGTTTGTACTAATCAGACTGATACTAGTATATAAGCCTTTTGAAAATTTTGGAACTAGGGAAGCCCAGGTAGTGGGAAAATTTTGCTATTCGAATTCTGTTGGGTTATCAATAATTCATATTGGTGTGATGTTATATTGGTATCAATAGCAAGATTTTTTAGAAACTCATGCCAAAGTATTGTTATACTAGTTTGGTATTAAAAAACTCATTACAAATTAATATTGTTTGCACAATTGATTAAAATCATTGAATGAAGGAAACAAGCATATGGAGCCTCTGAAACTATGGGTACATCATTCCTACCAAAACATTATTTCCAATTTGCTCACTGAAAGAGCCACATCCATATTTCTGCCATGTGCCCCATTGACTCCAAATTTTAACATTCAAGAATGAAGAACATATTCATGCCTAGGTTTATTCTTTCAAAATGGCCATGTTGTTGGTGTCAGGTACCAAAATTTCAACCACCTAGAACACAGATGGGATAAAGGGTTTTATTTTTCCCCTCCCAATTTTGTGATATTGAAAGTTTGGCAAAATTTTCGAAGAAGTAGAAAAATAATAGAATTTACGCTAGAAAGTTGCAAATTTCCAAAAATTTCCCAAATGTTTTAAAAAAAGAACAAAAAATGTTGAAAAAAAAACTAGATGGGATATCGATCAAAATAACTGTAAATGCAAATTAAGTCAACATGAGCACATATGCTAAATATTGGCACTAGTTGATAGCAGATTGGTGCATTTTTTCATACCAATATATGTACTAATTATTATTACCAAAATTTCATCTACATATTAGTAGGCAACTGATCATACCAATTTAGTGAGTTTAGGGTTTTAGGGCCATAAATTCAAATGTAATGTCTTTAATTATTTTAGTTAATTAAGTTAGTTCTTCAATTTCATAAGGACTTATGTAAGGACATCACATTAGTTTTAAATATTTTAAACATCTACATATGCATAGACAATAGATAAACACAGTTTCTCTTATTAAATAAGTATATTATGTAAGTCATTTTCACTATCACCTTTGTACCTTATATGTATTGTTGTCTAATTTTTCAGCTTTTGGTTGTGTTAGATTTTTTAAACATTTAAAAGAAAATTGCCCATGGATGTGATCATTTGATAGTATGTCATCTCTCCCCAAAAATTACAACAAAATAAACCAATTGACTTTTATTTATGTTTAACCCAAAACAATTAATTATTCCATACATGAATCCAAAGTAGGCCCCTATGTAACCAAAAATGAAGTTTGGAAAAATACACAAATTGTTTAGCTTCACATTGCAAAACAAGAAAGCTTGGATCAAAATTTTATTCAATGAAAGGAACTTGCCATAAACAATTGTGGCACACTTGTACAAAACACACCAAACTAATGAGTACATAAAATCCTACATGCAAATGTTTGGATCAAATCACTTTGGATTTATTCTCATGATCTATTTCGACCTTTTTCCTAGCATTTCAATTTCAAGTTTTATAACACTAACCTTTCTGTTTACGTCTCCTCACCATTGGCATCAAGTTCAAATCCCATGCTCTACAACATAACCCTTTTGATTCCCAACATCCCAGAAGTTTTGACAAGTGAAAAGCAATTTTTCTAAAGTTTTCGATAAGCTACATTTCCATAGTTTTGCAAGAATTATTCCAATAGCACACTCATGATGTCCAAAGGAAAATAAAAAGCCATTCAAAGCACCTAGGCAAATAGGTATTCTCTTCCTTCAACATCTATCCCACTATGACCATAATTCATTAAGTATACTAAACCTAAGGATGAAAATGCCATTAGAGACTAGCTATTTCAAGTACCCTAATGATCTTCATCACTAGCCACTAACCTAATCATTTTATAGTAAGCTTTTGATCTCTTGAGCTAACATCTTTTGAAATGGTAAAGTTTTGGGAAGATTTATGACTTTAGAGGATAAAAAATCTATTACTATTATCATTACATTTCTAAAAGCAGATGCAATAAGATTTTGAATATTAGTTTATTTTTCCTTTTTAGCAATCAACACATTACCTTAGAGATCCAAAAATTGTTTCCTTAAATCCTTTCACTATACACCAAAACATGGTTTTTACGATAAGTCCTATTCAATTATAGTTGAATTAGACCCATTGTTTATGCCATGCTTAATCTTTTTTTTAGTCATGGATACCATTGTAGTTGTATAAGACTAATCATGGATGCCATGTTTTGGTGTAGTGCCTCACTCTATCACATATCTTGCCTTTCCAAAATTTGTATAACTAATTTGTAACACTCCATTTCCTTTCTTCATCAAGAGCAAAACTCAACAACAAATAAGAATCGACCACACACACCACACATTGACAACTAGACAAATATTGTCACATAGTTCAATAACAATGCCATTGTCGTCGAAAACTTGCAAAACATAAACACAATAAATAAACCATGCCTATAGAAGGAAGCCTCTTTCCTTAAACCCTTTGTTGTTCACATCCACATCCTTTAAAACAAAAAGTGACTTGTTGAAAGTGAAGGTGATTTTTGTTTTTCATCCATCATTCATTGGTATTCTTTTTAGGTTACAAGTGTAGCCACTCCCATCATGAAAAATTCATGTCCACATAGATTTTCACCATGATACACTTGGAAATTTCATCAAGCCTTTTCCCAAACCTACTATTTTTTATCTTTGAGAAAGCAAATCTTGGTTCCATCATCTTATTTTTGAATTTCTTTTCCATCTTTATATCCTAGAAAAAAAAAGGTCCTTTCGAATTGACCAATAAATTTTTTTTTGGGTATGTTTATGCATCTTCACCCAAACTTCTCCCTCACCAAAAACATGAAACATGATGCACCTTTTTCCTAATAGCATATGTTTTCCTTTGTTTCTTTTGGGCTTGCTCTACATTTCCCAATGACTCATGCAAATGTGCCACAAGCATTTTTTGACTCATGTGCAAAACCATTTCATTAGAAGAAAAGTTGGGTTTTACAATTAGTGTTTGCAATTAAAATCCCCTTAGTCACAAAAATTAAATTGTATTTGACCATAGTTGCAAATGACAAGGCATATTGGATGAAAAAAGTCAACAATATAACATTTCAACCTTTGACTCCATTATATATGTATTGTCACATGCAATTAAAATGAAACTATTTTGGTCACCTATGGGGGCAAGTGACATGTTGCCACATGTCCCAACTTTTAATTACTTAAGATATGAATTTTATTATAATTTTGAAATAATCTAGGATATTCATTTCAAATGATTGGACAATTTTAGATTGTGATAATGTGGTGTAATATGAATCCACCACATGACATATTAATTTAAGTTTTCATCAAAATTAATTAAAATTAATATTTAGGTAAATCAATACATAGGAAGGTAGGTAGAGAGGTAGGTTGGTAAGTACGTAAGTAAGTAGATATGTAGGTTAAAATGGTGCATAAACATTGTTATTTTTATTTTGGGCTAAACCTTTTGATTGGTTCATCCCATATGGCATAAAAAATTTAATGTGAAAATATAATACCACACCCCTTCTTTTTATAATTTTCAAGATGGAAATGCAAAAAAAATAGTATGGGATAAGTTTTGAAATTGCAACTTAGTCACAAACTAGGTTAAAATAGACAAACTAATGATCAAATAATTAAGAATTCAAAGGAGGTCAAATTTTCACACATTGTTACTCTATTTCTGAAGCTCTAAGAACATTTGTAGCCCTCCACCTAACGCTTCCAACATTGCAAAAATTGTTCAATTTGGTAAAAGAATGGGCAGGATATGGGGTATTTGGTGTAAAGGGTTTCAATGTTTGATACTGGGTTAATGAAAACAAATTAAGATTTTGAGATTTTTTTTTTTTTATCATTGCATATATTTGCTTTTGGAATATTAAGAAGTTTTTCAAAACATTAGTTGGTGCACCCATCAAGTTTTTAATCATTCAAAACTGATTAAAATGGAGGAAGATATGGGGCTACAACTTGAAAAGGTTCTACAACTATTTTTTCAAATTTTTGTGAAGCAAACTATGATTTTTTTTTATTTATTGTTCTTTTACTTTTAATATTCAAAGAACATTTGTAGCCTCCTAATTTGCGCATCCAATGACACAAAAATCGTTCAATCTGGTTAAGGAATGAGAAAAATTATTGGAAAATATTTGATGAAGGTATGTGTTTGTCATGGTCAGTTTTACCTTATAGTTATAGAATTTCCCCTCGTGTTTTTTTTTCATTTATAAAATTTTAAATAATAAAATTAATCAAGTTAATGACTAATTAGCTAAATAATTGTGTAATTATCAATAATTAAATAATATATATTTATCAATATTAACCATAAATAATAACTAATAATTATTCATTATCATCAACTTAAATAACTAATGACTTATTAATATAAAAATATTTAACTAATTAATTGCAAGTTGTCAATACACAATTCATACGTAAATAAATAAATAACTACAATATTATCGTAAGTAAATTTTAAACCACAAATAATAAATAAATAAATAAATTATTATTATTACAACATCAAATTTGATTTTAAAAAATTAATATTTTTATAGTAATAATAAATAATATTACACCAATTATTGTAATTATAGTAGGTAATTACAATGGGTGATCAAAGTAATTGGTGTAATATTAATTTTTATTATAGTAAAAATTTAATAATTCGTGTCAAAATTTGTGTTGTAAATTTTTTTATTAATTGAAAATAATTATTAAAAGTAATAATCTGTAATAATTACACTTTTGAACTATCCAAAATATACCAAGAATTTAGACCTAGACACACATAAAAATTCATGGTGTCACCCAAGAAGGTACAAAAATTGTTTTCTTCCCATGGACGTTGTGGGACATAGCTTTGACATGGGGGACAACTTTGTGAATATCCATCCAAAATGTACTTTTAGTGAGTTTGCTCAAGCTTTTTGTAGACAGTTGCTCAAGGTTCAAATGGATGATCAAGTTTACATGCATTTGCAAATAGTCAAACATAATTTGAATGAAAGGGTAGAGGAATATTACGAATGAATCTTTACTTTAGCCAATTCCTTTAAACACCTGGCTGATGACCAACTACTAAATGCATTTTTTAAGGCTATTCTATTGCTTTACCTTTGAGTGACTACTATCGATATGGAATGGGGTACATTAATTCAACATTTTGAGTTTGCAATGATTTGTGAGGAGAACTCCATTAACGTTGATGGTAATTGGGTCATTTTAAACGTATACCCAATGATGAAAAGGGAAAAGAAGAAGGTGGAGAATCCCATAGCAAATACAAGCAAATCAAGGGAAAAGGAGTGCCAATATTGCAAAAAAACCAATCATCAAGAAAGAAGTGTTTTTGGAACCCTAATAACCTGAAAAACAAACAAGAAGAAATAGTTAATGAAATGGTCACCCAACAAATAAGGCAAGGGAATTGGAAGAAAGAAAAACCATAGGGTGATACTATTGTTTGTAGCATTTTACTTGTTATACTTGTGGGCAACAAGGACATGCTTCCATTAATTGTTCATGGAAGGAGGAAATCTAGGAGATGATAAAAAATAAGATGCAAGATGATAAATCTATAGGGGGCCCTAGTGAGAAGAAGAATGAGGAGGCTACTATCAACACAATACTGGTTGTCACAACTAAAAATAAGGCACATGAGGAGGTAACATTCCAAGAGAAGGAGTTGCTAAAAAGGCAAGAACCTTAGGATTAGCAAGAAGAGGAGAAATTTAGGTAGCTGATGGTAGAGACTGTCCAAGAGTTGCAAAAAGAAGAAAAATCACAAGAGTTACAACAGGAGGTAACTTTTGCCCAAACCCATTTTAGTCCATTAAATGGGCGGGGATACTATCTATTATAGAACATCTTGAAGTACTACCCACTCTAATAACTTCAAAAGTCAAGGAAGAAATAAGATAATAAATATTGCAGAATAGGATTAGCATCACCATTGGCCAATTGTTGAAATTAACACCAAATCTAAACATTTACTTGATTGTTGTTACTAAGCAGTTTGCCCAAGGTGAAGGTAGTTTAACAATATCATATATACGTTTAATTGCACATGCAACCAAAGTAATCACATTATAGTTTCATAAGGTAGCTATGCTACCTAATAGTTACACGCATAGACTATTTAATAGTACATACATACCTATATGTATATACTTACTTATTAAATACCTACCTATCTACTTAATTACTAGGTACTTACATACATATATACCTACATACCCACTAGTTACTTAATAGGTTATTTAATTATAAATAATTATTTAAATAGTCATTTCAAATAAATAATAATGTATAGGCTATTTAAATATATACTTAAAATAAATAGTATCTAAATTGGTACCTAGTAAGAACTTATGTTATTTAGTAGGTAGGCTATGTAATAGTATGTGCTAGGGAATAGTTGCAATTAGGCTATAATTATGTGACTAGGTTGCAACTAAAATTTTATCCCATATTGTTTGTTTTCCTTTTCAAGTTTACAAACTATATAAGTAGGAATTGGTTTGGTGGAGTAAAAACATTCAATTTTTTCAATTGCCATATGGGAGGAGCTAATCACAACTAGACCTAAACCTAGATCTACTTACCTACTTACCTACCTAGGCTAGACATATGGCTAGGTGGCCTAAGCTTAACCTAGGTGCCACATGACCTATTGTAAATGGCCTAGCTCGAAATTAAGCTAGGTACCTTAGGCACCTAACTAAGTTAGAGGTGGCCTAACCTAGGCCCTTAACTTAAACCTAGCCAAGGTGCTTGGTGGTGATAAAAGGCCTAACCCTAAACTAACCTTAAATGATTATAGGGAAATCTTAAGTTGCCATGTGGCACAATTTAGTTGTTTTAATTGGATGGTTGAAAAAAAAAATTATTTGGCAAAATATTTCAAAAAATCCAAATGATGCCACGTTTCACATTCTTAGGATACTATGTGTGAACATATTAGTGTGCACTATAATCGCAAGTGCAATTACAAGAACTCATCCTTGGATATGTATAAAATTTCCATACTCATATTTTATGAAAAAATATTTCATTTGTCATCTATGACTATTGGTCGTCTATAATTTATCGTTTACTACTATGTTGATTTTTAATCGTTGTGTCATTTGCAACTAAAATTTAATTGCAAATGATGTTTTTTCTACTAGTGCACCAAAGTGTTTCATGATTGGAGGACTAATATGGAGACCATTGAAAGTAATAGCACAATCAAAATAGTTTCTATCTCCAAATATTTGAGTGGCAACATCAGGAACGATAGACAATAGTTAGTTACAACTTCATGGAAAGATAATAAATGAGGAAGAAGAGATTTTACTAGAATTTGAGTTGAACTTATTCTCCATTGGAATAATCACACAACCTGATCAAATGGTAAAAGGGCCACAAATCCAATTCAAGCATGAACTAGGGATGGTAGTGGTGGATGAAACACTAGCCATGGAGAAGGTAAAGACCCTTCAAATTGTAGAGTGGAATCTATTTTAGGAAATTCAAATAAGAAAAATTAACATGGGGACAATAGAGGACCCAAAACACTTCAAGTCGAACGAGGAGCTCAAGGGTATTCCACTTCATTTTGTGGAGCACAAAATTGAGTTCAACACCATAATTCCTCCTTCACACCAAGTGCAATATTGTATGAACCCCAATTATGCGATGGTCATCAAACAAGACCTTGACAAATTATTGGCGGCCGGATTCATCGAACTAGTGGAGCAAGCACTTGGCTATCATTAATTATGGTAGTCTTAAAGAAAAATGGCAAATTGCGCTTTTACATTGATTTTCAGAAGTTATATGTTGTTACCAAAAAAGACTTGTACCCATTACCTTTCATGGATGAAATTTTGAACAAGGTAGGTAGGACATGAAGTCTATTCATTTTTGGATGGTTTTTCTGACTACCATCAATCCAAATTGCCCCCAAGGACCGTTACAAGACGACATTCATTATGAATTAGGGAACATTTGTTTGGGTGGTAATGTCATTTGGGTTCAAGAATGCACCACCTACATACTAAAAGGCAGTGAACAAAACTTTCAAAGACTACTTGGATGATTTCATGAAGCTTTTTTTGGATGACTTCACAATCTCTAGTATTTGGACACTCATTTGTCCAAATTACGATGATGCTTTGAAAAATGTTGGGAATATGGGATAAGCCTTACACGGAAATATGTGCATTTATGGTATTTTCAGGGATATCAGGGTTTATTGTTTCCAAGGAAAGGAAGCTACCAAATTCAAAAAAAGTAGAAGCAATTGTAAAAATGCATGTGCCCAAGAACCCTCATGACATCCAAGTTTTCAATGGCTTGGCCCAATTTTACTAATTTTTTGTAAAAACATTTGCCTTCATTATGACACCAATCATAAAACTAATGCACAAATCAAAATAGTTCATTTGGAGATGAAAGAACCAAGAAGAATGGGAGAAAATCAAACACATATATGTGAGGCTCCAATTTTAATTGTTCCAAATTGGGAGAAGGAATTTCATGTACACATGGACATTCCAACTTGGTAGTAGGAGCAATGTTGGCCCAAAATCTAAATGGTAAGTGTGATTAGCCTATCACCTATACATCAAAGTTGTTGAGTTTCGCAAAGTGAAATTACACTATGATGGAGACAAAGACGCTAACAATGGTCTACGCCTTTCATAAATCTCACCTTTATCTTCTTAGCAACATATTTGTTTTTTATGTAAACCACATGGCATTAACGTACCTTGTCAACAAACCACAATTATTCAATAAAATAACAAGGTGGTTACTATTGTTTCTAGAATATGATTTTACCATCATATATAAATCAAGCCATATTCATTTTGTGGCAAATGCATTATTTCATCTCCCTCACAACATAAAACTATAGAGGGTCCCTAACCAAATGGTAGATGCACCATTGTTTACTATTTAGCTTAGTCATGTTTGAATCATGCACATTTATTGAAACCATGATTAATTGGTGATGACTCACCAAAGCATTATTAAATTATAAAACCCCAAGGTTAAAACATGTAACAAATAGCCAAAAAAGGCATTAGATGTTAAACATAATTAATCAAAATCAAACATTTTTAAAAATTATCATTTAAAACCATAGTAATCATGGAAAATTAGTTTTTTTTTCCTCATATGAATGTTAAGGAACCTAAAGTAAAAATTCATTTGATTAATTTTAATTTTTGGTTTTAATTTAGAACATTTGAAAATCTACACCTTTTATATCAAATGGAGTCAATTTTGCAAAGGACTATCAAAAGGACTCATATAATAATAATAAAATTTTATTGAAATATAGATGATAAAAAATATTATCCCCACTCAAAAAACACTCATAATTTTTAAAATGTGAAATTTTAAAACTTTAAAAATTCAAATAGTCTTTAAAAATTGCTTTAGAATTTCAAATCTTCAAGAATCCTTTACCGTGTATAAATGGGGTATAATGTACATGATGTATTAAAAAAAGTTATAGCTTAGAGTGTAACAAAACTAAAGAATGTGAAAATTTAATTTTTAGTGATGACTTAAAATTTTGATCATTTTTCAAGATGAAACATTAAATTTATAACGATTATGCACACTTTTTAAATTTCATATTTATTCAATAATAACTAACAAAAAAAAGGTGGTGCATTGGGGAAAATTTCAATAATTTTTAGAACAAATTACAAAAAATTTCATTCAAAAATTCATTTGCATGTAAAAATTATTTTTGAGAAAAAAACTTGTAGTCCTTTTTCAAAATAATCCTTTTGGTTCCTAGTTACAGGTTTTGACTCCCCACCACCTAATAAGTTACCAATGTTAACCCTTAAATAATTATACACATAGCAAGTTATTAATATCAAGTTACACATATATGTTTCAAAAACAAGATTGGTTGTTTCAAAGCAACATGGCCCCTTGAAGTTTGAACCTTATACTTTACAAGTGCTTCCCATGCATATATTTTAGAAAAAAGGTCGATTTGTTTCAAGGCTGCAACAACAAATAGTAGCCTCCTGTCTACTCGTATAGTTTATGATTGTTTTCCATGCACATTGCATATATTTCAGAAATGGTTGGCTTCTTTTGAGTGGACAGCCCCTAGCCTGGTGTTGTCCTTTGTTTTTGTATGCATTAGTTGTAAGCACATGCTTCAAAAAAGACTGCATAGTCTAGGTTTTTTTTTTCCTCCCTCTAGCTAACATTTTCATGTCCTGGAGAATCATATATCCATCATACATGACAAACATCTGTTGATATATTTTGCCCCCAGGATCTGCACAAGTTCCCAAGGAGCATATTGCTTACACACCAAAAGCAACTTGGTTTCCTTGGCTCTTTTGTTTCCAAGAAAAAGAAAAAACCTAGGTCTTCGAAAGCTTCTTTGCAACACTGCCAATGACACCTCCGTTCACAAGAACCAAGAACCTATAAAGAATTCGCCAAAGGGATGGTCCATTTCACACCCAGTTTCACTACAGATTGGTGAGGCAAAGATTCTTAAGTCCTTTCTAGTGCAGGCCTTTATTGAGAAGTATTCACTGCCTTAACAGGCCAATTGTCATTGAACAGCAGGGATTGAGAGGTCCATGCCGATATGTAGGATTCTACCATGGTAGGTCTTTTGTTAAGTCCTATTGTAAAGGCTTCACTTGGAACGTTGGGTGAATGGTGGACCTGTGTGGGTTATAAGGCTGGATGAATACTGAATCCATCTGGGCAAGGCCATAGTGCTTTGACACCATTGGGTAGATGAACTCAAATTTGTCTAAGGGAGGTTTTATTGCCTCCCAGCATGCTGAATTTTCGAACAAGGTTTCACAATGTGTGCCAATGTAGTGTAGTGGTTCTACAATACGGTACTTGTGACTGAAAATTGGCAGTGTTATGTTGAAATATTTATTTATTTCAGAAAAAGAGGTTCAACAGTTCCCTAATTGAACATTTCAAGAGTAAAAACTAACTACATAGGGTGGACCTTGCCTTTGGATCTATACTCCTAATCTAGTGATTAGGATGGTGAACTATGTCCAATAGGTTGTCCCATTGGTTGTTAGTTCCATTCTCAAAGACTTCAACAAATATCACTAATTTTCTTTTTCTTTTTTTGGGACCAAACCTTTTAAGAATTATTTTATGCCTAACATCAATCACGAGTATGGTATATGGACAATAGTATTTTTGTGGATGAGAAAACATATTCATCCATAAAATTTCACATGTGAACATGTTAAGTGCTGAGATCTAGAATCTCTTATATCAACAACTTTCTCTCAATGTACACACCCTATTTTCATGCATTCTCACTCTAACATAAAAATGTTTCAAGGCATGGAAGTTCCAATACTTGCGAAAGGCCATTGTTTTGGAAGAGCTGCCTCCCAGTGATATAGCCTAAGAGCATCTCCAACGGTGCTCGGTATGTGACTCCAGACAGTAAAATTTATTGCAAAAAAGTCAAACTGTGCCGGTTGAGCTCAGGAAATTGGTTTTTCTGCACCAAATTCGCGCAGCTTGCTGTGGCTGGTAAAAGGCCCAACACAGCTGTGCACCTCCAAAAAAGAGTGTAATGAATTGGACCTGACTGCGGCTCAGTATTTCTGATTGGTTTGCTATTAGTAGTCCCCACATATTTGCCGTTCCCGTTACAGTTTTTTTGGTGGGGTTGCTAAATTAAAACAGCTAAACTTAGACATTTAATTTTATTATCCATAGTGACATACTGAGCACCGGTGGAGATGCTCTAACACAAGTACCTTCATGTAAATTTTCTTCTTGGACAGTACAAACTCTTTTTTCCTCAGCCTATCCAGCACTATGAACCTTTGAACCGTAGCTGGTAGCAGCTCCCCCCACCATCCATCCACCAGGTTGCTTGTATTTATTTAAACAGTTGTTCACATTGATACACCTGAACGCTTGGAGTGCTAGAACCCTCAAGATTCACCATGCAGCAACCTAATATAGGGTATAAATATCCATGGGTTCATTTGAGACAGGGCTAGAGTTCATAATACTCACCACAACTGAAGTCCAGCCAAAATAAAAGAGGAAAATTATATGTTAACCTTCATGGGCATTTCAACAACTATTACCACAAAGTGTACAAAGTCCACTTTTGAAATTAACCAAAGGATTTGAAGAGAACATCTAAAAGCAAGCCAGAGTGAACCAGCACTCTCCATCCACTGGATGCTTGCTATGACTAAGTTGTCATAAACCTCAACTGAGCTAATATCTGATTTCACCTAGGTAACACATTCTGTAAGAAGTAGGACCTCTATATAGGCAAATAGGTATGAAAATAGGTGACTGCAACTTAAATTAGATGGATTATATGATTATACATGGGTAAGGGCTGTTTTGACGACCAACTGAAAAAAGAAAGCAACTGAGCTAACCACCATGGTTAGCTATGAAAACCAAACCCAACAGGAAATTGTTTCCCGATCACTAACCATCCATCCTTCAATGATGCACTGGTGGGTGCTGGTTCAATCCGGCCATCAAATCCAATAGGGTCTTTAATAGAATGGAAAATGTGCTATATATATATATATATATATATATATGCAGGCTATAATGGTTTGTAAGAGCATCCTCACCCATACAACATGTAGAATGGTAAAAACTTGCCAGTTTGGTTTAAAGAAATTGTTTTGGGACAACATATTTGCGTTGGATGCGGTGGCTGGTAAAAGCCATAGCACAGTCTCACATTGTTGTTGATTGACCAGTTTATCTGATTGATCCACTTGTTTTGCTGTGAGTGGTTTCTCTCTTTTCAAAGTCATACTTTCAAGTTTGTGAGTGAGTGAGGCTTGGGATATGAAAATTAATAATGGATCTCAGAAATACAGATGCATGCCTAGATACCCAGTATGGGTGAGGATCCTCTAAGGCAAAGCCCCAAATTTTTACTAATGATAATTCTGGGAAAGACAAATATTAAAAGTTAGTTAGTTCTTCTCAACATCAATCGTGGGTTATGTGCAGATCCCTTCAACCCTAGGTATTCTGCAATTTTCTGGAAGTGTGTGCTGTTACTTAAACACTGGGCTAGGCAATACCATAAGATTATTATATAGGTTCCTGCAGGCAGGTTCAGTGTCACTTGGTACCATTTAACTCGTAAGCAAAATCTAAACAAACATTTCATCATAATCATTTAATAACAAACATTTAAAATGCAGCATAGAAAAGTGTATAATGTGGGGAGTGAGGATCCAAATACCAGAGGCAATTTCCATGAAGTGATGTATTGTGTGATCAATAGAGGAGAGAGTGTAATCAGTCATCAACCTAGTGGCCCACCCCTCTCCGGACTTGCCTTCTGTCTAGAGGAAAAGACAACAGAAACTCAGTTTCAAGATATCCTGCAAGGAGCCTTTTCAGCTTGGCAGAATCAGTAGGATCATTATGTAAACAGGTGTGTGTGCTTTCACTATGTTCTAAGAAATATGGGAACTTCTTTCTATTCTCCATGGAATCCGCTGTCCTATCTGAACTCTGAACTTGCATTCTCCTAATCATCTGTAGCTGTTTCTAACTACTCCTTTGGCTTGATACTATCCTTTACTATATTGGACAGATGGGTGCTGCAGTGGAGATTCCCTATATATGGGGAAAGAGAATAAGGACATAGCCAGCTATGCACAGCTTTAGGATGTTTAACAGGTTGATATCACATGACACTTCTCGTTTCATAACTTGATATTGTAAAGTGTTTTTGGCATGCTTTAGAATCTCATAACCCAAAGATGAGACTCCAAAGATGCTCCTTGTCATTAACTCCCCAAGAATAGAAAAGTTTAAATCTCATTCACACTTAATGATGTTTCAATCAGTGTTGTTCACTTTTTTTCCATTTTTGATGGAACCTTCGGTCCAATCTTGAGATTGGTTCTTGGATTTCTAACATCTTCAATCCCAGTCACCAAACAAAAATTAGAACCAATTTAAGACAAGGTTCAATTCCACCTTCATCACAGACAACTAAACCAAAAAAAAATTTGTGTAATATTAATCAGTTCAACTAGTGCGCAGTGTTCCAAATAAAAATTATGTAATATTATGTACAATCAATCAAATGCAATCTATCTATGAAGGTAGTTTGTTTTGTTTTGTTTTGTTTTGTAGTTATGAGATCCACCAAACTGGGAGGCTTCAGATTGTGTTCTTGGTATCTTTGGAAAGCTCTTGATGAGGAGGGGTGCATTGGCTTGGTTCCATGACGTTTGAACTTGCAGTGCAAAAGTTCTTGAATATTGAATGAATTCTTCACTGAAAATTAAATTAAATCGTAGCTGAAAATTTTGGAGGAATTAGAATGTGCCTTTGGTGTTGTTGGAAAGATCTTGATGAGGACGATTTAATGGAATTTATTTGGTAAGATTTGAATTCAGAATGTGAGAGGTATTGATTTTTAAGTGATTTCTGCCGCTGAAAATTCAAATAAATTCCAAAAAACCAGGTTTTGGAAGGAAAAATCAGTTGAGGGCGTGGTAACACTTGTGCCAACAGCACAGACCACACTAGTAACTTGTTAAAATGGAGGGCCAAGTTTTTTTATAAAATGAAATTATTTATATACTTAAGAACCTGAACCCTTTTAGAACAGGGCAGCAGCCCCCATTAATGTTCTAATCCAATTTTGAAAACAGATCAATTCTTCAATTAGGTTTCAATGACAACTCCCAAAAAACTTGGAACCTCAGTCCAAAAACCTGAGAATGTAAAGTATAACTTAAACCTAAACCTATTGAAATCGAAGAACCTTCCAACAATAGTTCAACAACAAATGCCTCCTGGAGAACAAAATTTTTGTGATAAATACTCGACAATTATTATTTTCTTGAGTGGAATATTTTTTTCTTATGTATTCAATTTATAGTCTGGAACAAAATCAATGTGAATTTTTTGATAGATTTTATTGTGGAAGGACAAATAAATAACTTGCATTCAGAAGAATTTACAAGATTATGACATTTTTTCCATTTGACATTTTTACATGTATATGAAACACATTAATTTTGTTCCTTATGTAGGATCCTAGTCTCTTGTACTCTTTGATTGCTTCACATATGCCATAATCCATTGATGACATCTTACGATTCAAGTTGTCTTCATATATTTGTTTTACTCAGAGTTGGGTAAAACAAAACTTTGACACTACTCGAAGCTGCTTTGTTGAGGATCCTCCACCATTTGAATAAGTTCAAAACAAGGAATGCCTATTTAGACTGGTCCAGGCCATTGGTTACCAAGAGGCAGAACCAGCAGCAGGTGTGGATTCTGCTTTTAGCACCAGGAATGGGCAGTCTCTACGGCCAATTCTGCCAGGTACCATGTTCTATAATCTGTACAGGCTCCTTGGTTCCTACAGTTGGCTGTTTTATTGGTTACTTGTCCTAGTACTATGTGCTACAATTTCAGAGCACTTGAGGAGGAATCTCAAATAAGCTTATCCATCTCATCAGTTCATTCACAGCTCTTTGAGTAACCTAAGTTTTTGCCAAAATTATGATTGGGTGTACCTATCAGGAACAAAAGTACAGGACTTGGAAATGGAGTAAAATAATATTGCTCAAACTCCAAGGTCGAAGAGACCAGGAATTTGAGTGAAAAGGAATTTCTACTACTAAACAAAAAAGCTTTAGATTTTTTGCCCTTCAATTTGGATACCATGGACAATGCCAGTGAGCATGCCATTTGGAGCCTATGACCACACTTCACGTGCCCCAAAAACAAATTTGGAATTCTGCTCTCCTTGCTTCATGAACCTACAATTCCCAGAAAAAAAAAACCAATTTTGGCTACTCAGGCATTTAGGGCTTCTCAAGTAATTGAGACAGTGAAAAATACCTTAAAGTGGATAGATGGGGTTGTTTAAAGCGGAACAGGCTGTTTAGATAAGGATTGCAATGTCCCCACTTCCCCCCCCCAAAACAAAAAAGTAATTCCAATTCTCTAGGGGGAAGGCAAGAGTCAGAGAAATTGTGTGGATCCACTTGCTGTGTAAAGAGCTGACATTTCTCTTCTTTTCAGGAATAATGTCCATTTCATAACTGGCAGCTCTTTCAAGTACTACTACTACTGCCAAAGTTTGCAAGTTGCACCCCCTTCCAGGAATTTTTGTGATCTAATTATTAATCATCTACGCACCACAATCTCACCGGTTCCAGGAGCTTGAATGTTATGCAACTTTTTAAACCAAGATAACACATTGGAAAAAGAAAAGTAACATGCACATTGGAGATGGAATTAGTTGCAGAAATTTGCCTTCCACCCAAAAAAAGAAAAAAACATTCTTCAATCAAGATTTTGCTGATCCTTGTACAATCACATCCCTTCAAATGCTGGGTCTTTCACTTGGAAGAGCATTTGGAAAACATCTGCTTGAAATATTTTTTGCAAATGGGTTATATTCAACTATTTTAGTTCTCTTAGTGTCCTATTGTTAGCTTTATTAATTACTTGCAGGTCCCCAAGGTTCAAGTGTTTGGGGGGGAGGGGGGCGGGGGGTGGGGAAGGGTCAAGCAGCCATTTTGATTAGCCCATCACAAATAAAGTAATCGGAACATTGGTGGCACCCAAAAGATAATCATGATAGAGTTTTAGTTTTGCCTACCTTATAAGTTATGACAATTCAACTTTGGGAAAAGCTTATGAACAAAGTATGTGGTGTGATGCATGCGAAACCGCCAAACAAAGAAAAGGAAGAAGATTAAGATTGTCTCATAACCTTTTGGCTTATACCAAAAATAAAATTGCAACTTTTTTTTATAGTTTTAACTTGGTGAATTAATTGATTAAACTAATATTTAGATGACTACATATCCACTAGTTTTGTAACTTGATGTGTAACTTGATGTAATTACACAATTACTTAGGTAATTGTTTAAAGAGGTAAGTTGAGTGGTAAGATTTTATAATTTGGTCATGGTGCATTGACTTTCACATATTAATTTATGTGAAATCACATGGGGAACCATGTGATGAATAAGCTTTAGGAAGTTTCTTCACTTGTTTCTTTTTGGTTGATATATAAGTGGGTGTTTGTGACCTTGAGAAACACTTTCACTTGTACAAAGTTATTATATGAATGCAAAGTTTGCTAGAATTGAAATTTTGATTTCGAAAGGTTTTTGTTTTGAAAGGGGTTAATGTTTATGTTTAGTTCATGATAGAAAAATGGGGAGACATATTGTTATGCATAGACAATAGAAGATTGAGAAAATATTTTCTACAATCAAAAACATAGATTTTCATAGCTATGTAATAAACATACATAGTTTCGATCCGAAACCCATTTGTGTTGTATAGTTTCATCCTCTTCCCTACCCCAAAACAAAATCCACGAAAATCAGCCTCCCGCCCCTTCCCCAAAAAAAAACTAAACCTCCTAGGTGCCTTGTTTCATTAGTTATTAAGATTTATTTTTCTAATTGTGTTCATCCTCATTGTTTACACTTATAACTGACTCCATAAAATTTGGTACCTATTCTTTACATGTGTATTGTTGATTCTACTAGTTTGTTGTGAAGTGCACTCCAAAGTTCAAATTTATTTTGGCAATGATTCACCTTGATTGGCCCTTCATACAAAAAAAAATTCTAAAGCATTGGACACTCCTCAAAATACAAGTTTGCACTCCCAAAATAGAATCATGGAAATGTTGCCTTTGCTATGAGAGTTCAACTTTGGGCAAAACTTAAGGGATAAGTTGGGGTGTATTGGAAACTTCTTGGGGAACAAATTGAAAAATGATGTGAACACATGAAAAATTCATGAGAATTTGATGAAAATATGTGGGGGAAAAAAATTGGGCTTCATGCAGTATCACCATGCAACAAAGAAAAAGAAAGAAAGAAGATGAAGATTATAATGGCATCATCTTTGGCTTAGTTTTAAAAAAAGAATTGCAACTCTTTTGTAGATCCACCTCTGTGAACTACAGTCCAGCCCAGAGGATTAGCATGTGGATGGTTGCCAATTTGCTGGTCCCACAATCGAAAACCAAAATTCAGAAATATCAATCTCCTTGGTCAATATCTCACGCAGGTAGATCGAATAGCTGCAAAGTTGGAAATATGTAAAACTTCAAACAAAAAGAATCCCATATGAAAATGTCTAATGACGGCTTGCAGCTTTCAGTGCTTCATGCAGTCAAATCACCCAATTTACCCGTGGACTTCGTCTATCAATGGACAACGAAATCCATTGTTCAAGAATCATAACAGTCAGTCCATTTAGGCTAGCGGTGTTTCATACGTTGTACCCAGATCCCTCTTGTGACTATTTAAGTTTCTGCCAGTGACCTTGGCAGAAATTTATTGTTTTTCGTCCTATCCGCTGTATAACTATGCATGAGATTTGTTGCTATGAAATAACTATTTTGGTGATGCGAATAAAAAATTTCGAAGTTCAACAAACGCTTGGGACTATTTACGTTTCTTGCCGGTTCTCAGTAAACACTGGCTGTAATGTCTGAACTGAGCAGTGATTTTTTAAATGGTGAATTTTTGTAAAATTGCAATCTCAAATTTTCTTGAGGACCATTCTTTTATAGATTCTCTAATTTTAAAGAAAATTTCCGGAAACTTTCAATGGAAAAATTAGTTTGAGAAAATTCCTCATATTTAGACATAGTATTTGGTTTTGGGCAGTTCTTTACTAATTTTCTACAGTTTGGATAGTTTTCAACAAATGGGTCAGCAATCCATGTGAAGTCTTTTTTTTTGGTGGATGATGAGGCTACATTAGAAAACTGAAAAAAGTAAACACTGATTACGAGATATTCAAATCAAAACCTATTTAAAATACTTTTGTTCCACAGTTATATGTAAATCTGGTTGTTGAATGAATAAGTCACCTATTTATGCATGTGCCCAATAAATGAAAGTTATAGAACGGATAAATCACAATACTCATGAATAACCATTATATTGTTTTTATTTTGGGCCAATTTTTTATATTTCTGAATTAAAGAAAGGAAAATGCAAAATACTAATGTTTTCTGGGGAGCTTCTTAACCTCCAAAAGTTTGAGAAAAGAAGAAGAAATAGCCAGATTTCTACAATAGGTTTTAGTAGGTAGCTAAGAATGTTGGAGGATCCTTTTGTTGTATCAACTTCATATTTTCTTTATAGCCAAATTTGGCTAAATCTTTTGGTAGAATAATTGGCACTTTGACTACATTAAAGAAAAAAACTTACACCTGTCCATTGCAAAGTCAATTTGGCATAGTTCAATCATGCTCATTATTTGAATGAAAGTGTATCTTATACTGAAGGGAAAGTCATGTTGTCTAGTTGCGACTCATCACACACAATAGGGAACTTGCTCAATGGTTTTCTTGGGTGCAAAATCACAAAGAGGCTTGCAAAAAGTTGTGAAGGAAAAAAAAGGTTTTTTAAAACAATTTGCCAAATGCTCGGTTTTGATTTGTAGATCGTTGGGTTTCCATTGGGTGTCCTCAAATTCATCAATGCTTCAAGCAATGGTTGGACCTAAGTGTGGACCCACCAAATACACTTGGCCCACCATCCTACCTTGTGTCTAGTTATTAAAAAGTGACATCGCTTGCCAACATTTGTCACCTTCTTTGTTTTTGTATAGCCAATTTCTTTTTTGAATTGTGTTCAAGCCATTGCCAAACTTGTGTTTTTGCTCTATATTCCACTGCATGATCTTCACCTTGCCTTTGAACTTTGTTCCACACATTGCACCAAAATTTGTCTTTTATGAATACACATATAACTAAGTTTGTAGTCATATAGGACATCTATGACTACATGACTAACTAGTTGAACATGACATGTCACATAGGACATTTAGTCATTTCCATGTACCTAGTCACAATTGTGTATATGATTATGACTTTTACAACTTCAATCATGAAAGACATAAAAAAATAAGAGATCAGACAATTCTAACCATTTGATTGTTGAGTTAAATATGAAGTTATATATATTTTCAACCCATGCCATGTGAACACATGGCAATTGAAAATGTGTTCACAAGATGTCATATGTTTAGCCTAGGCCACCTGGGATAAGCCTAATGTTAAGTAGTTTAAGTGCCATTCAACCTAACATAATGTTAGGTAGCCAAGGCAACCAGGGATGTTAATCCAGGAGCCTATGAGCATGAGCATGAGTAGGCGAGCACGAGTGCATGAGTAGGACTAAATCTTGCATCTATAACCATTCTTGCTATTTGTAGAATCAAATTGCATTTTTCTTCCTCTACTACTAATTTGCCAAATCTATACAACAATTTACATTTCCTCCACTAATACTACCTAGTTGCACTATTTTTACCTCTACGCCATGCTAGCAATCCTGAAGCCTCTATTTAACGATGGCAAAAGGAAAATTGACATAAATTTTCACACCAAACACCTTGGAACCAATTATTGAATATACATTAATTTCAAGGATATTAGATGGAATATGTGAATGACAACACAACCTTGGGAATATCCAAGAGATGACACTCAATTACTCCCCCTCCAACATTTGTTGGAAATCAAAACATGAAGAACATAATGGAAAAGGCCAATTGACAAAACATATCAATGGGCAGCATAGTGATGGGCAAATGCGAAGATAAACAAAAAAGTCTTGCACTACTTAAACAAATTGTAAACATTCTGAAAGAGGATATGGAAGATTACAATTGGGCAATGTTTACACATGCCATGGATTTCTTCAAAGAATGTGCAAGTTTGAAAAAATTGATTCTAGAATAATTTTTCATGTTTACTCAATGATTTGTTGACAAAGGAATTAACAACCAACTATCAATAGAATTTATGAAACTTCAAAAAAAACTTTATGCAATTATAAGCAAGCAAGCCTAAATGCCACAAGAATTTAAGAACAAAGTGTTAAAACATCTTGTGAATTGTCAGATGATAGGGCCGGTCTTGAAACCACGATACATGTATGATAGTAAAAAACAACGATGTGTTAACAAATGAAGGAGGACCCAAAATCACATTGTTTGCATTAAATTGTGGTTCAATAGACGTGTTAACATGAATATTTATTCATAATATGTGGTCTCAGAAGGAAATATTCAGTTATGAAAAAAAAAAAGGGGGGGGGGGTTGAACTTGAACATTGAAGTTGTTTATTTAACAAATTTGTTGTGATTCTTGAAACAAATAGTCATTAAAAAATCATATCAAAATAATAAATGATTATCATAAACAAACAATGAAATACATGATTTTGTGGTTGTTTAAACACATGTAACTATTTTGCCATTTGGAGCCATTCTACCATGTCATCAACCATGCCACATGGCATTCCCAAGGTAAAAATTGCAACAAATTAAATGCTTCCAATATGTGTAATATGCAATTTCAAGCTTTAGATTACACATTAGTTATGATACTTTGGTTTAGATTATTCACAAGATGGTTTAATTGTTCTCACTACATAATTAAATATCCCCTTTACGTCTTAAAATCAAGTGAAATTTGGAAACTTGATGTGAGGGTCGAGATAAAAATACAATGAAATATAAAAGTCCCATTGGCTAGAGGCCACATAATGGACACATGGTATGTAAACAAGAATTTCAACCAAAAATGACACTAGCCAACATCATACCTAAGGGGCAGTAAAACACTCATAATTACTTGATTACCCATAAAATGCATGATAGGATTTGGAAACATATCTCTTGGTTCATAAGAATTTTTAATTGTTTTGCCATTTGTAAACATTTTAAAATTGCTAGTTCCATGGGTCAAAGTATGGTTGGGGTATGAAAAAGGACTGTCTCCTTTTGTAGATCCAATGGACCCCCTCACTTAAAACATGTTTGTTGTAATTTAATGGCACATTCATATTAAAAATTTGATTTTTTACATGGATATATACATTAATAAGGTATTATTTTATGCCTAACATGTCAAATTTGAACAAGTTTTAGGATTCCTACCAAATCCTAGAAAAAAAATCCATGATTTTGTCTCTTGGAGAAAAACAAATTCAAGGATTCACAAAGAATGTCTAAACAAATTTTTTTGGCCCAAGATTCTTACCATAAACACTTTAGGTATTAATGTACATGGGTCAAAGCAAAATAAAGTATACCAAAAAAGTAGATGTTTCCACTTTAACCTTGCGCCTCTCATATAACTACCATAAAGTAGCATCAAATTAGGTGAAAGTATGTGTCAAATAACATTAGTTGGTATTATTAAATTTATAAGAATCTAATTTTAAGAAATTTAAAAGAAAATGAATTTAAAAAATAAATAAATAATAGATTTGAAACTAATTGAAAAATCTATGTTCAAACCCACTTTTTGGTATTTTAAATAATGAAATGGATATGTAATAAGTTAGGAAATAAGATCAACATATGTTTTAGCAAGTCATAAAAAAAAATCTATTTCCTTTTTGTAAGAATATACTTGACACTTACTTGAAACCAAAAGCCCACAGTGAAAAATAAACATCAAAAGCTACTTGTATTTTGGAAAACCTACTTAAAACCTACTTTTATAATTTGAAATATGAAAATCAATGCACATTAGGGTAAACATATATCATATTTAATCATTGAAATGTTCCACAATTCTATAATGGGTTTTGTTATTATTTTAAATCTACTTGTTCTAGTTTTGACAAGGTAATCAAGTTGTTCACTTTATCTTGCTTACACTCACATAAAATGTATGAATGTGACAAAAACCAAGTGCCTTATTGCAATGTAAAAAGTTTCGAAAAATGAAATTTCTAAGAATTTTGGGCCATTGATAAAACATGGCCCACATTGGATAAATTTTACTATTTTTACTTTCATAAGTCAAAACAATAGATATTCTAAATGCCTATATACAATTTGGAACAAAATTATTTCATTTGACATGAGAAAAAAAAGGGAAGTCAAATAAAGGTCATAAGAAAAATGAAAAAAAAAAGAATTTGAGTCCTTAGTGTTCTTGAGGGGGTACCCCAATCATGTTTTGACCCCATATAAACAATCCAATAAAAATTAAACAACTTTCAAGAAGCCATTGAATTAAAAATTGAATAAAGACCTTATAAAACTTTCTTTTGGGAGATGTTTACAACTATGTATGATTGAATGAATAGAGTTTAAATTCTTTTAATGAGCATCTAGGTAGCAATCAAAGTAACTATATTATGTATTCTAAGTTGAATTGTTCATTTGCACCATGTCACAATATCCATATTTAAAACACTCTTGCCAAATGCCATGAGACTTGGACTTGCATAGATCTGTAAAAACAAGATAGCTCAAGACTATAAATGTAGAGTTTTGAGTAACGGTTGGATATGGGGCATATTCTAACCACTTGCAAATTACAAGATATACAATACAATGATGTAAATGTTTTTCCCAAAGTTTCTAAACAACTTTTGACAATTTCTTAAAGAAAATCCATGGCCAACACACTCGATGAATCAAAATTATAAAACGTTGTTTCATTGGCAATTTGACTACCCCCTTGAATTTCAAACTAATTACAAAATAATTGATTCAATGTTGTAACGAAAGTGGTTAGGGAACACTTCCAATGCTAAAGATGATGCATATGAAACTCCATAACTTGTTTACTGGATCAACTGGTGTCAATTAGTAATATTACCTCAAGGGAGGTGGAAAGGAGAACTCCCCACCATGCTCGAAAGATGTAATGACAAATTTAGAAAAAGATGATGGATTTGGAGGACACCACATCAATGACTACACCTAACTCCACAATGGGTCCCAATGAAATGAACAACCAACCAGTGGCACTCAACTTGGCTTAATATACTCGAAACAAAGTCTCACAACATCATTCAGAAGAACTCGAAAACCCACCAAGAAAAGAATTTGGAATAAATATGGGTAATAGTGAACAAATTTGTGTAAACAAAGAACTTCAAGGCTTTGATGTTCATGGAGATAATTATTATGTCATGAAAATGTTCGTTGAATGACAATGCGTTTTTGAATAGAAATAGTAATGTGTTCATTATCAAGTGAGTACAATATAGGTGGAGAAAACAACTAGTGGACAATCCATTGGTTTTGTGGAGTACGAGGATATTGGTCTAAAAATGGGTGTCACATTCTAAGATTATTAACAAAAGTGATAACCCAAATTTTTCATTTGATTTCAACTATAATAATACAAGTAATACATGCAACAAGTGAGTGTTTTGTATGTGGGATAAAATGAAAATGTTAGGGAAGCGAAAAAAACAAAATAACTTAAAAGCAATGATAATATCAACATTTTGAGTTAGCTAAAAAAATGATTACAAATGTTTTAAAAAATAATTATTAGGTTAATTAGGCATCTAGAATTGAGGAAAAAGTTTAATTATTTTTGAAAAACTAAGTAGGGTTTATAAAATAATAAGAAGAATTGGGTGCAAAAAAAAAATAAAAATTCCTTTGAATTTTTATACTATGTGAAAGCCTACCAATACAAAATATTTAACAATTTTATCTTTGGAATAGAACACAAACCTAATATTTAAAAGATTCATGTGATGAATATGGAACACTTGATTTCAAGTTCAACTCTATAGTGAATTATACTTGACAACATTGAAATTGAATGGGAAAGCCCGTTGAAATCAAGATAACACTCAAGTGAGCAATAAATGATAATGATAGAAAATTAAAAATGCATTGATAAGTACATGGGACCAATGGAAACCTAGAAGACAATTAGAAACTTGGGTACTAAAGCACAATTCAAATCGGGAGATATGTTGAAACATTTGGGATTATTGTTAAATACATTGCACTTGTATTATGCAAAATTCTAAAAAACAAGTCACACAACGAACAATTCTAGGGTTCAAATAAGAAAACACATAGAACAATTTTATGATGTTTATCAAGCAATGGTGTATTGCATATAAAAATGGTAGTGAATTTGGAAAAGTGTCCATTGACATGAAAAACTTGATTTGTTCAATGGATTTGTAATAAGTGAGAAGGAAGTTCAAGGTCTTTGTATGATCATCAATTTACTGAAGATTTTATATATGCTTTAATAATTCATAAAAAAATGCAAGTACATTCATCGAGTCAATAGATGATTAATAATCTAATGTTTCAAAATAGCTCCTTGATTTGTTTGAATTTGGGGATCAATATTCCATTTAAAATTCTATTTCAATTAACATCTCTATATTGAAATCATTCTTGATGTGTGTTGTCCTGACCTTGCACCAAAAAAGGTTGTCATCTAGCTAGGATGGCCATTTGGATTATGAAGAAGGGGGAGTTCAAAAAGAACATCACCATCAAAAGTGGATGGAATGTTAAGAGCATTTTCAATCCAAAGTGTATCATAACTCAATTCTCTTAACTCCAAGGTGGCATGGAGGGCAAAAGACATTGCCTTAAGGCATTCCATCACACTGAAAACAAAAAACAGAATGTGTCAGAATCAAAAGTGAAGAATTAAATGGGTGTACAAAGATTAACAATGTTCCATCCTTGTTGGAAAAATCACATGAGTCTATGAATGCAATTTTATGATTTGGAGCGACATCGATTAGTTCATTGTTGATTTGAAAATCATTGGCAATGACATTGGCAATAAGCAAAATAGTGCCTAGCATCAAGACTATGTTTCAAGAATTTTTGGGGAGATTTTCCCCAATGATATTGAATTTCCCAGTATTGAAAGTCCATTCCAATCCTTGTGTAGTAGTGACTAAAGCTTGGTAGACAAATATAATAACATTGTTGTTGTCATCATACAAATTATCCTTAGAAGTGTGCATAGTTCCAAGCTAGAAACCAAACATTGCACATAAACATTTTTAAATTACATGTGCAATTCCAAAAAATACCCATTTATTATTGACCAATATTAGAGGGCATTAGATTGGTCATCATAAATCTAATGTCGCTGAATAATGCAAGATCTTGTTTTTCAGAAAATCCATAATCTATTTTTATGACTTCACGATTATAAGAAAGACCATTTTTTCAAATAGGATCTCAATTATTTTTTCATTCTTTTATTCTACAAGTAAGTTTCATCAATGTGAGATTGCAAAATGTATTTAAATATGAGATTACAAGCCATAACACCTAAAATCAATCCAAGATTGTTCTATTCCAACTTGAAACATTAAACTATGTAAAAAACATTCTTGAATGAATAGATTGAAAAAAAAATTGGTTTCAACCTCCTAGTTTCGACGTTGAAAGTAGGAGGTCAAAAGCAAAAAATACATTTAAGCCATGCCGAGAGGTCTAAACACAAAGCTTGGAAGTTCAAAACATGGCCAAGGCAAAACATTATGCATTTGACCTCCTATTTATAACACCGAAAGTAGGAGGCCAAGAACAATTTTTTTTTGCTTTTAGCCATGCATGGAACTCCAAGCATAGAGCTTGAAAGTTCAAAACATGGCCAAGGTAAAACATTTTGTGTTCGACCTCCTACTTATAGCACTGAAAGTAAGAGGCTAAGTTTTTTTTTTTTTTTTGGGCCATGCATAGAACTCCAAGCATAGAGCTTGGAAGTTCAAAGCGTGGCCCATACAAACTTTTTGGTTGTCAAACCTCCTACTTTCAGCTTTGAAAGTAGGATGTCAAGAGCAAAAAAGAAATTGTTCTCGGCCATACCTAAAGCTCTAAGCATGAATTTTGGAAGCTCACAACATCGCTGAAATAATTTTTTTTGCGTTTGGGCTCCTACTTTTGGTTCCAAAAGTAGTAAGCCAAGACAAAACCAAATTGATCTCAACCATGCATAGAACCAAGCACAAAGCTTAAAAATTCAAAACATGGCCAAGGCAATTTTTTTGCTCTTTGCCTTTTACTTTTGATGCTGAAAGTAAGAGATTGAGAGCAAAAAAATTGGCCTCAACATGCCTAGATCTCCATGGAAAAAGTTGGAGCAATTTTTTTTTGCACTCACCCTTTTACTTTCAATGTTGAAAGTAGGAGGGCAAGAGCAAATTTTTTTGCTTTCAACCATGCTTAAAGCTCCAAGCACGAAACATGGAACCTCAAAGCATCGCTAAAGCAAAAAAAATTGTGCTCCACCTACTTTCAGTGCCAAAAGTAAGAGGCTAAACACAAAAAAATTGTTCCAACTCTGTGCATGGAGATCTAGGCATGGTTTAGAACAATTTTTTTTGTTTTTAATCTCCTATTCTTAATGTTGAAACTAGGAGGTTGAAAGCAAAAAAAATTGCATTGGGCACACTTTGAGTTTCTAAGCTTTGTGCTTGGAGTTTTAGGCATGGCCAAGATCAATTTTTTATGGTCTTGGCCTCCTACTTCTGGTGCCAAAAGTAGGAGGCTAAGAGCTAAAAATAAAGATAAAAGTGGCCATGCCTAAAGCTCCAAGCATGAAGCTTGGAAGCTTAAAGCATGGTCGAGGTAATTTTTTTGGCGCTCCACCTCCTACTTTTAGTGCCAAAAGTAAAAGGACAAAACCAAAAAAAAATGATCTCAACCATGTTTAGAACTCCAAGCACAAAACTTACAAACTCAAAATGTGGCCAAAGCAATTTTTTTTACTTTTAGCCTCTTACTTTTGGCGGCAAAAATAGGAGACCAAGAGCAAAACATTTGCTCTAAACCATGCCTAGATCTCCATGCACAAAGTTGGAACAATTTTTTTTTATGTTCAACCTCCTATTTTCAACGCCAAAAATAGGAGGCCAAAAGTAGAAAATTTTGATCTCGACCATGCCTAGAATTCTAAGCAAAAAACTTAGAAACTCAAAATGTGGCCAAGACAATTTTTTTGTTCTCAACCTCCTACTTTTGGTGCCGAGAATAGAAGACCGGGAACAAAAGAAATTGCTCTAAACCATGCCCAAATATGCATGCATAGAGTTGGAGCAAATTATTTCTTTTTGTGTTTGGCCTCCTACTTTCGACACCAAAAGTAGGAAGCCAAGAGTAGAAAATTTTGATTTCGGCCATGCTTAGAACTCCAAGTACAAAGCTTAGAAACTCAAAGTGTGATCAAGGCAATTTTTTTGCTCTCAACCTCTTATTTTTGGCACCGAAAATGGGAAACCAAGAGCAAAACATTTGTTTAAAATCATGCCCAAATCTCCATGCACAGAATTGGAGCAATCTTTTTTGTGTTCAAGCTCCTACTTTCAATGCCAAAAGTAGGAGGCCAAAAACATGATGTGTTGATGTTTCAAAATTCGGTAGTGCCTAGGCCTAATGAGAGGGAAATGATTATGAATGTAATTGACATGGAGATGTCATTTTAATGAACAATAGACTTTTGCAAAAGTTTTTAAATATATACTTTTGGTGTGATAAAATTGAGTTTGTGAGACAAATTATTCACAAATGTGGTCATTGTCAAATGGTGCAAGAATTCGAAAGCATTGGTTCAAGAATTGAGGACTTGAAGAATATTTCGGTATATGATTTGTTTTACAAGGTTGTTTTGACATTGTAGCCCATTTCCAAAAATTAGAACTAGCAACAAATTCATCTTGGTTGTTATAGATCACTATTTTAAGTGGTGTGAGACATAACCCATGGAAAAACACACCTCTACACAATTGCTAAATTTTTGGAAGAAAAAATAATTCACAAATTTGGAGTACCAAAATATGTGCTTATTGATAATGGTGGGGAATGGATGGTAAAATTTGATATGGCATGTAAGAATTTCAAAATCACACATCAATTGATTATTTCATAATGGCTTCTTTGCAATGGTATGGTGGAAAGAATGATCAAAACCTTGAAACATGGGTTCACTATTATTTCATCATCCAATGTTCAAGGATGGGATTTGCAAGTACCTAAAATCTTATTTGTGTATCATTATGGGATTCAAACAAATACTAAATATTCACCCTACATGATTCTTATAAGGATTTAGGTTGAAAATTAATAATAGTTTGAACAACCTAACATAGGTGGTTGATGAATAAGTTGAACCACATGAGACACTAGAAGATCTTTTGTAACCAACAAATTTGCAATTATATGTACATAGATTGTCATTTGCAACTATTTAAATCATTGTTATGATTATTTATTCTTTTTGGTCATGTTTGTGACAATGTTGCAACTAGTTTGCAAATATTGTTTTTTTCAACCTTCCAAAAAAATTGACTTTTCAATTGGTTTCATTCAAAAAAGGCCATATATCTCCCATTAGTTGCAAATGTGACCAAAATTAGTTGTAGCCTTATGGAATAGTAAAGTCACTTCAAAGACCTTAAAGAGATATTGGAAATGTATAATGAAGATATGTACAAGGAATGTATTAAAATCATATTTAGTTCATATTTAGAGCATGTTAAAATTTAACAAACATAAAATAATGTACATGTATGTTTTGAGATTATTAAACATGTATTTGGAATATACATAAAATATTTTAAGGCCATATTCCAACCATATCCATGATTTATTATTAAATATTTTTATCATAAAATATTGGTTGATATAATTAACAATGCCTACAACAAGTGATATAATAAAAAATTAATAATAATACTATAGGTAGCCTTGTTAAACTATCTCCTAGCTAAAATATAGATTCAATAAAAATGATAATAATAGTTTTTTGGAGTTATTGTTACAAACTTTTAATTAAATTTTAATTTAAAAATTTATAATTCGTTAATATGGTTATATTAAAATTTCCCAAAAATTATTATTATTATTATTATTATTATTCTATTAATAAAAGAGATTTATTCCAGATTTTAATGGAATATTAATGTACAATTGTTGTAAAATCATTGTAAATAAAGTATCTATACCATAATTATAGTAATGATCTATTTTATAATTGAGCTTGGTATTAATAATTAATAATTTATAAATTATAATTAAAAAATATTTCAAATTTTATAGTAATTTTATTATAATTAAAAAACCACCATCAAAATTTCCAACTGCTACCATCACTAGTGGCATAGCTAGGTATCATGGAAAGTAGGGGTTCCAGTTAGGTGGCATCCTTCTCCATCATGGAGGTATTGGTGGGACTAGAGGTTGACCTTTCTTATTGTCTTCTCCTTTGTCTAAATCTAATGAAAAGTTGGAGGAATCTTTACGTGGATCCAACCCTTACCTTCGGTAGAGGAGGCCTTCTAAATTGTTGTTTTGACGAACTCCCTAGCTAGATACATGGGAGGTGGAATGTTGTGACACCCCCCCCCTTGTCTACTACCTAGTCTAGCTTTATTGAAATTTGTTTTCTCCATGGGTGCTACCTCAAGTAATTAGTTTTTTATTTTAGGGCGACACTTGAAATCTTGGCATTCTAGGGTACATGGTTGGCCCCATTCCATACATTTGGGGTTCCCATCCTAGCCTCCAATGGTGGAAGGTAGACCAACCCATGGCACTTGGAATGTTGGAAGGGTTCTTTCCTGGGGTTCTTTCTTAGGTTTGGGTTGTTTCATTTGATCTTCCAAAATGGGCGCCTTTACTGTCCTCTTGTCTTTTTTATTTTTTATTTGAGTATAATTCATTTCCATGTCTTTTCCCGAATCATTAGTCTGATTTTTTTAATTGGGTACCCTTCTATCATCCAAAATGGAAAGATGGTAGTGATATTATTTTATTGTTTAATGTTTTACCTCCTTGCACAACTTGCACCATGATGGTGGGCTTTTGTGCATATACTCCCGCTTTGTTATTGGGTGGTAATAATCATCCCCTGTTTCACTCCAAACATTACCCATGAGTTGAGAGCGTTGGAACATGTGAGAATTGCTTGATCTTTCTTTATAAAGGCAAGCAATGGCTATACCCACATTTGATGGTCCAAAGGAAGGTAATTTTGCCACTTTTGAATTCTTGCCCTTAAACAGTCATCTGAGGTTTTTCAAACCTCCTCACGATTTGCCTCCTTTGATATTCTAATTTAGTTTTACCACCTCCACTTCAAAGGTAGCTATGGATGGGACTCCCATGGTAGTCACCATAGTAGGTGGTCTCATAAAGTGTAAATTACAAGCTACCTTTTGGAACTTGCCTTATAACCCTCCATGGCTACCTCCTTGTGCATGTATTATCTCCTCTTCTATATCTTCATCTTGAAATCTTAGACTCTTGGTCTATTTCTGCTTTGGTACTATTTATGCCACCTACCTTTGAAACAGGTAGGTAATAGGTCCTCTTGAAAATAAAATCCATCTTGCCCTCCCCTTGTTGTTTGTTTTGTTTATTTTCCAACTTGAAAGATGTTATTTCACTACACCAAAGCATGGTTTTTAGGATAGGTCCTTTTCAACTATAATTAAATCAGACCCATTGTTTATGCCATGTCTAGTAATTTTTTAGTCATGGATGCCATATTTTGGTGTAGTGTTTGCATTTCCTTTTTCGTCAAAACTACCCATTCTAAACCCAACATTCCTCCACCGCAAGTGATACCAGTAGGCAGTTATTTGCTTCCTAGTCCTATAAGGGTCTTTCCATCTTGACATCAGAAGTGGAAAGCACCCATGACCACCATCCTTGTTGGTAACATCTCCTCTATTGTCTTTTCCACATAACTTACACTCAACACTCCCAATTCTCTTTCTAGAATTTGTTCCATCTTTTTTCTATATCCTCATGTTATATATATATTGCAAAGCTCATGATTAAAAACAAATTCCTTTTCTTTGTGAAAGTATGACAAGGTTAATTTTCTATTGGCTAGTTAATAGTAGCTACCTTCCTTATTCTTAAACCTCTATGGTAATTTTGAAACATGTCAAATTAATGTTTTATCTTATGGTGTCTAGTTGGGTATTGAATCCTAGGTCTTTCTCTATTTCTCCTAGACATTAGTACCTTCCACTCCGTACATTAATTCCAATTTCCCATAGGTACCTTCTCCTCAATCACACTCTTAATTTTATCTACAAACTATTTTTTCTTTAGGATTGTGCCATTGTTGTTAATCAATAAGGACAATAAAGCCCTTGTCTACCTTCAATAATTAGGTTCTAAAATTTGTTTTGCACTACTCATCTAACCCTTCAAACTAAACTTCATTTATCCACAATAAAAATTATTAGGCATTAGTGTCATCCTTCACAAAAAATCCCAAATATGATCCACAATTTGGTTGCCAAACATAAATGGGTGAAATTGTAGCCCTCAATCATTACTGTCCTTTAATAAATAAGGCTAAGGGAACAAGGTCAACACCTTAGTACTAAAAAAGAAACTACCTTCACTTGATTATTTTTACTAAATATCAACTCAAATAATAGGTAAGAAGTCATACAAAGAACATAAGAAGAGGGTAAGGTTTGTTATCTAAGAACAAACCTACAAATGCACCCCCAAGCTCCCTGAAAGACTCAATTGTGAATCCAAATGTGGAAACATCAAAAGGATAAGGAGTTGGGCTGCATTCCTTGGTTCGTAACACTTCGGGGGTAAAGGGGCATGCTAAAGCTCAAGGATGGGGACTAGGATGAGTGACAAGCAGGTCAATTATTCACAGAAACCTGCACAAACCAAACAACAAGTTGGTTAGTGCATAGTTGGAACACTTTTGGTGCATGGACAAGTCACAAGCAATCATGGACTCACAAAATTCATCACGACTCGGACTTGGGAGAAACCACCACCTTCCCCCTTATAGTATTCTTTGTGCCTAGCCATAGGGCCAACACCCAAATGTCATTTTGTCTCGGGACTCCCAAGTTGGAGTCCCAAAATTCTCGAAATTGGGATTCTCACGACTTTGGAAGCTCATAACTTTGTGTGCAGACCTCCAATTGAGGTGAGGTCTAAAGCAAAGTTGTAGCCTTGTTGAGAGCTTTCCAACTATATGCGGTATGTCACCTACACACAAGGAAATCAAGGTGATTCCCGACTTTTAATGGTTGGAAGTCAATTTGACAATTTGATTCTCGACCCTTTTTTTGGCCATAACTTATGTTTTAAGTATCCAAATGAGTCATGCAAGCCCATTTTAGACATCTAAATTCCAAAATCTTTCCAAATATATAAGGAACTTTTCAATCCAATGAGTTTTGACCCCTGCGACTGCTTTCTGAAGATTCAAGAGTCTATTGGGACTCGAACTCCCAAGGTGGGAGTTCATTTGGGAGTGTGGGGTTCATTCCCTCACACTCTCCTACACTCTCGAGATTATGAAATGTGACTTTCGGGCTTCACTCATGGCTTGCACCTTTGCAAGCCCTTGCCTTGGTCATGAGCCCAGGGTTAGGGTTATGACACCTACCATCCTGTTTGTAGGCTATTCTAATAGTGCTAGAGGAAGAAAGTATGGAAAGGAAACATGGGAAATGAGAATAATTAGGGAGTAATTACCCTCTAGGGCTCTGTAGGTAATCATGTAACCACAATGTAGTCACACCAATCAGTTTAAAGGTATATAACTAAAGAACACATATGATTACGTACTAGAACTAAGACATAGTTGTTAAATGTCTTTGTCATGAAATATATGTTTTGAGTAATGACAAAGTGTTTTCAAATAAAAAACTACTACGATGAACTTTTCTAGGTGTCACAATGGCATAATTTTTTGGGGTGGACACATACTATTGTGCCAAACCCATATGCAAGTTGTGAATTCCAACAAAATGAATTCTAACAAGTGAAATTTATTTCTTTAGGCTTTTAATATAAATAATTACACCAAATATTAATATTCAATGAAAGATGGACTTTACAATTTAAACAATTCTTGGGTCATAGTCTATTAAAAAAAAAGGTTATGAACTCTATCACTACAAGAATTCATGGCTTTTTTAACTTGAAAAACTAATTAAAAACAACCCAAAAGTGATCAATGTTCAACTTGACTTGTAGTTATTTTGAACAAGCCATATTGAACGCGTCCATTATGATTGGATCATTTTGAGTCCTAGTCATTTTGACCCAATTTTTTTTACTAGGTCATTTTGATTGACCATTCAAAATTTGGGTAGTAATTTTTTTGGTAATTAATTTTTAATTATTTACCTACCTACCTACCTACCTCTTAGCTAGTTAACTACCCTACCTATTAACATACCTACCTACCTTAATAATTAATAAATTATTTTATATTATTAAAAAAACCCACCTAGTTATCAACTTAGCTACCTAGGCTAGGTAGCTAGGCCGCCCACTTGAACTAGGTAGGGTAGGTGGCTAGGCCACCCACTCAACTTAGGTAGATTAAATAGCTAAGGTCATGGCCTAGATTGCAAGTGTGGGGACTTGAACTCCTCACTTCCACTTTGAGGAATCAAGTCCTACCATTGCACCACCACCTTCATAAAGTGAAAGTGTTTGCGAACATATTGTAATAAATATGTTCAATTTCTTTTACACTATTTACAAAGGTAGTTATGAGGATAAATAGGTACATAGGAAGGTAGGAAGGTCAAACATACTAACTAGGATACCTAGGCTAGGCTACCTATGCTATATATTCTATACTAACTAGCCTAGGCTATAACCTATACCAACATGGACTACAAAATATATTAGTCTATGCATAAGTACTAACCTAGGCTATGTTATATTAGGCTATTATATTAGACTATGTATCGGCTAGATGTAGACTTAGGTAGGGGCTATGTTAGGCTACATAGGCCTAGGTAAGGTTTAAGTAAGGGCTATGTTAGGCTATGTAAGCCCAGGTAGGAGGAATGTATGGGCATTCTAGGCCTACTTCTAGGGGATATGTAAGGCTATGTAAGGGTTATGTAGGCTATGTAGGCGTAGGTAAAAGGTATGTATGGGCTACCTAAGCCTACTTAGGGGCTATGTATGGCTATGTAGAGGTTATGTAAGCTGTGTAGGCCTAGGTAGGGTATAAGTAGGGGCTATGTTAAGCTATATATGTTGGCCTAAGTAGGAGGTATTTATGGGCTACTTAGAACTATTTAGGGGTTATGTAAGGCTATGTAAGGGCTATGTTTAGGCATAAGTAAGGGTAGGGTTGTGTAAGGATTATGTAGGCTATGTAGGCCTAGGTAGGGTCCAAGTAAGGGCTATGTTAAGTTATATAGGCCTAAGTAGGGTTAAATAAAGGTTGTGTTAAGCTATATAGGCCTAGGTATGAGGTATGTATGGGATTCCTAGGCCTATTTAGGGGCTATGTAAGGCTATGTAAACCTAGGTAGGGTCTAAATAAGGGCTATATTAGGCTATATATGTTGGTGTAGGGTTATGTAAAGATTATGTTGGTTATGCAGGCCTAGGTAGGGTCCAAGTAAGGGCTATGTTAAACTATGTAGGCCTAGGTAGGGTTAAATAAAGGCTATGTTAGGCTATGTAGGCCTAGGTAGGAGGTATGTATGGGCTTCCTAGGGCTACTTAGGGGCTATGTAAGGCTATGTAGGCCTAGGTAGGGTCGAAGTACAAGTTGTGTTAGGATATATATGTTGACTTAGATAGGAAGTATTTGTGTTTTTGGGCTACCTAGGGCTATTTAAGGGTTAGGTAAGGATATGTAGAGTTATTTAGGGGGTTATGTAGGCTATACATAAGCCTAGGTAGGGTCTAAATAAAGGTTATGTTAGGTTATGTAGGGCTAGGTAAGAAGTATGAAAGGGTTATGTAGAGCTATGTACGGTTGTGTCTAGGCATAGGTAAGAGCTATATAGGGCTATATAGGGCTTATGCACACTATGTAGGCTTAGGTAAAGTTTATGTAATAGCTAGCTATTAGGCTTACATAGGGGCCTTTATAGGGGCTAAGTAAGGCATGGCTATTTAGATTATGCAAGGTTATGTAGGCCTATGTAAGAACTATATATGTAGTTAGGGGGTACCTAAGGCATACATATAGGCCAATATTACCAAGGTTATATATTGTAGAGGCTATGTGGGCCTATATATGTAAGGGCTATGTAGGGGTTATATTGTAGGTTTTTGGAAAGGTTATGTAGGCTTAGATAAACCCTAATTATATTTAATTTTACATACATTGACCTTACATAGCCTGCACCGTAACCCTTACATTACCTAGTTACCAAATCTATGCAAACCAAGGCCTATTTAGGCTAGCATGGGCTCACCTAAAATATAACTTGGGTTCATGTAAGTTCACATAGATGTACTTATGCTAATCTAGGCCTATCATTTATTTACCTACCCTTCTACCTACCATCCTTACCTTAATTTCCTACCTCCTAATTACTTATCTATATGTGACTTACCTAGAACTCGTAAACACTTATATGTAATATTTTCTTTTCTAAAATTTATGATTGTAAATGTCCCATTTGGCTCCATGTTTCATTTGACTACACCTTTGTCTTTTTTTATTAAAGGTGTACACATCTTATCCTATTTGACTATAAGTATTAATTGACAATATGTTTCATTTGACTACACCCATGTCCACTTTGACTAAAAAAATTCACTTTTGGTGATATTTGACTAAATGTCACATTGACCAAGTAGTCAAAAAGGTCATTTTAATTAAATAAACCAATCAAAAGAGACATGTCACTTTAGCCACCAAGGACCTTCAATCAAATTGACCAAATTCTTAGTCAAACTGGACATGGCAATCAAGTTGGACCACTTGAAAAGCCATGAATTCTTGTAGTGCTTGTTTATAATAGAATTGAAGATTGTTCTCACAATTTTGGGACATGATACTTTCAAGGGGTTTTGACATTTAAAATAAAAAAAGGTTTGGAAAAATCAAAATATGTGATGGACTTTATAATTGCTTATTGTATGCAATAAAAGTTCATAAAATCTCAAAATTTCACACATCCAAAAGCATGTTTTTCATCACTAATATTTAAAATATGTGTCAAAAAAGGTTGAAAGGAAGGCATTATTAGATTTGGACATGGAAAAGATGTCAACTTTAACTTCATTTCAATTTTTTATTTTGAAATCCATTTTTTTGTAATTAAAAATACATCAAATAAGACTTCCAAAATAGATTTTTGGTTGTCATTTTTACTACACCCTAATGTGCTTTCACCTATTTCTTCTTCTACAAGTTGTTGCCACATATTGAATGCCATTAATTTTTTGGAAGTGGTAGGGTAACAAGTTGGATCCAAGGAATCCTCAATTGTGCATGCTTGTTGCATATTGTTTTACATATGGAGGATCTAAATCTACAAATGTGTAGGGTTTATTGAAAGATTTACAACCCTTGGGCTTTATTTTCCAAGTGTCACAAAGATCATTTATTCAATGTTGATTATTTATGGTGAATAAAGTGTTTGTTTTATAAGTTGAAGGTCAATCAATGTTAATGGCACCATAAAAAAAAAAGTTTCAAATTAATAATTTACTACATTAAAAGGTAAAATAGCTCTTGATTCCCAAGTATATATATTATTTACATTATGGTTTTAAGCTTTTGAATATTATTCTTATGTGGGGGAGTTTGATCATCAATGGAAGAGGGTATTTGCTTTTGTGTGATGCATGTAATATGTGCAAAATATTTCCCAATAGATACAAAAAGGAGTTATGCAAGTTTACATCCCTCTTTTTATTTGAAGGGTATTGTCAGATAGGGCGATTCACTTGGACTTTTTACAAAGTGTGGTCTATTGATCAATGCCATAAATGTATGGTAAAATTATCAATGTGATAAAAAATTATGGATTGACATTACCAACTTAAATTAGAATATGTACATAATGATGAAATTCGATAAATATATGCCAAAGATTTAGTAATTGACTTTTGGAGTGGAATCATGGATTATGGACTCAAATTTGCATGAAAATTCAAATGCATTTTTCAATATCATTTAATTTCCAAGTATTTTATAAAGACTCAATATGTGAGACATGTTAGAAAAAAAACATGAATTCTCACAAAAAAATTGCAAAATATGAACCAACAAATAGATTTTTGAATGGCCAAATTTATAACTTATTTTCAAAAGTCCCTATATTAGTCCTTTTTTATTAGATTGATTGTTTTTTCCTAACATGTATGTCAAAGATTTGTTTAATTGAGCTTTTGCTCATCTTAACTTTCTTACTTCATTAATTGCCACATAATCTACATTTAATATTTATTTTAAAAGGTTTTTTCATTTTAGTGTTGAAACATGGACTTTTGGGAGTGTCGAATCTACCAAAAATGAAGCACCCAATCTTGCAACCACTTTTAAACAAGTAGTAGGTGCACAAATGTTTTTGGAGATTATGTTCCCAAGCCTTCCATATTTGCAATATTTTATTAATTGAGTTTTAAAAAAATGATCATTAGTTTGTTTCTTATGCATTTTGTTTACGACTCATTAACATGTACACATATTGCATCAAAATCAACTTGATGTGTGTTTCTTAAATAATTGTTTGGAGCTATAGGTGTTTATTGCACCTATTTGTGGGCAACATGTGTTTATATCAACTATATTTTGGTTACACAAGTTGTTTGTACAAGAGTTATTTGGATGTAGTTGATAACATGTTTGAATTATTATTTGGCACAAAACATTGTCTCCTTGAATGATGTCTATTTGCACCTGTTTTTTTAAGGTTTTAATTATAGGTTTTTGCTTTGTAGTATTCGAGTGGACAAAAGTGTATGTTGTTGTTTTTAAAACCTTAAACCTTGAACAAACCTTTCAATAAATCCTACAAACCATTATGTTTCTATAGAATTATATATATGTTTAATGTTTTTGAAAAGTAGTTGGTTTAATAGATATTCATTGTGAGTTTCATGATGGTAAGTTAAATGAAACTTGAAAAAACTTCCTAGTCCCATCCCGGAGTTTCAGCACGCCCCTCCACCCCTTTTAGTGCTGAAAGCTGGGAGTGTGCCCCAAGTCCTTCACAATTTCGTAGTTTGAGTAACTTAGGCCCATTTTGGGGCTAACTAGGGACTTGGGAGTGCGTCATAGTGGATGCATGTAAGAAATGGTGCATGTTCCATTGTCATAATTTGCAATGTCACATTTGACTTTAAGCCTTGGAAAATAACGATGCCATCTACACCACAACATATTAATTTTGACCCAAATCCCCATTAAATATACATGCCCCCAAAAATACTCAAGGAATCCACCAACATGACCTAGTCAATATATCATAGCCACCATCCTTGGTGATTGTTTGGAGCTTTAGGAATATCGACACCTTCATCCAATTTCAACCATGTACAATTAATTGACATTTAGCTTTGGTTATCAAAAATTGTTACCTCATGACAACTCAATTTGAAATGAAATGAAACTCTTGAATAACATGTTGTCTTACAACTAAAACCATGTAATCCATGTAATTTTCCTTGCCATTTCCCACCCGCTAGAACAACTCCATAAATGTTGTTTTCATGTTTTTCCAACCTTCAAAAACTTAAACTTGTTTTTGAAGTTAGTCATTGGCCTCCCTTGTTTCAAAAGATGATAAAAAGTAACAAATTACTTATATTTTTTCATCTTGGTGACCTATGCATTGATCATTTGCTCCAAAATGAAAACAACACTTTCATTCTTAACATGTTGGGTGTTAGAACTTGTACAAAACTCAATGGAATTTCCTAACCTAAAATAAGGCACATACACTTTCTTCTCCCACTATTCTTGTTGTTCACCCATTAACTTTGACACCAACAACTTCTCTTGGTGTTCAACCATAGCATGCAAATTTGACACCTCACATAGTGCATCTTGTAATCTTTTCCTAAGAAAATTTAATTCATGTGAATTTGGCTACCAGTGTGTCCTGGAAGAATTGATCCACTTGCTATTCAATCTTCCTTTTCATGGTTGGGACCTTAATAGAGTTATAACATTTAGGGTTATTAATGTATGTGTTAGCTTAATCCATAACTTTAGATTCAAGAGAAATGCAATGGTACTTGAACACATGTAAGAGTTAAAAGGAATAGTTAAAAATCAAGTTGTGAAATATAAAGTTCCAACATTAGAACTAAAGAAGAATAAAAACTTGAAGTTTCCAAGGTTTTTAAAAGGAACAATTGTTCAATTCACACGTGCCAAAACCACCAATAGATAATAATTCACCAACTATGATTTGTCACATTTGCAAATAAACAAACATGTTAATAATTGTTTATCAAACCCAAAGAATTAGTCAACAATCATGTCAAGTGGGTGATGTTTTTACAAATTAAATCAAACATCAAATAATAGGTCCCAACAATATGAACAAAAAAGTTAACTTTGACATCAGGAATGCAAAAATTTACACCACTTATTTCATGCACCCACTACCAACTATATGTAAGATATGTTAAACATTGATAGAGGCCCACGTAGAAGGTGTGGTTGAGGTTCTTACCCATTGAATAAAAGTCAAACAATATCACAACAATACAAATAAGGAAGTTAGGCTTTAACATCAAAATGTTAAAATTTTCATCATTTGCTTCAACAAACTTAATACAACTATATATTGGAGATGGTAAACATTGACAAAGGCCCAAACACAGGGTGTGGACAATGTTATTAGGTACATTGAATCCAAAATAAAATAGTATGGTCACAATGCGAAACCCAACAAGGAAACTAAGGTTTCACATTGATACTACTAAAATTTGTACCATTTGCCTTGAACTCAAGTTGTGTTAAGCTTTTACCATCTTTAATTTTCAAGTAAAAATCAATCTAGAATGACAAGCTTTACTTATTTACTCGAACTTGCATCAAACCAACCAACAAGTTGGTTAGTTCACTTTTCGGGGCATCTTTAGTGCTAGGACAAGCCACAGGGAACTCTGGACTCATAAGACTCACCACGGCCTGGACTCGGGGGAAGCCACCACCTTCCCCCATATATTATACTCTGTGCCTTTCCACAGCACCCACATCTGAATGTTTTTTTGTCCTGGGACTCCCAAGGAGGAGTCCCGAAACTGTTTCGGTTTGGACTCCCGGGACTTTGCGAGATCATAACTCTTTGCTCAAACCTCCGATTGGGATGAGGTCTAAAGAAAACTTATAGCTCTCCTCAAGAGCTTTCCAAAGGTGTGTTGCACTTCACCTGCACACACCGGGGTCAGGTCGATTCCTAACTTTTAATGGTCGGGAGTCAAACTACCAATTTGACTCCCGGCCTTTCTCTTTGCCATAACTTGTGTTGCATATGTCCAAATGGCCCATGCGAGCCCATTTTCGACATCTACATTTTGATAGCTTTCTAATGATATAAAGAACATTCCAATGCAAGGTGTTTTGACCCATACAATTGAACTTTGAAGTTTTGGGAGTCCTGAAGGACTCCCAAGTCCCCATTTCGAGAGTGTGAGCTTCATCCTCACACACTCTCAAAGTAGGGTTGTGACACACTACATGGCCCATAGGTGTAAATTAATCGTGTAAACATTGTTCAACTTGTTACTTGTTGCAAAAATTGACAGCTTTGTTCAATTAGTATACATGCATTTTTTTCACTTTCCAAAGAGCCACCTCAAGCATAACAAACTAGCAATAATCATGGAGACCAAAGGCTTGAAGATTTAATTTTCTACAATGTTAAAATGCAACGGGTATCCATGTTTAATTGCAATTTCCAAGTGCATATTGTTTGAATACAAATCACTTGCTTATATGAAGATGATTGAAGACATCACAAATAATGTCTATTAAAAAAATAATTATGAGTTGTTCTAAAATTGTGACATTGTGGCTTGCCCATCAAGAGTTGGTGCAAAATTTGTCAAAGATGGCCTATGGAAGGGAACTAATTTTGGGTGATTTTGTGGCCTTGATCTTGAAGCTTAATGTGGGTGATTTGTATAGCATGTATGTAAACCTTTTAAAAAAGGTATGACAACCCTTGGTTTTAGACCTTCAACAACTTGGTGGATCATACTTGTGATGTTTTGCATATAGTGTGGTGGTTGGAATCGCAAAGTCAAATTGAATACTTGGCATTCAAGTTTCACAATTAGATTTACATGTTGCATTTAAAACATTAGGTACAATTGTCTAGAACTACATATGGTGAACATGGATGATTGGGAATGTGTGTATCATAGTTTGTAAAGGAAGAACGCACACGTGTAGCAAAGGGTTTGATAAAAAAACTTGAACTTTTTTTTGTCCAAAAATTCATGAATATTATTGGGATCATTTGTCCCCAATATTGGATGGCATTTGACATAAAAGCAACATTTTAAAGTCACTTGGCATTTATAAAGGCACATATTTGTCATCCCAAAAGAAAAGCTTCAAGGTCCAACCAATTACAGTATAACAACCAACATTAAAAGGAAAAACTCTCTAAAGGGTTCATATATTTTGATTCCCATCAATTTTAATTAATAAAAAAATGTGAAATATTCTAAAATATGATAGCTTAGACCATCATATATCTAGAATCATCAATATCATTCACTTTGTACAGACATGTATGGTGAAACAAGATTAATAAAAGAATTTAAATAAAAGTGACATTATGATAGAAGACTGTCTTTACACCTTAACAAGTTTTGACTCAAGTCCATTTTGATTTTTGGTTGGTCCCTTGTTAGATCCATCATTACTTAATCAATGAGTTTTTTTCTTGTGGTTACTATGAAGACCAACAACTATGTTGCCATCCATCCATGAAGATATAGGAACCCTAACTTACAAATAAGTTGTCGACATGATTTACTTCTAATGTGATTGTTGGTCACAAATTGTCATGGTATTGGGTGAAGCTAGAATTAGGGTGGACCAAAAATGCTAATGGAAAGTCCAATATAACTAATGCATTTTAAGCATAGTGAATAAATTCAATTTACAAATTAGTTCAAATGATTTTGAAAACATATTCCATATTTGAGTTTAATAAGCCACCATTTTAAACTCATTTTCCAAAACTTTTATTAGAGATTGGTTTTGAAAACCATCAATTTTAATATCAAAAGGGATGTTGCCATTTTGAATTTTTTTGAATGGTATTTGATTTGATATCTTCACAAATAGGATATTTCCTTAGTTTCATTGTTTGTTATCAACCTTTAAAATGTTATGTTTCAATCAAAACATTGTACAAATACATTCTTAAATAAAACTTCATATTCACTTTCTTATATGGATTGGGATAGTTGCTACTAATGTTTAGATCTAGGATTGACCATTCATTAATTTGTTGTGTTTTTTTTGTTGCTAAAAAAAATTAATGTGTTATCTTCACATAAATGAGTCACATTTTGGGATATCCAATAAAAGTTCTAAATTCTATGCAATAATGACTAAAATGCTATTAGAGGAATGGTTCAAATAGTCCATTATATGTACAACTACCTATTTGAACCTTGTGAAGATGGTGATTGTGATGGTTCTTGGAAGTGTGGAGGATGAAAGGGCAAACCCATCCTTGGGTGCTACCACTAGTCCAACTACCCCAAGGAATGGTTAAAAAACCAAAAGTGGCCAAACCATTTTCTTGGGCCCTCTCCTTTAAATGTCTTCACAACTATAATTTGTTTTTTTTTTTTCATGTTTATCCATTGCATGCTTTAATATATGGCTTCAAGTTTATTTGGAATAAAAAAGTAGAAATTTTAAAAATTTTGTATTTCTAATTAAATGACCCCTTCAAAAATTGATAGCTTTAACTTTGAAAATTCATAATTAAATTACATTTATTCAATTAATTTTTTAATACACACAACAACATATTATCAATTTTTGACCTATTGAAGAAACAACTACTGTATTTTTTAATTATAATTGTAACTACTTAATCACAAAAATCACTATGTAGTTGCAAAGGTCATTGAGATGTCATGTGATGTCATGGTTTTGCGACTATAATTAGTATGATGACTAATGGGTTTTTTGGATAGATATATTATTAATTTTGAAATTATAATAATATTCTTTAGATAAATTAAAGTTAATTAATTAAAAATACCTTGACTTTTGCAACTAAAATGACAACTTCTAGTCTCACAACATGATGTTGTGGCATTCCACGTGCAATTACAATGCCAAAACATGTTTTTTACGACTTGTTTTATTTGACTACAATGGGAGAAATGACTAGAAAATGGCATGTGATTAAAAAAATGACTAAAAAAAATTTATAGTTGAATAAGATTAGTTGCAAAAGACATGTTTTGGCATTTTACATGATAAAACACTTGATTATTAGTCAACATGATGACTCATACAATATTTTGGATAAAATGAGGCATTTATCGGTTGATCACTATGTTAGAAATGATGTCCAATCCTTCAATATAGCTCTTTGCATCAAGATGCAAGTCCAAAAACTGTACCTTCATTACAACAAATCTTGTCTTTTGAATTGGACACAAAAATGACTATTATTTTTCTCAACTACATTTATTACTATTTAGTCATAACAATCATTAAATAATGGCAAAAAAATCAACATGCCACATGGCATTATGGTTTTGCAACTATAATCAATATGATAACTTGTTGGTTTTTTTGGTAAATTATCATATTATTTTCAATTTTTGTTCATTAGTTACTTAGTTGTAAGAACCATCCACCTTTGTGACTAATAATGATTCAATTTCCCACAATGATGAGATGGAATGGTATATGCCAATAAGATGATGTGGTCTTATTTGTCAACATCATGATTCATGTCATTGATTTGATGAATTAATTTCATTTATTAAATAGTTGAAGATATTGTTGTTTTTTTCAATTAATAATAATTTGATCTTCCATGTGATGATGACATGGCATGCCATTTGGCAATAAGGTGTCACAAATTTTCATAGTAATCCATGATTTTTTAATGATACCATAAGTTTTTGTGTGTCTTGAATTCACATGCATGTGTATGTGTACTAAATAATCTATTGTTAACTTGTAATTATGACTATAATATTAATAATCATTTTGAAAAAGGTGACACATAACTCCTTGACTTTTTAATTACTTAACACACTAGTTTAGGTTAACATACCTATTAAATTAACCTATGTATGTAAGCTACTTAGTAAAAACCTACTTCATAATATAGGTTACCTTATAAGTTATTTAACTAAATATAAGAAATTTACTATATCTAGTATGTTTAAATATACCTAGAATAGATTACCCTACTAATAGGTTAACCTAAGTAAGTTTGCCTAGGTTCCTTGCTTTGAGTTTTTTGCCAAGTCAACCTAAGTGGCCTCATTACAAAATATTTTATCAAGTAACCACCTCAAATTTGTGCTACTAAATGCAATTATGATGTGATTAGATGCGACATAATTATCTTAAGTTAATTTAGTTTTTAGCCTAAAAATGAACATGCTAACTTAGGCTAGGTTAATAAGTAATATAGGTTGATAAACTAGTTCATCTTAAATCAACCTAGGGAGATTTAAGTTTAGACTAGGTTGGTAGGTAGTAGGTAGGTTAGGTTAGGTCAACCTAAGGCGACCAAGGCTAATTCAAAGTTTAAAATTTTGAATTTTATAACGTTGTGTTAAATATAATTAATATAAAAAATGTGATAGTGTAATGGATGAAGACTTGAACCTTAGAATGAAGGTGAGAGGTTCAAGTTTTCATTGTTGCAACCTATGTTACCTAGGCCACTTGGCTTAGGTTAGGTAGCCTAATTTAGGCTTTTTGAACTAAGAGTTCAATGTTTGTACTTAATCTAGGCCACCTAACCTATGTTAGGTAACTTAAGTTTCCTAACATAGGTAACTAGCTTAATTATGTTAAATTAGGTTGACTTTTGGTTATGCAAGCTAGGGTAAGTTGCTTAACTTAGCTAGGTTAGGCTAGGTTGACTTTTGGGGTGTAAGAAAAGTAAAGTAGATGGTTCATTGCTCCTTGTCAAAAAAACTTACATGTAGCAATGAAAAAGTTTTAATGTATTGAAAGTAGACCTGTTTTTGTACAATAATTAACATGATAATAATCTTTCATTTTATGTTTAAAATTTTGAGAAACCCCATCTTAAAAGTAGAATTAAGCAGAATTTTAAAAATAATTTTTTCTTGCAAAAAATGCCCAATCTTACAAAATGGGCTACATGTAGATGAAATATTGATTTTTTTTCAATTTAATGGAGCCCTAAAAAATATTTATGCATTATCAAATTATGAATGTTATAATCATAATATATCAAATTTTTAATATGAAATAGGTTTGAACACCATTTTGACCTAGTTGGTTCAAACGTACTTTTAACCTACTTTTATGATACCAAAGTTATTCAAATTTTGTATCCAATAAACTAAATGCAAGGCCTTATGGTCTTATATTTCTATTTCAAAAATTTTGATTATACTTTTTTGTGTCCATATAAAAAATTGTTCCATTTTTTAATTGGACTTTGCTCAAACTTTTTTTTTTGGTCTACTTTACCTCGCCAACACCTTTTGGTCATGTGCAATGACTCATAAAATGTTTATAATTTTTTGACACATGTCATCCATCCATCAAAACATCTTTTGTAACATTTAGTTTAATGAAACCGCTAAGTTGAACTGTATAAAAGGGTCCAAATTTTTTAAGGTGTACCAAAATCTTGTCATAACATCACCCTTTTTTACCTAGTCTTTTTCACCATGTAAAGACACATTTATGGATGATTATGATGGAATCTAAAATTGTAATGGTTTAAAATATAGGAAATTTTTGACAACTTTTGATTCATTATTTTTTTTGGGGATCAAAATATAAAGTACAAAAGGAATGTAGTAAGGACTAGGCCCTTTTTGTCTTATGTAGTACAAAGATTTTCATCCAAATGTAGCTTAAAAGTAGTTTTGACACTAAAAGCACAATTTGAAAATATGTTTTAATGACATATTTTGGGATATTTTAAAATATACACCTTAACATATTAATATTTTAAAAATTAAATTTTTTTAATGTTTTTTAAAAATGTATTAAAAAGATTTAAAGAATATTTTAAGAATAAAGTAGTGGTTTAAAAGGGCACATGTGGTCCCTAATAGCATGGTTGGACCTTTATGAACTTCATTCCCTTGTGAATGCAAGGTGTCATAACCCAAGGAAATCTTGGTCATTTCCAATTGTTAGTAGATTAACCTCTAGCCCTTTGTCCTTTGCATTTTCCACATGCCTCCCTCGAGGTTCATTTTTCAAAACCACCTTCCAACTTGCTTCACAAGGGTTATCAAAAAAAAATACTTACTCCATGTGTGTAGGAAAAAAATGCTCCAAAAATGTGAACATTTCAATGAAATTCACCAATGTGAATTTATATTCATTGTTGTTCTTGCCCTTTGTAGTTGGTTTTGACCCAATTGTAAAATGATACAATGACATAGGTTGTTCCATAATTCAATTCCAAGATTTTCAGCTCAACCCATCCAACATATTCCAAGTTTGTTTTGATAATTCATTGTTCTATGGTAAATTTGAAAATTTTCATACTTTGTGCAAAATTTAATTGATTCATCCATTGTGTAGCCTTCAACCATGCTACCTTTTGACCTTGCCATGTCGTAGGCATAACTTTTGAATGACTTTATTTATTTTTTCCATGGGGTACATCCACCAAATATGCATAGGGCCACACAACTCCACCTCCACCACAAGATGCACCATAAGATGTTATAGTTTTGAAAAGATATTATGGAAATTCCTTTAGGGTATGATTATTGCTTCTTCCTTCAATTCACGCATTATTTTTAGATCAATGTTTTTGCACAAACTCTTCAAGGCACTTAAGTAAATGAATAATAGCATGAAGGTATGTACACAAAGCTTGGTAGAATTTGATGCATAAAACCATGATAATCTTGTGCTTTCAATCCTTTTAACTTGTTTGTGTCCACATGAATTATTTTCTTGAAGGTATTTGAATATCCAATTGATGAACTTTGAGTCATTCTATGATATGCATGAATTTTTTTTTTCCTTCCAACTCCAAGACATAAGGTGTAGCTAGCACAATAAGTTCCTTTTTTTTCTTCTTTATAATTGACCACAATTCACTTCAAATATTTATGTCCTTTTTGTCCTTCATGTCTTTTTGCATTGATATAATTTCACCTCTCCAAACATGATATTCATCACAAGTTCAATAATATTTTTCTTGCAATGCATGGCATTTAATGTATGTCATAAAAGAAGATCTTTATTTGTATAATATAAAGAGTGTCATGGATGGCAATGCCATGGGGTTCATTCATTTGAATGTTCATCCATGACTTGTAGTGCACTTGTATTTAATTCCTAATTTAGTGTCAGTTCATTCTTAGTTACCTTCAAGTTAAGTTGTAGTTCACTTTTAGTTCATTTCCAATTAATTTTTAATTCACTTCCAATTCATTTCCAATTGGGTAGATGCAAGTTACGATGGCTCAATATTGACAAAAATTACACTCCCTACAAGTCCATACAAGATCCTTTAAAATGATTCAAATGGACATGTTTATTTTTTTTAAAAAAATATTTTATCTTTTAATAATACATGTTCAATCGCCTACAAACTTTTCCAAATCTATGTGAAAACTTCTATTTAATGTAGTTGATATCATTTTTTAATTTGGAAGTCCTAAAAGGAACACTCACAAAGTCCATAGGAATATTGCCCCATCTAAAATTTTCAAAAATAATGTTTTTAGAATAAAGAAATTGAAAAAAAAATTAAATTGCAACTCATGTGGACTTATGAAAATATGGTCAAATTTTAACCATTCAAAGATCCCTAACTATCAAATGGTTAAGGTTTTGAAAAAATTGATTCCTCATATGAGTTTATAACTATTTTAAATTTAAAAATTTAAATAATTAATTCACATATTTATTTATCATATAATCATTAGTTTAAATGTATAATTTAAATAATGAAAAAAAAACACAAAGCTTGTGGGAAAATCTTTTTATAGTTGAAATTCAATTTGCAATTTAAGAACAACTAGAAAATTTAACTCATATGTTTTGTTTTTGAATCCTAAATTATAGACTATATAAAGAAGGCATTTTTTTTTATGTTTTCACATTTTGGGATGGATTCAAAAAATTTTAACCCTAAAAATAAAACATAAAATAAAAATAAAATGTTTCCATGGTTAGTTTTTAGTTCACTTAGGCTTGTGCTTTCCTACTAATTTACCTACTTTTCTATGTAGGTAGGTATGTAGGTATGTAGGTCCTAAGACCTACCAACCTATTTACCTATGGTTATATTTGACCTACTTAACTACTAAAATAGATATTTATTTTTAATTTTTTTTCCAAAATACAATTAATATGCCATGTGAAATTTTTGATTGTGCCATGTGTCATAATCTTAAACCATCATTAACAATCATAATGGACAATGGAGATCAATATTTCAAATAAAAATAAAAATTTATGTCCAAAAATTTGAAGTTGTAGTCCCACATGTTAGATTTTAATGGATGTATGGCAATTAATGACCTCATCGTTACATCATGGGTGTAATTATTATGGAGTTGCATAATAGTTGAAAATGAATTGTTTTCACATAATTTTACAACTCATGCAATTTTTTTGTTAGCACTCACAACATATAAATACAATGAGTATCAAATGTTCGTTGCAACTAAATAATTGAGTTGCAAGGCTAGTTGTAATTTTTTTTTAAATTGCAAAATAATCATAATTGTTTTAGAATTAAATTTTTTTATGAATCTTTTACCAAATATAAATAGGGTGTAATCTACAAATAAGGCAAGGTAATAAAATCCAACACTATAATGAATCCTAACTCTTTCAACCCATGTGTTTACGATTTGTGTCCAAATCAACCATTTTTGTGGCTTTAAATATGACCATTTGTTGTGGCATTTGGTAAAAAGGATTGGTAGTTGCATAAATGATTATAAAGTGGTTTGTAGTTGCATATGCAATTTATACTTGTGATTAATGTCAATTTAGATGAAAATGAAAATGAAAAATACACTTATATCATCCATTTTTAATGGCATCTGAAAATAGATGAAAATGTAATTGTTTCTATGACTTGAAAGGTGGTTCAAAGGCCATTAAACACCACATAGCATCTTTTCAACTTGATTTATGACTATAAATCTTAGTTGCAAATGCACATGTAATTAAATGTGAAAAAAATGAGTTGGCCAATGGAATTGCTGGATTTAGTGGTCTAATTGTTTTCCCTTAACTTTCTTCAATGAACTAATAATTAAATGTGTAGTAAGGTTTGGTAGGTTTATGAAAATTTCAAAAGACCCATGGTAATTAATGGTAGAAATAGGGTTAGGTAGTAGGTAATATGTATGTGGTTAAATAGTAGGTATTTTATCATGTTGATATGCCAAAATGTTATGTTTAATTAATTAATTAGGCTAGGTAATTAATCAATTGCTAAATTATAGACTGTAAAGTAATAAATAGTAGGCAATATGTATGGGTTAAGTAGTAGGTATTTTATCATGTTGATATGTGATAATGTTGTTGCATTATTTAATTAATTAAACAATGTAATTTATTTATTAAATAGGTTAAGGTTTAGGTAATAAGTGTAATTAATTAATTAGGTAGGTTATGCAATTAATATATTAAATAGGCTAGTAGGATAGGTAGTAGGTAATAAATAACAAATAGGTTTTATGTATGTGGGTTAAGTAATAAGTATCATGTTGATATATGTGATTTTTTTGAATTAATTACTATGTTAGGTAGGCAATGTAATTTATTTATTGAATAGGCTAGGTAGTAAGAGCAATTTATGACCCATTTAATATCATAAATTTAAATTACATTTTTTTGGTAAAATTATGATCTATTATAAGCAGAATCTTATAATACAGTTTCTTAAATTAAATAGAGGTTTGATATCTGAAAAAATATAATTTATTTTTACGTAAAATTCTAATCATAATTTTAAGTAAAACTTAGGATATTATATGTGTAAATGGAATAAAATTTATAGTTCCATAAAATCAATTAACTATATGGCATTAATTAATATTTAAAAATTAAAATTGATGATCTAAATCAATATTTTATATAAAAAATAATATAGTTAATAAAGGAGCTTTTATTATATTTGTATTACAATTTATTTATGTATTTATTATATTATCCATTTATAAATCATGTGATTAAATGTATTTTTTCCACAAAATGGTCATTGAAATTGTATTGAATTATAAAATTCAAATATTTTTCTTTCCAAATCAATTTATATCTTTAAGAGGAAAAAATATGTTTATGTATATTATTGGAAAAAATTTAAATTTAAACTTTAATCGTGGCATTTGGACAAAATCGTTACAAGATATCAAACTTTAAAAATGTTGTTTTGTGTAATGTTTTGAATGAAGTAGGTTAAATATAATGCACATTACTTTTTTGCCATAACATGTGGGATGGCTTGGTGGTAATGGAGTTGATATCCATATTTGGGGTTTAAGGATCAATGCCCACAAATGACGTGGGTAGTGGTCAATGTTAAAATGTTGATCAAATATTACCTACCCACCTAGCAAACATAGGCTAGGTGCTTACTAGGTGAGCTTTAAGTAGGCATAATCTGGTGGCCTACCTAACAATCTAAACTTGTTTTTAAAGCCTAAACTATGTAATGACACATGTCAACATGGTATAGGTTAAACTTAATAAAATTAACAATGATATTTTAATATCTAAATATAAATATTTAAACAAATATAAATAATGCGACTACATTGTTGAGTCATAAAATCAATTGCAAAATGACAATGCCATGTAAGTTAGTTTGGATGGATGAAAAGTTCATGTAAGTCACATCTTTATGTGATTGCCATTGCAACTTGGTGCCACATATTGTCTTTTGCAACTAGAATTTTATGCAACTTGTTCAAGGGAATTAATCACTATAGCAAGTCGCATGTGATGATTATGACTAGAAATGAGTTGTTAATTTAGTCATTTATTTGCAAATTCCTTGTAGTGCAACATCTTCTTAAGTTGATGAAGGTATTTTATATTCATTTGATTATTTTCAAACTTTATTAAATGCCAATTCAATATATTAAGAAAGACATTGTTCAATACAACACATGTTTTTGACATTAATTTAATTTATGAGACTTGTAAACATTTAAAAAAAAGATTAGTTACACTTGAATTGGCTCATACTAGCATGATTAAACCCTACTTGATTTATTAAGAAAAGTTGTAGTTTATAATATGAAAATTGAAAAATGTAAAAAGTGAAGTTCTTGTTATGATTTGAGATTGTGATCATTTTTCATGATGAAACACTAAATTTGCAAGGAATGTACACACCTTTTAAAATTCATATTTATTCAATAGTGATTAACAAAACTTTTGTGATGGATCAATAAAATCATTTTTTATGCCAAGTTGTAAAAGATTTCATTCAAAATTTTCTTCATATGAAAAAGTTATTTTGGGACAAACATGACATGTAGTCCTTGTTTAAAATAATGCCATTGGGTCATTGTATCTTGTTTGGACCCATATGTAACCTTATATCATTCAAAGACTATTGCAAGCTTTTTGCCAAATTAAAAACCATTAAAATTGGTGCATTTTTTTAATAATTTAAAATCAATGTGATAATTTTGCATTATGGAGTGGTTTTTGAACATGAGTAATAGACAATTTGGGTCAAAATTGCAATCTACTTTTGAATAAGAATCATGTCCATCTCCTATATGTCATTTAATATCTTTATTGTTCAACTAATTCTACCAAGGTGAGGCACTTGTTGCACCTTTTATTCCTCCCAATATTCAACATACAACATGAAAAAATTCAATGACAACTTTAGCCTTCACAAAACAAAAATGTTGGATTGGTAACATTTCCTAAAAATGTATGTTATGTTAGGCCTTGTACAACTTTGAAAACCTCCCACTTACACCATGGATCTTTGCAATAACTATTACCCTTAATATGCATTATGCACTCACATTGGATTGCTCTAGCTCCCAATGATTCAAACATTTTTGTTGAATAGTAGCCTATCTATATGAATGCACACATCCTTAAACCTAAATAGAACCACCATCAATCTTCATTACTAAAAAAATGGGGTTTAATCTTTCCACCCAATTTGTCGTGGGGCCTTCAAAGGTGAACTAAGTCTCCACACCCTTGCATTTCATCTCACCTTGGGTGAAACTTGAGTCATTATGTCCATTTTTAGTACAAGCAATTCATTATTGTGATTCATTTAAATCATATTTTTAATTATTCAAATTTAACCATTTTAATTTCAAATAAAAGCTTATAATTTGTGATTAATTTATATATTGCATTACGATTATGTATAAAATTATTAAATTTAAGTGTGTTAAATATAATGACATTAGACTTAAAAATAAACATGTAATAACCAATATATTACAAGATATTATAACTGTAATATAATATGATATTTCTTGTTGACTTAATATTTATTTTATAATGTGATATGGAATATCATTACCAATTTTATTATTAATAAAAATAAATGAATTAAAAATTTATGTTTTCCATAAAAAAATTGAATAAAAAAGTTGGAACTTGCATATTTTCTCATGAATATTTTGTGAATTGTTATTAAACAATGAAATTCAAAAATGTTTTCTTGTAAATGGTTTGGAATTTTATATGTTTATTTAATATATTTAAGTAGACCTTTCAAAGAAGTTCAAGAATGGAATTTCATTTGTTTCATTTGAATAAGATACAAGAAAAAATATATATGTTAAAATTTGATTTGTAAAACAACCTTGTTTAATTGTGATATATCCAAAATTTTACACATTTTATCATAAAGTAAAGTGGTAGTTGGATGGCAAAACCAAGGTTCAAACCTTGTTACCAACAACCATATATGTATCATACATATGTTAATCATATTTAAAATGTTTACATAGACCATATTTTGACAAAATTATTGACAATATATAATATTAATTCAAAACATTGTAAAATATGGCAAATTCACTATGTTTGTAACAATTGGTTTTCAATCACAAGGGGACATAGTGAATTCATTAAATTTCTTGTGTAATGAAATTGGGACATTTTCATTGAAAACCTAATGAAATTTCTATTAAACATGACCACACCTTGATCTACTAGTGCTTGCTTTTCATCATATACCCTAATGATGTTAACATCACAATATTATTGTTAATCAGTGTCACATCTTCAATCAAGAAATCATCAAAGGATGCCCCTTTTTTGTTGAACTTCATTCATGCATAAAAAGGTTAAGTCTTGAACTTCATCTAGGGATGTCAAAATTTAACTATGCTAAAATATGCTATGTTTCTATTTGTAATCCTAGGATGCCAAACATTTGGCATGCAACAAATGCCACATTTGGAAATTGGGTTTTGTGAACCTTCCACAATGTCAAGGGCAATTTGCACTCTTTTAGATGCACATGCAAGTGACAAAACAAATACAGGTTAAATTTCACCAACCCCTACAAATGTTGACATTTGAAATCATTTGTGCAAAAATAGAATCCTCCATCACAAACTTAACATCTCATAACTTAGTAATGGAAATCATGCCAAATTTGTCCATTCATAATTCTTATGTTTCACGCATTAATATCGTGCATTGAAAACACATTTGACACATAGTTTTATAGGAAAATGAAAAATTCATGTGACATTTGTTCATCCATAAGTTTGTACTTCATGGACGTCAACATATTTATTCAAGTGTCAAATGTGTTTCCAACGCATGATATTTGTGTGTAAAATGTATGAACCTATGAATGAACAAACTTCACATGATTCTCATTATTAATTCATCGCATTTTAAATTTGTGATGTTATGGTCAAACATTAACAAAAAGAGTAGGTCTAGGATTCAAAAAAAGAAAGGCAACAAGAAAGAGAGGCAACAAAGTCTTGCTGTCATGGTCATATACTATAGTTGTAAACTTTGATTTTCCTACCAAAACCTTTTGCCATCTTAAGATTTTTTAAATGTGGGTTTAAATGAGTGCAATAATATCATGTTATGAGCTTTTAATGCATTATATATAGATGCAAAAGATAGAAAAGGAGCAAGGATATCCACCACTTCCTTCATTATGTGCATGTGCAAAAACAACTCAAATTCAAAATCCTTTTGTATCAAAACAAAGGAGCTTGCTTCAAAATCTTGGATACAATGTTGCATGTTAATAAAATGGAAAATGTGGCATTGAGTGCATTAGAAATCAACTATTATTTTCAAGTTTAATTGATATATTGCTTCACAATAGGAAACATAGTTTCAGTGAGGTGAAAACACAATGAAAGGAGCCACATGAGGGGGTGGATTTCACTTTTTAAAACTTTTTAAAAAAAATCTTTGAAAATCACATGGAAGCACAATATTTGACGCACTCCCAAGTCCTTTGTTAGACCCAAAAGGGATCCAACTATGTCAAATTGCGGAAGTAGTTTGGGACTTGGGGCCGCTCCTAGCTTCCAGCACTAAAAGGGGGTAGAGGGGGTGTGTTGAAAGCTCCGGGATTAGACTAGGAAGAGGGACAAGCTTACTTAGTTATCGGTCTCGCATCCAAATCCAACCAACAAGTTGGTTAGAATTCATTCTGCACCTTTTTGGTGTTGGGACAAGCCATAAGCAACTTGGACCCACTTGACTCACCACGGCCCGGACTTGGGGGAAGCCAACACCTTCCCCCATATAATATTCTCTGTGACTTTCTGCCGCACCTACATCCAAATGGCTCTTTTTCTCGGGACTCCCAAAGTGGAGTCCCGAAATTGTCCCAGTTTTGACTCCCGAGACTTCAGACACTCATAACTTCTTGCCCCAAACTCGAATTGGGATGAGGTCTAAACCAAAGTTGTAGCTCTCGTCGAGAGCTTTCCAACAGTGTGTCGCACTTTACCTACACGCACCGGAATCGGGTCGATTCCCGATTTCTAGTGGTCAGGAGTCAAACTGCTAGTTTAACTTTTGGCCCTTCTTTCGACCATAACTTATGCTGCAGATGTCCAAATGGCTCATGCAAGGCCAGTTTGGACATCTAAACTTCAAGACCTTTTCAACGGTACCAAGAACGCCCCAATGCAAGGTGTTTTGACTCTTGTAATCGCACTCTGAGTTTTTGGGAGTCGCGGAGGACTCCCAATTCCCATTTTCGAGAGTGTGAATGGCGACCTCACAACTCTTTCAAAGTGGGGTTGCGACAATATTTTTGATTGTCAATATATTTTTTGGATTTAACAAAAGGAATTGAAATTGCTAACGTAATTTTTGACAACACATTTGAGTGCATTTGGTTCAAATGTGATTTTGGCCTTGAAAATTATGAATTTTCAAAATGGACCTTTAACAAAAATTATTCATTTTATGTGATAAAAGGCATGAATGTATATAGGATCAAGATGTAATAAAAAATAATAATATGTAGCATGCAATGGTAAATTGTTTGAAAGACACAAAATTTAAGATTATAAACCAATATAGGAATGCCACATGTCACATGCAGTCCTTGGAAACTGACTTTTACTTTAGTGCCTTTAACTCCTTTGACTATGTTTGCACCCAAGTATGTGCATTTGGTACATGGGTAAAAACATGGTCAAAGGAGCCACCCAAGTGAATGGACATTCCTTAAAATTTACATTTTTGTATGTTTGAAAGATCACAAGTGAAACATAATACTATAGATTGTCATAAATATTTTTGGAATATTTTTTCATTAATTGCAAAGTTTATATGCTCAAAGCTTGACACAAATCAAAAATGTTTTTTCATGTCCAAAGCACTCAAACCTTGAGAGTGGATAGTCCTTGTTTTTTCATGTCCAAAGCATTCAAACCTTGAGAATGGATAGTCCTTGTTTTTTCAAACATCCATTTTTTTACCAAATGTGCACCATTCCTTTTGAAAATTGGAGAAGGTTTTAACATTGATGATTAGAAAAGCAAAAGGAGTGAAATTGATGATTTGTTTTAATAACCCTTTGAGCACATTTGGTTCAAAAGTGTTTTTGACCCTAAAAATTATGGATTTTGAAAATGTTTTTTTAATAAAATTTGTTCATATTTATGTGATAGAAGGCACAAATGCATAATATACACGATATAAAAATAATTTGTAGTCAAAATGTATTTACATCTAAAATGTAATGTTAAATGGGGTACCTAAAATACAAAAGTTAAAATTATAAACCAACACAAAAATGACACATGTCATGTGCAATCTTTGGAAAAGGATTTTTACTTAACATCCCTAGTTCCTTTGACCATGTTTTCACCCATATGACATTGCAATTTGAGTGATTTTTGTTGCCCATAACACAAATTAATCACATTTTAGTATTTTTAAAATTTTATGAAAAAATATGATTGTGTTGGAAAATTACTTAATATTTATTTGGGGTTTTCAACTTGCAATGGTGAAGCCCAACATCCAAACAAATTTCTTCCATTCATTGCGCCCCTTGTTGGATTTTTTCATCCAAGTTATTATTTTTTGCAACATGAGCTATGTATTATCCAAACCAACGTTTCGAAACCCAACACATACTTTATTTGGTCATTTTAAGCATATTGACATGCCTTGTTGAAAGCATGTCCAAAACATGAACCTTGCCATGGAGTCACAAATGCCATTGGTGCACATGTCATCACAAAAGTCAAAGCTTTTGTAAGGGTGGAAAGATTACCACCTTCATTCTTGATGTAGGCCACCTTGTTTAACAAGTTGTACAAGCCTAGCAAATCCCTCACCTATGTTGTTGCAAATCTTGAAGTATATGTAATTTCAAACAACCCAATCATTATATGACAAGGGACCCAATTGTTCATTAACAAAGTTGATAACTAAAGCAAAAGTTTCATGTCTAGAATTAGATCCACAAATCAAAGGATGTAGTTACCATAATGCAACAACCCAATGTAAGTAGGACATAGGTCAAAATGCATTCAAAGGAGCCACAAGTGTTATTTTACAATAGTCTTACATGTTTTTTGGCCCAAAATAGCTCTTTCATATGAATGATTTTTTGAATGATTTTTTTTGCAACTTGTTATGAACAATTATTAAAATTGCCCCAATAAGGCAAAAAAAAAATCTTAATCATTTTTGAATAAATATGAATTTGTAAAAATGTACAAGATCCTTTGCAAATTATATGTTTCATTTTGAAAAATAATGATAATTTGAAATCATACCAAAAAATGTTTATTTTTTAAAGTTGAATTTAATGTAATATAAAATACAAAGTTTTTGAATACATTATGTACATTACACCCCATTTATATGTGGTAAAACACTCTTGAAGTTTTGAAATTCTAAATTTTGAAATGTGCATATTTCAAATTTTCAAAATTTTAAAATTCCACATTTAAAAAATTGTGAATTTTTTTTAATGTGTTTAATAGGTTATTATCATCTCATATTTCTTACCATCAACTTACTTTTATTATATGAATCCTTTGGAAGTCCTTTGTAAAAATGTCATTTTTTAATGATAGAAATTTTCATTTTCAAAAGTTGTTAACCAAACCAAAATCTAAAAATGGATCAAATGGATTTTTAATTTGAGTTTCATGACATTCATGTGTGTTAAAAAAGAATAATGTGTCATGACTACCATGGTTTCAAATGGCCCAAAAAAAAAAATCTCTAATTTTTTATGATAGAAATTGACATCTAACACCTTTTGTGGCTCCTTTGAGTGTGTTTTGACCCACAACTTTTTCCATTGTTTTAACCACCAAATTAGGAGTGGTTTTTTTGATTGCCTGCTTTCAATTTGGAAACACCGCACAAGGGCTTTAATGCAAAACCATTCACCTTGGCCAAGGGTTTTCAACAATAAAAATTGGGCATATAGGCTTTGGTAATGAACAAGGCCAAATCCATTGGACAAACCTCTTCTACCTTGGGTTTTCCTTCTTGTATGGAATATAACTTCCAAAATGATTAATTGTGGTTGCATAGCTAGGACCAAGTCGTTGTTTGATTTTTCTTGACCATTGTTTTTTCCTACAATTTGGAGATTAATTAATTTCCATTTATATCTCAAAAATTTAAAATTTTAATGGTCACATTCTTTCTCATGGATGTGTTTTCATGGTTTTTATGGTAAGTGACCATGCCTTTTTGTTTATTTGAAGATTTGATTTTATGCTTGGGATATTTAGTGGCATACATTAGATTAGATTGTTTGTGCAACTAGAAGGTTTACAACATTACCGCAATTAACAACAAAAAGGAACCAAAGAAAAGATAACCTATTATGTGGAAGCCACAAATTTTGGTTCAACTTGAGTTGTCGTGCAATGTGTCCAATGCACCTTTACCCTTAAAGTTGTAGCACTTTTATAATTGATGCATTAAAAGTTGAAACAAAATTAAAGGAAATAGTTCCCAAAACCTAAACACTTGGTATCATGTATCATTCTTTAAGCAATTTTCACAAGGACCATCTTTTTCACCACATGATTATTCAGTATTAACATTTTTTAGATGGGTTGGGCTTTCTTAAAAGGTGAATGAATTGGTGAATGCATCTCATCACTTCAAGCAAAGCTCTTGGCCTTTGGGTGGAAATCCTTTAAGGTGTGCCACATAGGACAAAAAAGGCCTAGTTCTAATTGTAGTCCCTCGTATCCTACATTTTGATCCCCATAAAAAATAATGAATCAAAAGTTGTCAAAATTTTCAAAAGGATTATATTTTAGATTATTACAATTCTAGATTCCATCATAATCATCCATAAATGTGTCTTTACATGGTAGAAAAAAAATTACGTGAAAAAAAAATAAAATAAAATGATGCTATGATAAGATTTTGGTACACGTTAAAAAATTTGCACCCTTTTAACTTTGAGGCGCTTCACCCATAACATATAGAACCAAAAACAATGGAAAATTGGGCAAAACATAAAATCAATGAAACTTTTTAAAAAAATTTAATTGAGGAACATGAAATCAAGTGAAAGATGATTTATAGGCTTTTGGATGGGTGCAAATACACTCAAAGGAGCAAATGGAATTACTTTATAAAATGATTGTGAATCCTCTAATCCTATTCATTTCTAATTCATACGAAAGAATTTATGAATGAAATCTTTTGCAGCTTGTTATTACAATACATATAGTTGTCCCAATATATAACATGTTTTGTGTTAATCATTTTTAATAAATATGAAAATTTCAAAGTGTGCAAAATTTTGCTAGATTTTTCATTTTGTCTTCAAAAGTTATCATAATTTGAAATCATACCAAACTATGCTACCTACTTTAGGTTTTAATTTCTTGTATCACAAGCTATAATTATTTTTTATATGTCATATATGCTACACCCTATTTACCACATAAAGGACTCTTGAAATTTGGAGATTTTGAAACATATTATGAATTTCTAAAAATTTCAAGTTCCATAACTTTAAATTGTGAATGTTTTTTGAGTGTGGGTTGTAGGTCATTATTGTCTAAATTTTTTACCATCAATTTTTAAAAAAGCAAATCCTTTACCCTAGTCCTTTGCAAAATTGATTTATTTTGACACAATTATTAGTGTTCAAGTTCAAAAGTCCTTTACTAAAACCAAAACCCAAAATTAAGTTGATGAAGTTTTATTTGGAATTTTTAACATTCATAATAATCATTTAACACAACTTGGAATGATTAACATAACTTTAAAATATCAAAAAAATAAATATTTTGAAACAATTTAAAGTTTTCAATATTATTTGACATGATTTTTAGTTCCTTTGCATGCGTTTCCTCCCAAATTTGCAACTAGATAGATGTTGTTTATGTTGAAAAAAGTGAAAGACCCAATCATGGTGTTGAATCCTCCCATTCATAAGCAACCTTGCAAAATTTCACCATCATTATTAAAATTATAACCAACATTCAATTGTTTACCATTGCCATTAAGGTGCAAAAGAATGCCATTGTTGTCAAAAATAGATTCTAAAAAGCTATTTTTGGACTATAATGTTAGAATGTAGTTGCGTAAAGTGGTGGGAAACATGACATAGGTTTTAGGACTAAGATTCCTAAACCCTAAATTAAAAACCACCCTAGGTGGATGTTATCACTACCTAGAAGGGTTTAGGTTGGATGTCTATTTTGACATCTTTATAGCAAGGAGGAAAGATATTAACAAGTATCCCAAACTTTAATACTAGGTTGGGTTAGTTTTGTAGCTGAATATTTTGAAATTTGATACTAAGTAGTTAAGGTACTAAAATTGGGTTGATAATTGAGTGAATTAAATTAAAAAACAAGCCAACATTGGTCAAAACTTGATCATGTAATTGTCTATGACATGTCGTTGTAATCATATGTGATTTATCATGCAACTTTAGTTTTATGTGATTACACATGATCTTATGACTACATGACTAGTAATCATGTTTTGAAAGAGGTCTAGCTAGGTTAGGTAGATACCTAAGTAGCTAGGTACAAAGCTTAAGTAAGTAGTTTAGATAGTTTACTAGATATCTTAAACAAATAGATATGTAGGCAAGCTAGGTACCTATAAATTACTTATAACTTAAGTAGGTAGATGTTAAAGGGAGATTTGTTTTGAAGTTTTGTATTTTTGGTAATCATTGGATTATTGATATAGTCAATTCTAGAATGATTTTTAGGTTGGCAAATAATAGATTTGAGGAGCTTGTGACTCTTGAAAAGTCATTAGAGGTTCAGCAAGGGGTACCAACCAAATATTGTACTTGGCATTATTTTTACCACACCTTCTTTGGTAGCCATTTGAGGTGGTTAACACCACTATTTAATAGTGAATTTAAACCACAAACTTTGAGGTTTAGATGTTTTTCTTCTTTTTCATTTCTTAAACATTTTTTGAAGAACATTACTTAATTAAAAAAAGTCTATAGTAGAGATTTTTTTTGTTTTAATTTCATCACTTTGGAATAAATCCTTTTATTACAGCAAACTTTTCCTTGGGTGGTACCACTAGGAACCACCTTGCCAAAATCACAGGAAAATTGAACCCAATTTAAGAAAAAATTTCATCTACTTATGCATTGGTTTATTTGATTGGACTAGGTGGGTTATGTTTTCCCCACCTATGCACACATTCATGAAAAATAATGAGCACCCAAAAACTTATAATATGCATTAACATTTTGATTCTTGAACCATTCTTGACCCAATTCTTGACTTTAAAAAAACAATTGTCCTTACACTTATACATTAGATATTTTTTCTTGTTTATTTAGTACATGCAAAAGGGAATGATTCAAACTAGTCATTAAATTAACAAAGGATGAAAAAAATTATCATTTGCGTTCTTGACATTAATGACCTTTTAAGACTTCACAATTATGACTTCAAAAATTCATAACTAAATGAAAATTTATTCAACTAATCATCTATAAAAAACATCAAGTAGGTTGGCATTTGAAGTATTCTTAAAAATTAACATCCAAGAAAAATTCCCAAAAAATAGATTCTTTTTGTGTTCCTAATAAAAAAAATCCTTCATGTGACATTCTTGAAACTTTTTCCATATGCATTCATTTTCCATATCAAAACACATTTTTTTGTAAATTTAATTAGAGTTTTCAATTCTACATGATTGGTGTAACCTTTTGATAAATAATTTGGAATGAAAAGTTTTTTTAATGTGAGTTCCATGTCGTTTTGAAGTTGGATGGGTTTCAAAAGTGTAGGGTGTGACATTCCTAGTGGTACCACCAAGGATAAATTTTTCCATTAATGAAATGTGACCCATTTGTTTTTTTTGGGAGATTAGCAATTTGATGTTTTAAATTGTGTTTTAAGGTTAAAGCACACTATGAAAGGGCCAACTTGGGCATTTTCATGACATGTGCATAAAATATATTTCTACAAAATGCACATTTAATTTTAGGTTTCACTTTTGGTGTTTGGGCTTGATATTTTGATTTTCACAAAGTTAATGATATCTAATATTATTTGAATAAATATATAAAATTTAAAAGATTAAATTCAAGGAATAATGGGTATATTTACGATATATGCAATATAATAGAGTCTATTTTTATTTTTGGATTGCATTAGGTTTGGGTTTGAAAATTAATCAACCAAAAAATGTTTGAAATGAAAACTTAAAAAATGGCCCACCTCACATTTCTTGTCATCTTCCATTTAAAAATGATAGTTTGTCAAAATTTTAATTTATCACATACTCATGGTCATTGCCCCCAAAAACACCCATTTGTGATATGATAATTATCAAACTCTTCACATGGTTCACAAACTTATTCCAATCATATGGAATCACAATGTTTAATAGATATTACAAATTTCATGAGGGCTAAAAATCATTTCAATCATTTTTTGAATATATTTTCATTTTTTAGTGCATTGTGAAATATATATATTTTAGCACAAATATACTTGAATATCACATCATATTAGATTAAAAAGTGTAGGGGTAAAAACATAGTCATAGGAGCCACCCAAGTGACTGGACACTTTTTAAAATTGCATTTTTGTACGTTTCAAAGATCACAAAGGAAGCATAATAGTTTGGATTATCATAATGTTTTTTGGAATGTTTTCCATTAATTGCAAAGTTTATATTTTCAAAGTTTGACACATATAAAAAATGTTTTTGCATGTTTGAAGCACTCAAAGTTCAAAAGTGGATGGTCTTTATTTTTTTTTAACATCCTTTTTCTTTACCAAATGTGCACCATTCCTTTTGAAAATTGGAGAGGATTTTAACATTGATGATTATAAAGGCAAAAGGACTTGAACTAATGAAAATTGTTTATATAGCCAATTTGAACACATTTTGTTCAAACATGCTTTTGACCTTGAAAATTATGGGTTTTGAAAATGTGGCTTTAACAAAAGTTTTTCATATTTATGTGATAGAGGGCATGAATGCATAATATATATGATATAAAATCAATTTTTAGTTTAAAAATATTTATATCTAACATGTAGTGTTAAACTGTGAGTCCAAAATAAAAAACTTTTAAGTTATAAACCAATGCAAAAATGACACATGTCATATGCAATGCTTGGAAAAGGACTTTTACCTTGGTGCCGTTGGCTCCTATGATTGTGTTTTCACTCATAGTTTCTTTGGAATTTGACTTATTTGGGTTTTGACTTACCATAATTTATATAAAAACATTGTGAAAATCCTTCATAATAATAACATGGTTGAAGTTTAAACATGGGACCCTTAAAAAAATAGTACAATGTGACAACAATCTTGGCCCCCCTTAGTGTGTTTTCACCTTTTGTTTGATTTTTGAGAGTTGTAAATCTTTTGTTGGAAAACTTTCTAGAAATTGGGAGTGTAAATCATTTAGAATTATATGATTCATGAACATGTGAACCATTTCAGTAGCAACCAATTGACCTACAAGTTTGCATAACTCCTATTTGCTCTGGGATTTCAATTGTCAAGTTCATTTGATTACATTTTACACGTTTTTGCTTAAAGTTAGAGGTTCATAATCATTCAGTAGCATATTCATTTGATTAAACTACCAAAGGTCGTATTCCATTTAGATATTTTTTGAGTGGTTTTATTTATATGCTAGGTAGTTAAGTAAATGGGTTAAATAGGAAGGTAGTTAAGTTAGGTTATTGACTAAGTAAGTTTGGAAAAAATATTTATAATTTTTAAAGAGTAAGAAATCCTTAGGCTAGTTAGTGCCATAGGCATTCTAGTAACTATCTAATTACTAGTGGTAGACTTACCATCCTTTACCAAAGGGGTGAAACTAGTGAGATTAAATAGTTCATATTAATGAGTGGTTGGGTGTAATCCACCCAATCATTTAGAAGATTTTTACGAAGGATTAAAATAAAAATCCTATTTTCATGGGGTCAATGTGGGCTTTGTGTGGCTTTGTGAAAGAAGAGGATTTGGAGGGTTTTCTAAGGGCATTTGGTGTGTTGTAGTTTGGAGTTGGAGTTGAAAGCTCTTTTTTGGAGAGGTGTTGTGAAACATTAGAAATGAGAAAATAGTTTGGCATTGTATTGCACTTGTGTGTTATTTTCAATGGAAAATTGTTGAATAACATTCTTGTGTTTTATGTGAATTTATATTATTAAAAAACAAAGGAAGGTAGTGTAGTTTAAGCTTGCATTATGTGTTGTTACATTTTATGTAGTAGTTCTCTATTTCTTCTTCAAAAAGTGGTAAGAATGTATGCAAGGTTTTAGTCTTTAAAGTAAGAAGTCAATTGCTGCCACAAGGATGTAATAGCTCATATATGACAATAGGAAGAAAGATTAGTTGTAAGTTGAAGTTTGCAGGGTACATGGGACCTAAAGACGGTAAGTAGTAGTCGAGAGAATCTGTAGTGGCTACAAATGGTAGGCAATGATGTGAAGGCTTTCCAAGGGATTACAAACAATAGGTAGTGCCCCTAAAAGGTTTGTAGGTGTTGTGAAGCTTGAAGAGTAGCGATGGAAGGCTTACAAACTTGTTGGACCCCAATTTAATACACTAAAAGTATATTAGAAACCTGGAAGAGGGTAGTGATTATGCAATCATTTGTATTTTATTTGTTTGTTGTTTGTACTTTCTTCTTCTTACAATATTAAAGTAGTCAATAATCAAGATGGTAGGTATGTCTTTAAATGAAAAACCCTACCTTCTTCTTTTTCTCCTTGTATGAACCTTTTACTGTTATTTGAATAGTTGTAATAAAGTTAGCAAATGAGAATAGTCTTTTTTGAAATAAGGCGTTGACCTTGTTCCTTTGGCCTTACCTTGTTAAAGAGGGTAATGTTTAGGGTCCGCATTTTCACCCTTTTACAATAATCATAACACATTACAAAACATATTACTTAATGAACATATGGTGCAATGATTAAGGATTTGGTCTTTCAAAATGAACCTGAAAATTCAAATATTAATATTTGCAACCTACATGTCTATGCCCAATTAACCTTTATGTTGCTTCTAGGTTTCAAGCCTAGCTACCTAACATAGTCTTTTAGGTTATTTAAATCACACTAAGTTTCTTACTTAGACTGGGTATTATAGTTTTTAAGGCTCGCTTAGGTTGACCAAGTTAAGTTTTAAAGCTAGTCTAAGCTAATAAGTAGGTAATTAGATTGTTCACATGGTTTTATTATAGCTAAATGAGTGTTTACATTTCATAAGCTAATACATGTATATTATTTTCATATAGAATCTCATAGGTAGGATTGGATAATCTTATGAAGTTGGGATTGTTTTTTTCAAGTGTAGTCATGAAAATCATGTGGACGGATGGCATAAATGATTATGACCAATGATAAAAGTGATGAATTTGAATCAAGTACATAATCATGTAATCACAAGTGGACTCCACCCCTAATCCTATATGAGCTCATTCTAGCTTGGATATTTCATCATCCTTTGGTTGAATTTTGTATCAAAGAATTGTGAATTTGGAAACTGTGAATCTAACCGTTGGATATTATAATTCAATTCATGGACCAATAGATTGGACCAGATTTTAATAATGGCGAAATGGGTTTACGCTCTTGGGGGTTAAACATAGGGAGATGCACATAATTACATACAACATGCTATTCAGAAGTTGATTAAATACCGAAGATCACTTGTCCTTTAGGTACGTTTGGAGAGGATTTGCCTGGCTCTTGCAGAGTATATAATCTTTGCACCTTGTTGTTGAGCTGACACAAAGCTTTTATGCTACTTTTTAATCCTGAATTTTAGAATTTTGTTTTATGTCAGGCTAACAAGGGACACCGCTTATTGCAAAGTTAAATGAATTGTCTAACAATGTTCCCTGAAACAGGTGTGATCCAATCATTTGGTGATTTCAACAAAATTTCAAACAGTTGACATAATGCCTGCACAACAGGAACTGTATCTACAAAATGAAGAAGGGAAATTCATATTTAATTTGCACTGCTGGCGTCTGATTGATTCGGTGTCAAAGGCTCTGATACGGTTCAGAGAACTTAGTGTTCCTAATTTGAAAATCATAAAAAAAAGTTTAAGTCTCAAATGCACCACAGAATATAGGCACCTTGCGTAGATGTTATTTGCCCTAGAATTTCCTTTCGATCAATAGTGACTTAGGTGATTGTTAAAGGGTATATGCTTGTAGGTTCATAGGGAGTTTATGGCCCAAACCTGGGGCAGGTTCACCAGTGGCAGTACAATAGCCTATACATTGTACTGTGGATCAAGTCAGGCTTTTGATAGCGTGAAAGTAGGTTTGCACCTGTATGTGTACATTTGATACAGTGGTCTCTAGAAGGCCCCATAAAATAAAAGACTACTTCTGCTTAGCTGGCCATAATGATTAGCGCAGGTGGTACCATTTAATCAACTTATGCTGTTCAATTTTGCAATTTTAGGGGCTGGGCAAATGCGAAAATTAACACTCTATGATGGATATGATATACACCGGTAGAGGCGCCAAATAAGGGGTGTAGGTGGACCTGCTCTCAGAGTAGCTCCACCGCTGTTCACTATGTGGCCCTGCAAAAGAAAACGGATGAAGAAAAGTCAAAACACGCTGGTTTGGCTCAGCAGAATGGTCTTGGCCTACCTTTTTTGAACGAGATGTAGAGGCTGGTTAAAGGCACAGCAAAGCTTAACACCTGCTGTTGATTGGGTGGGCTGTTTGTTTCGTCCATTTGGGTTGGAATTAGTACTCTCCCACCTATTTGCAGTGCCAGTTTTAGGTTTACCAGCGGGGTTGGGAAAAAGTACATAACTAAACTTTGGTGGAGAAATATTTTTTCACCGTCGCGCACTGAGCACTGTTGGAGATGCTCTAAGAGAATCCCCATTTCTAGCACTGTAATGATTTCTACATAGTAGCTTGGATGAAGTATAAGCTTTAAATACAGTGGAACTAAGTTTGGACCTGTACATATGCACAGCATATCATAAAAGGGTCATAAAAAGAAAACTGCTTATGACTGGCTGGCTACACCGATTCACCCATATTCTGGCATTTGGATGGTCTCTCAAATTTGTCCAATGTTTCATGTTTATGAGTATGCACTCTATGTTGGATGTGGTATATATATATAGGGGCCAAAATAGGGGGTGTGCGTGAAGCGTGCTTGATACAGTTGGCTAGGAGGTAGGATAAACCTACAGCATGGCAAGAAAAGGCTTCAACTAAGTCCTTTTCTTGTAGTATTTATAATTGTCAATACTGAAATGAGGTACTACTATTTTAGTCTACCAGAAACGCTTTACTCGTGGGCTGCAATTTAAGACTTTAATATACTGTCTTTGTTTATGACCGAATACGTATCTGCTTCATTTGCTTGAGTGTTTGTGTGATCAATTCCCCGCTTCCAATTTCAATGCTCCAATCACCTATATGGACTGTTGGGAAATAATAAAACTAGGAACCCACCATCATTACACAATAGTACATCTATTGCAAAAAGACCCAAACTATGGAATGCCATATGCTCAACTATTTTGCTAAGTTGACTTCTCTGATTTTGCAATTTTAGCAAGTGGACATTTGCTATTTGCCAAGTCCACATTGCTAGATTTTCAAGTCTAGTTCTTCTTGCGGGCTGCCCAAATTTTCTTCAGACTGCCCAACATTTAAAAAATTTATTGGCTGCATAATGCCTAAAGTTTATTCCTCAGCTGCCCAAATTTTTTTTGGGGGTTCTTTTCTCTCTGGGGTGGGGGATATGGGGGGTGCAAAGGTACTTCAATTAGCAACCTACCTTCTTACCTAGTGTATCAACCTAACTAGTTGCATATATAGGCTACCCACCTAGGTTGCCAAGCTTCTAACCTACTTATCAACTTAGGCTACCTACCCACATACTTGAGTTACCAATATACCTACCCACCAAAGCTACCTACCTACTTATGGTACCTACCCACCTACATTGGTTACCAACCTACCTACCGATCAAGGCTACATGTAAGTACGTGGGTAGGTAAATTAGATAGGTGGGTAAGTAGATATTTTGATGACCAAGTTAGGTGATAAGTAACATAGGTAGGAAGGTAGGTAGATACATAGATATCCTAAGTAGGTAGGTAATTTTAATGGGTAGGTAGGTGCGTAGGTTGGTAACCAAGGTAGGTGGGTGAATACCTAAGTAGCAATGTAACCTTGGTGGGTAGGTAGGTTAATAACCAATGTATGTGAATGGATAGCCTAAGTAGCTAGGTAGCTTTGTTGGGTAGGTAGGTAGGTAGCCCATGTAGGCATGTGGTTAGGTTGATATAATAGGTAGGGGACTAGGCCATTAATCTGTTCTTCCCCACCTCCCCACACCCTGTACCACAAAGAGAAAAGAAAACAAAAACGTTATGGCTACTGAGGAATAAACTTTAAGCACTGGGCATCCAATAGTTTAATTTTTTTGGGGGGCAGTTTGAAGAGCATTTTTGGGAGCTCGCAAAATGAAGTCAATTTGGAAAGTTAGAAATGAAGCAGTGGTGATGTGGAGTTGATGATTTGGCAAGTTGGAGTTGACAGTTTACCAATTTGACAGCATATAAAAGTCAACTCCATGTTTTAGCATTTTAGCAATGAGGACATGGCAAGTTAGCAAATTCACAAAAGTCAACTTGGCAAAATAACAGAGCATTTGGTATTTCATACTAAACAGCTTCAGGCTTTGAATTCTATGCAGCTCTCATGTATAGTATCTTTATCGCTAGTTGAAAAAGGCTTTCGGCAGTGAGTGCTCTCCAATCCAAAATAAATGTATTTCATCATCTATATAGTTTTCAAAAACCACTTCATCCGACATTAGAGTTAAAGATTTAAAAGATATTTGTCCAGAATCTTGGATGATCATTTGGAGGGAGCACTGCCAAGTTCGGATGGGGTTCTCTTTTGCAGTTTTGTGACCTAGGTGGACGGGCAACACCCACAAGAAGACTCTGACCTCTAGAGTTTAATTTGGCTAGAGGTCAGAGACAACAGTAGGATTTTTTTCCGACTCTGCAATATACTGGCCACATACAAGAACTTATGCTCTAAATATGGTGAGTTCCAAATTTTTTCTTCTCTAAGTATGGTGACTTTGGGCTTTTGTTTTTCAAATGTATACTTTCCACAGTTCTCAGCCCCTTTTGTTTTGGTTGGCAAGTGTCAAAAACTTGCAAGAAAAAAAAACCCTGGTTGGGAAAGTTCTTATAGGGATTGGAAAGTTATTATTGAGGGAGAGTAGAGTTTGGAAGGTACCCCAATTATCTTGAAACAACTAATTATGCCCTTTGCATCCGAACTGCATAAGCCCAACTAGGTTGAAAATTAGTCCCTATTTTGGCTTACTAAAAGCTAGGAGATGATACCAAAAGAATTAGTAACATGGGGTTTTACTATATAATCAAAGAAGTTGAAAGGGGTCAGAGGGAGAGTCTTTGATTAATTACCATGAATTTGTCCCCAAAACTGTATGTATGATCAAGCCAAAGGAATTAGCTGTATATATGAATGAGCAGTATGTGTGAATAATGTGCACCCAATCCTAGGGAGCAGCTTCAGATTTGGTTAGTCCCACGTTTCAAATGCCAATTTGGACCAAAAAAGTTTGAGTACATGTGAATTTTGCAGCCTGAATGGCATGCATAAACCTTGCCAGACAACCCATCAATATGTAAAGCAGGACAATTATTAGGTCTGCAAAGTTTTAGGCACAAAAGTGGTACACACTAGAAGCGAAGCAAATGGCTGTTGGTTATAGGCTCCTCTCTCAAGTTCTAGGAAAATACCAGCATATTTGTCTGGAAGTCACCCCGAAAATCCAGAACTTCCCCAGCTAGTGACCATTTCAACTGACATCTGATCAGACCTGACTATGTAGTCAAGACTATACTCGTCAAGTCATAACCATGCTGCCCATAACCATCAATGCAACAGACCAGGTATAATAGTGGTTTGTGATCCGTATGAGATTATGAAGCTTTGATGCCCAATGTCCATTGCCCATTCCCCCCCTTGTACTAGTTCTAGGTAAGTGACGGACATATATTTCACCCACTCCCAAAGTAGTGATATCCCTTGATACCTTTGTACCCTGAAATGGGTGCAACCTTTGTGTCATGCCATGTACATGGGTATGTGATTTATGAGGCCTAGGCTGCAAGAGATACCTTACACAGGATGTGATGTGCACAGCATAAAATGATTAAAACCATTTGAAGAAAACTCACAGCTTGAGCTGCATGAGAGAAATAATTTTTCACCTTGTGGATATGGTGAAATATATGTCTATAGGGGGAAATGCAAACTAGGAATGTATTGGCAGTATGATGCACAAGGGTTCATTCTTGCAGAAATAATATGTTTTCTATGTGGCTAACTATGAAGATCATGGTCTGCATAAGCTCATTGTGAAAACGTAAAAACCCTGCTGGTTTTTGCTAGTGTATTCAGAGGATGCCTTACAAAGCATAAAATGCCAGTGGGCTTTTTGAAAAGTGAAATGCCTGCGTATGCAGCCTCCTTTGAAAAAGCCCACTAGCTTTTTAGAAAAATTCCTCTGATATCCTGTGGGTATCATGGGATTTTTTTAATAAAAAAACTGACAGCAGTTTCTGCACCATGTAAAGCCCCTGTCCTAGGGCTTTACCCTACACAATCTGATACCAATTATAATAATACAAGCCCTTATGTGTGTGTGTGTGTGTGTGGACATGTATGTAGTGATGCAATTTTCCTGTATTTTCATTGGTAAGAATGCCAGAATTGACCGCTAAAGCTGTCAATGTCCTTGTATGCTGTTGGATGACCTGGTAACAACTTTTTGGTGACGGTGAATTTGATGTTTGGTGCCCCCATTTACTGAAAGCTAGGTGGAAAGGCATGCATCATGCTGGTGGACATTCAGTGGGTCCATCCACCTGATGTTGTTTGGTCCACACACATATGGTTGGGTGTCTACTAGGAATGAAATCTTCATGATTGTCTTGTTCTGTTTTTGCAAGCACTCCATCCCATCCCAAACCCCAACCTCCCGCACCCTTCATCTTTTTAATCCTTACCTTCCCCCATTGTCTCAAGTCTTGTCTGCAGAATAACAAAAGGGAACCACCATCAGGAACCACAAGTTGAGTCATTCCCTCTGTGCTGCGACCTTTGACAATCGTACAGTTTTTACTAGAGTGTATTTAAGGAAGTTTGATGCTTGCATTGTATTTAAGGAAGTTTGTTGCTTTTTACCCACCCGCATATTCTGCAATTGTGCACATACCTGGTACACACTCAGAGGAGGAAAGAAACAGACCACAAAATTTCCCAAGGTCTTAATAGGATCCAAATAGCCATGTAAGTTTTGACAAAGCCATGGATTTCAGGAAAATGTTCCATCATGCTTGCTGACTTGACAACGACAACATTGTAGCAAATCGACTTCTCCTTCTGAGGTTTCAGGATACTTTGATACTACGATGTCATAACAGGGGCCCTTCCTTGACGTGAACAGCAACTTTGATTAACAAAAGTCTTCAGTCGTGCATTAGACTTGCATTAATAGTGGGATTTAAATTAACAAGCATTTGAGCCAAAGGGAAATTCCAAAGGATGCCTGGTTGGCCATCATCATCACATGATAGCTCACTCTGCTGCACAACCAGAGTGAACCAACAGCCACTAGTGCACCATCCGTTGGATGCCTATTATGACTCACTTATGGATGAATCATAGCTGAATGATATAGGGTTTCACATTGATAACCTATCCTGTAAAAGAAAGGTCCTGTAGGCAGGTAGTTGGGTAGGTAGGTTCAAATGACTAACTACTAAGTATGTGGAGGCAATTCAGCTGGTTACTAATGTAGGTAAGAGCTAGTTAGTGCGTTGTTAGTAGCTAGTTCTGAAAATTAGAAACTAATATAACAACCCCGGTTAAATTAACCAGGGTGTTTAGTCTAGGGAACTAGAACCCAATGGAAAAGTGCGTTTCCTGTCCACCCACCATCCATCCATCATGGGTGTGTGCTGCTGGCTGTTAGTTCACTCTGGCCCCCTGCTGCAAACACATGTCAATAACAATAGGTTACATACCCTGCAAGCTTCCATGAGCTCCCGTGCTGCTGCTCCTGCTGCAGCATCATGTCGCTTCCTTCCAGTTCCAGTCCTCCAATTTATATGCTCTGACATTACTTACCGATTTGTTGGCACATTATTATTTTACCGATTTATTGGCACATTTATTATTTTACCGATTTGTTGACACATTAATTATTTAACCAAATTGTTAGGAAATTTCCAGTCCACTTAATTTTTAAGCTAATAGGTAGCAACTACTAGCAAGTGGGTGGGTTGGTGAGTGCTGAATCCTGATGTTTCACTTAAATTTAAGCTAGTAGGTAGCAAGTTGGTGGGTAGGTGGAGGCCTTTTTCCTTATGGAGCCGAAACTTTGTCGAAAAGTGATACCGAAAATTCAAAAAATTAAGTGATTTTGAAGGTTTTCTCAAAATATTATTTGCAAAAATGGTGAAGATTTGCCATGAAATAAATAAAACATCAGCCAGAAGTGAGGAAAAAAGGAAGCATAAATACTCAGATTTCTATACTTGGTTTTCAGTGTGTAGCCAAAAATATAGAAGGATAATTAAAGGTTTGTACTTCATATCTGGTTTATAGCCAGATTTGGCTAAATTTTCCTCAGGATGATAGCCACTTTGGCTGCAAACAAAAATTCCTAAAGAAAACACTGGTGGGTACTTATGATTCAGTTACACAAGTGAAGTTAGCAGCAGTGTGACTCAATGTTTAATTTTTTGGCGAATTTTCGCATGGTGACGACAAAAAACAATTCATTGCCAATTGAACAAAGAGTTCTTATGGGAAAAATACACAAAAGTTGCCACATTTTGAGGAAAAAAAAGTCAGAGATCGCCATTTTCAGACAGTGAGTTCATGTAGGTCGCCAGAACTAGGCAGGATTCCAAAAAAAATCTACTTCCCTGTCTGACCTCTAGCCAAAATTGGCTCATTCCTCTTTTGGATGATGGCCAGTCCACCTACTTGACAAATGTGAAGAAAAAAACCCTGTCGCCACTGTTGCTGCTGCAGCAGCAGTGCAGCAGGTGTGGTCACATGATTAAGTGTATTAGTAGCGACACTTATCAGGTGGGGAGTCTAAAACGTGCACACCAACCAAATACCCAAGCTGCAACCAGTAGACTGTAGCAACAGCAGCAGCGAAACTATGCTTGGAAGAGTTGGAGGGGGCCCTAAATTTGAAAAGGGAATGGCAGGGAAAGGCTGCTTGATGCCTGGCCTGCCTGTGAGACTCATAGTGTCCGTCTGGGCTGTCAACTGTGATGATCATCAGCAACCATCATCATCAGCAGCACCCTCCTCCTCCTGCAGTAGTAATGCCTGGCTTGCTTGGCCGCAGCTGGTAGCTAGCTAGGGTTAGTAGCTACTGCAACCCCAATCGAAGCTCCTTGTTATATAGCTGCCTAAGAGAGTCTTGGCCGGGACCCCACAGTTTCCCATTGATCAACTCTAGCATTGACTTCACAGCTTTGTATGTTTACAGCACCACTGAATATCATCAGCAGGTCTTCAGCTGCTGCCGCATCTCATGTCTAGCTGTCTGTCTACATGCAGTCTGGTTGTCTGCAGAATTAGAACGTTGTGCGGTTTTGCTTTACACAGCTGCATATTTTCATACAGAAAGATTGGTGATTATTAGCAGCTAGCTAGCTAGCTTGCTGGTTCATTGTCTCTCTCCTCCTCTCTGAAGACTCTTCTGGAAGTTACAGCAGCTACAGGTTGCAGCAGCAGCTCGGTCTTTTTTGATTGAATGTTATAGTGTGAGTGTTAATGTTGGTTCTCCTCCTCAACCTTTTTTGATTCGTGATCTTCTTCTATCTGGCCTAGTGTGGATGATTCCTGCCAGTTTAATAGAACAGTTAACAGTGTGTCCTCCTCAACGGTGATATTAAAGTTCATGGGTGTCTCGAGTACGCTACTGTGCAGAGGGTTGATTAAATCTCAGGTTGTATGAAGTCGCGCTGAATTCATCGCTTCCACAAAACGGTTAGAACTTAGCGGTTTATACAACAATGCAGTCATGTTTCCACACAGTTGCAGGGACTCTGTTTTCCATGTTGCATTTCTGCAGCTGAAATTTGTGCGAGAACTTGTGTGAATTGAGCCTTATAGATTGCTGATTATTCTTGGTCTGCAGGACATGGGATTATATCTGCATCGTTCCTTAGTGCAGCAGCTTAATCTCCCCTACACTGATCATATCTGCTTTTTAGTAGTCTACACAAGCAACTTGCAGCAGCAGCGTTCTCGCTATGGCTGCAGGAAAACACAAATTTGTAAATACTGATGAAAAAGTTTTTGTGATTGCTGCAGCAGGCAGGAGCTGCTGCAAGGTTCGAGACTGTAATTGGTTTCAGCTTCGTCTTCATAAGCTTCGAGAGGAGATTTGGTCGTTGTGGTAAGGAGCCGCAATCCAGGTGCAGCAGCAATGTTCTGTAAGGTGCTGGGCAATATCAACAGCTGCATTTGAGAAGGTTGTGACCAGTATTGTAATTCCAGCAAATTTCTTTCTGCAGCCTGGCGGAGATCATGGCCGCCACTAGCGCTATGAGATCAGGTTTCGGGACTGCGCAGAGTGCAGGGACGCTCATGGGGGGCAAGGAGACCACTTCGTCCGACTCGTTGGTGGCTATTTTGGCTTCCTGCTCTAACATGGGCGGCCTCCAAGGTGAGGCTGCTGCTCTCTTCTGATCAAAATTCTCCATAGATCTAGACCAGCTGCGTGTTCTAGAAGCTGCAAGCTTCTATGATCTGCTTTTTTTCTTTTGGTCGGGATGTTGCTTGAATGCAGTGGTTCCTGACCAATTTGGGGCTGTTGATCCTCGTTCAGTCGGAGGAGGCTTGGGAGATCATATGATGACAGTCGTGGGGTGTGGTGACAAGCGCGCCTTCAGCAGCTATCCTGGCGCATCGACGTTTGCCGGTTCGCCTGGGGAAGCTGATCAGGGAGGCGATGAGGATGGAGGTGGCGACTTCTCCCTGCATAATGTGGAGAAGAAGAGAAGGCTCACATTTGAGCAAGTAAGGTCACTGGAGCGCAACTTCGAGCTGGAGAATAAATTGGAGCCGGAGAGGAAAATGCAGCTGTCCAAGGAGTTAGGTCTCCAGCCCCGCCAAGTTGCAGTTTGGTTCCAAAACAGACGCGCACGCTGGAAGACAAAACAGTTGGAGCGCGACTACGAGGTCTTGTCCGTGGCTTACAACAGATTGAAGGCCGAGTTTGAGGCTATCGTCCAAGAAAAAGACAGACTGAAGAGCGAGGTAGGTGCATACTCTTTCGAGCTACGTCCATTGTTCCCGCACTCAGCTGCTGTATCTTTGAGTACATCACTAGACTAGTATAACGATCTTGAGGCTTGCATATTGTAGATAAGAATGCCAATGCTTCTGCAGGCTCCACTGAAGCTCACATTCATACTACTGGCTTTTGCAGGTTCACCGTTTGTCAGTAAAGACCGAGTTGCCTGCTTGCGATGGCGTGCAAGAGCCATCATCTGTATCCGAGAGTGAGATAACAACGACTACTCACACTTCCGACAACGCGCATGTCAACAGCTCTGTGGCCACAGTAAAGACGGAGAGCGCCGTAATTATATCTGAAGATCAGCAGGAACAACAGCAGCTGGTTGAAAATACTACTACTAGAGATTCTTCTCAATCGACTAGACTTTCTCCCAGGGTTGCTGCAGACGGCTCAACCCAGAAAGTCGTGGATCAGGAGCCGGAGCAATCCACAAGCGCAGATAGCAATTCCAGCGACATTCTAAATGTCACAGACAGTCCACGCACAGTCAACAACTGTACTACTACTCATCCGCCGTCATCATCAGTACTAGTAATCCCGACACTAGATCAACAGCAGCAGCTGCAGGCGGCCACCAACAACGAGTTAGTAGCGCAGGCTGAGTCCGCCAGTTTTGTGGTCGATTCCAGCTTACTAGACGGAGTCGACGAGGACGATCTGTGTGGCGCAGCTGGGCATGTAATGCTATCTCCACAAGCTGTATACCAACGCCCACCGATGTCTATCAAGCTGGAAGACGACTGCAGCAACAGCAGCTACCCAGCTGCAGTTGACGATCATTCTTGCATTTACTTTTTGTCACAATTGGACGATAAAACTAGTGCAACGCCGTGGTGGGACTGGTCCTAGAATAAATTTCTGTGTACATACAATGGATCAATCGTTGACACTAGCCCCAGTACTCTTACTACTGTAACCAGCTTGTGTTCAGGCTGAATATTTTCCTTCTAGCTAGCAAGCTAGCTGATCACAATTATACCGGATTGATCACCTGCTGCTTATATTAATCTTCTTGAACCCATGAGATCAATCACTCTGGTCAACTAGTGATCATCTCTGCAACTAGTAGCCATATATAAATTCTTACCATTCATTCCAATTACACTATAACATAATTTAGCTCTGCAGCAGCTGGTGCTCCAAGGTATTAAGCTGCACCCATTTGTAATGTTTAAGTGCATACTTGTTAGCTTAGCCTCAGATAGCAGCAGAGATGATGATGCAGAAGCTGAACATTATCTAGAGCGCTGTTTCTCTTTATCTAGTTGGTGCTGCCATCATTTTGAAAAGAGTCCCACATGTAATGCAGCAATGGGAATTACAAAATGATGCCTGCAGCATCGTAAATTATTAAAACTAGAGCTTTCTAGATGAAGATGATGATTATCTAGATTGAATTACAAAGCTTGGCATTAATTATATCCTCCCATATAATAGAGGCTTGCTCTGGAAATAAAATCTGACAATCCATCGACTATCTCAAGCTCGAATCATCAAACTCGAATCATGATCATCAAGCTCTTCAGTCAGTGTGCACATCATCCTGGCAAGCACACACACTACTTTTCAAGCTCTCCAAGCACTCACCTAAGTGGGTAGGTGTGGCTTCTCTTATGTTGTTTGCACCCCAAGCTGATTGCTAGACGAGCTATGTAATGGATTTTGTTCTTGAAATTTCCTTGGTGATAGACTGTAACCAACCCATCTGTAAATGTGAAGCCTGAAATAAAGTTTCTTGGTCCCTTGAGGTCTTTGATTGGTAAATTTGCAATTCGTTTGTGATGCATAAGAAATTATATCCATTTGGAGTGGCAATTTTTTTTTCCCCATTTCCAATTCTAACTTGAGTCTGGTTTGACAAGAAGGAAATTGTTGGAAATTCATTTTTTTTAATTTAATGTAAATGATAAGTAAGCAGTACATTTTTGGGTCTTAATACTTTAAAACTGCATGTCTACTTTGCGTCTCAGTAATTTACTACTCATAACAAACTTTGATCCCTAAACAGAGACAGTATATCAACTAAGTGGGATACTTAAGGATTTATCCCAAATACAACTAGAGTAGAACACATAATTTCATGTTCAAACACTTGTATGCTACATTTGCAGCTTTCTGGGGACAGTGCATACAAGGACTTTTCAAAATACATCTCGGGTAACCTTCCCTATGACCGAAGACCGGCTATGACCGAACATTTTATTCATATCTTCCTCATCTCTTCTTCATTTTGAGTGATTTAAAACGTTATGGGAGCGCTAAGTTGAGCTCTTCAATTCGTCTTGGAACAGCAGAGGCAAAGGAGTAATTATAGAAGAGCAAGAAGAGAAATAAGCTTTTCCAAGTTATAAAATGTGTTTTTTTTCTCTTCTACCCCTCTTACTTTCAATGCTCATAACTTTCTCATTTCTTATTCAATTTAAGTGATTTAAAGTGCTGTAAGAGCGCAACCTTATGATCTACAAATAATCTTGAACCATAAAGGCAATAGAGCGACTTTCAAAGACTTTTTTGGGTGTTCGGTAATAGTCTTCCAAGTGTTCGGTGGTTTTTCGTTTCCACCATTTGAACCCCCCCCCCCCACTTTGGAGGGTCACGTCTGACTCATTTCTTCATCTTTTTCAACGATTCAACTTTCCGTGGGTGCGCAAATAGTAGGGCTACCATTCCTCTTTGAACACGAATTTCAAAGGAGCACTCTCCAGAAATTCGCAGACCTCTGAGACATTAAGTGTTCGGTTACCGGCCTGGCTACCCTGTCCATCAATCCTGGAGTGGAAAATTGAACAACGTATAACTTTTTTCAAAATTGTAATACATTTTCATCTCCATATTCACCAAAATTCCCTCTTTTTATTTAACCATATTATACTCACTAGATAACACATTGCTATATACATAACAAAGCCAGATATGGGCAATTCAACAGTTTGGGTGGGTATTAAACTGCCATTTGAGAATAAGGCTGAGCATCAACTGGTTCTCTCAAAAGAATGGATTGGGTATCATTGAGAGTGCTAACGGGGTTGATACCTGGTGGGTGACGTGTCATAATTGAGAGAACCAGTTCACAAAGAACTGGGTTGTCATAAAAAAGTTTAAATGGTTAAATATGAATAACCCCCAACTCTGGTTCTTAAGGAAAGAAAACAACGCTAGATTAAGAGGCTACATATTTTAGGGATAGGTAGTATGCAAAAAAAGATTGTATCAGGTTGTGGGTGCATCATAATGTGAGTGCTCCTAAAGCTCAACGTTTTAATTTCCATGGATCACTTTGATTGTCACTGTTTTTAATGCTTCTCACTGTGTTGGTATCAACATATTAGTGTGAAGACTTCCCTTAAGTCATCTGTATACAATATATGCCCACACTTTTGGGCAAAGAATCTGCAACAAACTATGGTGCTAAATTGGAGAACATTTGAGTGCTCATTCTTAAGTGCACATGCACACATTATAATTTGAGTAGAATAAATTCAATAATTGATTTGTGAGAACTGTAGAAAATAATTGATTTTTTTAAATTTGTGAGAATTGATAACTTAAGAATTGGCTGAAATAATTTATAATTTTTTTAGATACCCAAAAATGTGAAACCACCCAACACTGCAATTGACCCTACCAAAGTAGACCTTAAGTTCTGAAGCTTCAGCAACTACAATTAATTTAGTCAGGATTATCAGATAAGCTCAAAAATGAATCTAAGTTTGATAATCAAAGAAGAAAATGCTATTGTTAAGTCCAGGTTTGTGTTAGGTTACTAGAGGTTACTGGTTGTGTACTGGGTAACGCCCCCAGGCTAACGGCATTAGCCAGCGTAAAACTTAACTCACTTTTTTATCACTATGATATTCAGCTGGTACCCACTGGGTATCATGGTAAAAAGTAAAGTGGACATTTCAAAAAGGGGAAAGGGAAATGAGGGCATTTCGCTTTTCGAAAAGCACTCACTGCTGACACCTGATGACAGTATATAAGGTACCCTCCATTTACACTTTTGCAAAGTGCAGAGCGCTTTATGTACTGCTGAATTTTAGCCAGCATATTGGCCGAAAGTGCAGACTAGGGTTATACTGACTAGTTACTGAACTAGTTTAATGTTGAATTAGTTTATACAGAAGGTTGGAACCTGGAACCCCAGACCAATGGCAGGGACAATATTTTGAGCTTTATTTAATTTTCTTTGAGTTTTTATGAGCAATACATGTTCGGTTTTGTTTCTTGGATCTGGTGAGCATTGCAAAACTTTTGTACTTTGTAATACTTCCATTGTTCCATAGGCTTTAGAAATTAGAAGAATGATAAGTTACCAAATTAGAGTACCAGCTCTGATAAACTATCTTACTTGTTTTACTGAATCAAACATGGCAATTGAGCTTTGATTTCATAGGAGAGGACATTGCAGTCCATAATTGAGGTAGATTAGAATGTAAAGTACACAGATCATACAGAGGAAACCAGTATTACTACAAACTCGAAGGGTAAAATTATCGCTGTACTAGTTATATAATTGAACTTTTGCATGCTGTAATATATTCAATTTAAAGCATTAGCATCAATGTATAGCTTAACCTTTGCATTTATTGTGGGGTAGAATCATGATACCCTTACATTTATTTTTCCTTCAACCTTTATAGTATAATCACACCCAATTACAGCCTTAGATAATTAAGGTGAGCATGTTAGTGTACAAAGAGGGAAAGCTGAACTGATTCCCACACCTCAGCTTATTACCATGGAAGAAACCAAAATGGGGGCATGTTGAACCAGCACCCACCATCGCACCATCCACTGGATGTCTGTTATTACTCTGTTGTGGATGAACCTCAACTGAGTTAATATTTGGTTTCACCTTGGTAATTATTTCTGAAAGAAATAGGTCTCATATGTAGGTAGATAGGTAGGAAAATAGCTGACTACTAAGTAAGTAGATGGTTTATACGCAGGTGAAGGCTGTTTTTACTACCTACCTACTAACAACCTGCTTGTGGGTTGTTAGTGAGTAGATAGTGAAAAAAGCAACTGAGCTAACCACCATGGTTAGCTAGGGAGTTGGAACCCAACAGAGAACTGTTTCCTGACCACTTAGCATCCATATCTCGTGGTGAGCCAGTGGGTGCTGGTTCACTGTGGTCCCGAAAACGGTTGGTAAACCAAATGGAGTGATCAATCCACACTGTACACGAAACTCACTTTCTGATTACACTCAAACTGCCAATGAAACAGGGATTACAGGGTCAAGCTAGGGACCAAAGACAAGGTGACTTTCAGATAACTTTAATGTCACCAACACTTTGTCTCGCTTGTTGTGGATGTTATGCCAAAGACACCCCATACATATTACAGAGCCTTCAAAAGCTAACCACTCATGTGATAGTTTCCCAGTAAATGTCAGGAGTACAGCATTATGACAATAGCCCCCATACAAACTTCTCCCCTTCAAAGTTTTTTCCCTTTTGTTGATGTTTAAAACCTAACCCTTAATCCCATTGTCACTTTAGCAAAACTCTGGATTGAAAAATCCTACATCCTGCCACCTATAACCAAATCTTACTTTCTAACTTAGGCATACAAGGGAGTGTCCATAATGAAAAGCATTGACTGCATTTCATTGTACACGGTGCTAAGGTAGTACATTATGAAACCCCCAAAGTCAATTTTTCTCTTTTGTGATGGGCAGCTTTCATTGGCCAATCAAAAAAGTAATTATCATACTCCCTGATTGGATTCGGCAACAAAACTGCCGAATAATTAATTACATTTTAAATCATAACTTCTACACTTGGTTTTTTAATTCTGAAAATTTCGGCAGCTAATGGTTATAATAAATAACAAGCATTGCCTTAAGTATATGGGGGCAGTCCAGTGGTCTAAACTGTCTTAGTTTAAAGGTCTTAATCTGTAAGGTCTGAGGTTTGAAGTTTCAAACCTTGACAGTTTGAAGTTTTGTGCATATTTCTAATTTTATAAAAATTTCGGCACATGAATTAAATAATTTTTCAAAAATTTGGCAAAAACAATAATAATATAATTTATGCCGAAATCATTGAGATACTAAGGTAATCAATGTTTAGACAGTCCCAAAATAGATCTGTTGTAATCTCCTCCTCCGGGCTGCTTATATAGGTTACAAGAGTAGAACTAAGGGCAATGGATATGGAGTGTGGAGCTGTTGGGAAGATGTTGTGGATCAGATTGGGAACTTGGGGAACTCATTTTGAATTAACTGAGAACACATTGGGAACAACAAAAATACAACACCCCCACATTCCGCAGAAAGAAAAAAAACCCTGGGCCCCCTGAGTGGATGCTGCCTCACCTCATTGGATGCAAGAATTTTTTCTCCCCTTCCTGTGTGCTTTGCCATTTAAAGCCTAGGTTAACGACAGGGGCATGAACTATGAGTGTATATACTGACAGAACCTAGACTGAATTCCTGGAACCATCTTTCTGTTCGAATTTTTTTTTCCAATGGGTTCAGAAAATCAGAAACTGCGAAACCCAGTAGTTTCTCAGTACTACTAGATTGTATTTCATTATAGTACACGGATTTCTCACTATCTAACTTGTATGTGCATATATCCCCACTCAAATGTAGGCATTATTCTTTGTCAATTTGTCTCGTCAGCTACAAGCCCACTCGGAATACTTGCTTGAAATCTGTACCAGACCCTCACATGATTTTGGCCAACAAGTGGGATTTCTCTTCCATTTTCTCTGACCCCTGTATACAAAACCAATGTGAAAAAAGCTGTAATCAAATCTATATTCTTCTTCCACCAGAAAGGAATCCTAGTGTTTACATAAGAGACGCCCCCTTGCAGTTGTGGTACTTAATTACAAGGCAGTTGCCAGTGCATGGCCAGCCAGCTACTGCATGGACATGGTTGGTGGCGGCAGCAAAAGACAGATTGCCAAAAACAAAAGGGCAAAAGCTGGGTCAAAGCATCACCAGTCGGACCTGACAGGTGCCAGCTGCAAAGGCCAACTATTGACAACCTAGAAAACTGCCATACCATAAATACTTTTCTTTTTTTTGTAGTCACCCAGTAGAGTAGTACACCAATCCCTTGACCTTGTGTACAATGCAACTCTCATACACATCCTGTACACCAATTCCTTGACCTGGTGTACAAGGTAACTCTCATACAGATGTTGGGGGCAGGAGTTGGGGAGGGAAACGTTCATCATGTGCTGCATTTAGTAAGGTATGGAGTACGGAGCCGTGTTGGTCTACTCTATAGGGGATGGATGGCCTGGAACTTACCATGGGTCTACATAGGTATATCAAGGAAATTACAACATTGGCCTGAGAGGGTACTCCAGTGTTTTCTTTCCTCATTCTGACAAATCACCTTAATGGTGACTGTAGGAGTAGAACTATCTTAGTTCTCTCTTGGTTCCAGTTCTACACATAAATGGAACTGGCAATCTGGTTCTGAACATCCGACCCAGTTCTGGTTTGGTTCTTATTGCCCTGGACTGGAACTGGTGATTGACTACCAGTTAACCTTCAATTGACCCCCTAATTCTAGTCACTTTTGTTTTAAAACATGTATCTCAATTTATTTTCCACAAATAAATAGAATTGAACCCAGGTCCAGTTCTTAACAAAATAAATTCCAGTTCCCATTCTGGTCGTGAAAATCAGAACCGGATATGGTTTGGTTCTCACTAGCTGGAACGGTGATTTTTACTGAACACTGCTAAGAACACATTGGAGGACTCTCTGTATGTGGGCTATACACACAAAAGAGTGTTACAGTGTGCAATGAGTTTGGTGAAGGAGGAGTCCAGCTTCCTGACCGTCTTGTGACTTTGCCCTAAAACCACCCCCAAATTTTGAGTGAACTAGTCTCCAGGCCATTAAAACCACCCTCAAATTTAGGTGTAATGGTTGGTAGACCCATTTCAGGGAAGAAATTTGGCCACATTTTGCCAATTTAAATTACACTGCATAAGGGGAGGCAATATCAGCACTATATAAGTTTTTTTGGCAATCCTTTAACTGATACCAGCATCATACTTACCAATGTTTTTTTTACTATTTCATGATGTTGCTCAAGTGGCAATAGTCCACAGCATATTTAGCCGAATTTGGCAATATTCAAAATATGAAAGTATAAGATCTGAAGTATTCCATCATATTGTAGGAAACTGTGGAGACTTTTGGCAAAAAAATTAAACAGAGAATTTATGTCAGAATATTATTTTTTGAAAATAGTTTTCACAAAATGGCAAAAATTCGCCACCAAAAAAATTGCTGATACTTACCAGTACTTTGCACTTTTTCTATTGTTTGTTCTCTTTCGATGATTTAGCATGGTTTTGCATTAGGGTGAATGAATTAAAACCTTGCCCTTCAAATCTGTGGAATTTTGCAGATTCATATAATTCTTATACAAATTAATAGCAACTGAAATTTGGCAACTAGTGCTAAATTTGAGATACTTTTTCCCCTTTCTATTTGGACAATGGAAACCCTAGTATTCATACATATTCATACCTGTAAATGCACACGAAGCCAAAGACTTTATTTTGGGCCTGAAAATCTGCTTTCCAACCCCTACAAGGGACTTTTCATGAAAAATTTGACCGAAATTCAACAGATTTTGAGAAAATAATTGCACATGGCCAGATTTTTTCAATAGACCTTCTAGTTGGTGGCCAGAAATATAGAAGAGCCTTCACATTATTTCAATTTCATACCTGGTTTAAAGCCAAAATTGGCTATTCTTCCTGAATGAATGCCACTTTGGCTACACCACAAAAAAATTAGCCAAATCAGGACAAATTAATGGTACATGGTTCTTATATCAACCTGGTGAAAAGAATATTTTAGTGAAGTGATATTCAATACTTGGTACCTCCTTGTATTGCTCATTGAAATACTTCTATCAATGTCATGTCTGAACAAAAATGCATTGATCAAAATGTACATATGAGTCTATTATCAACTTTGAAGCTCCACAAACACTCACATATAGTACCTAGCTGATATGAAAGTTCTATAAGGGACCCAGGACCAGGATGGTATGGTGAAAAGTCAATACCAAGCCTAGACCAGCTTATAGTGTCTCCATTTTGTGTTCCAAGTCTTCATCAGCCATGTGTTGTTGCTGTAACGTGTTCTACATGACACCACATCTACTCTCTGCACAATTTGTGCCCAAAACAAACAGAGATTTTGATTAGTTGTTGATATAGTTGTTGATTAGTTTTTTTTTCCTGAGTTGTAACCAGTGTTGGCCAGTTCTCACTTTTTTGTGAGAACCAGCTGGGTCCAGTTTGAACATGATGTTATGAGAACCTGATCAGTTCTTTAATAACTTTTTTTGGGCTGGTGAGAACTGATCAGGGTATCAATATTTTTAATTTTTTCAAACTCACGCGGTACTTAGATAGGGCAGTTCTCACATACACAATACCAATTGGTTTTCACATCCTGTTTTCACAACCCAGTTGTTGAATTTTCCATTAATTTAAAATCAATTTTAATAATTAATTAATTACTTACTTCATCACGTAAAAAGAACAAGAGCACCATGTGAGAAAAGCGACAACAATAGGAAAAAAACAACAGCACCACACAAGAAGAGCAATAGCACCAATGTAAGATGAGCAACAACACTAATGCAAGAATAACAATAGCACCATGCGAAAAGAATAGTAGCACTAATGAGAAAAAAATAACAACACCAATGCGAAAAAAACAACGTCACCAAGCAAGAAGAACAACAACACCATGCGAAAAGAGCAATAGCATTAACACAAGAAAACCAATATTAATAGGAGAACAACAACACCAACACAAAAAAAACAATGGCACCATGCAAGAAAAGTAGTAGCACAAAAACGAGAAAAACTGCAACACCACGTGAGAAAAGCAACAACAATAGGAGAAAAATAGCAACACCAACACAAGAAAAACAATAACACCATGCAAGAAGAGCAATAACACCAATGCAAAAAAAGCCACAACATCACATGAAAAAAACAAGAGAAGAATAGCACCACTAATGTGAAAAAAGCAATAATGTACCACATAAGAATAACAATAGCACCAACACAAGAAAAGTTGCAACACCACACTATAAGAACCAAAAAAAAAACAACAACACCAACTAGCAACAAGACTCTGAGAACAAGATATAAGTTTAAAAAAAGAACCCATCCAATTCTCCCAAATAATATTTGAAAATTAAAACCGATTCTTGTTATTAGTTCTCATTCATGTGAAAACTTGAAGTTGTTTTTCATTATGAAAACCAAGCCAACAATTGGGTTAAAAACTAAGTGGGCGTTCAAGAATTTCCCAAGATTGGTTTTAATCAGTGCTATACATGTGGTTATTTTGATTTTTAAAGTAATTAAAATAGTTTTGACTCCTTAAATTTTTCAAAATTAACAAACTTTTAGTCCTAATTAATTCCTAAACATCAAAGAACTAGCAATTTTCATGAAAAAACCAACAAAAATTTGACATTAAAAAATTAAGAACCAAGGTTTTATACCAACACTAATTTTTTCGCCCCTATCAAGTAAGCAAGCTATATCCAAATTGATAACCAATGGACATATGTGGCATATTCTAATATTCGTACAATATTGAACCTAATTTCTAAGGTGTTTAGTATGTTGCCATTATGTGTTCAACATTCGAAAATAACATGTACCTCTATAACAATATAATTAATAATGAGCAAAATGTATATTAAATGACAATTAATGTTGGCAAGAATGAACCAACACCCCATGTAAGATGGATGGTGTGTGGATAGGAAAAACTTTTTCATTATAGTGTTGGACCCTATAGCTAATCATAGTGGTTAGCCATGTACTAGAACCATCCACATGCACCTAACTAATTAATAATATTATCCACCAAATGGCTTATAATCTACATATAGTACACCAATATGCATTCAAGTTCATTATGTGTTTCATTAGATTTTGATGAAATTGGACAAAATTTACAATGGTGAAATTGGCCAACCCTTTAATAAACAAGGACTAGTTGTTACGAATAAAGGAATTCATAAATAACTAATTGAATTCATCAATAGTTAATCAAGTTTATTAATATTTAAAGTGTTTATTAGGAAGTTTCACTAGGTTACATACCCTACATTAACAACCTAACCCACTTAAACACTTAACCCATCAACCTACAATGCAAGTGTGAAAGTTTGAACCTTTCACCTTTTTTCACCACCATGTTCAAGGAACAAGTCCCTAAACATTGAACCATTATTTAAATGAATGATATTTATTTGTCATCACATATTATTATGCACATTCTTTTTACGGTAAGCAATTCTTGGCAATTCTTGGCTATTTTACCATAGGCTATTCTAAATTATTTTATCATAAGCTATTCTTAACTATTTTAAATTATTTACCATAAACTATTGTTAAAAAGTTTATTATAGGTTATTATTGACTATTCTAAGTTATTTACCATAGGCTATTATTAGTTATTCTAAGTTATGTACCATAGGCCATTTTTGGTTATTTTATTATTGACTATTGTTACCTATTCTCAACTATTTACCATAGGTTATTTTGGGTTATTTAATTATAGGCTATTATGAGAGTTATTTACCATAGGCTATTATTGGTTATTCTAAGATATTTACTATTGCCCTTTTTATTATTATTGACTATTATTACATATTTTTGACTATATACCATAGGCCATTTTTGGTTATTTTATTATTGGGTCCAAATTTTTTTAAATGTACCAAAATCTTATCACAATGTCACCCTTTTCTATTTTTTTTACCATGGAAAAACACATTTATGGATGATTATGATGAAATCTAAAATTGTATTAATCTGAAGTATAATCTTTCTGAAAATTTTGACAACTTTTGACTCATTATTTTCTATGAGGATCAAAACATAGGGTTAGAAAGGATTATTATAAAGACTAAGTTTTTTTTGTCTTGTGTGATACACCTTAAAGGATTTTCACCCTATTAACTATTGTTGCATATTTTAAGTTATTTTCTGGTTATGTTATATACGTCATTATTGGTTATTCTAGGTTATTTACCATTGGCTATTATTGGTTATTCTATCGTAAACTATTATTGACTATTTTAGGCTATTTTATCTTAGCATATTTTTTAGTTATTATATCCTAGGTTATTATGCACTATTCTAGGCTATTTTACCTTAATATATTTTTAGTTATTCTATCTTAGGCTATTGTGCATTATTCTAGGCTAGTTTATTTCAAGATATTTTTAATTATTTTATCCTAGGCTATAATGCACTATTCCAAGCTATTTTATTTTAGGATATTTTTGGGTTATTTTATCCTAAACTATTGTACATTTTATTAGGTTATTTTACCTTAAGATACTTTTGGTTATTTTATCTTAAGTTATTTTGCACTATTCCAAGCTATTTAACTTTAAAATAGTTTTGGTTATTCTATCATAACTTATTGTTGGTCATTTAAAATTATTTTGGTTATTTTATCATAGGTTATTGATGGTTATTTTAGGCTATTTTATCATAAGTTATTTTTGGATATTCTATCATAGGCTATTATTGTTTATTTCAGATTATTTTACCCTAGGCTATTTTTTGTTATTTTACTATATGTTATTTTTGGTTGTTTTAAGTTATTTTAACCCTAGGCTATTTTTGGTTATTTTATCGTAAGTTATTGCTAGCAATTATAAACTATTTACCATAGGATTTTTTTTGTTATTTTATTGTAAACTATTGTTGGTTATTTATCATAAGTTAATATTGGTTATTTTTTACTGTTATATCATAGGATATTATTGGTTATTTCATTGTTGGTTATTGTTAATTATTTTACATTATTTACCATAGGTTATTGTCGATTATTCTAGATTATTTACCATAGGTTATTTTGGGTTATTATATTGTTAGCTATTGTTGGTTATTATAGGTTATTCATCATAAGTTAATTTTGGTTATTATTGGTTATTCTATCATTGATTGTTTTTGGTTATTCTATTGTAAACTATTAGTTATTCAATTCGTTATTCTATCATAGTTTTTTTTAATTATTTTTAACTATTCTAGTTTATGTTTTTTTGTTATTTTACTATAGGTTTTTAAATTATTTTAAGTTAGGATAAAATAATCTATAATAACATATAAGATAATGATTTTGAATAACTTAAAATATAGCCTAGGGTTAGTTAATTAGTTTAGCTTAAATTAACATAAAGTAAAAAACCTATAATAAATTAAAATATAACCTATGATACCTTAAGGTATAATAACCTATAATAGCTTATAATAATTTAAGGTATAATTTAAAATAACTTGGGGTATATAAAATAACAACATAAAAATAAACCTATTTATCGTAGTAAATTATAATAGTAAATTATGTCAACTACTAATGAAACATGACTTTTACATGGTAACCTTATAGTGAAATAATTTTATCAAGAGTGAAATCATTAAAATGCAATGAACCTATTTCATTTATAAAGTCCCATAGTGATTTAGGCTAGTGAACTGCACCCCATTTTTGTACTAGTGATATTCAACATTTAAATTTATTATTTATTTAATTATGATATGTATCCACTTACATAGGTAGGTACCTAAATATTGTGAAAAGGAAATGAAGGTTTACATGATAGGTTACCAAGGTGGAACCTTAATGATTCAAATGTAATGGTTCACCTGGAATTGAAACTTATCAAGTTTTCAATGGATGTTGGGTCACATAATCCACAAAAGTTGGGCTTGTGCACCAACCTTTGCCAAATCTTTCATCACTTGAAATTTCAGACACCAACGGATTATGATGGATGATCTTGCCATGAATTTATTTTCTTGGGGTTGATTAGTAAAGGTTTAGGGTTTAGGGTTGGTTAAAACTCCTTGAATTGGTGGTGTTTCTTTGGCATTTACTTAGCAATTTGCTTAAGCACCATCACTATTAGAAATCTTGTCATTTGTAACCAATCACTATGCAACTAGCATGCAACTGGTTGTCGTTTGTAACTATCTTGGTCATGTTTGCAATTACAAATTTGGTATTGTATAATTTTTGAGCCATACGATTGTGTGTGCAACTAACATGCAACTAAATGTGTACAACATGGACATGTGTCATAAAAATAATTGCCCAAACTTATACATACTTAAATACTATACTTAATATATCTATATAGGCTATATAAAATAATATTATGTACCTCTAGTACTAAGGTTAACCCCATGCTAACTTAGGCTAACCTAAACTAACCTAGGTTAAATAAACAAAAAAGTTAAACTAACCATGGTTAAATTTATTAGATTAAACCGATTATGGCTAAATTAAATTAGTTTAAATTAATTATGGCTCTATTAAGTTACGCCAAACTAATTATGGCTTAATCAAGTTAGGCTATATTATATTATATTATATTAATTATGGCTAATTTAAATTAGACTATATTTATTATGGCTAAACCAAATTAAGAAAAATTAAATTAGGATAAAATAAATATGGTTAAATTAAATTATGCTAAAATATTTATGGTTAAACTAAATTAGGCTAAAATTGACAATGGTTAAATTAAGTTAGGTTAAATTAATTATTGTTAAACTAAATTATGTTAAAT
>Ga0116227_10000152_pt1 | contig 115620 bp, 85 predicted proteins | sample S1TSphgellanicum_FD_89693 | JGI IMG/M metagenome (GOLD analysis project Ga0116227, IMG submission 89693) | Host-associated microbial communities from peat moss isolated from Minnesota, USA - S1T2_Fb - Sphagnum magellanicum MG | ecosystem: Host-associated > Plants > Peat moss > Unclassified...
AAAAAAAAAAAAAAAAAAAAAAAAAAAAAAAAAAAAAAAAAAAAAAAAAAAAAAAAAAAAAAAAAAAAAAAAAAAAAAAAAAAAAAAAAAACCTCATAAATTTCTTAATGCAAAAGAAGAATTATGGAAACTAAATTATTTCACCATGCAAAAATATAATCTTCAAAAAACAAATCCTCTAAAATAAAGAAACCAAAATCCTTCAAGATATTATTATAACTCTATTATAACTAATCTCAAGTTTCAACACAAAGCCAAAATATTCAAAAATCCTCATATAATAAAAATAGACCTATTATTATTATTATTATTATTACCTAGGGGCCTATAAAAAATCCCTTAAGCTACTATACTCTATAATGAATGTAAACACAATAAATATCCTTAAAACCTTAATAATGGGCAAGGCCAAAAACCTTTGCAGTACTTCATGCACTAAAATTATTAGGCTCATTGCAATAATAGAATGAATAATCATGTTCTTTCACCTAAACATCATTTCTCACCCACTTGCCAAAATCATTAACATGATGAAGAGTCCTAACTCCTAACTCCTAAACCACTAAATTATGTGTAATTAATTGCATGTTTAGGGTTTTGCCTAAACCACTAAATTATGTGTAGTTAATTGCATGTTTAGGGTTTTGCCTAAACCACTAAATTATGTGTAATTAATTGCATGTTTAGGGTTTTGCCTATATCACTACTAGTGTGTTTAAGCTTGGCTTACCAACCAATAAGGCCCATTTTACAGCCCCACTTTCACATACCCTAAATCCTAAACCCACACTCTCTCACATATGTGATAGGCTTCCCTTCACCACCCAATCCTCAATTGAAGTGGTGGGCATTTTGTTTTGTGGAATGCTCCCCGTAATCGATTTTTTTTTTTTTTTTTTTCCTTGGCAAATTTGGAAAAAAAAATGGGAATTTTTTTTTTCCCTTAGTGTAAATTTGAATAAATGAATTATTATCCTGACATCAATGTTCTAGCATTTATTAATGTAGTAGCTTGGGCCATTTTCAACACATGTTTGTCAAATAATTAATTAATTTTCATTTTGTTGAAATTTTCATTTCAACAAATGAAATATTCCTAAATATTCACTAATATCCTTCACAATATTTTTTTTGATTTGGAAGAAATAATTTTTGAAATTTTCAAAAATTCCGAAAAATAAATGTATAATTATTTTACTTAGTAATTTTCTTGGACATGTTCAGAGTTATAAATAACTTGACCAAATTTGGGCAAAATAAAAAGTTTAAAATAAATTAAATAAATAAAATTACTTACTTACATGGGTGGGGGCTGAACTCTCTAAAGTGTACCTAATAAGGACAATAAATCCATCCATTAATGGATTAGGGTTTCCAACCAACAGCCCTTTCCGTCTTAATGAAGCCCTTCTCCCTTCCTTTTCCTAGTTTAAGGGAACCACAGGCCACGTTTTGTCCTTTAATCCTAATTAAGGATCCCTAATTAAGGATCCCCTTAATTAATTAAGGGGAAACCCAAAATACTCTCATCTCCTTCTTCTTGGACGTCGTCCGCATTCGCTCGTTCTCGTCTCCTTCACGTCCCTGTACGCATTTCGTTCGTCGAACTCCGACAACTCTGGTCGCTTCCTTCCTTCCGTCTGCTTTCGTCGTTTCTCGTCGTCACTTTCCCCCCGCCCCCCTATAAAGCTCTCTCTTCTTCGCTAAAGAGCAACGCCGCAGAGGAAGAAGCTGCTGCGCAGAGTTGTGCGGAGAGCGTTTTGCAACAGTTTTGCAACAGATTTCTGTTTCCTTTTTTTCCTTGCTTGCTTGCTTGCTTGCTTCTTCTTCTCTTCTTCTTGCAGTCATAACTTGTAGTTGTTCTTTTGTTTGCAATTTAGTACCATGGGGAATCGTCGGAGCATCAGCTACATTCGGCCAAAGCTGCACAGCATGAAGCTCCGTCAACGACGAGTGCAGGCCGATCAGAATCGTTCTTCATCAACAAGGTCCTCCTCTCGTCGCCGAGGACCCCGTACTGCAATCTGCCCCTTGAATTTCATCACCGCGGCGACGAGGATGATTACGTCGAGCACCGCGAGTGAGGTGGCAGAAGCTGTACAAAAAACTCATGCAACGAGCCGTCTTTTTCGCTACAAGACGGAGATGCTAGCTGCTTTCAGATACCTTGATGCAGTGAAGCTGAGATTCGATCCGCCCATGCCAGGAAGAAGAATCTTCAACCGCAGAACGGCGTACGATGAGTTCGTTTACACCATGGCTCAGTTCAAGGAGCAGCGAATCGACGTCACGGAAGTTGTGAACCGAGCCAAGGAGCTCTTCGCAGGTCACACCGATCTCATCCTGGGGTTGGGTCGGTTCCTACCCAATGGCGGTTCTCAGTACTTCGGATCATCGCCGCCACCGGAACTTCATCTGCAGGTGGCCTTGAAGGCCATAGAGCGGCAGAGTCGAGCCACGACCATCAAGGCGACCGCGCTGGTGCACAAGATCGAGGCTCTATTCTCGGCGCAGACGGACAAGGCAAAGCAGGAGGTCTACAAGAACTATGTGGCCATCTTTAACGACTACATCAAGGGTAGTACTAGCATCCCGGAGATGTACAACCAGCTCTCGCAGCTCTTCCTCGCCGAGTACCCGGATCTGCTCGCGGAGCTCGCCGAGTTCTTCCCGGAATCCGTTCGCTCCGCATGAGAGCCGCCACCAGCAGCAGCAGCGCCAGAAGATTAAGCTTAATCTCTTTGTTTTTCTGTCGTTAATGATGCTGCTTTGTTGCTGCTAATTCTAGTTTTATACCACAGAATTAAGCACATGGAATTCTTCTTCTTCGACTTGATGAGCAGTTTTATTGTTTGCCAAAAAAACTCTTGCAATCTTTTCTCAAGAATATTAAGGATGTTTGTTTTGTTTTGGGAGTTGTTGTAAAACTCAATGAATGTGCAATGCTCATTAATTCTTTTTCAAGTTTCCTTCTTTCTTTCATTTCCCAAGTTGCTCATCACTTAGAGTAGAGAGAGAGAGAGAGAGAGAGAGAGAGAGAGAGAGAGAGAGAGAGAGGTCCATGTGGAATTATGAGCTTCAGATTCATGTGAAGATCTTATGCATTTCAATGCAAATTTTCTGTTGCAAATTGTTCATTGTGACATTGTCCTCTTTGCTTCATTTTATCCTTGGAACTCATGTGGAGTTTTTTTGGGTTGCTTTTTTTGTTGAGGTATTTTTTTTTGGGTTTGTTTGTCTTTGCCTGAATCATATGCTTAAGTTTTTCATTAGCTTAACCAGCTTAATTAGAAACAACCATGTTTTGCATGATTTTTGTTTATGGGTTGATAATTCCACAACTGGAGGAGTTGTGTACATCATCATGAGCATGGAATTTCTTACTGGATGATGATCTTGATGAGTTTTTCATATTCTTCAGGTTTTCTTTTATAGTTCAATTCTTATATCAGTTTTTTGTTTCCAATTTAATTGGTTTCCAGAATATTTTGCTGCAAGAGTTTATTAGATCCAAGATTTTTTTAATTTTTTAAATTTTTTTTGTGATTGATCTGATTTTTCTGGAGTTGATCAGACCCTTTCCTTGGTCACCAGAATTGCCCCATTACCAAATCTGAGCTCTTGCTCTTGCTGTTGATCATCCCTTTTGATTTTTTCTCATGTTTGGCTTGTCTATTGCACCATCTTTTTTCTGTTTCCTTTTCATTCCTTTAAACCAAATTATGGTAGTAGTTTTTTTTTTAAAATTTAAAATTAATATAATAATAATAATAATAATTTTAAATTTAAAGTTAAATTAATCTGCTTAAGTTGGAAATTGATGTATGCAATATCAACACCACCCACAAAATTATATCATCAAAAAATATCATTTTTTGGCTATCTCCACAACTGGGTCACAGACTTGGATTTTTTTTTTTCCAATGTCTATTGAACTCAAGCCTCATACATACTTGGATACAAACTACAAAACCCAACACGAGTTCTCTTTCAGGAAGTCATTCAAATAAATGATTTTGGTGTTGAGTTTTTGCTCCTACTCTTTAGAAGCTGCCAAAGACATAATTTTATTACCTACCTTGAGCCTTGAGGAAGTCTCTCCAAATCTCTAACTGTCTTGAACTAGAGTAGTAGGTACATAAGTGGGTTTTTTTGTGGAGAATTTTCTCCAGTTCTTTATATATATATATAATTTAATTTTTTAAAAAAATTCTGTCACAAGTTCTCTTTTTTGGGAAAAAATTTCCCAAAAAAATTTTTCTTTAATTTAAAAATTTATCAAAAAATGTCACAATTGCTTACAATGTGAAAGGGTGCTTAAGATTTTCTACTTTCATATTTTTAATATCATCAAATTTGGCTAGAGAGCAAAGTTGATTTTAAAAAAAGAACCCTGCCTAGTTCTGGCAACCAAATAGGAAATCATTGCCTAAATATGATGGCCACATGTGACTTTTTTTTCCTCTCAAAATATGGCAATTTTGGCAATTGTTTTCCCAAAAAAAGCTTTTGTAAAACTCACACAATAGGCAACATCACAAAATTGAGGGGAACAAAAAAATTAGAAAAACCAGAAGTGGTAAATTCCTTTGTTAATTTTGTGACAATAAAAGAACCAAATAAACAAGTCTCTATTTTTGCAATGTGGTGGACTTTGAATAAAATCATTCTCAATTATTGACAAAAAAAATGGAGAATTTTGCAGCTCTTGTCTTGATTTTTAAGGTCTTTTATTATTTTGAAGTGAAATTTTTCAATAGTTTGAAGTGGGCTGCAAAATCCACTTCCGCAAGTTCCCTTTTTTCTATAGAAAGTAGTAAGCAAGGATTTTTTTTTCAATTTTGTGATATCAAGAATTTGGCAAAGCTGTCCAAAAAAAATTAGCAGAATTAGTTGAATTCACACTAGAACAAAAAAATAATTCCAAATTTTTCCCAATTATTTCTGTCCAAAAAGACAACAAAATTGTTTTCACAATTGCAAGGAAATACAGCACAATTAGTAGAAGAGCCATCCATCACGCCCAGAAAATCCACTTGGACATTCGCAAATGTACAACACACTAGGTAATTTTCCTTGTGCTTGTTACAATTCCACTAACTTCATGATTTAATGCATGACACAAAACCACCCACAATTTAGGGTATCGTCACAATTTTATCATTCATTTCTTGGCTATATATCCACAACAAAGCTCACTCATGTCTATCTACGTTTATTGGCCCGCATAAGATAGCAATTAAATTAAATTTCTTGGGTTTGAGTTTTTGATCCTGTCCTTAGAAGCTGCCAATCAATAAACTTTTTTTTTAGACCTTGAGGAGGTCTCTCCAAATCTCCAACTGTCTTGAAATAGATTGCATCTCATAAACTACAAAACTCGTGTTATTATTCACACATTGGACAATTACCCAATTACCCAAAACCAACAAAAGAACAATAATTAGAAACCAATCAAAGATGATAATAAAATAATAATAATAATTTGATTCAATCTTTAAGGGGAAAGTGAGTGTTCTTTGATATTTTGATGCAATTTTGCAACTATTTCCTGAATTGGGTATTGTGGTTTTTTTTTTTTTTTTTCCTCTCTACTTCTCCAGTCTTTGAAGTTTAGCAGAGAAAATAATTTACCAGTTTTGTCACAAGAAATCATGCAGACTTACTTTACTTGAAAGATTTAGATGAAGTTTAGATTCTCATGCTTGTAAATTCATGATCAGGTAGCCTTGGACGCTACTTAAACCTGGACTCCAAATCCTTCTAAATGCTAAGCAACAAATACTCAAAACAAAATGGGATATTGGGTCTTTACCTGATGATGGATTTTGTATCCAAAAGAAGACAACATTGTCAAGACTTGTTGGTGAAGAAAATTTTCTTGTACTCTGCATATTTCCCAGAGAAATAATCATCAGGAGCCATATCAGCAGTCAATGTGATTTCGTCCACATCTCGTTCCTCACGCTGCTCATTGGGAGCAATAGAGACTCTGTTGTTGGCCACTACTGTTGCCACCCACCACTCTTGGAATTTCTTGGACTTGACAAGCTCATCAACACATGTCTCGGTGATGTCCAGTGCCTTATACTCCCCTCTGCTCAATGGCTTTGTATGTGGAGACTTGTGAAATGTGGAGTATAACTCATGGTGTAACAAGTGTTGCACCACTGCCTCTTGTCTCTTCCCTGGCACCATACAATACATCAGTATCACAAGATCAGGCAATATTGACTTAGGTTTTTTCCCAAATGATGTAGGGTTAAATACTAGGGACTTCATCCCACATAACATGGGTTTATTGAAGACACTCAGACTCCTTCACACGTTACACTCAGTGTGTAACAAATGGGCTCAGATGATGCATCAGGAGAAACTGAGACCTAATGATACTTTTGGATGATTGTTGCCAACACAACTCCTCATTGACAGAGCTTGTTCTCGCAACGCCAGTCCCTTCTTCCCAGGCATATTTTTCAGATTATCTGAATCACTCCGATTCATCATGATGATGGGTTTCTTCCCCTGCTGCTTCCTCACTGGAGAATGATGATGTGCAGCAGCTGGGGGGGATCTCTGCACATCTGATCTGTTCAGACAACACATCTCAATCTGGAATTCCAACTGGTAATCAATCTTTTGAAAAAGATTTGAAATTATGCATGAAGTTTTGTGTAACATGATGCAGTGGTTTTGTGTTCAAAACATAATTCAAAGCATAATATTCATATTCTACACAAATGGTACCATTTGAATCTTCAATGAATTGTTGACAATCCCATCTATAACAGACTTAACACTTTGGAACAATGCATTTTCCATGTTAGGCAATTAGATTAGCGAGAGAGAGAGAGAGAGAGAGAACACATAAAACCACCCAAATGCACAAGGTTGCTTGTGATGATGAAAAACATAGCTACACCCAGAATCCAGATTGCAGCAAACAGAAGTACTTACGCTGACCAGATGCTATGGAAGAACTCCACAAATTCAGTGTCTTGAGAGTGCCCAACCACCCATGCAGCTGCTGAGCCCAGTATCAGAGCCATGAGTGCAAAAAATACATCTCGTGAAGTCTGCACATAAGCACATGCAAAGAACATAAAAGATGACAGAGTTTACACACAGCTCTTAAGCTAAGAAAACATCCACAGAACTAGACATGGAAACTAAACAACAAAATGTTTGCATGCACATGTTGACAAGTCTTGTGAGTGCATTTCTAGCAGTGCTCAGTATGTGACTGCAAAAAATATTTCTCACATCCAAGTTTAGTTATTTACTTTTTTTTCCAACCCCATGCATAAAACTAAAACTGGGACTGCAAATAGGTGGGAGACTATTAATAGCAACCCACCTGGACCAATCAAACTATCTAACCAATCAACAGCAGGTGTTAGTCCTTGCTGTGCCTTTTACCAGCCTCAGCAAACTGTGCAAAATGCTGGGCCAAAATCGTTTTGCAGAGCCAAACCAGCATGTTTTGACTTTTCTTCATCCAATTTTAATTTGCAGGGTCACAGACTGAGCACCGGTGGAGTTGCTTAAACCAACTGGAGCTCTCACACTATATTATACACTTGGTTGTCAGGATGGTGGGATCAATAATCCCGTAAGACCCATGAAAGTGTCATGGTTGAGCAATAACAACAAATGTAAAAGCAAGAGAGAGAGACAGAAAGAACCACCTGTAGTAGCATGACAGCACCAACCACACGTATTGCCAAATTCACAAAACTTGCAGTTCCAGCATCTATGCTGCCTCCTTCCTCTTCTGACATGACTAAATTCTGAACTTTCCAGAAGGCCAGTCCAACTCCCACGAGCCCAACTCCAAGTGAAATAAATACCGCAACCTGATGATGATTGCAACAACCAACCCAGTAACAACAAAGAATCAGGTGCAATGTTGACACAATTGTTGAAAACTTTTTTTCATCCTAAGAAAAAGAAGAAGAAGAAGAAGTCAGGCATGTGTTGTAAGACAACCCAATTTCACACGAGCTGTCAAAAGAGAACAATAAATCCAACAAAAAGTAGTGACAAAAGATTGAGAGTGTACAGGGCTGAACATGTCTTCACCAAACCCAAGTCCCACTAGAGTGGCAGAGAGAACACCACTGAAATAGTGCAGCACTTCTGTGCCCAGCCATACCTGCGCAGCTTCCACACATTTTGCCCTTCAAATTCAGCTCCATTGCAACAATTTTTTTCACTCTCCATTCCACAAGACAAGGAAAAAAAAAAGGGAGCCTTTTCTGTGTGTTTAGGGTTCTGCTGAGTCAGCACTCTACTACAGATGAGATTGTATTTTGGGGAGATCAAATCTCTCACCACAGGGCTTAGAAGGGCAATATAGATTGTGCTCTTGTGCCCAGTTGGAAGCAGGTTCAAACACTGGAATACCCACAGATCAAATAGTATATCTTTGTTAGGGTTTGTCCATGTCCCAGACCCTGTCTCTAAAGCAATCTCACAAACAGAAAAAACAATGTCCTGATACAATTCTGAAATCAGCAAAATCCAGTTATAGTGAAAATTTGGTACAAGAACTTGGGATGATGACAACACCTGATCAAGCAGGATCAGAACAACAAAGATCAGACTGAGAGTCATGGCACTGCTGAAGTAAGAAGGTAACCATCCACTGACTTTTGGTGCTATTATAAACAGTATCATTCCTAATACTAGAAACATGGGTCGGTAGAGCCACAGCTCTGCACCCCAAGAAAAAAAAAACAAACATGATCCATCATGCAATGAGGATTACTGCTCCATGCATCTCTCCACATTTTTACATTTCTTTGCAAAACAAAAGAGCACACAGAGAGAAGAAAAAAGAAGGGGGCTATAGTAGTGAAAGACATGGTACTACTGGAGAGAGCAATGAAACAAAAGACAAAAGTATGTGGGAAACGAATAAATTCAGCAGTACCTTCCTGGACAGAAATCGCCAGTGATACATCCAATTGATGGGGCCTCAACATTCGAATGTCAAGGTACTGCGTTTTGAAAGTTGGCAAAACTTCTGTCCAGGAACCCTTTTCTAATGCGTGCCAGCTCTCAATGGGACACTGAGCAAGACCCATCGATGAATTCCTGAAAGATTTCCACAGCACTGTGATCAGAAAAAATCATTTTTGTCAGGACGGAAAAAAATCATCATGTCAGCACTGGAAAATGGGTGAGAGAGGAATGAGAATGTTGCTGCAAGTTTCTTGCTTGACCACAAGCGAAAATGAGCATACAAGATCATAGCTATGTGCACTACCACCTAGGGAGGCAAGATACTATCCTAGAATAGTAGAAAATGGACAAAAAACTGTTACATGTTATGAGATGGGAAAACAACTCACCCATGGAAACACACTTCCACTCTTGCTAAAGAGGGTCTTAAAACACTGACAGTCACCCATGTAGTGTGTGCAAACTTATCCATGTTGTCAAGTCGAGACTGGCCTGGAATGCGCAGGCGGGTGCATGCACCAATCTCGCCTGGTTTTAAACCTGGTGAACTTTGCACATGTCCATCAACATCTTGCATTCGCAACTCAATGGGAGCACCAAGCAACACATCTGGGCAAAAACCCACCACCACCACCACAACAGAGACAACCCCATCAATTTTTGTCATCTCTCAATGAACTGCAAAGCCTTCTGGAAGATTATGTACTTAAGGACACAATACATCACAAACTTCCAATGCCATACATATATTAGACTTGTTTTGTAATATTAAAAAACAGATTTCACATGACAACTATTACCAAATTGTGAAGTTTATGATGTATACTACAAAAGAAACTTCAAACATATGGCATAAAGCTCAAAAATAGCACAAAAATGGAGATTGCAAGGATACTGAAGAGACAAGAAGGGCTGGGACTCATCATCACAGGCACTCACTCCTGCTTACATTCAAAGTGCATCTTGTTGTCGAACTCAGGTTTTTGGCATGATTCTTTGGAGCTCTTCATGAGCACATAACAAAAACCAAAGAAATCTATCTCTAAGGGTACGTTGAAACATTCGGTGTCATCCTTCTTCAAAGTAGAAGCAAGAAACTTGAGACCCAATTCACAACTGCCACAAAAAATCACTAGGTTCCAAACCTACAAGACTAGGAAGATGACAAAGAAAGCAAGCATTTGGAGTTCAATCCTGCAAATAACAAGCAAGAAAGCTTAGATCAGAGCAAGAGTTCAATGCCCCAGGAAAAAAATCTGAAGAATCTGTCTTTCTTTCTTTGCAGATTGTGAAACATCTGAAAAGAAAAAAAGACAGATTCTTCAGATTTTTTCACCACCAACCACATGAAGAAATGTTCATCTTCAATCCTGTGCAAGGACAAAGAAGATCAAGGCAAAAGAAGAAGTTGGGGTAGAAGAAGAACCACAGCTTGAACAGCAATAGCAATAGCCAAGAGAAAGATTAGGGTTTTGTTTTCTTCATAACAATCTTCTTCTGGCAGTCTTGAAGCAAGCCTGATTCATTTGCTGGTTATGATTGTTGGTTTTGGGATTGCAAAAGCTCAAATGGGTTTTTGTAGAATAAAGATCCAGAAGATGATCTAGATTTGTTTTGGTTTTGATACCATATTTGGATTCTGTCTGGACTCTCTAAAAGCTCAAATGGGCTTTTGTAGAATCAAGATCCTGATGATGATGATGACGATGATCTAGATTCTTTTCAGTTTTGATACCATCTATGGAATTCTCTCTTTCTGGTGGACAAAAACACATCTCTGTAACTTTGGTGGTTCGAAAATGAAGCACCCATTGCTAAGAAAGTGCAATACCATTCAATGTGCTGCCCACATTGCTTCTTTGACAACTGGAATCAAGAAAATGGCAACAAGAAATAGGTTATCTGGACAATGGAAGTGCAAAAGGAAAGGGGGACAGGAGGGAGAGAAAAAACCTTGAAGAAATGGATGATTTGGGTCATCATCTCCTCCTCCGTTGTATTGGTTGCTGTCAAAAGGATGGTATGCATACACCACCAATGATGCGTAGACCAGAATCACCAGAAGCAGCAGCAGCAACAGCCTACCGTGCCAAGGATTGAGCTTCACCCTCATCATACCACCACTCACCAATTCCACCTTTCTCTCTCTCTCTCTCTCTCTCTCTCTCTCTCTCTCTCTCTCGCCCCTTCTTGCAGAACTTGACAGACTAACAGCACCTGTAGAGAAAAACTGTAAGGATGGATGCACATGAATTCTTCCAGCACCTTGCAGACTGAGAATTGGAGACGATCAAGATTGAGAGACAGAGAGAGATGGCAACCAAGATCCTTCTTGGTCTTGTTGCATCATCATCCTGCAGAAATATTGTATCACCCAAAACTGTGCTGCTGCATAGCATTGACAGAAGAGACTTGGAGGATCCAAAAGTATCATGTCATGTGTTGTGGATCCAATTGTGGATCGATCTGGAAATCATGGATACCATTGTGGATTCAAGCTCCAAAACATGGATATAATTGTGGATCCATCTGCAAATTATCAACGACAACAGCAACACAATGTTTCAAGCAAAAGGGTAGTCAGATTTCAAGCCCCAGGATACAATAGTCAGATTTCAGAAACATGGATATAAATCTGAATCCATCTGGGAAGTATGAGCAAGAACAACAACACCACAATTTTTCAAACAAATGGGTTGTCAGATTTCAGAAACATGGATACAATTGTGGATCCATCTGCAAAGTATGAGCAACAACAACACAATGTTTCAAGCAAATGGGTCATGGGATTTCAAGCCCCAAGGATATTGAGCCAGCACCACTTGGCAAGGGCTAGAATCCAGCCTGCCCTTTGACCCTTGTTCTTCACAGATCCTGATTTTTCTGGGAGCATGTCTTGAAGGAAAGAGAACTGACCGTGGTCCTTTTTCTCCACACCACCACAAAACACCCACCACCATCATTCACATCAAAATTGAAGGCTTTGTTTACACCATGAATCACAAACTCAACATCAAAATTGAAATCTTTTCTTGTTGCATGAAGAAACCCAATGCAATTCAACATCAAACCAAAATTGCTTTTTTTCAATGGGAAATGCACTCCACTACAATCAAATTTAAGGGCTTTTTTGTACCAGAAAACAAACACAATTTACAATTTAATTTGAGAGCTTTTTTGCACCAGAAAATCAACACATGGACAAATTCAAATTCAAGAGCATCTTTTTGCACCAGGAAACCAACACAACTAGAATCAAAATTCAGAGCTTTATTGTGCCAGAAAACCAACACAACTACAATCCAATTTGAGGGTTCTTTTGGACCCAAAACCAACACAACTGATCTCAAATTTGAGGGCTTTTTTCTTGTACCAGAAAACCAACACAACTACAATCAAGATGAGGGTTTCTCTTTTGCACCAGGGAATCAACACAATTACAATCCAATTTGAGGGTTTTTTGGGAGGAGAAACCCCAACACAACTAGAATCAAAATTCAGGGCTTTTTTGCACCAGAAAACCAATACAACCAGAATCAAAATCCAGGACTTTTTTGCACTAGAAAATCCATATTGACTGAACTCAAATTTGAGGTATGGGAGTAGCTTAACCCATCAGTGGACAGACACAAAGCACTTCAGCAGCACATTTTCCCCCTCATCAGCCAGCTACCATGGGGCTCTCTCATCTGCCAAAGAAATTCATTCAGCAGCAATAACAAAATTGGTGTTAAGAAATTTCTGGCAAGGAAATTGGGCACCAAAACCAAATTGATGTTCAGAGATTTCTTGCAAAGAAACTGGGCACCAAAACCAAATTGGGGTTCAGAAATTTCTGGCGAAGAATTTTGGCACCAAAACCAAATTGGTGTTCAGAAATTTCTGGCAAAGAAATGGGTATCATGGAAGAGAGTCAAAGTAGCTCTTGCTCATTAACTTGCTGAATTTGATGGAAACCAAAACACATCAATTTACAGACCCCAAAATTTATTGCAAATTACACAGGTTTTGATCTGTATTATGAAGTAATAAAGCGGCAGTCTTCAGAGAGAGCGCCAAGGTTTTGCAGTAGCAAACCAACAACTGTCTGGTTGTCCAGCATTCAATTTGCAATCCTTCAACCCAACTTTTGTGACAAAAAATAATTCCTGGGGAAATGATGAATAGCCAATTTTAAGATATCGCAATTTTTGTCTTTGGACTTTTGAATAATTAGGTTTGGTTTTCTACTTGTGAGAATGTGCATTATTACTCTTACTTGCACCACATATGACACAAGTATGTGTGCACGTGCACAATAAATTAGTGTGTTTTTTTTGTCTATTGATGTTTACCTACAACTCTTGGCACTTCTAGAAGCAACCCACGTATAAAATCAACAAAGCCAGAGCCAAGCCAATAGTGAAAACTCTGGCTGAAAGGATATTGAGAGTCTTGGCTTGAGATTGGGCTTGGTTGGCCCTTTGTTTTCTAATGTGCCTGATGTAGTCGTTAGTCAAAAAATGCTGATCATCCCCCCAAGTTTTCACATCACAGCTCATCATCATATTTAGCATCTAGCTTCATTTCTGCACCAATCTCCCATAGCAGCCAACCAACCAACCCATCATCAACCAGTGAATGATCTAACAAGTACTAAAACTGAAACCAAAAGAAGTGGACAATGGCAAGGAATGCAGGCCACATCGTAAAGCCTAACTCTTTAAACATAAAGCATACACACAAAGCACAGCAGAACACCTTGCATCATAATTCAAACAGTGAGTTTAGAGTATGAAAACAAAAAGTGTCATCAGATCCAGCAATTCATGAGCAAGACCCAATGACAACGAAACACTAACAGCAAAGGTAATTTTTGTGGCCATGTAAGAGCAATGAACAACATGCAACAACAACAGCCTTAGCTATACATTTCCAACCAAGATGAGCAAACTCAAGAAGATCCAACCTGATTGATGATATTCATCAAAGAAAAATGATATCTCTCGAGCTGCTGCTTCCTGTGAATCGGAACCGTGCACGCAGTTGTTTTGCTTGTCTCTCCCATATCTCGCCCTTATGCTGTTTCCTCACCCATTTACATAACATTTGAGCATACCACATTCACAGATGAACTTGGAGATTTGCATGTAGAGCAGCAGCAGAAGACCCACATGATTTGAAACTGCCATCTGTCACTTAACAGATACAACATTCAACTTGCTAAAAAAATTTAAATTTTAAAATTAGAAAGAAGGAACGCAACACCTGTCTGGAGCATCAAGCCTGGCTTCTTGTGAATCTGTGGGTCCGATCAAACTCCGCCACTCTGCAACTGCATTTGGTTTCTCCAGCACCATAGCCAACACAGGGCCACTACTCCCACAAACACTGTCAGAATCCTTTCTTTCTTTCTTTCTTTCTGTTTTCATAGTCACACCTGAATTCACTGCAGGAAAACAAGCCGAAAGTAAAGTACCTTGTCATGAAATCAATGAGACTTGGGAAGAAAGCTCTATTGGAATGCTCGGCATAGAAAGCGATTGCAGCTGATTCATTCAGATGCACCCATTTCTGGGAGATGATTGCAAAGCTAGCAGCTTGAATCTGCTCTTTGATTGCATCAGTGTGGTTGGCTCGAACTCCATCAGGTTTCACCATTGCAAATGTCCTCTCAACCCATTTCGCCTCTGCACATCCATCCAGGGGGTTGACAGATTTCTGGATCTCAATTATCTTCCCCTCATTTTCATCCTTTGCACCAACTTGCTACTACCATTTTCCCACAACTTCACCAAAAATGTGAAAACCAACCAAAACCCCAGTAAAATATGAGATAAGAAAGAAGATGCAACAAGTGATCCACAAGTAGGAATGCAAAAACTGTGTATGCAAAGATGAAGCAAGTTCAATCCCATTCTTCCAGTTTAACATGGATGGGGCTTAGGGTTTAGGGGTTCAAGGTTCTCACGGTGAATTTCAGATACAGGGAAGGGGGAGGTTAAGCTAAGCTTCATGCAAAAACAAGATGCAATTTGCAAGCAAGCAACAGAAAAGGATTTGGAGATCAGGATCAGTAGACAAGAAAGAAACACTAAATTTGTCAGCAGATTCTGCACTTTTGCTAGAGCCTAAACCCATCTCATGAAATGTAGCAAGGGAGAAGGAAACAAACCTCCAAGGATGATGAGACTGGTGATGATGAGAAGGGGAAGTAAAGATTGCCATAGCCACGGGAACCGAAGCAAGAGCTGAATTCGCTTTGCAATACCACCACCACCACCAACACAATGCAACACCATCGCTGAAATCAAAATCTTCACAGACACAAGAACGCAAATTCCCTACATACCCAGCAAATCCGATAAATCAAAAGCACACAAAACTGAGGAAATTCTGCAACAAGAACGAAATCCTCCAGACTCTCTCTCTCTCTCTCTCTCTCTCTCAATATCACCACACCCGGGCCCATCCCACACCAAACCCTAATTTCCAAGATCTGCCCAAAAGTGCCCCAAAAAAAAAAACTGTTGCCCAAGTGTCTTCATGAGATTTTTAGAGCTTTGTAGGAACAAACTGACAGCTGTTACAATTTGAGAGGTTCAAAAGTCCGGGCACCACCGCATACTAAGCCCTAATTTCCAAGAACTGCCCAAAAGTGTTACCCTAAAAGCAAAAAGTGCTGCTGAAGTGTCATTAGGGCTTTGTAAGAACAAGCTGCCAGCTGTAACGATTTGAAGCTTAAACCCACTTCTTAATTAGGCCTACCAGAAAACTTTAATCTAATTCCTATCGAAGCTCAATACTTCACAACCCAATCATATTTGAAGGGTTTGTTGCAATCCAATGCTTTGCAATTATATTTGAATGATTTAGTGAATTCTTTCACAATTTTTGAATTATTAAGACCAACAAATCATCCACTTCCTTCACAACCCAACTATGTTTGTTGCAATCCAATGCTTTGCAATCATATTTGAATAATTTAGTGAATTCTTTCACGATTTTTGAATCATCAAGACAAATAAACCATCAACTTCAATGTATGGAAATCATTCTTGAAGCATTGCATATTACAAAATTGGATATATATATTGAAACACACAGAACAATACTTTTTCCATTTCCTTTCAATCTTCACATGTGAAAATTCTGACTTGGAAGTTTAAACTTGGAACCTATGGAACAGATTAGCTGGATAAATCCTATGTACTCTCTATAATCTAAACTGGAGTCCTTTTTTCAAAATAATGTCTTGCACTCAAAACTACTTATTTACTGAATCTTGTAAAAAAGAAATCATGCAAAAAACGTTTAGATTTCTGATAAACAGATTATTACTTTCCTATCTCATCAAGAGCCAAATCCAGCTAAATCCTGAATTTATGTGGCAATCATCCCTTCATCTAGGTGTATCAAAATCTTGGGAAAAAAGAAGATTTCTTTAGGTTTCATCAATAGGTTATCATCATCATGTATAATTCCGGTCAAAATCTCATCTCCCTGCCTGATCTAATTTTGCAACAACAAGAGATCCCTTCAACCAAGAATGCAGAATCAATCTCCCAAGAAAAACCACAGAATAAAAATGTCACTCAGTCAGATTTTGCCACAATGCAAAATACATCCTTAATGCAAATCACAAAATGCTGCCCAATACTCAAACATGGATCTATTGCCAGGACCTTCCTATCCTCTACATCTGGCAGGTGACAATCAAGCAATAGACCCTGCACAAATTGCCCACCGTCTTGCAGAAATATACCTAATTCCCACTCAGCTGCCATTCCATTCACTCCTAGAGATCCTGCAATAACACTAAAGAGGATATAGAATAATCAGAGCCCACCACCCCCTTCCCCCCACCACTCATCCCTTTAGACCAAACAGCATTTTTTTCAACTCACAAGAGATCTGCAACATTAGATGGCAGTTCCTCAATAACAGTGTTATAGAACCTCTGAATATCTTGAAGCATGCGCTCATCTTCCCTGGTTACAAAATTGATGGCCACCCCTTTACGCCCAAACCGCCCACTGCGTCCAATACGATGCAGATAGTTCTCTGGCTGGGTTGGCAGGTCATAGTTGATGACCAAAGACACCTGCTGGACATCAATGCCCCGAGCCAGTAGATCGGTTGTGATCAGCACCCGGGATGATCCAGAGCGGAACTCCCTCATGATGATGTCACGTGTGTTCTGATCCATGTCTCCATGTGTTGCAGACACTGTGTGGTCTCGAGCTGTCCAACACAAGCATGAATTTAGGATTGAAATACAGCAACTTTCAATCCATACACAGTCTTCAGACCACATCATAGTTAAACAAAATCTCCAATTGTACTTTGAGCCACTGGTGAAACTACTTTCTGCGCAGGCCACAAAGGTGAAAAACAGCATTCGGAGCAACAGTGACTCAGTGGGTGAATAGGACTCATACCCCGCATCTTATCTGTCAGCCAGTCCACTTTGCGCCGGGTATTGATAAAGATCACACTTTGGGTGATAGCCAATGTCTCATACAGATCACACAAGGTGTCCAACTTCCACTCTTCCCGATCAACATTCACATAGAATTGCTTGATACCCTCCAGGGTCAGCTCGTCTCTCTTCACCAGAATCTTGACTGGCTTGTTCATGAACTTCCTTGTGATCTCAAGTGCTTCGGGTGGCATTGTTGCAGAGAACACACCCACTTGCAGCTTTGGTGGAAGAAGCTGAAAAATGTCATAAATCTGTACTCATTGCACAACATTTTCAGATCAATAAAACTGCAAGTTCACCTTCTGAAATTTTCACAGTTCTCTGGCAGAACTTAGTGCAGCAAGATGCCTCAAAAAAAGATATCACAGTAGTGTCCACTGCAATGTGCACTTCAGAGATCATATGATCCAGTAAAAACATAAAAGCAGAATAAACTTCAATCTCTTAATGCCAAAAAAAAAAAAGATTTCAAAAAATGAGGGAAAAAAACCAGTCACAGACTGGGACAAAGGGATACAAACCTGGTCCTTGAAGCCACGGGACAGCATCTCATCGGCCTCATCAAGAACAAAGCACTTGATGGCATCAGCACGCAAGGCATTCCTGCGAAGCATATCATACACACGTCCAGGGGTTCCCACCACTACATGGACACCACTTTGCAGTATTCTCTGGTCCTCCCTCACACTAGTTCCTCCTACACAGGCATGGACCTTCACCTGGAGGTAATCACCCAATGCCCGCATCACCTTCTCAATTTGCTGGGCCAGCTCACGAGTGGGAGCCAGCACCAGGGCCTGGCACTCCAGCAGGCTATAATCCAGTTGTTGGAGAATGCCAGAGCAGAAAGTGGCAGTCTTGCCTGTGCCCGACTGTGCTTGCTGGATGACATCCAGACCCTGTGTAAATGGCACAATACCACGTTGCTGGATGGCTGAAGGTTTCTCAAAACCTGTTCAAACAAGTTGCCAGAACAGAAGGAAAAGAATTAGCAAATGAGTACCTATAACTCTCATGTGAACTTCGTGAGGTAGGGTTTGCCAATTGACATTCATGTTAAAAACCCTCTCAACATTCAGCTGTAAACCATGGACCTGATGGTTCTCACTTATGTGCACTATAACCATAGGAAAGACCCCACAAAATTGCAGGTCCTGCAAAACAAACAGTGTTCCCTCTAATAGACACAGACCACAAAAGCTATCAAAGACACAAAGCTATCAATCCAACCATTTTACCAAGTGACATGTATATATCCTGCACAACATAACCAACAAATTAGGAACCATTCATTCAACTGCTGGAGAAAGTCCCATACCATATGCATAGATGCCTCTGAGAAGATTCTCATGTAGGCCCATGACATCGAAAGTCTCATGGACCTCATCCCATGTGGAGATGAAATCATCACCTTCACCATTCAAGCTGCCAAAAGAAGAAAAGAAGTGCATTAAGCACGCTTGCAAATCTCCAGGAACAGTAGGGAACATCACAAAGCTTTGACACCAAGAGAAGTAACTATCAGAAACCGGTGTCTCATCTGCATTCCTTTCCTTGAGAAATAATTCTTTTCTTTAGCTAATGAGCCATGCTGCGCCCTCTCAGACTGCCTCACTTATCTAGAACTGACCATCTTTTACAATAACACCATACAAGGCACATAAATTGCACAATGCACATTATAAAGAAGTTCTTCATCATGTGCCAGTCTGACAACGAAGTAAATGACTGTGCAAATGTCGCATTTCAAAGGCAAATCACCATGCAAAATGAATGTCAGAACATACAGCACATAAAACTCCGCAGACCGCCATCTCTGGAGCACTTTCATCCCTCGAGATTTGTACACAACAATGAGTCTAGCTTCTTGTGAAACGTAAGTCAAGCTTTCAAGGTGGAGGCAGAAATAGAAAAAACATGAGGGACAGCAAGAAAGAGCTGCACATACACGCTGTCCATCTTGGCGTCATACTGGCGAGCATCGAACTGGGTACCTTCAGGTGCAGATCCTGCCATACTCTTTTTTCAACTGCTGCACAACACTTACCAGTCACCAGTTAGTCAATAGAAACTAGAAACCTCGCCTCAGAGCTCTTCCAGCTCTACTTGCCAAATTGAAGTTCTACACTACACTCAAGCACATTGCAAAACATCGCGTTTAGAAAAACAACATGACGCCATGAATAGCTGTCTCCAGAGCTTACTGAAAGAGATCTCTCAAACGATCAACTAGTTGTATTCCGATCTACAACCATATGCAACTCCCTTGACGTCTGTGTCAAAGTGTCATTTGTCCATAACTCATGAGAACATTTCAGACATGATGCAAGGTACAGAGACTGAGAGTCATAGCCGCTTCTCAACAACGGGAGAAACCGCTGAAGGTCGAACGAGTAGCAACAACGAAGGAAGCACACTTGCGATCACAAAACACATAGCTTCCTATTTCTCACTTCTTAGAGAGAAAAAAAAAAAAATTCATCGAAGAACCGGCGGCATATTTACAGAAGCCAAGGAGCGTCAACCAAGACGAATCTCTCAATGCAGATCGTATATCTAACCTCAAGAAAACAAACCAAAACTATTGAAAGCTAATGAAAAAATAACATACAAAGACACACAGTATACATAAAAACAATCACAGACAGGCGCGTGCGCGCGGAGACACAAGCACGGAGTCGCCGCCTTCGTTAACTCCTTGTTGAAAACCGTTTTACCCTAATTGCAAATCAGCAGCAAAAGACTACACGAAAAGACGAAAATCCAGCGAAAGCAGCAGCAGCAGCGACAAAAGAGAAGACATACCGTTGGCGGAAAGGAGAGGGGGTACGATGGCGATGGAGAGCGTCGCGATGGTGGTGTTGCAGCAGCGGCGACTGTGCCTTGAGGCACAGAGAAACGAAGTGAGGGTTTGCTACGCAACGGCGCCGCAGCTTTGGAGTCTGCGGCCGGCGGGCAGGGACGAGAAGGCGACTCGCAGTCGGCGTCCGCTGGAAGGGACGAATGTCCCGCGGTCGAATGCATAACGGCGGAATGGGTGACAAAAACAACGCGGAGATTGCAAGGTGTGTTGGGAAGTAGACCTAGGTCGTCCACCGTTGGATGCGAAACGGATTTTGCAACCATCGACGGTCATTTGTCATCCATCTCACTGATCGTTTTAGTTTCTTGTTTGTAGCGAAAAGAAATTCGTGTGTTACTAAGAGCATCTCCGCCAATGTTTAGTTTGTGACCCTGCAATGGAGTCCCTGGATGAGCTTCATCCATTGAATCCACTGGAAGACTACTAGGACCCGGAAACTATGCACAGCTTTCAGAGCCCTGGAAGTGTCTGATAAACACCAGTCAAATCGTATTTATTGAGTGCTCCTTATTTCAGAAATTGGTTAGATAGCTTGATTGGTCCAAGTGGTTTGTTATTTAGCAGAGTTTCTTTTAAGGATTTTGTGATGTAGCAACCAAGGTGGCGACCATCGAGAAACTGATTTAGCCAATTCTGTCTACTTGCCAGATATGAAAGCAGAAAAAAACCAGGATCCTGCTATATTCTTGGCTACCTACTCGAACTTATTGTAGAAATCTGGCGATTTGAATTTTATTTTTTTTGAAATTTGGCGATTTTGGACCATTTTTCCCATGAAAAATCCTTTGTATTGGTCGAAATCGCATGTTTCAGGTCGACTTTTTGCGAAAATTCGCCAATAAAAAAAAAAGTTGGTTGGTTATTAGTATCTCCCACTTACTACTCCCAGTTTCAGTTTTATGGGTAGGGTTGGAAAAAAGTTAGTAACTAAAACTTGGATGTGAAAAATATTTTTGCATGGTCATACACTGAGTGTTGGTGGAGATGCTCATCCTCACCTTTGCTGACAATGTGACCCTGCATATTGAAATTCGACGACGAAAACTCAAAACACGCCGGTTTCGCACAGGAAAATAGTTTTGCTATTACATATTAGCACAGTTTGCAGAGGCTTATAAAAAAAGGCGCTGCACAGCTGTGCACCTGCTAGAGAAGAGTGTAATAAATATGATCTGACTGCTGTTCCCTGTTTCTAATTGGCCCATCATAATGATTGGTCCAGGTGGTTTGGTACTACCTAGTAGCCTCCCACCTATTTGCGGTCTCAATTTGAGTTGTATGGGTAGGGTTGTGAAAAATGAAATAACCAAACTTGAATGTGAGAAATATTTTTGCGCAGTCCCATGCTAAGCACTGCTGGGGATGCTCTAAAAGCGTTACACTAAAACTTTTGAAATAAGGCTTCCACAAGGTGTCAGATTTATTTCCTTTCCAGAAATTTAAAATCTGATTATTTATGTACAATTTTTTTTTAACTAGACCAATTGTAATGTTGTCTTTTCCTTTGGGCAAGATTCCAAACTGAGCAAAATCTATGTCTCCCCTCCCTTTTCATTCTTTTTTCTTTTTTTCTTGTATATATGGTATTATATGATTTTCAATAATTGATCATTATTTATGTCAATGTTTTCATGTGAAAGAAAAAGAAATTAAATATATAAGCTTGAATGAAAGAGGTAACTTATTAAATTATTTCAATATACATAACATCATCACAGATTTAACATGTGTCAAATGTGTTTCCAATGTATGATATTAATGGATGAAACATATGAATTATGAATGAACAAATTTTGCATGATTTTCATAATTAAATTGTGAGATGTTAAGTTTGTGATGATAAATATGAAAAGGCACATTTTCATTTTTATTTTTATATCTGAATCAAATATCAAGTCAAATATTGAAATTATGATATTCAACATTATATTATGTTTGTTGGATTTTAAAATTAAGAGATTATATCATACAATATTTTAATTTAAATTTGGATTTCAAAAAATTGAAATTCAAACAAACTATCCATTTCCTACTCACATTCAAATATTAAGTAAAGGTCATTAGGTTTGAAATTTTTCAAAAGGCTTATAATTTGAAGCGACCTTTGTCTCAAATCCTAATCATCACATTTTTAACTTCATTTTAGATATATGAAAGGTCCAACCCTAAGCTTGGGCCCTATTTTTTTTCTTCTTTTTATTGCATCTATGTTGTGTCCATGTTTTTTTTTAAACTATTGTGTTAAGAGTATGAAAGTGAGTTTAAACACATTCAATTTCATCCTTTTTACATAGATTATTTACAATAAATTTGAATATTCAATAGATATTATTTTGCAAGATATCCAAATATATGAGATCCAACTTTTTTTTTTTTTTAATTTGATATCCTTGTCAAACCAAAGTGATAAAAGGTCCATGATTGAAGGAAGGCTTGCAAAAAATATGTCAAAGAAGGCAAGTGCTACATTTTGTTTCACTTGTGCAAATTTAGATAATCATTGTGAATGAAATCAAAACACTTCAGTAACACATCATGTGTGAAGAAAAAAATGACCAACTATGAAAAAATTCATGATTGATCAAAAGATGTGGAAAGAAGTGCATTTAATCAATAAGAAAATGAATAGCATTAGACATCAAACCATTTCCATAACATGCTAATGAAATGAACAAACCTCACCCATTTCCATAACATGAAAGGTCTTTTAGAAGAACTAAATATACGAATAAAAAGTTCTACCATTTTATTATGATAAATGTTTGACTTGGTTGAACTTATTGTTAGGCTTGAACCAAAACTTGAATTCATCAATCATTAATGACTTTGTTGCTCCTGTTATTGTGGTGGAATGATCACATTTTTGCATGTTACTTCAAAAACTTAACTATGATTATCACCTTTTTTTGTAATTGATCCTCAAAATGGGATAAGGTTATTGAAACAATAAAAAATTGATCCAAATATAAATACTTTTGCATCAAATGGTAACTTACCTTTTAGCTTTCCAAACACACCGCACCAAAAAAATTCAATCTTTTACTACAAGGAAATCAAAAAATTCACTAAACAATTTTTTTTTTTTCCCCTCTTCCCTATTTTCTTCTTCCTTTTTTTCCTCCTTGTTCAAAAACAAAACAAAATTTAAAGGATCGTTGAAGCTTGGAGGAGGGGTGGCAATGATAGAAAAGGGTGTTGATGGTTATTTAGCACCCCTTGAACACTAGAAACAAATCAACAAACTCCATAACAAAATGAACAAAAAACAATGGTTTACTTTAAGAGCTCATTGCAACATAAGAGGGGAAAAACAAGAAAAATAAATAAATAAACAAGGAAAAACAAAAGAAAAGTTGAAAAATAGGGGGGGAATAAGAAAAAAGGGAACAAAAAAGCAAGCTTAAAAAGAAAAAAAAACAAGGTGCTAAAAAAATAGTTATGTCTTTTTTTTCTTAACCCACCTAGACCCCATGAGGTTGAATTGGGTTTCATTGGCATGAGTGACCTAGCACCTACTAACGCACCATCCAAAAAATCCCAACATCAAGACCATGTCACTTGGGGTGAGTTTTTCTTTTTCTTTTTTTCTTTTTTCATGTTTGCTTAATCCCAACAATCAGTCCTAACACCCCTCCCTCCTACCTACCCTCTCCTTCCTACATCCTAGCCAACCTTTTTATTTCTTACCTATCCTTACTTTCTCCCCTTTTAGTTTTTCTTGTTATTCTTTTTTCTTCTTGAAAGGTTATTATATTGTTCTTCCTTTTTTTTGAGAAATTATTTTATTGCTCCTTCTTTTCTTGAGCACTTATTTTCTTCTTTTTCCTTTTTTGTTTTGAAAGTTTGTTTTCTTGTTCTTTCTTTTTTCTTCTTAAGAGCTTGTTTTCTTTTCTTTTTTGGGGTCTTTTAAGTTTTTTTTTCCTTTTTGTGTTTTTTTTGTTTTTTGTTTTTTTAATACTAGGAGGAAGGCTTAAATAAAGTCATGGCGGTGGTGGTAGTAAGAGGAGGAGGAGGGCTTGGATGAGGAATCTCCTCCTCTTCCCATGCTGAAACTAAAAGCCCATAAACATTCTTAATTTCCATTGGTTTTTTCTTAAACATGCACATTTTTGTACCATGGTGCATGGGGTAGCATCCATATTTTTTCATGCAACATTTTTTTTATATATATAACATTTTGTGTGAACGTATACAAGGTTGTATGCCACTAATGTTTTTAATATGAAATTCAATTTTGTTTGCATAATACATTGGGTGTGCATGAAAGTTGCAAAAGATAATGTCAAAACTCATGTTTAATGGAATATTTAATGAATAATGAAGGTATTACATTATCATTTTAAAACTTTTTTGAAGTTATTTTACTCATCTTGAATTGTAGCTTTTTGTTAAAGTTATATGCATTGTTAATTACAATTGCACATTCCAAATATTAAGTTGAAATCTTGAACCATTGAGGCATGCATTTGTGCAAAACTATCATTGCATACAATCACCATTTTACATCATATCTCCCAATTCAATACTCTCATAGAAATAATGGATATTCATTGTGTGTTTTCATGGTTTACATAATACCTTCATGACAATCAAAAACATCCCTCCATGCATAAATAAAGTACCAAGGTGAAGAGATATTACACACATTTTGGATTTCTTCAAGTAAATTATGCAATATCCTCATGATAATTTAAACACAATGTTTCAACCCAAGGAATATATGAGATACCCATAAGAAGGTATTACATGCAATTTATAATTTTTTAAAGTTTGTGTAACACCTTCAAGATAGTCCAAACAAAATGTTCCAATCCAAGGGACATACCCACTTGAGGGTATTGCATATAATTTTGATTTTTTATGTTTATGTAATACTTTCATATGGGTGTCAACAAAAAAAATTCATCATGGCATTAAATATTTTTTGAATAAATAATTCCAAGTTCTTTGCAATGCCCTCATTTTGTTTCTCCCATCATTGTTTTCAATAATCACAAAGTCGATTGAAAAAACAATTATGAATGTTGGTGCAACCATTTAGGTGGGGTTTGATAGGTACCTATTTCAATGACCAATAGGTAAGAAATGGGAAACGTGGGGGAAAATAATTATTTGATAAAATATTGGAATACCTTCAGTTGAATTCAATGGTATATGGGTAGGTAGGTAAACAAGTAGATAGGCGGGTGTGTGGGTAGGTGAAACTAAGTGGGGGCAAAAAAAATCAAAGGAAAAAAAAGAAGGTAAATATGTTAAACTAGGTTCGAGTAGAGGGGAAAAATTCAAAAGTAGATAAGTGAAACTAGGTGGGAGCTAGGGGAAAAATTCTAGTGACAATGTTACATCAAAATTGGTTTAAATAGGGTGGGTATTTTGTTGATCATCATTATGACAATTCCAAAGTCATTCCAAATCATAATTCATCATTTCAAAAAAAATATTTTATTTTATTTTATTTTCTTATTGACACGCTCCCAAGTTCTCTAATAGACCCAAGGTGGGTCTAAATTACTCGAACAACATAATTATGAGGATCTCGGGGCATGCTCCTAGCTTTCAACACTAGAAGGGGTAAAGGGGCATGCTGAAGCTCTGGGATGGGACTAGGAAAAGTGACAAGCTTTATTTACTTACTTGAACCTGCATCAAACCAACAAACAAGTTGGTTCGATCACTTTCCGGAATACCCTTGGTGTTAGGACAAGCCACGACCAACTCTGGACTCGCATGATTCACCACGGCTCGGACTCGAGGGAAGCCACCACCTTCCCCCATATAGTATACTATGTGCCTCTCCGCGGCACCCACATCCAAATGGTTTTTTGTCTCAGGATTCCCAAAAAGGAGTCTCAAACTATCCCAGTTTGGACTTCCAGGACTTTACGAAGTCATAACTCTTTGCTCAGACCTTCAATTGGGATGAGATCTAAAGCAAACTTATAGCTCTCCTCGAGAGCTTTCCAACGATGTATCGCACTTAACTTGAATGCATCGGGGTCGGGTCGTTTCCCGACTTTTAATGGTCGAGAGTCAAACTATCAATTTGACTCCCGACCCTTCTTTTTGCAATAACTTGTGCTGCAGATGTCCAAATCGCCCATACGAGCCCATTTTCGACATTTACACCTTGATATCTTTCCAATGATATAAAAAACACCCCAATGCGAGGTGTTTTAACCCCTGTAATTGAACTTTAAAATTTCAGGAGTCCCAGAGGACTCCCAAGTCCCAATTTTGGGAATGTGAGTTTCATCCTCACACTTTCTCAAAATAGGGTTGTGACATTTATCTTTTCATATCCTATTGTGTCTTCTTTTTCCTTTTTTTTTTTTTTTTTTTTTTTTTTTTTTTTTTTTTTTTTTTTTTTTTTTCTTTTTTTTTTTTTTTTTTGTTTATTTGTATTTTGTTGTCTATATTATTCTCACCTTCATTTCTATGCAGGTGATCTTGTGGCCAAATCTATGTTCGCGCATGTATGGCATTTGTGTTGAATGGCATCAAGGTTGTGCATGATGGAGACGATCTTGAAGATGTGGCGAAACCACTTGTTGAAAACAAATTGGGGTGTGAAGAACATAATTTTATTTGTTAGAATGTGAAAAAAATTGTGTGTGTGTGTGCGCGCGTGTGTGTGTGATGAACACAGTTGGAATTTTGTGTGTTTTCACTCTTTAGGTAGGTAAGTTGTTGGCAACAGGGGGATGCTACTAAAGGTAGGTGCTACATTTATTTTATTTTGTAACTATGGTCTTGAAAAAAAAAATCAAGTTTTCTAAATATTTGTTCTTACAAAAGTAGTTATATGTGTGTCTTACCACACTTCGTCAGGTTCGTTTTGAATTATGCTACTAAACATTGGGTATATTGTTGTGACTAATGGTGACGCAAGTGTTGTCAAGATGGGTAGTGTATCAAGAACTTCTGCTCACAACCAAGGAATATGCGTTAGTTATGTATACAAATCAAGTAATCATGAAGAGGTAAAATGTTTGATTTGAACCCTCTCCCTCTTCTTGTTCTCATAACCTTAAACCAATCCCTCTTCTTTTAATTTCAAATTTCCAAAAATAAGAATGGCACAATGTAATTTTGCAGTTTCAAGCAAAACATTTCATTGAGAATGTGGAATTCACATGTATGCACATGGTGAAACACCCATTGGAAAGAAAGTAGGGCATGATGACAATTCGACCCTTTGTAGGATAGGTGAGAGTCAAATCAATGCCAAACATTTTGTAATAAAAATGAAATTAAAAAGGATTGATGTAATGGAAGATATTAGAACCGATTAGTTGAATGCATGTTGTTGAAGCACATCTAGAGGTGATGCATGTGAAGGATCTATTGATGGGGGGAACCTACATGTATAGGTACATGCACATTGTGTGAAGGGTTTTACACCCAATATTGTTTATTAGGATTTTCACATCACTTACCTTGATGCATTTGCTTGTGCTTGTTAATGTAATTTGATATGTACATGTTTCTTTGTTGGAAATGCAGTTGTGTGCATTTTTTTTGTTTGCAATATTGTAACTAGTGTGCATGTTTATTTGCTTACAATTGGCAAAAATGAAACCCCCATAATCCATGATTGTTGTTAAAACTACCATCCAAGATTTGTTTCAATGTTTCTAGCACAATGCATGCGTGGTCTATGGCTAGGTATTAGATATTTTCCTTTCAAAATGGAGGAATTGAAGAGCTTAAAAATTCATTACAATCATAGACAATGGCAATGACAATCATGTTGGTGCTTGGTTATTTTCTAACTATTGCATTGATTGTAATTTTTAACATTAAGGTGTTTAGCTTATGGTAATTTGTGGATGACGGTATCAACTATTTTTAGTTAGAGGTGTTTCCTTTTTGACATGCCCAAAATCGTTCTATGGGTATCAATGTGATTACAGGCATCAACATGATGAAGTTGTTTTTTAATCCTCCTATCATGTGGTTGAAGGCCTTATCGATTCATTACAAATGTTTTTTTCTATCATTTTTCTCTAATGCAACATTCGATATGTTTGTTTTCTTTTAATATTGAATTCGTGGTTAAAAGCTTTCCAATTTGCTACTTCAAATTTCACATGTGGCAATGTTGTGATTTGGTACATTTATACTTTGAGGAAAAGGAGATGTGATGTGACAAGCAATAAATGCACAAAGAATCTATGGACAATTTCTATTTGTTTACAATTAACCACTTTATATTCAAATGAGAGTATGAGAAGGAGGTGCAACACTTCTCGTCAACTTCTTTGATGTTACTTCCATAGATTTGACAGCAACAAGCCTTGAATTTCATACACAATATTCATCCAATGCAAAGATTGATAACCTCTATGTTGCTCTATTTGAGTATTTTAATGACTCATTCAAATGGAGCTAAATGGGGTGTGCATTTACAATCCCCCCATTTACAATTAGATTTTCCATGTTGTTTGTTCCTTACATATCACCATAAGTTGAATTTCAAACCACAATGGACATGTCTAACAATTTTGGTTTATCTTTGTATTGCATATGTCAAATGATGATTCATTTTTGAAAGTGACAAGGGGCTTAAATTGTATTTGCAACTAACTTGTTATTTTTTTACTACTAAATGATATCATGGGCTGGTATTTTAAATTACAAAGGACATAGTAAGTGATATTGTGTCATATTGACAAAAAAATGGTGCAAATAACAAAGCAAATAAAGCTTTCGAGATATTGCAAAATGTTTATGAAGTATCCCACAAGCACTTGTACCTATAATTGGGACTTGCATTTTTTTTTCATGTAAAAATCTATTAGTGTGTGGTTAATAAATCGATGCAAGGTTTTGGCAATCAATAAAACAAAAGACCTTTCTCTATGGAAGAATGTATCCCCCCTTTTTGGGTATTTGTGAAGGAACATGTATTAAGGTTATTTAATCTTTAAATAAATCTAAGGATGTTTCCAGAACTAGGTATTGTTAGATGCAACCAAACAAAGGTGTTATGTGATAAAATTGTGGCATGAAGTTTTAAAAAATTTCCATCAACATCACCACGATGTTCATATGGTATCATTATTTTTATGTGTTGTTATCAAATTATGGTGTGATATAAGAGGTATATTGTAAGGAAAACTCTTGAAAAAAAATTATTTCATCCAAGAAGGAAATCAAATCCATTGTTCTAGAATGTATATTCTTGTATAAAAATATGTTTAGATTTTTGTTAATGAACTTTTTGATCCAAATGTATTTCAAAAATTGTGAAAAGTGGCAAAGGTGGATCTTCTCAATGTGGCTATCCATACTTAGAATATGAAAGCAATGAAGACATTTCAATTGATTTTCATCCTAAATCTTGTGTCGTATGTGTGGAGATAGGTACTTGCGGATATTTATTGACATGAATAATCTTCAAGCAAGGTGGTGTTAAATGAACTTCTTTTGCACCTAAAAATATATCTAAAAAAATGTGTTATAATGTAAAAAAATTCTTAATGGATTTTTGTTATATGAGCCTCCTCATTGCTTATGGGAGTGAAAAGTATGGCTCAAGTGTAAAATGACTTGTGGTAGTGGAGTTAGGTTAAAATGCCATTATTTGTTTATGAACAAAATGTTTTATGAAATTTGCATCATTAATTTAAATCAAGTTGCATGTTTTACAATGTAGGACATTATTGGTATTTCCATCATGTTTTTCAAGTAAATTGGAATAAATCCTCCATGCAGTTATTTAAAACCTAATCCTTTGTTTTTCAACAACATTTGGCAAGGCCTTTATCCAAGTTGGAAGACTTAATGTTGTTAGAGTGTTGTCTTGAATCTTAAGTAAAACACATCTTCTAGTTGATGCTTGTGTGAAAGGTTTTTTAGCATAATCCAAAAGGTATGAACAAATTATTTGAAACAAAATGAACTACTACAATGACCTTTCCATTTGCTATTGGCCACCATGTTGTCACCTACATCCCCTTTTAATTGTTTTCCTCTCCACTCTTGATGTTTTGTGCAAATTTAATGCATTGTGTGTCCATAAGAAAAACTCTATGTGCACCTTGCTAACTTAAAGACAAAACAATTTTATAATTCACATTTCTCTTCATGGCCACAAATGATAATATTGGGTTATAAGCTTTTATAATTTTCTTTGTCAATGGACTAATGCACTAACCATTGGGCATTGGATAATGGTTCTTGATCACATAGTTTTATATGGTCTTGACATGTTTTTGGATAATTGTTGATATATTCAAGTTTAATTTTTTATTGTAGGGATCAAAATATGCCTTTTGGAGAACTAACATTCTCTACAAGGCTTTCAATAGAATATACTTTGAAGTTCCTATGCACTTCCAATTTGTCCTTGCATCGTTAATAACAAAAACCCAATTAGCGAAATTAAGAACATTTTACCAACAATTTGTTACTTGAGGTTTGGATATGCAATGTTATAGCTATTTCAACAATGCCATGGTTGATAGATTACACTATTGTTCTGCATATATTATGGGTGGTCATCTATAGCCTTATGAATAAAATTTATATATGGAGTTAATTAATTAAATTCAAAAGTCAATAATATTGTAGGTACCATGGGTTTGGGCATATTGCAAATTATAAATTTTGTATCTCCTAGTGGATAAAATTGCCCACATGTCATTCATGTGGGGAAACAATTTTATTAATCAATTCTAGTACCTTGATTTGCCATTCCTTTATGTTGTTCAAATAATGACTTATGCATCATCCCTTTAGACTCATTGAAAAAACATAGTTATAATTTTAATCAAACAATCCTACATATCTTCATAACTAATGTTAAATCGCCATTTGCACTTCACAAATCTAACATACATATTAATTTTATGCACCTTGGCATTATATAATAGAATGAAAGCACATTACATGACCCCCTTTGGGGTGTCACATTGTACTATTTTTTAGGGGTGTGCATGTTTGAATGTATCCCACCTTAAACTTTTGAAAGAATTTCACAATTTTTTTTTCATATTATGTTAAAATACAATCTAAAAAAGATATTAAAAAAGAAATCATTTCAATTCATTTTATAAAGTGGGAGATTGAAGTATATTTGTAAAAACAAATGTAGTGTACATGTGTATTAAAAAACAATAATATATTCCCAAAATTATTTAAATGATTTTTAATCTTTATGAAAGTTGAAGGTATATTGAATCATGTCATTTCACATAGTTTGAACCATGTTTGGATACCATGTGATTAATTTGAAATTTTTCATCTCAAAAAATGATTTTTTTAAACAAAGATGTGATAAATGTGTGTTAAATAAAAATTTGAAAAATACTAATCACATTCACATGGAAGATGACAAGCATAACTAAATGGGCCATTTTTTATTACCTTAAAATTGATTATTTCAATGATTAATGAAGCCTTAAAGTTAGTGTAGTCAAACAAAACAATGGCCCTATTATACCAATATATATTATAAATATATTCATGGATCCTTCAATATAAGTATTGAAACTTATTATTATTTAAAAATAATATTACATAGCATGAGTTTTGTAAAAATAATAATTGTAGGACCCAAAAACCAAAATTGATACCCAAAATTAAATGTACCATACTTTTGGAACAATTATAATGTATATATTATAATACTAAACCCAAAAGTGCATTTTATACTTTTATATAGTTTCCAACATTAAATTTTTTTCATTGGTTGACACGCTAAGTTTTCAACTACATGCATGTTTACATATTACATGCAACTAACATATAATTTGAATGTATGATCAAAAGATTTCCAAGCATGTCTTTCTATCAAGATTCACTAACACATGTTGGCATATGCCTATTCATTATTTTCTTTATTTGTGTGTTAGTAGGAATGAGGTATCTCATGGTATGATGTCTATGCTTGATAATGGATCTTGTGAAATTGTATTATTACTGTAGATATTAAAAAAAAACAAAGTCAGCAACACCCAAAAGGCCATGTCTCATCACAATTAATTTGCATTGTTGTATGTTCATATGTGAATTTAATTTGGGTGCCATTTGGTTAATGAGTAGACAATTATTGTGTAGTAGAAAATGAAGATTCTTGAGAAAGATTCATTGGACATGAAAGTTTTGAGTGCATAGTAGATGTATTATTGAGGTGTCACTAGGAAGATGTTAATAGAAGCTCAACTAATTCGATGTCACTAGGAAGATGTCAATAGAAGCTCAACTAATTCACTCCATGCATTCTAAACATATTTACTATGCTAATGATGTGCATGAAGGATATTATGCCTATTAGTCACATATAACATTCGATGCAATAAAAATGAATTTTCCTATGTGTTGTGTTGAAATCCATCTATGGCACCTTACGAATATGTAATATGTGTTGACAATAATTAACAATGTCACCCAAAACTTCTTAGAATGCCATAAAAATTTTAAGTTATTTAAGTTGTAGGTGACACAAAAGTATGCATCATTGCAAACAAAAATTGAAAACACATTTTATGGTTTTGCCCAAAAACAAGTTCCAAAGGTTGCCTTTTGCTTCTTTAGCAACTTGATGATAAAGGGATCTTGTTAGGGAGACCAAAATGTTGATTTCCACCTCCATTCCCATAGTTTTTGCAACATTATATTTAACAACAAATTTGTTATAGTTTTTGAAAACCCCAAAATCCTTATTTTGAGATGTCCCATTCACTTTTAATTAGTTGGTCCCTCTATGTAATGTGAAACTACCTATTAACTACCTAGGGGGTAGGATGATTAGATGGTTTGCATGAACAAGGCATTTAGAGTAGGGATTGTTTATGGAACATTGTAGGTTTGAATTTTGAATTATTATTGGTTTTAAATCATGATGATGTGATTTAAGACTGCCCAAAGATGGGAGATCTTGGGGAAAATATTTCATTCTTAGACACACAATTTTGGGAGAGTGAATACAACTATGGGTATTTTTGTAGGAGAAAACCACAAATTTTGTTTTGACATACCATATATTTTATTTTGTTGTTTTGGATTTCATTTCAACAAAACATGGAATTATGCTATAATTTTGATTCAATTTTTGGTAAATAGAAAAGTATAGATTTTTACAGTGAATTCTATGTTCATATTGTTGTGTGAATTTTCTGTAGCATCAAAATATAATGAAATGAATTGAAATCTTATTTCTAGAATTTTTTACATTATATTTTGAAAAGTAGACTATGGTTATATAAAATAACCATGAATCTGATGTTTTAATAAACTACAAGGTTAGGTGTGTTAGAATCCAGGCAAAAAATTATGGATGTGTGCATATTGTAGTGCAAATATGTTTTTATAATAGTGTGGAATAATTTTGTAGGAATTAAATTCACTTCTACCACCACCTACTCATGTAAACACCCTTTACATCTATAATAACATACCTGCAATTGAATTGTTGTGGCATTTAAACTTACAAATGAAGTCTGCTAGATGTGTTGAACCCAAAAAAAGATATCCAATCTTGACTTCACCACTAAAAAAATGGACATCAGTTTTTTAGTATTAATGAAAATAACGGACCATGTGTTCTACCATGAATATCACAAGGTCTTGACAAGAACAAATAGACCATCACAATAGTTGTTTAAAGTTGGTGTGAAGCCATAATGTGTACTTTGACATCTTTAAAATGTACACCTTCACTTAGTCTCCCTTATGTGTTTGCACATGATATGTCTTTGGTTTGAACTACATATACCAAAGATTGTAATAAAAACCCTAAATCAAAATTTGCTTATCAAATTCCTTTCATGATCAACCTATTTAGAGGTTTTAAATAGAGATAAAAACTACCTAAACAAATTCAATGTCATGAAATCCGAGATTGATGATCTCTTACCAAGTTGATTACTTCAATTTTAGAATGGTGAGGTTACCACCACCTATAAGAACTCTTTTATTTTTTAAATGTTGCTGAATTGTCGGATCCAACAATTGAACAACAATATTTCAACAAAATAACATGGCCTTCCCCCAAACCCATTGCAACCCACCTTGACACCAATTTGGAGTTTTGTGACATCATTTTCCTCCTTTTTGGCCTCTAATATAGAATTAGAAAACACTAGATGAAAATGACACAAAGAATATGAATTCATTTCATTCTTTCCCTACATTCAAAACATCTCCTTGTCATGACCTTACACGAAACTTTGGCAATGACATGTTATTTGGATGATAACAAAGTGGAGGAGACACATAAACTCCAAGAGAAAATCCTTTTGTTTTACATGCATATCCATAATCTCAAATCTCAAAAGAAATTTTCTTACCAACATTAGTCATCTCCTTTCTTTTGTCCCTCATTTTTTCTCATGCTAAATGATGGCATCCACAAACCCTAAAATGCATGAAAATTCCATTAGCAACTTATTCATTCTTTTTTCTTGCCCCTAATATTTCCTATCATACTCCTAAAGGTTCCAAACCTAAAAAGTGCACAACCTTTTGTTGGTTGCAACACCAACCCAAGCTTGACAAAAAGGGGGAAAATATATATAAATTATAACAACACAAAATAAGAAAAAATGGTAATTATAGTAATGTATTTCATGAGACATTAGTGATAATGAGATGAAGCAACTTAATCCACATTTATATTGCCAAGCTCCAAGAGATGACCTTAGAGCCTTCAAGAGAGAAACCTCATTTCTTGTAAAAATATTGTATGTAGATTTGTTTGTATAAAATATAAAATCCTCCTTGATGTATATAGACATAACTTAACTAAATATGATATCTTTAAATCTTTATGAAGAAACATTTAAAAGGGATCTTCATATTCCATTAGATCTAAAAACATTTTTTTTCCTAAAAAATGTTTATACATGTCTTCATGTGCAAAAACATTCAGCAATGCAAAGCCACCGACAATAGCAATCAAACTTCAAAGTTGATAAATTATTTCCATTAAGAATATAATTTTTGAAGTTCAACTACAACTATTGTTGTTATTTTGCTAATATGGGTTTTTCATTCCAAGTTGGTTTTATAAATTTTTTGTTCCTCCTCCATCCAACCCTCACTACACAAAAATGCATCCTAATTCATTATGGGTTGCAATAAATTTTGAATGAATTTGAACATTTTTACCATGGTGAAATTGGTCAACCCCTTGGTGAACGAGAACTAATTGTTATAGATAGTGAATTGGTCCATTGGTACTTAATGAAATATAAATTTACCAAGAAATTTTTCTTGTTAATTAATTAATTAAGCAACATGGAAATCAATTAATTTTAAATTATTTAATATTTAATGTAATATTTAATATTATTAATCATTTCCTGATTTTCAGCCTATGAATTATTGCCATATGTCCATTACCTATGATAAGTTAAAAACATAACATAGGTACATAGGGCATGTAATCAACATAAGTAGGCACCTACTCTAAGGAACCACATAAAAGAATATTCAATCAACTTATTACTATTAACCACAAACACACCATTTGTGAGGTTTAATCCCTTGACCTCTAGAATGGAAGCAAACACTCTACCATCAAACCATCACAAGCCATTTTGAAAATTCATATTTTATTGAAAGTTTGTTCAAATGAAATGATTAAAGTTTAATTTCAAAGATTTTTTAATAATGTACATAATTACATTTATTTCCTTTTGAAAGTGTAAAATCATTCGAACAAATTTTTTTTAATATCATTATTCAACGACATTTCAATGACTAGTCTTTTTAAAAAATAAATGTTTAATAAATGAATAATTTTTTTGCTAATATAATAATGCTACTTATGTTAAGTTATTTTCAATTATTCTAAGGTTATTTTTCATTATTTTAAATTATTTCACCCTACATTATTTACAACTATTTATGGTTAATTTTAGTTATTTCACCTTAGGTTAATTTCGATTACTCAAAGTTACTTTTGGTTATTTTATTGATGGCTATTAATGGTTATTCTATTAATGACTATTGGTGGCTATTAATGGTTATTTTATTGGTGGTTATTAATGTTTATTGGTTGTTATTCTATTAATGGCTATTAATGGCTATTCTATTGGTGGTTATTTTAGGTTAAATTATCATAAGCTATTGGTGGTTATTAATGGTTATTATATTAGTGGCTATTGGTGGTTAATTTATTAATGGCTATTATTGGCTATTCTATTGTAAGTTATTAGTAGTTATTTTATTAGTGGCTATTATTGGCTATTATATTGTAAGTTATTGGTGATTATTTTATTGGTGGCTATTATTAGCTATTCTATTGTAAATTATCGGTGGTTATTTTATTGGTGGCTATTATTGGTTATTTTATTATAAGTTGTTGGTGGTTATTATATTGATGATTTTTTATTTTATTATAGGTTATATTACGACTATTGGTGGTTATTTTATTATAGGTTATTCTAAATCATTTTTCATAGGTTATTCTTAGCTATTTTAGGTTATTTTACCTTAGGTCATTATATTATACTTTAATTATTTTAAATTAATGTACTTATGATAATATAACTTATAATAATTTAACATAAAAAACTTATAATAAACTAGTAGGATACCTTAAGGTAGAATAATTTATAATAATTTATAATAGCTTACGGTATAAGTTAAAATAACTAAAGTAGCCTAAAATAATATAGGGTATATCATAAAGTAACATAGGATATTTAAAACAACAACATAAAAATAAACTTATTTACCACAATTATTATAATTGTGAATTATGTCAACTAATAGTGAAACATGATTTACATATTGATATTATAATGAATTAACTTTTATCAGGGTAAAATTATTAAAGTGCAATGAACTATTTCTCTTTTAAAGTCCCATAGTGATTTAGACTAATGAATTACACCCCAGTTTTATACTAATGCCTACCATTCCAACAACAACAACCCTTGACTTACACCCCCCATTTAAACCTTAGTAATGTTTTCTAATATTGGTCTAATGATCATCGAGATTTAAAATCTTTTTGTTTATAGATTCTTCATTTCAATAGAAGTTTTAATATTTTGTGTGCTTCTAGGTGCAAAAGAGGAGAAAGATCAATATTTTGTTTATTTGGATGTGCATCTAGAGCAAAGAGAAAAAAAGAACAAAAAGGTTGTGAAAGAAACGAAACTTACATTTTTTATTGTTGTGGAACATGGGAGTTTTTTAATTTTTCTACCTAATTGAAATTGCAAATGGACCAAAAAAATTTCTTTGTGATAATATGTTTTAGTTTTTGATGATAACCATTGTTTGTTTCATCCATTATTGTTTACCTACGATCATGGTTATTTTAGCGAGGAGAAGATGATGGTGATGATGTGGGATTATTGTTGAGTCACTAGAAGAAATTATAATAAAAACTTGGTACCAAATCTATCATATATTTGTCTTTTGTCACCTTTTGTTGACACATACACTTTTTGTTGGAAGCAAGATCCAACATGTTTACTAAATACTTTTCAACAAACATTAGTAAATAATTTTTTCCTTTATCCTAAATTGTTAAGGAAGGTCCCATTGAACTTTTATTACCCCCAAAGTTTGTTGCTTGTTGTATTATTATGTATGTTAGAGAATGTTTGGTTGCACATAAAACAAGCACGTTAACAAAAATATATTGATATGTTTATGTCATCTACATTGTTTTGTCAAGAATAGGATTCTCCAAATGAAGTGAAGTTGAACATGACCTTAAAAATAAATTATTAGATTCAAATATTTCTCATATTTTGCATTTAAACTTCATATACATTAATATTACAATAAATGAAAATATGGATGACAATATATACTCTTAAAGGGCATGCCTTTTTAAACCTATAAGTTGGAAATCCAATATTCATCAAAATTTTAATTTTCTATTTTTATTGAATTGTTCAATGACAAAAATTATTTAGAACCATAAAAGCGCACTATAGTGGATTTTTAAAAAAATCATAGTGGTAGTTTTTTTTTAGTGAATCAAATATTGTGGCATTGTATTCAAATCTATTTGAGAAACTTGACAAAAATGAGATCAAAAATTGAAACCTACATTCTAACCTTTCAAACCAAAAAAAAAAAATTACCAAAAGGATAAATGTTCAATCAAGGTGGATTTTACAAAGAATGGTACATCCAAGCCCACAATCCAAATTACCCCAAAAAAATTATCATTATGGATTTTTTTCTTCTAGTAGAGTTGGAAACTAAGCCTATAATTTTTTACCACCACACAATGAAGTACCATAACACTCAAGATGAAAAAATCAAATAAGAAAAAGTTTTAAATTTTTTTAAAGATTTAAAATGAAAAATTCAAAGTCGTAAAGTCCACTTTGATATCTAAATTAACTTTTTCAAGGCCCATATTTTTAAAGGTTTTTTTAAATGTTTAAATTATGGTGGTATGAACTTGGAAATGAAAAAAAATGTGAAATTCAACATCATTTAAATGTTTCAGTCGAACACCAATTCCTTCGATACTTTTGAAAAATCATTAGAGTTAGATTAGAAAAATAAACTTTCATCTGCCCTTTTGGGTGAATGTAGTGTGCATTTACCCAAAACTCATTATCTTTCATTCAAAAACTATAAAACTAGCTCCATGCAATAATACCAAAATTGTGCTCCAATTTCCTTCAACTTTTAAACTTTTGATTCTATTATATTTTAATTTTAAAAATTCAATATTCAATAATTTTTACACCATAAGTTTAAACAATACATAATCACCTTGTTTGACCCTATTCCTTGAAGGCTTTTTAATATATCAACAACACTAAGATGTAACTTTGTTTAATAATATAATGAACCCTGAAATTGTATTTAACAAGGAATTGAAAAAACTTCTGTCACTGCACAGGTACGTTGTGGCTAATGTGAAATCAACTTAAATAATAACTTGAAAAACTTGAGTGCAGTCATAATCTAATGAGCCAACAAGGGTGCAAAAGCAAAGAAAAATAGTCAAAATTGGAGAAATATTTATGTTTTACCACTTGAAACCATGGAATTCATAATAATTTGTTGTTTTTTCATTCATATGAATGTCAACAAATTCAAACAAAAAATCCATTTGATAAAATTTTGATTTAGGACCTTTGAAAATGAACCTATTGCGTCAAAAAATTTCAATTTTGTAAAAGACTATCAAAAGGACTCGTATATTTTTTAGAAATTGATGGGAAAAACATTAATAAGATTAATACCTATTAGCCACATTCAAAAATCCTTCATATCCTAAAATATGTGAAATTTTAAAACTTTAAAAATTCAAAGAATTTTTCCAAAATTAATCCAAAATTTTAGAACTTCAAAAGCCTTTTACCACATATAAATCAAGTATAATGTACATGATGTGTTAAGAAAAGTTGTAATTTATTATACAAGAAAACATTAAAAAAATTTAAATGAATTTTTTGTTATGATTTGAAATTGTTATCATTTTAACACCAAATTTTACAAGGAATCATCACACTTTCCAAAATTCATATTTAGTCAAAATTATAAACAAAAAAATGTCATGTACTTGGACAATTATAAACATTTATTATAACAATTTCCAAAAATAATTGTTCAAAAATTCATTTATATGAAAAATTTATTTTTGGGCAAAAAACATGGAGTCCTTTTCTAAAGTAATGCAATTGGTTCATTGTATTTCGTTTATAACTAGTTGATGTATGTTAGCTTTTTGAGACTTTTTTATATCATCCCAAATTGACATGAATTAATGTTATTTAAACTTCTAGGTAAATATTTTTTTGCTTAATCTAGGTTTTGAATGTTGGAATTGATATATTTATTGTAAAAAAATAAAAAGTATGTATCATAATATCATGATAGCTTTTGACACTAAATGTTGAAAAAATGTTGAAATTTTCACAAATTCTCAAAATTAACTAATTAATTAATTGTTTGGAAGATGTGTTTAGTTGGCTTGGTATTATGGTATCTGTAAATTTCATGGAATAATACATTGTATATTGAGTTTCAAATGGAATATGTGATGTTCTTATTATTATGTGTTGAAAATTTGATTTTTTCAAAAAGAATGATCTTGTGGTGACATAATAAGGTTTATTGGATAAATAAATTATTATTGTTTAGTTTGGAAAACTTGGTGTCAAACGGGGAGATTGTGAAATGTCTCCTTTTGACATTGAAGTAGATTTCAATAATATTATTATAACAATATTCCACAACAATTAGAACATGATTTTTGAGTGGATTTATTAAAAAAAAATTCACTCGTCAATAAATGAATTTATATTTGCAACAAAAGAACGAAAAACATGTGATCAAACATGTTTCTAATTTAAAACAACACAAATGCATATCACAACCTAATGTTGTAGGATCCAACAAAAAAAGGTATATAATGTCTTGAACTAAAAATATTTATGTTTAATAATAGTATGTAATTAAATTGAATAATTGTTAATATGTTGTAAACTCATGTGTAGGTTTTTAACCCCTTGTCATTGGCAATTCCTTACAACCTCAACTTTAAATTAAGTGCCACCTTGGAGGTAACACAAGTTTCAATCATGATGCTTTAGCTATTTCCCATAGTGCTTGCAAAATAATCATATTTCACAATATGTAAACAATGGTTCAATGAAAGGTTTAGCCAATTAAAGTAATATATAACAATCCTATCAATGATGTTAATTGATAGCCAAACATAATAAAATAAATGTTACGGTGTTAGATATATTTTTCCTTTCATATTCATGATGTTAACATACCCATAAGAATGGCATTGTATTCTCAAGATGGTTTGCCTTGTAGGAATTTCCAATTCCAACACTATACTTTGCATTTGTTTGATATACCCAAGTAAAATCACACATTCCATAAAACAAGCAAAAATATTCATCCCATCAATTTTTTTATATGAATCGTAAATATATCAAGATTAAATTAATAATTTACATGTTTTTGAGTAAAGGCAACAAGTCCAAGGCAACACCAATGTGGCAAAAGATGGTTGCCAAAAAAGGAGGGGCATGAGGATGGAATTCTAAATGTTGAAGTTGTCAACATAGTGAGTCAACAACATTCACAACATAATCAACATTGTGCACCACTAACTCCCTTGCTTGCTTTTACCAATATTTAACTCTTTTAACATCAACAAGTTATACATAGACCTTTGAAATAATAAATACACCTAACTATCCATGCATGTTACTACATTGATTCATGCTCACTAGTAAAATAAAATATAAATTTACCAATTGATAGTCACAATGAAAACATATGACATGTAAAGCTTTTTTTTACAACCTTGCTCACACTTTGATTTGTGGATCCAAGTTTCTATAATAAATCATACAAAATTAAAAGCCATGAACCTTTAATCCTCAAATGCTTTTCTCCATGCCATTCCAAATATGCTCACTCCTTCCACCAAGACATGTATAAAAAAGCTCACATCTCTATCATTAGTTAATTCTTTCTCAAAAAAACACATTATCTTAAGGAAGTTGAGTGTCACTATTGGAAAACCTAATACCTATGACAACTTCACACATTAACATGTTTTTTTCAAAAGGCAACAAGGCAAACTATTTTCCTCCAAAAACAACATGGAAACAAACTGAAAGAACAAATCATGCACCATGGAAAAAGATGTTACATCTATAAAATGTAATGAAAAACTACATGTTAGAGCATAACATTGTCTTGCAAAACATGTTAAAGTTGCATGTCATTGTGATAACTATTCGTAAACAAACCAAGTTGATAATCAATTAATAGTTCCCAAATCTCTAGCATTAGATAGTCATGTAAAATATCACACAACACGCTCATTGATGCATGTTGTCACTTCTTTGCCATTGCGATGATGTAATTATTTACATTGAAAAGACATTGCATAAATAATTTGTTCAAAGAGTCTTCCTTTCTTGTTAACTATAGATTTCTTCAAAGTAAATACTATTGGAAAAAGTTGCAACATTTTACCTATGTTCATAATTCTAGAGTTTACACTGCCTTCTTTTGTTATTGTTTTTATATTAGTCACTTTCCAAAGAAAATGCAAGTAGCTTCCATTTGAACACCTGGTACCAAGAGATACATGGCTTAAAACCTCCCCCCCAATCCCTACATATTTTTTTCCATATGAATTTTCTAGCAAAACAAATAAAATCAACAATATTCATAGTCATTGATTTCATCAATATCATCCTCAATACAAAACACATATTATAAAATATAAAATATTTCAAACACTAGTCCTTCAAAGTTATACAATACCATCACAAAAAATGATCTACAAAATTATGCTTGAACAATTTCTATTCTTTTTCCTTTGTTGCCAACTTTGTTCAATATCAAAAAGATCTTTTTATGTCATGGGAAGCAACGTCGAATGAATCATTTTTTTAAAAAAATCAATTCTTCAAAATATATCATTAAAAAGTCAACATTTCACATGAATGCAAAGAATATAAAGATGCAAACATATTACATAGAACTTCATCTAAAAATGAATTTCATGAAAATGAAAACAAATAATCAATAACAAATCCACTTGATTCAAAACAAGTTGAAACCATGATATTTGAAGACTTTGACAAAATTACAATACAATATGATATTAGATAACAAGAACAAAACTTGAACAACTAGAAATAAAATGTTTATTATGTAACATAAATAATAAATCATATATAATTGAAATGAAAAAAGAACCTTGAATCAATGGAAAATTAAAAAATATGGATTTTAAAAATAAAAATGACATGAATATGATAATTAGTGGACTTCAAAATAACACAAAAGAATGGAGCCATATATTAAATGACTTACAAAATCAAATACCTAATATGACGACACCAAATATTATATATAAACCATAACCACACACATGTAAATCACAATCCACAGCAACTTAAACTACATGTACCCACAATTGAAATAAATCAATACAATAATTGATGTACAAATATAAACAATATAAAATCTATTTATGAAGATATTTATTCACCAATGTACATTAAAAACTTATAAAAATATAAAATAAATAAATTACAAGTTTCTTCATTTAAAAAGTTCCTACAAATGAATTTCATTAAATAAATATTACAAAATGTAGGAGGTGCTACAAGAACAAGGAAAACACAAGTCATCAAAGCCATCCAAGATTTTTTTATAAAAACAAATAATGAACAAAAATTTCGCATTCCAACATACACTCACATTACAACATTGTTCATGGGTGGAACAACTATCCATTCATTATTGGGCTTGTCCATCAACAAACATGTCATTGCTAATAAGTCAAATTCAATAATTGATATTTGGCCAACTACTAAATTCATAATTATTGATGATATTTCAATGGTTGGTTGCAACATGTTCATTACAACACATCTAAAATTGCAAAAAAATGAAATGAAATTATATTATCATTTGGTGGGATGAACATTATTCATGGGAGATTTTTTATAATTTCCACCTATCACTGATACACCATTGTATTCAACAAGTATCCAACCTTTGCATTCACAGAATAAACTTTAAAAATAATAGGTAAAAGTCTATGGGACAATTATATTCATTCTAATAACATAATATTAATAGAACAAATGCAACAAACAAAGATGTCTTATATGCATAAGTTCTAAAAAATCTTAGAATTGGCAAAATTCATGATTCAAACTTCAATTATTCAAACCGCAATTTTTTTTTCTAATTTGAAAATAAATATATTCAAACCTCCATGGAGGATGGCAACTTTCTTAATTCTTCAAAATGAATTATGCAATGCCATCAACCATCATAAGACATAAATGAATTTGAAAACATCAAAACAAAAATGTCATATAATTTTAACTACTAATATTTATTTTTAAAATCCAATACATAATGACATCTAATACATTATAAAACAAACAATGCCAACAAAAAACTCAAAATTTAACACCATTCATAAAGATTTTTAAAATAATGAAAATCATAATCATTAAAAATATATATCCAAAAATAAAAATTGTTAATGGGACAATTAATTATGTCCAAACTATTCATTCACAAAATCACATTGGATTCAACATGATAAGTTAATGCACCCACCCATTAATGTTCTTATTGATTTTAACGAATTCATACAAAAAGCATGAAATGTTACAGGACATAAACATGAAAGGTCTACCTAAAAATGTCATATCAATAACATCCATAACTAGAAATTGCCAATATCATCATTCCAAACAAGGATCAAACACTCTTAAAACTTTTAATATTAGTTGTTATCAATTACCACTTATTCCAACTTTTTGTTTGACCGATTTTAAAATTCAAGGACAAACATTTGAACATTTGGTGATAAACCTCCATCAACCACCTAACAATGTGCAACATAATATGCACAACATATATGTAACATTCTAATGTTTACATTTGTTAAATGAGTTCATGATTTTACAAGATCTCACAATCCAAGACATACACAAGGCTAATTTCAAAAAAAGATTGTTAGAAATGACAATAATACTTGTGAGATTAGGACATTGAAGGAACATTATTCCTAAATGCTATAAAGAAAAGAAACAGATGCAACATGTAATGTGTAAAATTAAAAATGACAACATTATTGAAATCGATGCCCTGAATAATGATGCTATTATACATACATTATTGACATGAAGAAATTTAGTTAACAAAAGAAAATGAATACATATTTCTTAATCCAAATAAATGGCTAAATGACAAGTATTTGGGAACAACTATGCAAATATTATGAAAGACAAATTACAATTTCTAAGATATGAATAACACATGCAATCATGAGAATAATAAATAAAATCATAAAAAAATCCCTTCAACATGTTTTCATCAATAATAATCATTGGATTTTAGTCAAAATATATATTTGCACGCCTTATTCACATTGTACAATATTTGATTAAAAAATACCTTTAGTGAAAACATTGCTTAATGACACCATACAATTATTTTTAAAATTAACAATTGTTGAACAAATTATATGCAAATGTTATGCAACAAATAGATAGTTCATCACATTGTCTTTTTATAATAATGTATGTAGAGATGTAACTTTTGGGATTGATCCAACAAAATCCAAGTATATTTTATCACAATTTTGATTACATTTTCAAAAATATATAAAAAATAAACATATTTCTCCTTTTCCAAAATACCCCAATCAAAATACAAACATTAATCTTAGCCAATTAACATCTTTTTAACAATATTAAATTAAAAAAGAAACACATTGGCTATACCAATAAAGTTGCATATATATGGTTATTTAATTATTATTATTATTTTGAAAACTATGAACAAATATCATAACCAATTCTTTAAGTTTAACATAACCCTAAAAACTAGCATGATAAATCATGTGGATTTGTTTATAGCCAAACAACTACAACTACACCAAGTTTTATTGAGCATGTTATTATTTTAAAATGCATCATTCATCAATTTCACCTATTCATGCAACCATTACAATTAAAAATTTAATGACCTATTCAATTTATAATTATAATTCATTATTACATTATGAAAATCTTCAACAAATCTTGAAATTTTTTTATGAATAACACAATTGAATAATTAAAAATTTGCCTAGAAAATAAAGAATATAAAAAATATGAAAAAAAACATATAATAAAATTTAAACAATTTTTTCTTTTAAAGAGACAAAATTAATTATAATAGAATTATTATGTCCACAAAATCATTTAATCATCGTCACTGGTAGTGCGGAGCAGCGTGGAGCCCAAGTGGGATCAGGGTTGAGCACGGGGAAAAGTTAACCTGTGTTAACCAGCTTGGTTAACACAAGGATGAAAAAGTGAAATCCATCAGTGAAACATCCATCCACTGAAGGGTGCTGGTTCACTCTGGCCGGGTTTCATCCATATGAAAGGGTCACTTCTGCTGTGCGTAGAGCACAATGGATGAGAATCCTGGTGTTCGTTCATTCACGTTGTCGGCTAACCAACTACCCATCCCCGCTCATCCCCATCTTGGACGAAACCCTAGATAACCCCTGGACGAGGACAGTCGTAGTTCGTCGTCCATGGTAACTGGTGTTTGTTGAACCGTCCATCTCCTTGACATTCCAGTTTCTTGGACGGAGTCCTAGAGCACAATGGACGAGAATCCTGGTATTCGTTCGTTCAAGTTGTCGGCAAAGCAACGCCAACTTGGACGCTCGTCCCCATCTTGGACGAATCCCGTGATCACCAATGGACGAGGAAGTCGGTAGTTCCTCTTCCTTTCGTCCGAAATCCGACGAGGGCGAGCGTTGCAAGGAGCGCGAGGAAGAGAGCGAGAAGAAACAAGGGAGAAGAAGACGAAGAAGAAGAACGTTGCTGGCGATGGCGCAAGCTTCGTACCGGAAGAACTGCGATGGTGTCTGCCGTGGCCAGAGATCGCCATCCCAAGTTTTGGAATCTGAAGCTCCCTCGTATGCCGCTTACACGCAGGGCGCCAAGGCCTTGGCTTCCGCGGAGTCTGTTCTTTTTGGCGTGTGTACGCTTCTGGCGACATCTGCGCCGCTCTGGACGTAGCCTCCTCGCACTCTCCTCTCGGAGGCCGAATCAAGTGAGAGCTAGCTTTTCCCTTCCCAAGCTTTCTTCTGCGCAGCAGCGCCAACCGGGGGGAACGAGGTCCTATGGATCTCCTCCTCTCCGACCTAACGTCGCCGCAACGAAGGAGGAGGAGGATGCCAAGAGCCGTGGCGATTGGTGCCGGGAGGCGGGTGGTGGTTGCGTAGACTCGTGGTTTCGCATTCCTTCTTGGAGGCTGCCGGCGGATACGTGCTTGGAATCTGCCCCAGCGTCTCGAGTTTCGTCCGGAGTGGAGGAGGAGGAGGACGACGATGGTGTCAGTACGACGAGGAGTGATGGATTCCAAGGTGCAGAACCAGATCAGCGTCATGGCTATAGAGCAAAAGGAAGGAAGGAAAAGCTTTTTGCTAGCAGAGCTCAATGGAAAGGTTAGCATCCTTCCTGGTGATGGTCTGTGAGTTGTCTTGTTGCTTGTGGATCCTTGTTGACCGACCGTGAACACGGAGAAATAAGATGGCCTTTTTTCTGGCTTGCTTGGTTCTGTCTTTGTTTCATTCTCAAAATTCTGAAATGTGAAGAACTCGGAGAAGATGCTCCAGGTATGTGAAAAGGAACCACGAGCAGGGTAACGTGCCTCTCGCTTATTTGTATGGCTGGTTTTGCATCTGGGAAAATGTGACCATTGTCCACCAGGTCTTTCAGCTCTGTGACCAGGAATCATGAGCTTGCACACCAGTTTGCAAACCCTAATTTTTGGTGGATTTTGAATCTCAGAATGTTAAGGACTTGTAGTACCAGATCCTCCAGTGTGAACAAGAAGCATCAGAGTGCTGGCTAGGGCTTACCTGTTTGTAACCCCTAAATATTTTGGTGCACGTTGCAGTTTCACAAAGATGATAGAGATCCTCTGGATCTGGGAACATAAATCTTGAGGAGGCTGTTGTATCCTGGCTTGCCTGTTTGGAAATAACCGTACTTTTTGGCCAATGTTGCAGTTAAAAAATGTGAAGAAGTACAAAAAGATTGTCCATCCTCGCTGCGGTCCTTGTCTCAATTTGAAGCCAATGCATTAGCTGACATCATGGCAATGGATGGGGATGAGGAGGTGATGCAACTGAAATGTGGTGACAGTGTGCGGGCGTGTGATATGAAATTGTTGCTATCAGGAGGTTGGCTCAACAGTGAGGTCATCAACACTTACATGACACTGATTGAGGTAAAGTATTACAATCTCAGACCTGTGGTGCAGTATTCAACTTGGTTAGGATGTGCCATGGCAGATATGACAGAGTGGATATATGGACTAATGAATCCTGCCATTCAATGTTTCTGAAGTGACATCAAATTATGTTAAGTAACTGACTTTCATTTGTACATGATTGTCACCTCCTGCAGATTCGGAGTAGGACATTGTGGAACATACACAAAAAGGAGCAGAAATTTGGAAGGTATTAGACATGAGCATATTAGGTCAGATATGACTGCATCTGGTGCCAGAGATGAGCAGCTAGTTTATATCTGCATTTAATCTTCCCTTTATGTTGTAACTTTGGTGGAGTGTGGAAGAATGTCAAACTTGTTTCACTGCTTCTTTCAAGCATACACCACGGATGTTCATGTTTGTCATTGTAGCTTTTGATGAGGATTTGTGCATCTGGTCTTCACTTCTGAGTACAATGGGTGTGTTTGTCTTTTGTAGGGTGCCTCCTCGTGTCTGTGTATACAATAGTTTTTTTTGCCAAAAGCTGTTGACCTCTGGATATGAAGGTGTATGTCGATGGAAAAATAAGATAGTGAGTTCATCTCACTGCATGCATGCTTTTGTATATTTGTTCAATGTATCAGATGCAGCTCTTTAATTTATCTCTAAGACCTGATCAGACTTTCTGCTTTTGTCTCAGCAGAAGTCCTTTTCTGTGATCTCACTGCAATTCTTGTTTGGGTTTCTAAGGAATTGTGTCTCCATTACTTGGCTTTGACAGATGCTTTGTGATGGCAGGACTGGTTTGAATATGATATCATTATAATTCCTGTCAACTACTTCCAATCTCACTGGTGTGCACACAACCCATTGGCCCACTCATTCTATAGTGGCAAGGCAGGCTCTATGGCCTCTGTAACATAAACATGCTCACTCCTTGTACACTACCTGCTGAGTAGTGGTTTGAATGTATTGTGTCAAGTTGATTTTGATGTTGGGCCCAATTGTGTGACTCCATTTTTTTCATGATGACGAGGAAACATGTTTTTGGCCTTGTGTTCCTAAACCAAAGGAGGACGTGTTGCAAGTGTTTTTGCCCAACTTCTTTAAGAAGTCTGACACCACAAATTTGAGAGTGTCATGTTGTATTTATTGTGCAGAGTCTTACTGTGATCTCATGTTTGTGTACAGTCTGTAGAGTGATAATAACAGACTCTAAGAGTGACTATGCTGTCCCAGGGTTGAACTACTTCTGATTCCACAGCTTGTCTTGCAGGGCACTGGTGGCTGTAGATATGCGACAACAAGCAGTTGAATATTATGACTCACATGTGCACTCCACAGCTGAAAATGCCTATGATTCTGTGTTGGTATCAGTTAAGTATATGCTGAAGAATCAATGTCATCTTAGGTTCTATGGGTTCCTGTATTGCATTTGTCTTCTTTTTTTTCGTGGTTTCTCTTCCCAACTTCTTGAGGATTTTATTGAGGTGGTAGATGGTGTGCACACTGATCATCTAAAGCAAGCTGTGTAACTGACAGGCTGTGTGAATGCAGGTCAATGAGTTTCTCAAGGAATCCTGTATTCACAAGTTTGGGTCACATCAAAGATTGTGCCACTGGACACAAGAGATTATGGAGGATGGTGTTCCTCAGCAGGTATGCATATTTTGAGGTGGAAGAGGTACTATTCAGGGTTGTGCAGGAACAAGATAAAGGTGTTCTGGTTTAGCTCTTGCTGTTCAATTGTTGGAATTTGTCCTGTATGGTCATATCAGGGGTTGCAGCATGCAGATGGAAGGGTTTTGCTGGGGCTTATCAAAGTTTGGTGGCATGTTTCAGGAGGATGAAAGTAGTTGTGGAGTGTACATTTGTGTATTTGCAGACCTTTTAGCCAGGGGTTTGGAACCGCCCTTTTCTTTCTCCCAAAAAGACATATTCCAAATTCGACAAGGTATTGCAGCTGAGCTGCTTGCTGCACGTGGATCCTGACTGGTCACCATGCAGTTCACACTTGGTGACTCCGCACTAGACCTTCTGGTCTATGGCACATCCTGTGTTTTGGATGTTGAAGGTAACAAACTCTCTGTCATCATTCTTGTACAAGTTTAGGAAAATTTCTGTAACTTATCCTAGTGTAAAATGGTGCATGGGCTGGAGATTTAATCCCCTTACTGGCCCAAAGCTTGATCTGAAATGCTCTGGATTTTCAAGAGACCAAAGCATTCTGACCTTTTTCAGTTTAGTAACATGCAGAGCACTTCTTGTGCAGGAAGTGCAAGCATCTGGGACCAGAACTTTCCTCATTGCCACAAACCATGATTTCTCTTGATAAGCAACATGCAGCAGGCAGGCTTGAGATATTGACATTGAGCTAAAAGATGGTGGAAGATTGGTGCTCTTTCCTATTTACATAGGTTGAGTAGGCAATTCAAGAAAGCAGCTTTTCCTGGAGAGGAGCCAAGAATGATGATCTTGAAATGTCATTGACATTGATCAGCATGGACCTAGTGAAGTCACAGATTAGTTAGAACAATGATGTACAAGTGTATTGATGTGTTGGATATCAACAGATTTTGAGAAGAGACAATTATTTAGCTACTGTGAACCAGTCTAGAACTGTTGGCACACTTGCTGATATTTATACACATGGAGACTTCAGCGATCAAACATGGCATGAATACAGACTCCCTGCAAGTTTGGGCTTGCTCAAAGCATGGCAAGTTAATGTTGCTGAGGGTTTTTAGATGGCTAACTATGGGTGTGGCATAACTGAACTTATTGTAACTAGCATTTTTTAACTGACCTTTGGATTTGGTCATATGTTGCTCAAAGATTGTGCTTCTTGACACATGTACACTGTTAAAAGTTGCAGAAAGTGAAGACCTGGAGCTTTTCTGTTATGGGAAGTAAGCCTTCCTGGTAAAATTGGTGTGTGTTAAACTTAACTGGTCCATCTGGCATGCATGTAAGTTACATCTGGGACAGCAGTCTAGCAAAGAGGCCGAGAGAACTATCTTTTGCATGTTCTCTTGGGATTCCAGCTATTCCAGTTGGGAGTGAGAGTGCAACAAATTTGGCACATGGTGAAGAAAGTTCCAATCTTTGTAGCCAGCTTAGGGTACTAACAAATTTTGAACGTAAACTAGATGGGTGAGTCAATTAGTAATGCAATGTGTCAATTCAGTGTTAGCTGAATTTCTGTTGAAAGTTGAAGTACTGTGTACATCCAGTTTTGAGAACCGTATGTAGGTAAGGTATTCTGTGGCAAGTTGAAATAGTGACACCTCTTTTGTTGTGTTCCTGTACAAGTCGAGTACTAAAAGATGACTTTCTGTGGTCCTTCTATATGTTGGCTGATTGCAGGCTGGCTGGACCCACATCTGGATATACAGTAAGTTTGACATGAACCTACTTGTTGACATGCAAAAGATGCTTTATGAGTTTGCTAATGGCATTGAGCCATGTATGAGGTTTGGGGCTTTCAGGTCTCAGATACCAAGAAGATGATGAAGCTGGAGTGAGTGCACACTTGTCATCATCAATTATGCCCCGTCACACCTCAACAGTTTGGTGCTGCTTGGTGTTGCTTTCCCTTGGTGATTGAGTCTGCCTTGGGTAACTTGAGATTGGCTCTCTCAATGCATGGGCAACGTGCTTGCTTTCCCTTGGTGATTGAGTCTGCCTTGGTTAACTTGGGATTGGCTCTCTCAATGCATGGGCACGTGCTTGAACAAGCTGAGAATTGTGGGCCAAAAAGTTGCAAATTCCTTGAATCTTGGGGTTAGGAATGTGGGTGAAAAAAAAAGGGTTGCAATTTCCTTGAATCTTACACAGGGTTGGAAAATTTCGAACAGTGACTAGCCACCTGAAAAAAGTTGAGAGAATTGTGGGCAAAAAAGTTGCAAATTCCTTGAATCTTACAGAATTGCAACAACAGAAGACGTCTTTTTCATTAGAGTTTGATATAAATTCCAGACTACTACTTTTCTTCTCTCCTTTTCTTCTGTACAGTTGGAAAATAAAAGGAATTTGTGTTGTATATAGTGTGCCTTTCTCCTTCCATAATAGAGCTGGAAAAAAGGTATAAATAGCCACTAAAGTGCATCCGAAATTTGTGTTATAATGTGCCTTCGTCCTTTCCTGATAGAGCTGGAAAGCATAAATAGCCACTAAAGTGCATCTGAAAGTTGTTTTAATCATGTGCCTTAATCCTCTGATAGAGCTGCCAAAAGTATAAATGACCACCAAAAGCGCATCTGTAATTTTTCTTGTCCTGTGCCCGACTCCCGGATTAGAGCTGCGGAAGGTATAAATGGCCACTAAAGTGCAGATATATGCAGGGGAAAGACCACTAAAATCCAATCGGTATTCTGCGACCCTATAAATGGCCACTTAAATCCAATCGGTATTCTGCGACCCTATAAATGACCACTTAAGGTGCAGATGTTTGCAGGGAAAAACCGCTTGAAATTCGCCTAGACTTGGACCCAATAAAATACCACTAAAGTACGGTTACATGTTTTAAAAAGCCATTTAAGTGCTCTACGATGTGTAGATTTGTACACTCGGGGTAGTAGGCTTACCTTTTTTTGTTTAAAAAAAAAATATGGAATTATTTAATTCGTTTATTATTATTATTATTATTATTATTATTTGGTATTGAATTTAGAAAAAGAGAACCTGTGAACGCGATCCACACGTCGTGATGAATTTTGCGGACTATGCCACGCGGTTGCACGGAACAAGCCACTAGCGAGCTAAGACTCTGCCATCTGTCACAACGCTTTATTGGCCAGCTGGACCGGGACTCACAAAGCCAGGAATCGCCGGCTGGGGTGGCAGCTGGCGATATAATCTGCGGCACAGGTGGCGAGATCTGGATTCCGGGACGTCGATTTCGGGCCCTTCGTTTGGAATCTCAGTTTCGAGCCGTCGATTTGTGGGGCTCGCCCGAGGGCCTTCTCTTTTTGCGACCTCGAATGACGAGCTGAACGCACGCAGCTTTGGTTTTTGGGGACCTGGAATAACGACCTAAACGCACGCAGCGTTTGTTTTTGGGGACTCGAATGACGACCTGAACGCACGCAGAGTTCTTTTTTTGAGACCTCGGATGACGACCTGAACGCACTCATTGTTGTTTGTTGGGACGTCCAATTATTTCCTGAACGCACGTAGCGTTGTTTTTTGGGATCTCGAATTACTTTTCTTGAACGTACGCATTGTTTTTTTGGGACTTCGATTACTTCCTGAACGCACGCAAGCAGAGTTGTCTTTGGGATCTGGAATGACGACCTGAAATCACGCAGCGTTGATTTCGAGGCCTCCAATGACGACTGAACGCATGCGGCGTTGTTTTTGAGACCTCGAATGACGACGGAACGCACGTAGCGTTGTTTTTTTAGGACCTCGAATGACTTCCTGAACGCAGGCAGCGTTGTTGTTTTGTTGCAACAACACGCGCGCGCGCGAGAGAGAGAGAGAGAGAGAGGAGAGAGAGTCAGAGACGAGAGACGCGTTGCTCTCCGAGCTTCGAGCTTTTGTGTTCTCTTTCGTAGCTTGTTCCTCCCCCCCCCGCCCACTTGATTCAAAAAAAATTCTTTTCCGTAGTTTCGCAAATTGACCATTCTTCATTTTTTTTTAAAATTTGGATTTGTGAATCTGCTGCTGGACACAGACAGCGCCAGAAGAAACCACGCAAGAACAACAAGAACAACAAGAAGCTCGAGAACGGTTGTCTGCGCTTCTTCTCGTAGTGCGCGCATTCCGGCTCGATATCCGAGCAATGGCATCATAATCACCGCCCTTTGCTGTGGGAGAAAGGAGATCTGCATCCGCCTCTGTGGACTTTGTTCGGCATTGATTGACGTGAGCAATCTGCAAGCGCTTGCATCTCTCTCTCTCTCTGTCTGTGTCTTGTAGTCATCGGATTGCTTCTGCGATTCATGATGTGTTGTAAGGTTTTTCGAGCTTTCGCGGGCGGCGGCAGTGAATTGAATTGACGACGTCTGTTGTTGCATTTCTGTAATGGCATCTTCTAGTCTTCCTGCTGCCAGTTCGGCTGTCCCTGTGACGACGAGCACAGCAGTTGTTGCGACGACGACGACGACTACGACGCTCACCACTACAGCTTCTTCAGCAACAACGACCATCGCAGCAGCAGCAGCAGCAAGTGCAGCAGCGGCAGGTGGAACACCTCCGCCATTCTTCGTGCCTACTGCAACGAGTGCTTATACACTGCAGCAGCAACAGCAGCAGCAGCAGCAGCAGCAGCTTCCTTGGCATGTATACGCTGGAGCTTACAACGCTCCATTCCTAGGACCTTTACCGCCAGGTTTTCCGTCTCCTTATGCTCTTGCATCGCCACCTAGGTCCCAAGCAGGCGATGCATCTGCTTCCGTTGCTGCTGCTGCAGGTTCTTCTCCGTCTCCATTCACACCTCCTTTTGCTGGCTTCAGGCCACCGGCAGCCTGGAACACTCTTGCGATTCCAAGCTTCGCAAGAGGCTTCCAGGCGCCAGGTTTCTATCCACCTTACCAGATTGCAACCAATTCGAGCTCCGGTGCTACTGAAGGCACGCCTGCAAACAGTGCCAAAGCAAGCAAAGGTCGCAGCCTGTTGTTGCCCCGTCCCCCTTCATTCCCGGCGGAGAAGGGCAGAGAGCAACCGCCGCACTTTCGTCGTCTGCCTGTTGAGAGACCCCTGGCGACCAAAGCGTGCGACAAGGTGACAGTCGCGATTCCTGGAGTAGTACCAGACTTCTATCTTTCCCTTGGACCTTCGAATCCCCGGCAATTGCAGTCTGGGGAACGCCATGGCGCTGGCGCTTATGTCGTTCCTGCCGGTGGTGAGCATGGTGATGGTGATGCTGCTGCTGCATTGGTCAAATGCAATGGCAAAGGAGCTGATCAGGAGAAGAAGCAGCTCCTCCTCGCTGTGGATCTCAAAACAGGAGGTGAGAAAAGGAGAGGTATGGTATCTTCTTCTGATGCTGCTGGTGCTGCTGCTGATTGTTCCTCACTAGAAAGTGGAAGTGTGCTTGATGGGGAGGAGCTGCCATACAAAGAATTTGAGCTTGGCAGACGGAACATGGCAGCAGGCAAGAAAGAGCATCCAGAGTTGCAGCATGATTTGAAGAACCCCTGGAATGAGGAGATGGTGAGGTTCTTGTTTGAGAGCTATGAAGCCATCCACAAGAAACTGAACAATGAAGCCAATGGACATGGTGGCCATGGCAACAGCAAGTACCACAAAAAATGGAGTCCGATTCTGCGCTTGATGAAGGAGAAATTTGGTAGAGAGTTTACCAAACATCAATGCCAGAGCAAGTATTACAAAGTTCGGAGAGAATGTGCCAAGTACACCTTGCTGTACAAAAAGAAGGTCCGCTCACATCCCAGTATGGCTGGTCGTGAGTTGCAGAGGCCAAGGTTCTATGAAATATGGCAAGACTTTGGCAGCAAGACAGGCAAGAAGAATCCCCAAATCTCCCCCTTGATTCTCGAGCTCTGCAAGTCAGATGCTGAGGAAGTGTCTCTCGAGATGATGCAGCAGCAGCATGAGGAGGCTGAGGAGGAAGAGGAGGAAGAGGAAGCAGGATCAGAGGAGGGTTTCTGTGAGAAGACAGAGGAGGAAGCTGAAGATCTATGCACTCCAACATCAGAGAGGAGCCAACAATCAAAGTTTTCTGCAGTGCAACACCTTCCCAGAGAAAGAATGATACAAAGAGAACTACTTCCAGGTATTGAGACTGACTCCATGCTTAAAGAAAAAAGGGGCATCCTCAACATGTCTGAAGCATCTTCTGCTGCTGCCAATACAACTCATGGATCAGAACATCAACATGCTTCTGGAGATGGAGAGATTGCAGCTCTTGATGAAAACTCTAGGAAAAATGGAGAAGGAAAGTTGTGGAATGAGGAAGACGAAGGTGCAAGGCGTGGTGGTGGTGAACATGGGATTGGGGTTGATCTGAATGCAGTGGTTGATAGAGGAGATAGAGGAGACTACTCTCCAACAGCAACACCATCTTCTTCTCCAAATGTGGTCATTGAGAAGCAACAGCAGCAGCAGAAGCTGGGGGATATGAATTGTGGAAGTGATCCTGCTTTAGGGATGATTACGGAAACACCATGTATCAAAAGTGTCAAGAGGAAGGAAACTCCATCTGAGAAGGGTGAAGAAGCAGCATCTCTCTACACATCAAAAGAACAACAACAGCAACAACGACAACAACCCAGCAGACCTGGATTTGGGCTTGCAAAGCGGATCAAGAAGGTGGATGAGTTCCAGCTGATGCGAGACATGCAAATACTGCTTTGTACCCAACTCAAAGCTTGTGAGAGGCGCGAGGAATCAATCCAGCTTCGGGGAGAGGTATCTGTAATTTCTCAACAGAACATCTATGCTTTTCTTCTCATCAATCCACATGTAACTTTGAGGAGACAGCTGAAGAAGATTAAGTATCCTTCAGGAAATGGTAATGAGGAATGAAACAGCATTGAAGAATGTCAGAAAGCAGAGTATGTTGATGACAGTCATGTGAGCACAAGATTATGCAGAAGATTTCACAGCTGAAGTGCTGGTGTTACTTGCTACTGTTGTGGCCCCTTGAGATCACTGAGAGACAGAATCAGCAAAAGAACAATGAATCTCTGTCATGACTATGCAAGAACTGGCTTGCAACTCAAAATGAGAGAAGCACCAGATTGATAATTCATATTGTATATTGTAGCATTTTTTTTCTTTGACAAGCAAGCACAGGGAAAGGGTTGTTTTTCAATTTTGAATGTGTGATGGGAATTTTGGTTTGCAGGCTATGGGAGAAATGCTTAAGCAGCATGTGGAGCATATGCAGAAGTGGGGTACTTCCATGGAACAAGCTCGGTTGCAGCAATCAAGGTTGTTGGAGTGTGTGATTACAAAACTGGAAAGCTTGATGCATCAAGTAGCTTCTCTGCAGTCAGGCCCTCCCAGTCCAGCTACACCAAAGTAGTACACAGCTTCACACACCTTGGGGAGCCCACTTCCACAGCTTATTTCTTTACACGTTCCTTTCTCCAACTAATGCCTGCAAAGCACACAGCATACATCATCACCATCAAAGGGATCTCATGCACCAAAAGGTAATCTTCCTTTATAACTTGCAATGAGAGATCTTTGCAGAGAGCACACACCTCTGCACATGACAGAACACAAAAGATGAGTTGTAAAATGGTTTGGGTTGTTGCAGGGGGGGCAAGAAAGTAGGCAAGAAAGTTTCTCACTCTGAGAAGAACATCATCTGAGAAGCAAATTCGGGCTAGTGAAGTAATCTGTAGATCTTCCAACCATGCAAAGAAGCTCTTCCAGGTGAATCCACAAAACACAGATCTCCTAGGCATATCGGGACTCAGATCGAATTCTGTGTGTTGGAAAGTTAAATTATTTCCAGCACACAGTTAACTGAACATCCCATCTCTCTTACTTTTAAAAGAGTCGTTTATTGACTACAAACAATCCAGTTTGTCCTGGAATAGTCATCATAATCTACAAGAGCTCTTGAGCCAAACAATCCAGTTTGTCCTGGAGTCATCATCATAATCTACAAGAGCTCTTGAACCAACAATGAATCGGTTGTGGTTTTGTTTTTTTGATTTTTTTCATATTATCTGTAGTGTAGTATTCTGTTCTTTCTTCTGTGTTCAATAAAACCAGAAGTCTGAAGCCATTATGTATTATCATTATTCTTCTATGTTTGCTTTTGAAGTAGGAGTGAAAATACATGTAAAAGGGGAGGAATGATTTTATTCCCTGGAGGCCATTGAGTTTTTAGATAGCACCTTGGCTCTGATATATATATATATCATTGTCTGAAATACTAGTGTATTGGCTCTTCCCTACTCTACGCAGTTTTGTTTTGCTTTTTCATAACAGCAAGTTTTCAGAAACCTAGTATCATAGCTTCTTGCAATTCCAGCACTTTTAATTTCTTCTCCATCTGATGATGGACTTTGCTCCACCTGATGAAATTTTTTGCAAGCTCAGCATTTTCCCAGCACACAGGAAGGCAGGCAGCACCGCCTCATATACCAGTTCTGTTAGTAAAACAAAAATCTCATATGAAACATGAACAGATTGCAAGCTTTTCCCAGGCAATTAATCACTCTCACCAATTGGGAGTCCCAAATGTTTACACCTAATGAGCCTGAATAAAAAAATCAAAAGGCATGCAATAGCAAACCTGTAAAAAGAGAAGCAAGAAACTGACTATGCAAACCTGTGTGCCTGAATTAACTTCAATCAGTGGCAAACAAATTTGTGCAAACCTCTAACAAGAAGAACAAGAGAAAAATATGACAATAGACCTCTAACAAGCAGACAACAAGAAAAAGTATGCTTCTTTCAGGCTTTTAAAAGAATAAGAGATAAAAGTGCGAACTGTATAGCCTAAATGATTGGCAAAGGCAAACTTCTAACAAGAAGAAAAGAAATGCTAAATTAGCCTGAATCAAAGGCGAAGTCAGAGATGCACATTACCAAACGCAATAGCAAATCTCTAACAATCTAACAAGAAAAAAACTAATGCTAATTAGCTGGAATCAAAGGTGAAGTCAGATGTGCACATTACCAAACTCAACGGCACATCTCTTACAATCAAACAAGAAAAACTGATGCTAATTAGCTGGAATCAAAGGCGAAGTCAGACATGCACATTACCAAACTAATCGCAAATCTCTAACAATCTAACAAGAAAAACTAATGCTAATTAGCTGGAATTAAAGGCAAGGCATTAGAACACTTACCAAACTCAAGTGGCAAATCTATAACAAGAACTAGAGGAAGTGTGCAAAATCTCTAGCAATCTAAAAAGAAAAAGTAATGCAAATTAGCCAGACTCAAGGCAAAGGCATTAGCACAAATTACCAAACTCAACAGCAAATCTCTAACAAGAACAAGTGTGGTAACAGCCAAATGATCAGTGTGAATACTTTGAATATAAAAAAAAGTTTAAATCCGCATCAAAACTCTTCAAACAGAAAGATGGTATGCAAACTGCACCATCATTAGGAATGCTTTTAAAAAATTATTATCAAATCAAACTGTTTAAATCCATATCAAAACTCTGGAAACATGTTCAGCAGAACACTAAAAACTTACCAACCTATATCAGAAATTCTCAATGAAGAATCAGTTGAAAATATCCACTAGCAGATAACAAACTACTTGCAGAAGCCCGTTGGAAAGAAAAAAAATGAAAAGAGCAAAATGACGGTGGTACACACCACAGGTGTAAAAACAAACTTATCCCTGGAAACCACAAGGAACAACTAGAGGATGTTATACTACTGGTTAAACATGGGGCGTCACATTCACTGAAAAAAGACTACTGAGATTGTCTGGAACTAAAAAGATTTAAAAGTCTACAATAAGTAAAAAATGCAGGATAATAAGCGAGGCAAAACTGTCCGGAATGATTTACCTACACTTTTTCACTAGAGAGTTCTCAGTACTCCCATCTCCTGTAAAAGATGCAGACAGGCTGATTCGATGCGGAATCAGGGGGCAGCAATGGGTGGCCAGGTTGAACCAGGAAATGGGGGCTGCAGACTGAAGCCATACATGTTGACATACCATGAATCCAGCAGCCAGCCCAACACAACAAACAACCTTCTGTTACTCCGCCACCATGTTTGTGAGCTCCAGAAACGAAACAAGAAAAGAAAGACACACACTGCTACTGTAACCAACCAGCAGGAGTTGCAACTAGTCAAGACAAGTAATTTCTGCCTAGCCAAGAGAGGCAAACTCTGCTTAACAATGTGTGGTGAAGAATGTTAACTAGTGTCAGGTTGATGTACAGAGTTGACGCTTGCACAGCTCCAGCAGCGTAACTTTTAATACACACAAGCCAGTCCTCCAGCCTGCCACATATTTCCTCCACCTTAAGTACCACTTTGTCTCTGCTGGATAAATGCTATGATCTCTCCAGAAGCAGGTATACTATCAGCAATGGTGGGTAATCTAAATGATGGTAATAGGCTTGGCAGAATCTTTTTGTTCCAAAAATGCCACAGGTAATTAGCTTTCCTATGCACAAGAGGGCATGAGGCACTTAGCAGGGAGCAAGCCTAAACCGAGAATTCCGTTATTCAACATCACTTCCAACTCCACCGTACCTTCCCCATGATACTCCAAGTCTGGCCAACCCCACCATCATGTCCTTACTCATGCTTCTTTGCTAATAAATTACTCAGTCCAAGTAAATGAATTCTACAAAGCTAGTCAGAATGGAGACATGCAACGTAATATGACAAAAGATGCCACCTGGGTCTCCCATCCACCCTGACTGCAAAGAACCACACACAACCTGTGTGCAAGCGAGTTACAGCTCATGTAACGACCAGCTCTCCACCATTGCCAAAACTATCTAAGGAAGTTTCAAAGAAGCAAGTAACCCAGCTGCATAGTGTCTAAAACTGTCTACCGCTGACCCCACTTATCAATTGCTGCTTGAAAGCCATCAAGTCATAAGACCGTTGGAACTTCCCACCTAGTTGTCTTTTGGTAAAAAAAAGGTTCGTAGCTGTTCCACCAGGTGCTCCTTCAAAGCTCTAGGAACCTGGAGTTTCAAAGGTTCTTGAACCTCAATAATAAGTTGCTTCCTGCATCACATGAGCAGCAACAGGGTAAATTGAAGGCATCATTGTGGTAATGATCATCATGATTTCATCCCAGGCAAACAAACAACAAATGTAAATGTTAAACCCTATGTACTGATCAGAAAAAATCTGCTACACTTCATTATAGCTAACAATTGCTCACAAAGAACTCTGCCATCCATTCCTAACTTCCTATATACCTCAAAAGAGCTCTGTCTGTGACTTCTCTTGGCCATAACTGTCCAAGCCGCCGTTTCTTGGCAGCCCGCAAGGACTCTCTCAAAGCTTCACACCAACCTGATCGCTGCAACTCTTCACGTCCTTCCTTTTCAAGGCTGGTAGTCAAATTAGCATCCACCAGTTAACACTTCAATGAAGGCTCACCACACCAGAATCATCAACAAATGCAACCATTGTGTCAAAAAAAACTACTGGCTGAAAGTATGCATTGGAGTTTATAACATCATAGGTTGAAAGATGCTTACATAATCTTCAGTTTCTCAAGCTCTGTTAACTGATCTGCATCCATTGAGTTTTTCTCATTCACATTGACAGACAGAGCAGCTTCACCAACCTTCCCTGCCTTCATGACTTCAGGTGAAGAATTACCACCTTCCTCTCGCAACCTTTTCCCACACAAGTTGGTCTCTGTCACAGAACCATTTTGGGGCTCATTTCCCACTGCTCTCGATCTATCTTCTGCCTTTTTCATTTCCTGTAAAAGCCAGTATACATGAATCCCACAGGCCCCTTGTCTAGACTAAAGATAATCTGCCCAATGATGGTACCTGGAGCCATACTTGGCAAATACATGCCAAACAAGACCTGCCCTCTACAGCAGACCTGACCCTTGTCCTCCTTAACCGTTAGCCAAATTGAATAAGTAAAGCATATTTCAGCTGCTCATGCTGCTAAACCTGCAATGGTAACACTTCCCACCTAATTCAAATAGAAAGCTCACTAACATGACAGAGCCCAAACTGCACAAATTCTCACTATACCTTACTTGGGAATAACTGAAGACACTGCTGAAATAGGAAAGACCCATTGTCAAAAGGGGGAAAAGCCATCAGAATCATACAGACTACAGTAGTAGTTCTTACTCACCATCGCAAAAGATTTGGTTCCTCCAGAATCAATTGCATCCTTCTCTGTAACCACTGAATTGTCCCCAACAGGCTCATTTGGTGTTAATTGTGGTAGTGCAGGAACAGTGGATGAGCCATTTGATGTACCCAAAGCTACTGGTGGTACTGTTTCATGATGAGCAGTTTTAGTGTCAACTGCAGAAGAGGAGGCTAGATTTTGTGGAAGCTCAGGCCCATAAAATTTCCCATTGCAGTTTGTCACAGCTGAAGACAACTCATCATTTGCAGACAAGCCACTGCTACCACAATCTCCATTTGTGCTTGCATGCTCCTCAACCACAGCTTTACCATTAGCTGACTGCACCAGCTTACAGTGGCTGCCATTGCCAAGGTATTCAGAGTTGACCTGCCGGCCATTGACAGCTGAAATACTGCCATATTTTACCAGAGGCTTCGTTGTTACCCTGCTGACATTTCCATTACTGCCCACCCCAGAACTAGAATTTGTGGTTGGAGCTGTAGAGATCTTTGAAGACTTTGACAGCTGTGTCTCAGTTGTAGACAGTGATAAAGGGATGGAACCACCAGATGGAAGTGCTTCTTTTGACGTCTTGAGCCCCATCGAACTTCTGACATAGAAAAGCATGTAAGCCTTTTCATCTAACACTGTCTTTGTATTGGTAACTAGAGATACACTTGCATCATCACAGCAGAACCATCTCCCACTGGAATCCTGTCACAGGAAGACATATATCTGTCAGATTTTCAATAACCTGGGCAAGGCAACCTCAAGAACGGTTCAATCTCACTCATGCATTGCCCACCACTTCCCTGTTGAAAAAGTCAGAGAAGACCCACTTATAACCCTGTCCCTTAGCAACTGTCCATTCAGACTTCTGTTGCAATGATACCCACATTTTGAGAGTCCGGGTGACCTACCTTGACATATGCATAGTAGTGTCCAGCATCTTGTGAATGACCAGCATGGACAACTATCCCATAGAGTGAATACTCTGGTCGAGCATCCTGCCAATATGTGAAATCAGAAAGTTATTGAACTGTTGACCAAGTATTTCTATCAACATTGTAGCTCAACCTAAAAGAAATCCATGAACAAACATCAACATTGGAGAAAGTAACAGGCCATCCAACAAACCTTGCTTGCCCGGCACATGTGACCTGCAAGGCACAATCGTTCTTCAAAGACAATATGTCTGTCTATCTTGCCTCCAAAGATGTTCTCAAATCGCTGCAAGAAAAAGCGAGGGCACCAAGGATCAGATGAACACAATATTACACAAACAGGCTGCTGTGAAAACACAGTACTCCATACATGGCCAGCTAAAATAAATGGCTCATCACAGCCTATTATGTCATTGATGTTTGCATAGAGATTGAAGTTCAGGATACAACAGATTAGAAGCTGCCCCCCCCCCACACCAAACAAACCTGAAAAACTCCAGCAGGACAAAAGATCACATTCCAGAAAAGGTTACAGGCCTAACCTTCAGCTGTATTACAAGTACATTGGGTGCCCGATACATAGCCATCTGTTTTCGAGCTGGAGATAGCTTCTTGCACCTGTACACTCAATGATGAACAGGACAAGATGGTCAACTCAATTAATGCACTTATGTATTCTTACTTCTTCATTGTAGGCAGAGCCATCACAAGAGTTCAACTACCCAATGACAAGCAAACACACAGAAAACAGCAGAAAGTCTGGGAAAACTCTCCCAGACTCTCTGTGCACAGAACACCCTCACTGGCAACCACAGGGTGGCACTAAAACCATAACTATATCTGCAAGATAGCACAGAAAACTACAAAACAACACTACAACTACCCAGGAAAACGAGCAATCTCTTAGGTTTACGGTTCCAACTAAGGTTGAAAGCGTCTACTGGAGTCAATCCTCCTCCAACTATCACTATTCTGGCAACATGACCATGATAGCAGATGTTAAAGAAGAGACAAGTGAATTAGAGAGACAATCAGATGACAAGTTTCACTGTGAAATGCCCTCTGTGAAATCCCCATTGAACCTCCAAGTGAAAGTATCTTCATTCATCTGTTGAAAGATTGCTAGATTGCAAGGAATTGAGCAGGTTAACAGTAATGTCAGAAGTGCTGTACAATACCAGACTCTGATGGAGGGAGAAAATTGAAGTATACTGGTCAGATCTACAAACTTAACAAAATAGTGTGGAGAAATCTTACTGATCACATCTGTATTTGTTATCACCATCCAATACTTCTGGCTGGAAAAACCGACAGAGAGCCTCCTTCACAGTATTCAAGCGGACAATGTCAAGGCTGAGATCCATGATCTCATCAAGCTTATTGGATTCTGTAGTGCATGTAAGGCACCTGACTTGGCTCTGCAAGAGTCCACCAAACATCTCCTTCACCACTGTGTGTGGCTCCTCCTTTGCCCCTTTGGATTCACTCTGCTTCGTTGCAAGCTTGCTCCCACGAAGCAACTTGTGTAGCTGTACACAAACACTATTGCATGCCTCGATTGCATACCGCAAGAGCTCATGTGCATCTTCCTGGCGTCCATTCCGGAAGTGCTTTGCAAAGTACTGTAGCCTGTTGTGTATCCTTACAGGTGCATCCACATCAAGCTCTGTTGTTAAAGATTGCTGAATCCGTTTCTCCAGGTAGCAGAATGGACAATTACTGTTATTCTTCTCATTCAGCACATTGCCTGTGACATAATGCAGAACCACAAAAGCAAGATGACGAGCATGACCTTACTAACTGAAACACACTCATACATGATTCTAACCTCAAACTTCCCAGGATTCCAACCAGGGGGAGGGGCAAATACCTATCCTGACTACTTTGAGCAAAATTGCAATCCTCGTACATAGGGTTACAGCTTCTTGCTAGAAGCTCAAAACACATACAAAGTGCAATAACATATGGCTGCAACATATCCTAAGTACGTTGAGCGAAATTGCAATACTACATAGGGTTCCAACTTCCTGCGAGAAGCTCAAACCCCATACAAAAGTGCAAGAACAAATGGCTGCAAAAGCAGCGAGCGACAAAAGGCGGATTTCTGAAAGGAGTCGTTTACAGAGTTTGGAATGGAGATTGAGAACGCAGTAGTTGGCGAGTGGCGGTGTGTAAGTCAAGCACTGCAACACGCTGTTGAGGTAACATGTGTTCCCAAGGTTCCTCAAGCCGAGCGGCCCCGCCTTCCTCCGGCCGGTTGTGGTGGCCTGCCACGTAATTTGCAGATTAGGCAAGAGGGAATGAAGCGCCATGAGTGCTGCGGCAGCGCGTGTCTAATAGGCAGCCACCCCACATGATGCTGGTGCAGCAGCAGCAGCAGCGACGGCTTGGAACACACCTGCATCCCTATGCACCAACAACGACGACGACGACGACGACAAAAGCAAGCGACTTCTCAATGCTTGTCGAAGTCGCTGCCGCATCGTCTAATATATGAGAAATCAATCCTTAAAAAAATTTCACACTCGTACTTCTTCCTTTCTCCTCCTCTCCCCTTCCTCCACCTTCCTCCCGCTCCTCCCCCGCCCCCCACCGCTCCTTTCCCCTCCTCTCCCTTGCGTGCAAAAATGATGCGCCAAATCGGGTCCAAATCAGGGCCCAAAAGAATCTATCGGAAGAGGAGCAAGAGTAGGTGCAGCAGAAGAAAAAAACGAAAGAAGATCGATGCAAGAGTGGAACAAAAACCACCACAACGACCAAAGGAGCGATGGCGGAGCTGAACGGAAAGAGAAAGAAGAAAATCCCGATTAGGGTTTGAAGCTCCGAAAGGAAGAGAGAGAGAGAGAGAAACCCGGCCTACTTTGAGGCCTACTTTTTATCCTTAGGTACATAGATAGGTAGGTAGGAAGGTTCCGATGGGTAGGTAGCTAGCTAGACAGGGGGCTGGTACAAGTACCACATTAGGCCTACTGGAGCTACCTACCCACCTACTTACAAATCAGTACCTAGTCCTACTAACCTGTATCGAACTAGACTTCACCCATCCTTTCTCATGGGTTAGGAGGACAGCTCTTTGATACCTGACTAGAGTTATCCTCTTTTTATACATTGTTTTCTAACCCCTACACAAATTAATATTTTTCACACTTAAATTCTTACACCTTTTGTCACCAAATAAGATTTTTATTTTTATTTTTTTTCCTTTTCAAGAATCATCATTTTTTAACTAGCTCCAACTTCTAATATTATTTTAATTAAGTTGTAGTTAATATTAATTAATTAATTAATTATGAGTAATTATGAATCTTTTTTTAATTAATTAATTAAGAGTAATTACAGCTTAATATTTAATCTCAAAAGAAAGTATCCTCTAATTGAACCATTTTTTTCTTATTTTGGTATAAAACAATAAATTAATTTCAATATGGTTGAATATTCGTATGTTTTATACGAAAAAATGTTCCAAAAGAAAGTTGATTTTGGCTTGTTGCTTTATACCATTTTTAACAACTTATAGTTTTTTTCACAAGCGTTCTTGAAATCATTTTACATTTTCAACAAACATAAAATTCTTGATTAAATAAGTAAATTTGACAACTAAAAGATCATTCACACATGTAAATAGCATTGGTGTTAGTATCATTATTAAAAAACTTTGTTCCCACTTGTGCACACATCCTAAGCAAATGGTGGACATGGCATGCTTATGTGGGAATAAATAAATAAAGATACCAATAATGATAAGACCAACCATAGTTTTAATTAAATCTTCAAAAGATGAAGGTTTTCACTTCTATTATGCATGGTAATAAATTATTGCCTTAAGACACATGTAACTAAATTATCAATCAAAAGGAACCTCCCTATATTTATTGCAAAATTTCATGTTTTATTATTTCTTGTAAAACCTTTATCCTTTTTGTTTTTCACCAAGCAACTTGAGGAAAATTGTTTCTCTCTGCACAACACAAATTTTACAAATGTTTTTTATCCTACAACACAACTCCTACAACATAGTCGCACATAATCACTCTTCTCTTATAACATGGCTCTTATATCACATTCACACACAGCCAAACTCTTGTAATATGACTTTTGTAGAACAATCTTCTCCTATAACATGGCTCTTATATCACATTCACACAGCCAAACTCTTGTAGTATGACTTTTGTAGAACAATCTTCTCTTATAACATGGCTCTTATATCACATTCACACACAACCAAACTCTTGTAGTATGACCTTTGTAGAACAATCACACATAGTTAAATTCTTATAATGTGAAAACCACACAAAACCATTCTATTCCAATAGCATGATTCTTGCATCATATCCACACATAACCACACAAAACCATTTTATTCCAATAGCATGACTCTTACAACATATCCACACATAACCATAACCAACTTGCACATGTCCAAGTTCTACAACTGCAAAATGCAAAATCAAATTTAAAATGTTAATATCCAATTTTTTTAGAGGAAAGCAAAGACAATAGGTTCACCTACATATAATCAACCACAAAAAGGGAAAAAGAAAAAGATGAGTCCACCTAGAGGTAACTAGCCAACAACATGGGAAAAAAAGAACTTTCCAAAATGATTTTTTTTTTTTTTTTTACTACAATAGTGATGGAGTTGAAACATTTGAGCTTTGCAACCTTTGTGAACAATGATACAATACAAAGGTTTGTAGGTGTGTTAAAACAAAATTGTGAAAACATGTGTCAATGGTTGTAATTTCTTGTTTATAAATATTTTTTAAAAAAGTATTTATTAACCTTAAGTGCATGAATACCTAATGATTGTTATTTTTTATGTTATCTTTTTGGATAGTTTATCTTTATATGTGAATGTTGCATTACATTACCCATACAATGTTGGACACATCACATAAAACCTCACTAAATATTAACCCGTAATAAAAAACTTAAAACCAATGGTCATATTTAAAATTCCACATACACACACATAATTGAAAACACACATATAACATACACAAGTGCAATCACTTTTAGTTATATTGACACATTAAAAACTTAGGTTAAACACTTACAAACCTAAACTAAGTTATGTTAAAAATTTAAAAACATAGACTAAATAAGGTTATAAACTTAAGTTAAACACTTAGGAACTTAGATTAATTTACTTAGGCTAACATAAATCATTTATTTTAACTTAGGAACCTAGCCACCTAACCCATAGACCTAAAGTGTAAGTGTGTATTTGAATATTTGAACATTTCACTTTCCCATTTCCACTCTAAAAAAAACAAGTCCTTCACCATTGGACCATTATTTAAATAAATGAAATTATTTCTCACCACATGTTATTATACATTTTAAAAAAAAATTGACTTAAGTATTTATCTTAGGTATATTTTAAAGATTATTTATAGGTTATTTTAAATTAATCCTACCATGAACTAATCATAGTTGGTTACTCATGGGTTACTATATATAAGTTATTTTAAACTATTCCACCCCAAGCTATTTTTAAATATTTTAGGTTATTATTGGTTATTTTAAATTATTCTATCTTAAATTATTTTGAATTATCCCATTTTAAACTATTATATGTTATTTTTAAAAAATTCACCTTATGTTATTATAAGTTATTTGACTTTAGGTTATTCCACCTTATGTTAATTTTAGTTATTTTAAATCATTTCACCCTAAGCTATTTTCACATATTTTAATCAATTCCACCTAAAGTTATTCAAATAATTATGCCTTATGTAATTTTTGGTTATTACACCTTACGTTATTTTAAATTTTTCCAATTAAAATTATTTTAGGATTTTTTCACCATTTTAGGTTTTTTTTATTTTCTTAATATTCTAAACTAAGTTTCGTTATTTTACCTTAATTTATTATTGATTATCTTGGTTATTCCACCTTATATTATTTTACATTATGTTATTTTAAAAAATTCTAAATTATTTTGGGTATTAAGGCAATTATGTTTTAAGTTGTTACAGGTTACTCTACTTTAGGTTATTATTGATGATTTTAGGTTATCCCACCCTATGTTATTTTAAGTTATTATATCTTAAGGTCTTGTTGACTATTAAAAAATATTCCACTTGAGGCTAATTTAAATTATTATTATTTATTATATGTTATTCCACCTTAAAATATTTTTTATTATTCTAAATTATTCCACTTGAAGTATTCTAAGTTATTTAACCCCATGCTATTATAGGTTATTTTATTGTAATTTTTAAAAAATTTATTATAAGTTAGTCCATTTTACATTATTGTAGGTTGTTTTATCATGTATTATTTCAAGTTATTATAACATAGGCTTAAATAACCTATAATGGGATAAAATATAATGACTTTGAATAACTTAAAAAATATAACTTTAATATTTTTTTTAAACCTAAAATAAAATATTTGATGATATCTTAAGGTATAATGGCCAAAAATAACATAATATATAGCCTAAAATAAAATAGCCTAAAATAGTTTAAGGTATAACCTAAGCAACATGTTAAAATAGCCTAGGGTATAACCTAAGGTATTTAAAACAACAATATCACCCACCTTGTGCATTAGGGATGTAATATTCTTCTGCCTGTTGTGGAATGTAACTTTCCACCCCCCTTTGACCATGTTGTGAATGACTAATTGTACAACCTTTCTTTGAATTTGCTCTCTGCTCTCAAACATGGTACTTAATCCCATGTTAGTAATTTGAAAACATACATATCCTACACCTAGGCGATTTCCAATAATCAGACCTAAAATCACGTTGCTATTTTAGGCCTTCCAATTGCAGACATTCCACAACTAGACTCAAAACAAGGCATAGAAAAATAAACAACAATCCCAACAGGCTATAGCCCATTGGGTGTTAATTTTTTTAGCCCTCGCTAGTAGACTTATAAACAATATAACACTCCCATACATGATTCAAAGAGTGTATGGGAGTGCTAAAATGAATATCATTTCCCTCACTAGGCAAAACCATAAAATAAACTGAAATGGTCCTATAAACATTTAATGATATAATGTGGATCCATTGATTTATTCCATTAAAAAACCCACACCATTTTCTGATCTGTTAGGAGAGTGCAAAAAGTAAATGATCTTTTAGTCCTCATTGTACCTAATGACTATTCAAATAGGGTAGTGATCTTTTGAGAGTTTCATCCCTAAGCAACCAAGAGGAACAAAACATTAATGTGAAACCCTAAGTTCTGACATGGGGTGCAAACTAAATGTTGTTCATTACCACAAAAAAATTCCATTTCTTTGTAATGTTGATATACATTTTTGCAATCATTGCATGAAAACACATAGTCATTTGTTGTGTGGAATGAAGATAAGAACATTGGGATAAACAAATTGGCAAAAAAATCTTGCAAAATCAAGGCACAAAATATATAAGATTGCAATCATCTAGATGCTCCTAGTTAGGGAATAAGTAAATAATCTTGACCACTTAATCTGGACAAGCATTAGTTTTTAACCTACCAACAACTTCCGAAAATAAACTAGTAGCATGAAACAACGAATTTTTTTTTGCTTTAAACCTGTTCTAGTGTCCTTGTTGCCATTGGTTTATTGCCAAGGTTTCTCACTTCCTTTATAGTTGAAGACGCATTTTGCAAGTTATGCACCCCTTCTTTGAATAGAACAATTTGTTGTTGACGTTTAGAGCTAGTGCTATCATATTGTTCTTCATACTGCTCTTCATTGCTATTAGTGTCACGTTCACTTTTCGATGCAAACATTAACAATCCCCCCTCTTCTACCATGCTTGCTTGTGATCTTGTAGCAATCCTACCATTCTTCCTACGTGGTTGTGACGTTGTTCTATTCACAAGATGTTGCTTAGCCTTTTTCTTATGTGGAGTTTTCCACCTACAACAAATGTCACGATCTGTAAATATTCACAACTACTATTAGACTAATTGCTTGGTGTATGTAAAGAATTTCGACAAAGCACCCAACATTTATGTTTCAAAACTCCCAATTGTTGACCTATGTTATATCATACATATACAGACATTACTGTGCAAGTAATATGTGATAGATACAAACTCCACTATTGTGCAAATAATGTGCGAAAGATACAAACTCTAAATTAACAAGAACATGAGTGAAAAGGCAGTGCACTTGCCTTAAGGATGCAAACACATCACTATGTGACACAAACCTTAACGGAAGTACTAACCTATTTGGTAGGTGTCACTCACACCCCCACATGATTTGAAAGCATCATGTCTTCCACCCACATTGTAAATTTTCAACCTTCCCTGCATATGATCTTATAGTGGAACAAGTCTACCATACATAAACATTAGCACACATGTTTGCAACAAACCTACACTTCAAAACCACACATGTGTCTACAAAGGTAAGGAAAGGATGCTATAAGCTCACAATTTAGCAACTTGACGTTCTAATGGAGCTAATCCTGCTTGGAGCTCAGCAATATGTTGAGCTCGTGCTTGTTCATAAGGGTTCAGTTGCAGGGTCTTAACAATGTTCTTAGCCAATGCAAGTTTATGTTTGCATTGTCTAGCATTCAAGCCACTCGATAACGTTCAATTTTTCTCTTTCATGGAAACATTTGTTAGCTTGGATAGGTTGCAAAACTCATCTACGCGAAGTCTTTCCATGTCTCCAGTATAGTATGGAAAAATGACAAGAAGTGGATGGGTTTGCACAAACAATCGGTGTTGGCTTGGGCTTTCAAGAATAATGTGTTTTGTAGTTATTGAAGCCAAACTTAAAACAAGAAAAACACCAAGAAAATGGCGGGGTCACAAAACAGTAGTTGTTGGCTTGGGCTTTCAAGAATAAAATGTTTTGTGGCTGTTGAAGCCCAGCTTAAAACAGATGTCCCTAATTGCTCAATGTTAAAAGGTATGTACATTGCATTATCCCTTCATTGGAAATAAAGTTGGTTGCCTATTATTGAATAATTTTAACTCTTGTGTGCAATTCGTGTTCGCACTACCTTTGTGGCTTTAACTAAAAACCTCATGCAAGTAGTGAATGATTTTTCGGTATTCCTCTAACGTTTATTTTACATTGATGGTCATTATTACTTCATCTAGAAAGTCATCATCCTTCAAAACATCATCCATTCCTTCATATGCCATTGTAAGGCGATCAACATTGCCATGCCACCTTCCTGGATAATGAACAATGTCAATGTCAAATTCTTCCATTAATAGCAACCATTGAACAAATCAACCATTTGGATTATATTATTAACCAAATAGGTTAAAGCCTTGTGATTTATCACAAATTTGGCCTTGTACCCCAATAAGTAATGGCAAAACTTCTTAAGAAAAAAAATAACTAGAAGATTTTTTTGTTTCGTCATAGTATAATTTTTCTCTACTAAAGTGAATTGTTTGCTAGCAAAATGAATGGGATGGTCATGCCCATTTTTGTTCAATTGAAACAATGTGCTCCCCATCGCCTTTCCAAATGCATCACAATATACTAAAAATGGTTTGTTTCAATTTGAAGTCTGAAAGATTGGTGTAACTTGAAAAGTTAATTTGAGTTGTTCAAATGCACATTTTGATGCCTCATTATCCATTGGTGTACATTTTCACATATGAATCGTGCTAAAGGATGTGCTTTTGTTGTAAACATGTGTATGAACTTTTGATAATAATCCACCATCCTTAGAAAACCTTGAAGGGCTTTTTTTGTGGTGGGGAAAGGAAGCTTTCAAATCCTATTAAGCTTTTTAAGATATATGGCTACCCCATTTTTTGACACAATGTGTCTAACCATCTTCCCTTTAAAAAAATTAATTGTGTTTTTCTCAAGGTTCAAAGTCATTTTTAAATCATCTAGGCATTGAAAAATTAACTTGAGTTTGGTAAGGTGAGAAACTCTATCATTATAAACCCCATAGTTGTCAATAAAAACTTGTAAAAAAGGACCCAAGAATGGTTCAAAAACCTTATTCATCAAACGTTGAAATGTTTTTAGAACATTACACAAACTAAAAGACATTGTTATGTAACAAAATGTTCCCCATGGCATAGCAAATGTGCTATGATCCTCCAAAGTAATTTTCACTTGGTGGTAGCCCTTGTACCCATCTTTGAAGGTGTACATCTCCTGCCCTGTTACCTCGTCTATATTTTTTTCACAAAATGTCAAAGGGTATCGATTTTTTTAAGTTATTTTATTTAAAGCTTTGACACATACCTTTAACTTGCCATTTTTCTTTAATGTTAGTACCATGAAAGAAACCCATAACAAAATACATGAGTTATGTTCCATCAAATGTGAAAGTTTTACACATTCAAGGATAAAAGTAAAAAAAAAAAACATTAGATGAATTATGATTTTGAAATTGAATTGTTAGGTTTCCAAAATTTGGAAAATTCAATAATTCATTCATAATGATGAGGTGACATGTTTCCACGTGGTTATACAAGGGTCACAAAAAGTGATAATGATGCACTGTCATAATTTCAAAGATGAAGCGCTAATTAAAAGACTATGGTTAGCCCAAAAAACAAATGAGACAAGCAAGAAGCTAAAGGACGAAAAAAAATAAAAATATACATTGTAGGTTGTTTTTATTTGTTATAAGAAATTGTGTGTTTTCTCGGAGCTTTAGAATTCGTAAAAAAAAAGTGTGTAAACTTCGTAATAAAAAAATTGCAGAGAGTAATAAAAGAGAAAGAAACACATAGAAATGAACATAAATGGAGAGAAGAGTTGGAAAGAGCATTGTTCAAAAAAGAAAAAAAAAAGTGTTGAAAAGAGGGGAGAGTGCTAGAATGTTGAACATTTAACCATTGACAATGACTTCACCATCACATTCATTATCACCTTTGGAATGTGAGGAAAGAAAACAATACCATGAGAAAATGTAATTTGCACATTCCATAATTCAAAACATATATAGGTCAAGAACATTTACAATAGAGTTTTTGAAAATAGGAAAAAAGGTCGGAGTTCAAGTGAACAAGGAGGCCCATAAGGAACAATAATGGAGTCAACATACATTCAAGAATCAAATGAAAAAAGTGTGAAGTAATGATTTGTGAAAGGATAAAGGATAACATAAAAGGATGTAGAGGAAAAAAAAATACTTAAAATGAGAGTGTTACCACTAAGAGAAGTGCAACCGATTAGAATGAAAATTGACATGACTACACTAAAGGCTACAAATGCAAGGAAAAGAGTAATCATATTGGACGAAACATCATTATTGGATAGAAGCATTTGCATTTTGGATCTTGACAAATTCATGTGGATACATATGAAACAAAATTACGATAAACATGTATAAAGGTTAGAAAACTTGAAAAACATTAGTGAAGAGGGAGTGGATTCGTAATGCAAGGTTTATCACTATGTTTTTGATGAAGTGGGAAGCACCAATTCCAGATATAATGTTGGAATTTTTAAACATTTTTATAATCAAGGGCACATATATCTATTTTAGTTACAAAAACAAAATGTATGCAATTAATAAGTAATCGATTATAAATGTCTTTGGAGTTTGTGTAAAAGGATATGTAGAAGACCCAAAAGAACAAGTTAGTAAAATTGTAACATTACAAACCTTGTAGAGTTATAAAATTACATCCACAAATTTTGCAAGAGATTAGTGGAATGTGAAAAGTTTAGGTTTGCCATATTCGGTGAGATACCTTACAATTATATTTGTGATCTATTAAAGAGAGAAGGTGATTTACTTTAGTAATAAAAATGCCATCACATTGATGAGAATAGAAAATAGGAAAAAGATACATTGGGCACAAATTATGTAGAATAATTTGTGCAATGAATTGAATAAATGACACGAATATGTCAAGGATAATAAGGGGATAATCAAGACATGTATCAATCAGCAAAGATTTTTAAATATATATTTTTGCAACAAAAAATAGTCATATTTAAAAAAAAAGTCTAATAAAAAGTTTTCATAGTTTAATAATGAAGTGTTTTCATAGTTTAATTATAAAATTAATTATAAATGATTATGTCAAATCATCATATGCAGTTTAACAAATTTTAGTTGAAAACTCAATTGTAAATGGTCATGTCATGTTAATGTTAAACATATTAAAGTGCGATTATTATTTTGACACTGTGTTATATCATTTTTTTGTAACTAAAAAATTATACTACTTAATCAAAGTGATTGAACATTACAATAATCATATGAAATTGAAAGTAATCATTAATATTTATTTTTATATTTTAATAATATAATGATTAAAAAATGTCATGATTATAATAAAACAATGTGACAAAACCATGTAATTTTGTGCAACGTTCAAAATCATCGATCGCTTTTTGCACAAAAAAATATGCATTTAGGATTGTTTAATTCTTTATGGTGCCAATAAGTCTTTATATTTTATAAGTTTGAAATTAATGTGTATTGTGTTTTATTTTTAAAATATCTACATTTGAAAAAAATGTTGAAATTTTAAATATGTTTTAAAAAGTTAACAATAAATATTTAAAACCATATTGATAATTAGAAAAAAATTTAATGCAGCTAAATTATAATGTCATCATGCATTATGTTATGTTCTTATCATGGATTTCATGATATATGTGTATAATGTGAAACAAGTGGACTTTTTTTTCTCATAATCACATGCATAAAAAAATTTATTTTCATGTCTTTATATTTTAAAAGGAAACTATTAATGTTTTTAAAAATACCAATATATTATTCACATGGCTTGAACAATATATTTCGTTTATCATGACCTTTTCACATGATAAAAACAAATGATTACATATAAAAATGTTATAGTTAATTTATGTACATAATTTTTTTTATAAATTAATGAATTAGTATGCATTTACATATTGTTTAATCTCAATTCTTTTATTATAAAATATTATGCATGTTTAAACATAAGCATGAAAAAAACATTCAAAATGCATTGTACAAAAAGTTATCATATTTTTAGGTTTATGGTTATTAAAAATTTAATAATTCATACATTAATAAATTAAATAACTCACACATAATGTGAATAATATGTCACATGTATCATCACTTTTTAACAAGTGTCAAAATATATCAAACAAGGGTTGACATCAAGCAATGAAACATCTAATGAATCACTTTTTTTTTCACATTTAATATTATATAAAGTTTTTGAATTTTGTCAACATTTTTATTTTTGCATTTTATACACAAGGAAATTTTATATGGGTTTTATACATCATTCATCCTTAGTTCATTCACACCTTTCATCAATGGTACAAGCTCAAAATTTTAAGCTCATGTAATTACGTTCCTAAAACAATTGTTAATGTCAATATTGTGTAAAGAGAATAATTATTAAGATTTATAATTTTGGTAAAAACTATCAAACTCAAACTTGAACAATTTTGGATACTTTAATTTAGACTTAGTTCAAATGCTACATTATGTTTTTAAATGTCTAGCACCTTTTGGAAGTCAATTCATAATACAATTGGTTAGAACTATGATTATTTTTATAAATGCTTTCATTATTTCACATAAATAGGAAAATTAGTCAATCACAAATAGATTAATGATGATAAGTGTTACCCACCTACACCTCACAAACATATATGCAACCCCTATTAATATTATTTTTCAACCAAGTGATTCTTTGTTGCCTTCAAATAGAGCTCGTAACAAGTCAATACATGCGTCATTTCCATTTAAACTCCACACAAATTGATATGGTTTCCTTGATTAGCATGCCATTTGGAACTTTTGGACCACACTCTACATGGCCCAACAATTACAAATGAAAAACTTAAATGTTTACTTATTGCATCAATTTGATATTAAAAAAACCATTTTTGGTTTGTTAGACTTTCGTGGTTTGACCCAATACATCGCCTCAAATTATCATTTGAAGTTGGGTAAAAAAATATACAAACTTAAATCCAAGTAAATATCTATGTCGGGCACAAATCTGAATGGAACCCTAATATATAGACTTGGATTGATCAACCAACTCAATGAACTTTGCTATGATGTTCCCAATGATACCTTTATTAAGTCACATGGTGTTCAAATTATACGTTTTTTTAAACCCAACAAGGTTCCAATAAATAACTTCTAAATGCACAAGTTGAGAAGAATATTGCCTCCTCTTATCACAATGTGCATCGCAACATCAACATAGAACTTTTAAGGTTTCAAAACTCACAATCTGTATTGCCCTATGGACTTTCAATACTCAATGGGCAAGTGGAATGGGAAGGCTTAAGAGTTATTTGCTATTTGTAAGTAAAAAGCTTGTTGGAGGATGGCTACTGCTTGTGACTTCAATATTGTTGTGCCAAGTTCATTTCAAAAACCAAAAACTAAATTCAACGAAGTTCAATGACTTTTCCTTGAAATTTATGTTTTTTTTTCCCCCATTTTTCTTCATACAAAAACAACAAAAAAAAAAATTCAAATGCAACCTGCCATTTCAATCAAGATCAATGCCTTCATGAAATACCAGACCAGTATTGGTATTTGTTGGTATCAAACTTTAAAATCAGAACTACTCCTACTAGTAAGTGATAAACCAATAATTAAGGTATTTATACCAGCTTGGTATTTAATCTGTCAAATGTCTCGATCTACCAGGACCTGACTTCAAGATTAGATAAATAGACCTAATTAGTCTGTCTAAAATATGATACATGCCCAACATTGATAAATAAATGTAGAAAGTTTGCTGACATAGCTCATTGACTGGCTCTAAGAAGCGGTATGGTTGTTCTTTATGACATCCAAAAAATAGGTCAATAGCTAAAAAATAGATAGGGAGGTAGGTATAAGCTTGACTAGGTATAGATCATGTTAAAGGACATAAATTCTTAATAGCCCAGCCTTCCAGCACTCATGTTAATGGTCCTGGTTGAAATCTGCACAATCCTAAACTGTAGCAACAAGTAAATGAATAAGTTGAGTTAAAGAAGAACCTTGCTGTTGACGTCTAGTTGCTGTTTCGTCATATATTGTAACCAAGACCTCCAATGAATACTGGAGCTTAATGTTGCCTCAATTCCAATGATGACTAGCTCCCTTTTGGCTCATGTAATTGCAATATTCATTCAACATGGACCCATCACAAATCCCAACTGCTTCTCCTCATTTCATTGACCAGTGCAAACACAATAACCTGCACACAAAATTGCTCAGTATAATTGTACCTGTGTTCACAGTTTATAGCATTCTGAAATTAGTCATGGAACACTCTTCTATTCCTTCTCCTAGTAATGACTTAAGACTAAACATGAGGTTTGATGCATGTCTTCAGAAATCTTGTGAGTGTCACTCACAAGGTATCAGACCACCCTCTTCACAAATGGCAGATACTACCTGCTACCTGCCATTACTTCCTAATGACTCCCAACAGTGGGCATAGGTAAGTGTAACAATCTGCTCCAATTTGAGGCAAACAAATATACACTAAGACTTTGAACATAACCATTGCCTCAGTTCTAGCAAATCAAAAATTGAACAAAAAAAGACTCAGAGTGTTCATAACATTGTGAGCATCACACATATCAGACCATTATCACCTTCACCATGAATGGCATGGACAGGCTGCCATTAGTCCTCACTAACTTCATCAGCTCCCAGCAGTGGGCTTAGACCCACATGTAACACTCTGCTCAAATTTTCAGTTCTATAAGTACACAAACATATGCATCCTGAGTTTCTCTCACATTCTGTGAAGCAATGGGAGGGCTTGGTCCTGAAAATATTTCCATCTGCATTTCAGCTCAACAAACTTCAAATGTGCTATTGTTGAGCTTGAGAAGGTGCCAACATGAGGATTAGTCTAGGACTAGGGCAAGTTACTGCTAGAGTTACCTGAGCACTGTAGGGAGAAATAACACCGATATCACTGTAAATATCAGGATAGCTAAGCAGCAGTTGCACTATCTTCACCACCTGCCAAAAATACAACACAGAGAAACTCACTTCATCATTAAAATATAACTGCCTATGACACTCAAAAGGGGGGTCACATCACCTCTCACAAATTGAACTGAACTTTTGCCTCCTCAGCATGATCAAGAATGAGACAGTTTATGTGCCAAACAAATCTTCAGGTGTAGATTCTCATGACAAAAGGCCAAACAAATCATAGTTGGTCTATGATTTTAGGAAGCCTGGGTCAGTGGTACACAGCCCAAAATATGCAAGAAGCTATCTTCTCATGATAACAACCCTACAAATGGGAATAAGCTAGACAAGCATTCCTAAACCCTGGCATTGGAGTTGTGGCTTCTTTCTTCACCCATTTCAAGAGAGAGGGATTTAACCTGGGATGCTTCAGAGCAGTTGGAAAGACACCTCTGTAGCTCATTGGGAAATGACTATTGGAGGGTGGAGCTTTGAGTGGGGTTATAGAGTTGCAACTCAAATGTGCAGCTTCATCAATCACACAGAGATGTAAGCACTGACCATCCAAAATCATATCTCCAGCCCTCACACATGTTGCAGTCACCACATCTGCCCTGTATGAGACTTCAAAAAGTTTTCAACCATGCCTGCAGGAAAACAAAAATGACAAAACAACTTAGTGCTTGAAGTTACAACCAAGTCAAACACTTCCTGTCCTAAGTCCAGATTTGGAACTGTTGGTCCATTTGTTTCAGCTCTGCTTCCTCTCATGACCCCAATCAAGTGCACAATCAAGAAGCCTTTCTCGGTTGCAGGTGAGGCTTCATTTACTCAGGTCAGGACATTTTCTGCCTCACAAGTTGCTGCATTCATTCCCACTCTAAATTCAAGACATGTGGGGCCCCAGCCAGACATGGAGAACAATGAAAACATTTGCCCAAAAATATTCCACTGTCTGTGTGGGCACAATGATCATGACTCTTATCATACACATCAAGAACAAACAAAAGTGACTTTGTCTGGCCCAACATGGCTCCAGCATATAACACATGCCTGACAGTCTTCATATCTAATGTCAAAAGATTCAGGGAGAGTGTTCTGAATACTATTGTGGAACCACCAAATAATACATTTTCCTTTCATACATAAGTGTCTGTTTGATTAAGAAAGGTTGAATAACCCCATTCCGTTTCAAGAATTCTCTGATTCTCCCTGAAGTGAAACAAAACCAAAGAAACCATACCTGTCCAGAATGGATTTGATAGCTTGAGCTTCCAGGTCATGGCTTCTTCCCACATGGCAGTTGCCTATTTGGCACAGCCGATGTGCCTTTTGCTGTTGTTGATCTGCCTGGTCTCTTGCCTCTGAGATAGAGCAGCTTCCCTAGATTGCAATGCCTTGTTCATAAGTGGGTGTGCCATGACTTGAGCCTCCATTGTCACCTCTTGCAGTGCCTCTTCCACCTTCAGAAATTTGGATCCTCAAACGAATTAGCTTAATCTGAACAGACGTTATCTCTTAGTGGGAAAAGCTGTTGACATCCTAGAGGGTTCTTCCTGTGTATGTGTTTTGAGGAAAGTATAGAACATGAATTACCTTTACACCCACTCAAACAACACAAAGACCTTGGTCCAGTAAACCTTCCAGTGGATTATCTACTGCAACATTACTGTATCACCATACACACATTCACAATTGACACATCCATGAAAAATCCATACTCTGGTTGCATAGACAATATCCTCAACTAGTCGTGCATAGATCTGGACCTGCACCCTACTGCCACCCTGACCTGAGCCACCATTTGGTGGCAGATAACACTGGAAAATCATAATTTCACCTCATGCAGAGAAGAAATCAGAATAAAGTCCTTGTTGAAGTGCTTACCTATCAGAGCAGGCAAGAACCTGGCCTTGGCCACTCCAACAAAAGGAGGCACTAAAATGCATTAATGTGCAGGTTTTTCCAGTGGACCTTGCCAGAGGGTTGTTCTTTCAAGCCTTTGAATCCTTGTTGAAGATAAGGTCAAGTGAGGCAATCAATGGCCCCAGCATGCACCGATCATAATTGACACAATTGGCCAAAAGATCTAAGCACCACTTAGACATCACATTCAAATTTTTGGACTGGCTTGCCGATATTTCTACTCTTAAAAATCTTTATTCGCGCTTAAAAGAAATCTGCTGCAAAAATAAGCCACTCGGTTCAAAGAACTTTCCAGTTTTATTGTCAGCACTGACCCATTAGACACCAGGCTGAGACGAGAGGGAGACTGCTGGTTCAAAAGTAATCGATGGCCCAAATTCCATTGCTCATGAAGCATAGGTAACACTAAAGTTCATGTGACACAATTGCTTAAAAGGCACAGGAAAAAGAAAACTTGGTGCAAAGGTGACGAACCTGCGAGCTTGATCGATAACAACACCCTCAATCACAGTACTGTCTTCATCATCAAGCGACCTCTTTTGACTTATGGCTACCATATCTCCCTGCACATAAACATTATCAAAAGCCCACATTAATTATGAAACCTACACTTGTGTATGATCAGAAGAAGAGACCAACCAACCCTAAACCCTAAACAGAAACGACGCCTTGGATAGAACATATATATTATCAGCAGTGCACAAAGAGACCAATTACCTGAGAAAATTGATGATGAGATGCAAGGAGACCATGACTACTTCCCCTGTGAGTAGAAAAACCTGAACATCTGAGGTCCCTGCAACCTCCATATATTAACATTGTGACTGCTACCCTGTGGCAATATAGAGTAGCATCATCATCTCAAGCAACCACTTTTGCTGGTCCATATCTGTCTGGATTCCTGCTTGAAGACAGGAATCGAATACCAATTGGAGTGCATGGCGATGGAACCACATTACTCATTAATACCCTAAACAAGGAAATGCTTGTTTCTCACGTAGTTGCGCCAGAATGATGAATCCGTGAGAAGCAAATTTGTGTGATTGCACATGATCTGGAGATATTCTTTTTCTTCAGTTCTCTCATCCTAGACGGATAGACAAACGGATAGTCTCCTCTCCGTCCTTCTCCCACTCCCAGACTCGACTGCTCGTCCTTCTTCCCCATGCGCCGCTGCAGCAAAAGCGCAGGCTCCAGCACAATGCGGTACCCAGGTTCGTCCAAAGCGGAACTGGACTTTCCAAACAAAACCAAAGTGGTCCAAAACCACACACAAATCCACACAAAGTGGGCTCCTTTGTACCCTAAATTTAGGGTGCCATTCAACTAGGAACTTGCAGGATTTTTTTTAAATAAATATTTTTAAAATTTTAAAATAAAATTATTATTATTAATTTTTTGTAATGTAGCTGAAGTGGTGATTATCCATGAGATGATTTAGCCAATTATGGCTACAAACTAGATATGAAAGGAGAAAAAACCACCAAAATCTTTCTATATTCTTGGCAACCTGCTGGAACTTATCATAAAAGTTTGGCAATTTGGATTTTTTTTTTTTTTTCCTTTGAAATTTGGGGAATTTGGGCCATTTTTTCCATGAAAAATCGTTTGTACAAGTGAAAATCATATTTTCCAAGTCACCCATAAGGTCAATCATCCATAAGACCTAGATGGCAATTGGGATATTAAAGGCACATAAAAACAAAAAACCTTTGCGATTTTTCTTAGTGTATTTGGAGATAGCATAAAATTTTGGGTGTCATTTTGAAAATGGAACATCCATGCAACGCCTTTTTTTCCCATGATATCCAATGGGTACCCTTCAAATACTCATTATGTATCACATGAAAAAAATTGAAAAATAAAAATTGCATCAATTTTTACATTCAATAACTTCTTCAAAGTGAGGGAGTTCTAGATGTAAGCACCTTTCAACTCTAAGCTTGGATGAATGTTCACTTATAAAACTCCTCATTCTTCATGTGTAAGTTTTTTCCAAAATCATTCAAATTGTCACTTAACATCAAATTTGATGTGGTCCCTTGCATGGTAGCTAGTGATAACTTGATGATAAGGAGATGTTAAAACTTTGGAGACTTAACATCAAATCTTCAATTTTAAAACTTTTTTTTTTTTTTGAATGAAAATGATATGTAAAAACACATAAAAAAAGTCTTTAATTCAATGTTTGTTTTCAATACCAAAGTCCTCAACTCCCTAACATGCTCCCCCATTCCCAAAATTGTTCCTTTTTCTTTTTTTGGTTGATGTATTCCATCACCACCACCAAAAGATCGTGGATCATTTTTGTTTGTATATCTCCTCCAACAACAAAGTTTTGGCCAAGTGGGAGCATGCTAAAATCCTAACTCTTGTCACAACTAAACCAAATGAACACCTTGCAAAGTTGGACAAAGGAGATGTTAAAGACTAATTTGAAACAACAATGATCAAGTGGAAAAAAATTGTAGTGTTTATCATGAATGCAATGGAAGCAAATTGTTTACAAAATTGACTAGTTTTGTACATGTTATCAATATATTTGTCAAGGAAAATCAAGCTTGAACTTCAGAACTCTTGCTTGAGAAAAATTTGGAGTATTTCAAGACACAAGACAAAAACATCAACCAAAACCAAGAGAAAATAGTAAAGGCCATTATCAATTTGGTTTCAAAGTCATGAATACATGGCATTTGTGAGAGTTATGCAAAACAACAATAGCAACCAAATGCAAGCTCTTGAAAACAATAACAGAATCAATGACAACTAAGTTGAAAAAAATTGTGACGAAAGAATCCATAGATTTTGAAGGACAAATGTAATTTGAAGGTTTTAGAATACAAATTCCTATGTGAAACTTCTATGTTTGCCAAGATAATGAATTGACTCCTTTTTCAGCATCTTTCCAATTCTCTTTTAATGCTCATGGATTTCTTGTTAAATACCTAGATCATCATGGGCAAGGTCAATCTTGAAGTCTAAAGTTCTTGAGGTAGGTGAATGTTTATTGTTAATATCTAATTCCATGATGGGAATCATTCAATGCCGACATCATTTTCATTCTTTATAAAATTATGAAGCATACAATAATAATTAAACATGTTGAATATCAAATATACATGCAAATCTAATTTGTGCAATAATTCTAAAAGGAGGATTTTTACAATTCCAAATGCATTTAAAACTATAAAATGCCCTTGTTTGTGTTTTTTTATTATAAAGTAATTTAAAAATGGTATGGGTTCCTTCTTCTTTAAATGGTGTCATGGGTTAATTTAGAAGGGGATAACCTTTGTCATTGAGTAGGTAAAGTGGGGTGCCATTTCCACAACCTTTGTTCACATCAAACAAGTCACAATATTGAACATGTTTATAGTTTATACAATCCAAATTTGCACATTACACTTGAGTCATTAACATTACTTGGTAGACCTACAAAAACATCAATGAACCTTTTTTTATACTCTACTACAGCTTAAGAACAATTATAAAATATTTTAATTGTTTGTGATAAAAATAATGTTATAAAAAGGATGAAGGTTTTGAGATAGAGATGCAAATGCCATCAATTTCACCTTGAATTAAAAGGAAACTACATAATTGGATAAAATCTTCCGTCATATATTGTGTTTCTACCCATATTAAAAGCAAAATTCATTACAACAATAAATTCATGCAACATTAAAGAAAGTTCGATGGACTTCCTTATTGCAAACAACTCATTATAAATGAAGAAATTGATGTCATGCATAAGCTTTTACATAGCACAACAATCTCTCATTTTAACAAAATTGGCATTTGATACTCGATGTCTTATTTCAAATGTACATGCCTTAATCTTTTGATAATCATGCAAAAGGTGACTTGAACATTTTGAAAATTTCCACTCATTGATCACCATTGATCATCTTCATATTCAATGAAAACAATTCCTCAAAATTGGGCCGTGTTTTTCAACTTAACTTAGTCACCTATATCCTATAACATGACATGAAACACTTTGTTGATATAAACTCATGCATATCAAGAAAAAATGACTAAGTAAAGTAATTAAAAATTTGGTCAACTATGTGAAATAACAATTCATGCAATCCATTATTAGATGATTTCTTCTAAGGTTTCATCCATGGATTGCAATAAATTAAAAAAGTAAAGAAAAAATGCATGAATGAACTTGTTTGGGACAAAAGCTGCAATAGATTGAAAGTGTGAATTTGGAAGAGGTGATAATGAACACAACACCAATTAAAGTTGACACATTAAAGACATTGCAAAATGATCTTTTAAGAAATCTCATGGGACCTTAAAAAGGTCATTTAAAAAAATCCCATGGGACCTTCCTCCATGCTAGTATATTAAAATGTTATTATTCATCTTTCCATCACTATTGTCAATTCTAATCAAAAATGTAATTGGAATTTTTTTTCAAGATTCAATTTTTTTCATTACATTTGAATTTCCACCTACCTTGTTTATTATTGAAAATTTGTCCTTGGTACTAATAATGACAAAGACAATGAAGATAAAAACTTGCAAATAAATTAACAATGTAGAAACACACAAAAATGGCACAAGACAAAGCAACAATTAACAAAATAACTAAGTTTTAATGTTCCAAATATATTTGAGCTAGCATAAGGTGATGAAAAAAACAAAACAAAACAAAATAACATTGTAAATGTGTATAAAAAAGGCACAATACATTACAACAAAATAAAATAAAATAAAGTTGTAGCATTCCAAATAATTTCAAAACCAAAGAGAGAATAAGCGACAAGAACAAGGAAGCATGAGAATTCAAAAGAAGTGTAATAATAAACAATGATGTGAAAGAAGACTTAAGGAAAGATCTTACAATGTTGCAAAGACAATAGTACTTCCAACATACTTGGTAAATGTTTTATGAAATTAACAAACACCATGTTTGTAATGATCACCTTATTTTAAGGATGGTAGTTGTTGTTTCACCGTGACATACTATGCATCATGTTATGGTTAAATGACTTCCTTTTATGTTAACTATTGTTAAGGTTGATGATAATTTAAACCTAGGATGTAATACCTTTTTGGTGGTTACCATTAGGTATTTTACCATTAGGTCCTTCACACCATGTTAAATCTAACATAAATATATTATTTTCAAAAGTGAAAATTTCCAAAAAAAAAATTAAAAATTTTTTTTTTTGAATTTATTTGGTTTTCAACATGGAATTTTCTACTTTATAAAAATTCAACATTGAAATGTTGAAATTGCTATAACACCATAATAATGTGCATTTTCAACTAGATTGTATTTCAAACTTGGGCCAATGACACATGCCACACTAGTTCATTTAATAAAGAAAATAGTTAAATGATTGTTATGTTTGGTCTGTCATGTTGAAATCTCTTAAACCATGGTGCCTTTTGTCACGCTCTTGGTACCATCGGAAAACCTTGAATGAAAAATATGCATTATGGTGGTTTTGTAATGTTTAAACCAAGATTGCCAAAAGGGATGTCCTTATTGTAAGGACATTCGTTAAAATCTTTCTTGGTGCCATTAATAGTGGAAAATTTTGTTTCATGCACCATTTTATTTTTACCTTAATTATTATTTAAGCATGAGCAAAGTTTGGATTTACCTTTTTCCCAACATGCCCAATGTGTCGCAACCTTAACCTTGGGTTTGCGACCAAGGCAAAGGCTTGCAAGGTTGCGGGCTAAAAGGGAAGCCTGGGGGTCACAACTCATGCTCTCGGGAGTGCAAAAGAGTGTGAGGGAATAAACCCTCACAATCCCAAGTGAACTCCCATTTTGGGAGTTGGAGTCCCAATGGACTCCCGAATTTTCAAAAGGTGAATGCAAGGGGACAAAACCCATTGGATTGAAGAGTTCTTTATATCATTGGAAAGCTATTGAAACATAGATGTCTAAAATGGGCTTGCATGATTCATTTGGACATCTGAAACACAAGTTATGACTAAAAGAAAAATCAAGAGTCAAATTGACATTTTGACTCCCGACCACTAAAAGTCAAGAATCGACTCGACTTCCTCACGTGCAGGTGGCGTGCGACATATTGTTGAAAAGCTCTCGACGAGGGCTACAACTTTGCTTCACATTTCAATCGGAGGTCTACACACAAAGTTATGGGGCCCCGAAGTCGCAAAAGTCCCAACTTTGCGAATTTTGGGACTCCCATTTGGGAGTCCCGGGACAAAATGCCATTTGCATGTGGGCCTCGTGGAGAGGCACAAAATATACTATAAGGGGGGAAGGTGGTGGCTTCCCTCAAGTCCGGGCTATGGTGTCTTGTGAATTCGAGTTTATCCATGGTTTGTTCTAACACCAAAAGTGTTCCAGCTATGCATTAACCAACTTGTTGTTTGGTTTGTGTAGGTTTGTGTGAGTGATTGAAGTGCTTATCAATCTTCCTAGTCCCATCCTGGAGCTCCAGCACGCCCCTTTACCCTCGAAATGCTGCGAGCTAAGAAACGTGCCCCAACTTCTTACTTTTCTGTTATTTTCATCTTAGACTCACATTTGAGTCTCTTGAAAAGGTTGGGAATGCGTCACAATGCCTTTCTTCAAGTTCCATTGTGTTTCATCTATTTTTGCTTGCAAAAAATTAAATGATTATTTTTTAAAAAAAATTCAACATCCCTTAACATGTTTTTTGGCATTCCCTTGTTTTTTTTAACACACCTACTTTTCCCTAACATTCTTCTTGATGTAGTTGGCATGGTTTGATACTTTATTTTATTATTTTCAAAATCTTTTGACATCCTTCCCAATGCCCTTATTGTTTTTTCTTCGATGCTATTAGCAAGCATGTTTGCCAGCATCCCTTGGTGTCCTTTTTAACTCTCTTCCTCACATCAATTGTGAATGTTTTTCCAACATCCTTTAGCATGTTTCCCAACACCTTGTCATCCTTCCCATTGCCCCCACCATCCTCATTGTCCCTTATCACCATTCCTATCATTTTGTTGTTGTTCCATCCATTCCCACCATTCTATCACTATTCACACTATTCCATCATTATTTGTGTTGTTATGTCGCTATTATTGTCATCTCTCATTGTCTTTCACCATTCCCCATCACTATTTCTATTGTATCATTGTTCCATCACCATTTGTTGAGCCTAAAAAAAGTGTTCCCCAAACACAAAACCCCAATCGTGAATTTGAGTTTTACCAAGGTCACCCAATTTTTGGATGTCTTGGATGGTGGCATTTCATCTTAGAATGGCCTCCCAAGGACAAGATGTGTGCAACCTTGATTTAGACCTTTAATGTAAGAGTTATTGAATATTGAACAATGTTATCATCAAAATTTCAATAAAATCGTAACTAAATTTTTTAGGGAAATTGAGACACACTTTTGATATTGTTGGAAAGTGATTAATGAGTAGAATTTCATGGAGTGATTTTGTAAATTTTAGACCTAAAATGTTAAAGATACTCAATTTTGCACTATTTGTGTCATTTGAAATTAAATATAAATTCAAATCCAATCAGTTGGGTAATGAGTTCACATTTGAGCCAACAACACATGCCATGCTAGTATATATTAAAACAACATTGCAAACAACACACATATAATAGTATTTCTGTAACACACCCCTTGCCCTTACCCTCAGTTATTAGTTGAGTATATGTAAGCATCACTACAACTAGGCTATCATCATAATTTTCATGGTCAAAAATAATTTTGAACCACCTACTTTTCAACCCACATTAATATATGTTGGGTGCAATTCACACTAATTCCAACCCACACTAAGGTACTCTAATAGGTGTAGCTACACAATCATGGTAGTGGTGAAGGGGGTAGTGCAAATGGTGATGGAGGGGGTAGTGCCAATGGTGGTGGAAGGGGTGAGACATTAGCTCCTGGGCCTTTCTTTGGAGGGCTTCTTGGTTTCGGAAGCACTGGCACCAACCTTTTGAGGGTATTGGAGCTGTCAAACAAATCCTTACTTTGGTCCTGCCATAAGAAAAAAATGAAGTTTTAAGTATAAAAATTAAAGGGCAATGACGACATGCAAGGACCAATGGGGATCAATTTTTATGAAGAATTGACAATTTTCCCTCACTAGGTACCCTCACTCTTTCAAATGAGTATTAGCACAAGCCCAAGTGAACCAGCACCTACACTAGTAGGTTCACCCTCTCCGTCTTGAGTGATGCCTTGAGTGATGCCTCTTAGTGACCCTAAACCAAGAAATGTTAGATTTGGACTCAGAAACCCTAATTTAGTCAAAGCATGGAATATTTATAATATTTAACAAGTAATTTAAAATGAACTTTGAAGTTTTTACCATGGTACCAGTGTAGGTGCTGGTTAACCCAAGGTAACCCGAGCCAAATGGTGACAAAGAGTTCTAGGAACAAAACTTTCGTGCAGCTAAATGATATTGGAATAAAGTGAGGTGCTATTGGGAACAGCTTGCAGTACACACCGGAATGTGAGAAACACACTGGGAATGTCACACAAAAACATGGGGATAATTGAGATCTCCTCTTCCTCTTCTTCCTAGCTAACCAAGCCACAAGATTGTTGCTAGTGCTTTGCTTTCCTGAACTTAACAGACCAAGTTGTAAAAGCATCTCCACCCCACACCAGCAAACACCCTTTCTCATGAATTCTTGCAGCAGCAGGATAGCACAAATCCTGCTGCTCTCTGGAATTAATGGTCAATATTGCACATAAGAACACAGTGTCTATAGTCCTCCATAGATTTTTTCAGGTACTCATAAGTAGTCCAAGGCAGTGTAATTCTTTCTTCAAATTTGTGATGTAGTTGAAGACTCAGGTCATCATCTGTAAAAGACCATTTAGCCAGAATTGGCTATCTGTATATATTTAAAGTTAAAAAAAACCGTACCCCTAACTGTCAGATAGGCCAAATTATGGGCCCTTGCTTCCCAGTGTAAATTTGCACTGTCCCCAGCGTTAAGGGTTAATCATCCTTCTATATTTTTGGCTTCCTACTGGAACATAATTTAGAATCTGGCAACTTTTTTTAATAAATTAAAATAAAGCTAAAAATTTGGTGACCTAAATACCCAAAGAAACACCAAGTTTCTTACCAGTTCAGATTTTTTTTGAAAAACCCAATTAAAAATACCAAGTTTTTCACCAGTCTAGAATTTTTTAAATAAAATAAAATCTCACCATTTGGCAAAAGTTTGCTATTTGGCAAGGAGAAAAAAAACCATGGTACAAGCTAACATTAAGCCATGACACTCAAGTACAGGATGTAAGACTTCAAAAGCATCAAGTTTAGAAGAAGAAGAAGAAGAAGCTTCAGCTCGTTCTCATGAGAACCCGGGTCCTTAAAGCTAGTGCTCTTTCAAGAACTTAGTTGAACCAAAATGTAAGCAACAAAAACACAAAAGGAGGAGCTTGATCTCAGCTGCTGATCTGCCATCCCAAACAAACGATGAGCAATCAAACCATACCTTGAGGAGTTGGCTTGGTGGCATTTGTGTACCAGAGAGTAGTGCATCAGCCACCATAACATGAAGCTGCACAACCGCTAGTACTGTGATCACAGTTATAACCAGCCAAGAGCTGGACACAGCCACCCAACAACCTCGACTTCGCATTGATCTCCCACCCACCATCATCACCAGCATAACCTGCAAAGACATGATTAAGATGCAGAGATGATTAAAATTCTGCACAACATAACTTGCCCCCAAAAAACACACAACAAGAGATTGACTCAGATCTTGCAATGATCCTCTTCCAGATCTCACCACAAGTCTCTCTAATTAAGCTTAATCCTGAAGCATGTATGAAACTTTGAAGGCAGATTCAGCAAGTCCCAGATAAAGCTTAGATTAGGTATATGTCTACCAAAAAATTCCCAAAAAAACCCAGTGATAAACTGCTTATCATTTTGCCACTTATTAGCTGGATGTAAGGGTTTTTTTTAAATATAAATAATAATTATTTTTAAAAATTATTTATAAATATTTTTATTTTAAAATTTTATTTTTTCTGCTTTTTAACTTTTTGTATTAGAGTCTATAGATTGATAACTTACCTGGATGATGATCGAGTCGTGCAAGTAGGTTATTAGATTTTTGAAAATTCAATACCCAGCAATTATTCATAAACAGGTCAAAACTGAATGACTGGCCAACACTGGTCTAAACAGTAAAAAAAACTTAAAACTGTTTTTAAAAAATTGCTACCAAACTGAAATCTAAGTTGAAATGTGATGAAATTTATTGAACATTTTCTTTTTCAAATTTTGATTAAAAAATTTCCAGAAAATATGGAATATATTATTGTATGTGACAGAATTTTTATTTTATTTTATAAAAAAAAATTGTTGCATTTTTGTGAAATTTTGCACAAATATAGGTTGTCAGGCTTGGTCTAAGAATTGGCCAGAGTGAACTGGCACATTTTGCAGAATGGATGTTCTATGGACATCAAACATTTTTTCATTGTATTCATGTCCCATGGCAGACCACAATGGTTAGTTATGTACTAACCACTCACACATATCTACCAATGTTGGGTGGTTCTCACTTTTTGGAACCTAAACATTGACAGATATGGGTAGGGCAGGGTATATCCTATATGGGTAGGTAGGGTATGTGCCAATGTTGGGCGGTTCTCAAATCTTGACCCGGTTCTCACAATGAGAACTGGTTGACATGGTTGATTGTGAGAACTAGATGGAGAAATGACCTCTAGTTCTCACATGAATGAGAATTGGTTGGGAGAATTGGTTCTCTTTATTTTTTATTTTTAATTTTTGAGAACCGGAAAGGTTCTCTCAGCGAACTTGCATCCAGTTTTCGGTAGTTTAAGGTTTAGGGTTCCTAAATAGCCATCATCACTTAAGGAAGATGAGGCACTATTTAGGGTTAGGGATAAAGCAATTGTATAAAAATCAAGGCCACGTTTCATTTTTGGTCACAAATGTTTTTTGTCTTTTAGTGCTGTAGTGATTAGTGATGTTTATTTGTGTTTGCTTCTTGTTGCTCTTGCTTTGTATTGCATTTGTTTGAATCTAATTTTTAGAATTTAGTTTTTTCTTTACATTCCTTTTGCATTACTCTTCACATTGTTGTTCTTTGTGCTGTTCTTTTCATGTTGCTCTTCTTGCGTTGCTCTTCACATTATTCCTCTCGAGCTACTCCTCACATTGTTTTTTTCACACTACTTCTCACGCTATTGTTTTTTACACATTGTTGCTCTTTGAATGTTGATGTTCTTCTCGTGTTGCTGCTCTTCCTGCGTTGCTACTCCTACGTCCTCCCCTCACATCGCTCCTCCCATGTTGCAGCTTTCACGTTGCTTTTCTCGTATTACACCTCTCACATTGTACCTTTCATGTTTCTCTTCCCACATTGCATTTCTTGTGCTACCCCTCCTACACTACTCCTTTTGTGTTGTAGCTATCGCATTGTTCCTCTTGCATTGCATTGCAGCTCATGCGTTGTTATTCTCGCATTACAACTCCTGCATTCCTTTTCTCGTGTTATAGCTCTTGCATTGCTCCTTATGCATTAACCCTCTTGAACTAAAGTGCACAATGTTACTCTTCTCTCGCAACTGCTCCTTTCACACTTTTCCCAAGTATGTGTTTACCTAATGTTTGTTGTTCTTCTCGTGCTGCCATTGCTACTCTATTTTGCTTGGTTAATGTGGTATTTCCCCCCTGCCCTTGCCATTTGTAGGTCGGAGTTCGAAGCTTTGACACCAACTTGAACACCAAAAGTAAGTTACATTACATATTTCCATTTTTTGATTTTTTTTTCTTAATTGTAGCTTAGTTTTTTGTTGTATTCATTTGTTTTTTTTATTTTGTTATTGTTACCATTTTATTTTTCATTTTATGTTTTTTTAATTATGTAACTATTTTCTAATTGATGTTTTTTTTTTTGGGTAGAATTTTCTAAACTTAAAACATAAATTATAAAAAAAATTCAACTAAAAAACCCATACATTTTTCAACCTTATAATCCCCAATCCCTAACTTTTTTTGAAAAATATTCATAATTTTTTTAAAAATCTTAAAGAATAGATTGCATTTTTGTAATTATTTGTAAATGTTTTTTAGTCTTTGATAGATAACATTTTGTAATTTTTTATAATTGTTAGTTTTTTTTATCAATCTTCAGTTTTTAATTTTTGATAAGATCATATTTTTTTTCGCTACTCATCAGGGTAGTAATTTTAATCACAAAACAAATTAATTCTTAATCACAAGTTTAAATAATAGTGAAATAATCTTCTAAAAATGAAAATACATGTGGTGTGTTTATGAATGAAATAAGAATAAAAGATGAAATATTTTTAGAATGTGAAGAAATGCTCAATATTCAAACAAAAAGAAATCAAAAATCAGAAATCAGAAATGAACAAAAAGAATTTAAAGAAATTAGATGCGCAAAGAATATTTTGGAGAGGAAACAATAGAAACTCATTGTGTTGGGCATTTTATTGTGTTAATGGTAACAAAGAAGTTAATGTAATAACTCGTCAAACTATGTGGTGTATTCTTTGTCACAATGATCCAATATTAAATGTAAATCCAAAAACACAAGCAAGGAAAGGATTAATCATATATAATTCATCTAATGGCATAGTTGCATTGAAGAAATATGTTAATTTAGATCATCCTAAAAAAAAATTTAAATTGAAGAAGAAATTAATTGTCCTTTGAAGGAAGATGAAAAACAACCTTTAAAAAAAAGACCAAATGTTTTTTCTAATTCCATATCTAGTTTCTTTGTTGCAAAAGAACCTTTTAAGAAAGATGATGTGTCACAAAAACAAAAATTGGAAGATTTGACCCTTTTAATTATCAAAAACCATCTTCCTTTATAATTTGTAAAAAGTAGTTGGTTAAAAAGATTTAGTATGCATTTGTGTCCCATAATTTTTTTTCCTTATAAAAAACAATTTTCTAATGAATTATTAGTTGGATAGTGGAAAAAACTAAACCATCATATGTTTTACCAACTTTAGTAGAATTTCGTTTTACAACTGCAAGCTTTGATATGTGGATGTCAAAAGTTAACCATGATATTTTTACATTGGCGATTAATTTTTTAAAAGACAATTGGCAATCGAAACACATTTTGAACCAATAGACACTACTGGACAGACTTTGGTTTAAAAATTGACAAAATTGTTGGATAGTTATGCATTGAGGAGACAAAAAATTGTTTATGTTAAAGATGAGGGATTTAATCAAAACACTGTGACTATAACTCTAAAATCAATTGTAAGTTGTGATATGTTGGGTTTGGAGGAAAGTTTTTAAGGCATTTATTTTGGGCATGCATTTTCCAAGGCTTGCCAATATGTTACAATAAAAGAAAATTTTTGCAAAGACTTACGATATGTGTCAATCAAATCTACTCAAAAAGATTTGCAGAAATGCATAACTTGGCCAATTTTTTTTGGAAAAGGTAGGTAATAATGGGAAAAGGCATGTGTAAATTCAAGGCTTCCCCCTTGGAAATTGAATACTCCAGTGAAGACAAGGTAAATTTTTTGTTTTAATTTTTTTTTTATATGCACATTTTTTGTCAATTTTTGTTTTGCATATTATTTTTTTCATTTTTTCAACTATTATTGTGCATAATCTAACATTTTTTTTTGTTGTTGCAGATTTGCTAACAAAGTTATCCTATTCCAAGAGGCTTTGCAGTTCAAAGAATCAATTATATTATGTTATAGCATGCAAAATTTTATGAGAATGAGTGCAAGCTGAGTACCATTGCCTTTGACATGGCACATTTGTCACATCACTATTGATTCTTTTGGCCCTATTGTGTCTACTTCTATTTTGAACCAATCTAGGGGTCATTGGTTATTAAGTGATGCACTAAATTTTGCCATATCCATAAGTCTAAAATTTAGAGATGAAATTGATTCTACAACTTAATGGAAGAAGATGCAAATGTTGCTATGAGTTGTTGTGTTTAGCTTCCAACATAAAAAAGGAAGTTATTCAAGTTTTGGATTCTTTTCTTTCCTTAAAAAAATATGAGGAAAGGAAGGCCCATAATATGCTTTCTTTACTATTGGATTTTAGATTTATAATTCTTCATCTTGTGTCCTCACTTATTGGTCATGAATAAGGGAAGGCAATTGTTGAAAAATATGACAAAAAATCTTTATTTCCTATGCTTCTGAAATGTTATTATCATTTGCATCCGTTGGTTGAATCTAAAGGGGGTGTTGTTGATGAAAAGGTTGAAGATGACAAGAATTTAGATATTTTTGAAATGACAACCAACACAAATGACCCAACAACAAAATTGGTCAATAGAGAACTTTTAATTTTTAGGTGTTATCAAGTGGATGATAAAGACATCAAATGTCCATTACAATGGTGGGAAAAACATGAGAACATGTTTCCTATAGTTGGTTTTTGTGCTAGATGAATCTTAAGAATAAATGGATCTCAAATTGAAACAGTAAGAATATTTCCATTAGCTAGAATTCCCATTAGTTTTAGGAGATGCCATTTTTAATCAAAAAATTTGGATAAATTGATTTTTGTGAACAAAAATTGGCCTAATGATCCTAGGATAGGTTGGAAATCCCCTTTTAGTTTGGCAAATTTTATTGAAAGTGATCTTAATTTAGAAGAAAAGTTAGAGGAATTTGAAGGAGCTTTTGAAAGGGACAAAGTTGTGGAGGTAAAGTTTTGAATAATTTTTTTCCCCAAATTTCCATATATTTTAAATTAATTTCAAAAAATTTAAATTATTATAATTAATAAAATAATAAAATAATAATTAAATTAAATATCTATTTCCAAAAATAGAAAACCAATCAAGAGAACTAATTGTATCATATATGCGAGAACCGCCCTATTTGAGAACCAGAGGAATGTGGAAAAAATAAAAATATTGAAAACTCGATCAGTTTTCATTAGTTCTCATATATATATATATATATATATATATATATGAAAACCGATTAGGTTTTCATAACATAATGTTTGAACCAATGTTGGTGGGTTGGTTTGACATATGGATCGCTGGTGACTGGACGCCAACTAAAGATGGGGGTTGTGGTTTAGTGAAAGGGATGTAATGTCCCAACCTAAGTTAGTTACTGGAATGTCCATTCCTTAATATGTTATTATTGACCAAATTTGGATAATCATTGGAAATATTAATTAACTTGGGATTTGCACTACTTCATTATACCAGTGACAATGAATTGTTTTTTAATGAGAACTAACAAAGAAAGAAGTTTCATCTTACCCCATCCATGTAATTTTCAACCAAACTTAGCATATTTGTTTTTCCCTTATATCTTTCAAATTGTCCAAAAGTCCATGTGTAGCCATACAAAAAAATGTTTGGATTAAATGTGACCTTGTCAATATTTGCTACCAATCTTAGTATAACTGATACACCTTCTGCTTGCAATAGTTTCAACCATCAAGTCTATTTTGTTTAAATAAAAACCAAACTATAATCAATGTTTCTCCAAATCCATCAAGTTAGTAATTTCACAAATACCCCATGCTCAATACAGAAAAATGCCAATTGTTTTATGATGTTATTATTTTTGTTTGCTTTCACATACCACACATATTCAGTTGATTCAAGCAAAACATTTGCCCAAGACGACAATGTGGAAGTTTGAAACAAACCTTCTATGTTGATTTTAGGGCTAAAATGATAACACCACTTTTGCCAATGTAGTCAAAGCTATACCAAACTCCTCCATTTGTCATCTCAGAAATCACCTAATCCAAAAGACTCAATTGATGTTATAAATGTTTCCAAACAAATTGTCTAGCACAAGAAGAAAGAGGCCAGTGGGTCATATGGTGCAAAAAAGAAAGGAGGTTTTTCTTTATATATGTTGTTCCTCCAATAGTACCTCATGAGCATGCTTGTTAATTTCCTTTGAATTTATAGTGTTTATTAGACCAAATTCTTTCGTTGTAACCCCCACATACACATGCCAACAATTTCCCACATTTAGCTTTAGTTGAAGGTATGGTATACATGAAATTAAGAGCTGCATATAATCAACTTTCAATGCACTAGCATTTATATCACATGTTAATTACAGAGAAACTCAAACATACCCAATTCCAATTTTTTAAGTATTATGTCAATTCCAATTATGCGAAATGCACATGTTGCTTTGTAACCTTCCACCACTTGAGGGTGTCATTCAACGAAATCATTGCAAAGAGGGAAAAAACACTATAGGATGTGTGCACAAACACTTATAGAAAATAACACCATGAGGAGAAAACAACCAACCCTGCAAGAACTTAGGAAGTGCAATTGCGAAAAAAAAGAAAATTGTGAATGCAAAAATCTTGGGGGATTAACAATTGATGATATAGGCAAGGATGCGTATAGCCAATCCAATTGTTCCCAATCCAAAAATTGCAGTAGTTGATCCAAATGTAACTTTAGTAATTTTCACTGCAAACCCAACCCTTGAACCATAAAATCTATTACAAAATATATCCTTCATAATTGGGACCAAAGACCAGAGTTGAGGTGTAATGAAGAACAAAGAAGCCTATACTTGATATAATTTTCTTGGGTTATGTTTGGTGAGGTAGTCAAAGATGTCAAATAAAATATCTAATGTTCATTTTTTAAGAATCAAAATTCTTTAGATCATACTAGCTAAATATGGATATGCACATCTATAACAAATGTATGTAGACAAAAGGTGCAAATGCAAGACTATTGACATCCTCAATGTTGTGCTATGGATTTTTAGGACCATGAAGAACTCCATAGAAATGAAATTTGAGACCCTAAAAGGGTGATTTATAGAGATCATGCACATCAACAAAAGGCCATTATATGAACCCATCATCATAGTGAAAAATGGAGCACCATATCACAACTTTTGATCTTTGTCAAGAAATTAATGTTCTACTTCTAGTGTTACAACCATCAAGGTTTCATTCTTTGCTTCCCACTTCCCAAGCAATTATGTAACAAGCTCTTTTGCTTCCAATTTCCACCACCTTCTTCATTTTTAGTTGTCTCTAAGATGCATCTGCACACATTTGTACCACCTATGCCTTTAGTTCAATTTCATGACTATTCCACTCTTGTTGCACCATAAACTCACGGGCTTTGGTTCTTTATAATTCCAGTTTGTGCCTTAGGGTTAGCAACATTAGGGTTTAGTTATGATCAAGTTCATGCTACAAATTCAAAATCAGGCTGTTTTTCTCAAGGATCTCTCCATGGCTACTATGAAGTTGCATTTTCAACATCTCCTCTTGGAAACCGCTATTCTCTACTTTGTCACGAAGCCACCACAACATTACTGATAACATAATGGACTTCTTTTTCAATGCATTTATAACATTTGCCACAAATTCTTAAAGTGTTTCCTTCTGTAAAGCTAGTTCTCTATGTGGGTGAAGCTCACTTTGCAAAGAGTCTTGTTATTATATTAGTTTAGTGTTGTTTTCTAGCTCCTTTTGCAAGCTTACTACCAAGGTGTCCCTTGATTGGAGCTCCCCAACATTGATAACTTTTAGCTCTACTTTCATTCTCTCTTCAAACTTACATTGCATTTCTACTTTTGTGCACAACCACCACCCCATGATCGATAATGCTACAAAGTTCTTTTCAAGTTTCTCTAACACTTTTTCATTAGCAATAACCATTTCACCTTGAAGGTGTGTCAACCTAACATGATTGTTTTCCCATTGCCTTTGGAGAGTTATTACTTTGAGCTCCCCATCTTTCTCCTTTGCAAGTATTTCATACTTCACATCCCATTCCTCATTTTTTTTTGTAATTGCCATTAATGTTAGTTTCATGCCTTGAAGCTTTTGCACAAGATGTGCAACATTATAGTTTGTTGCCACTACTTATCTCTTCAAAGTAGTAGCAACCTCATCTTTTTGTTCCAATGTTCTTACATATTCCATTTGCAAACTCTCCAACTCATTGATGACAAAACCTTCACGACCTTCCAAACTTTGAACAACATTCAAGTGAAGCACCCATTCCTCTTCCAGAGCAATTTTTAGTGCCTCCAACTCTTGTTCTTGCTGTTGTTGCACAATACTACAATGGTGCTTACATTAGCAAAAGCGGGACAAAGAAGAACAAATTTTTTTAAAAAAGGAAAAAAACCAAACTTTCATCATTTTAACAGATAATTGTTAAAACCAAGACATAATTGGCTTGCAAATTGAACTCTATCTAGGTGTAGACCTCTAACCAGTGTTGGGAAGATGTATTAGGAAATACACATTGGATCCATATATGTATTATGTGTTTTTCTAACATTTAAATTGAATAGGTTTTTTATTTTATATATATTTTCCCCTTCAAGTATCCTTTTGATATGAATCATGATACACGAGAAAGTCATTTATGAACCTTAGAGAGAGAGATTTAACGCCAATTTCCATGTGGCCCACCTAGTCACTAAATCCAAGACCACCCACTAAGCTCCAAGTCATTACCAACTTCTCAACTCCACCTTTATAATTAAGCTTTGAATTTTGAAAAAAAAATTCAATTATCTACTTCAAGCTTTACATTACACTTAAAATTACACTTGGAATCAAATGAATTTTTTTCTTGTGGGTCAAATACCCTTATCAAAACCTACTTTGACTATTGGGTGGTTTTCAAGCATGGTGCTATCACACATTTCTATGTTTGACAATATATATATATATATATATATATATATATATTGAAATGTTGGATTTTCTAGAAATTATCTATTTGAAATGTCAAAATTTAAGGAGATTATTATTGTTGGATGTTGAAATTTAAAAAATTGGACTAATTTTTGTGGCACCTAAATTCACCGCACTTGTAATTGGTTTTCTCCTCCTCGACAATGATTAAGGTTTGGGGTTGTAAATGTGATGTCTTGCATGTAGTAGTTATGGGTTAAATTTAGGAAGAAATTTATTGCAAGAGAATTTGAAAAATGGGCTATCTAGAGACAAAGATTGAGAAGAGTGTTAAAAGGACTTCATGAACATGACTATTGAAACAAGGCTCAATAGTGTTATTATGGAAATCAAAACAAAAGAATAAGAGTTGAAAATGTAGGTTTTTCAACTGGAGACAAATAAATCCATGCTTAAGATAGAGATGAAGATCAAGTAAATAACTTTGAGTTAGAATCGATAAAATTGAGAGATAAAATTTTAAAAGAACAACAAGGCCATGCACACATAATAATATGAATGTTTTTCCAAAGCATACAACAAGGTATTTTGGGCATTTATTTTTCAATGCTTATGTAAAATAGGTTTCCTAGATGAATTTGTTAACATGATCTAGCTCTTATTTGTTAAGACAAAAGTTGTAGTAAACTTTAATGGGATTATGACAAAAATCTTGCCCACCTTTTGTGGTGTTAGGCAAGGGTGCCCTTGGGCACCTTATTTTTTCTTGGTGATAAGCAAGGCATTCAATCAAGTTGTCAAAGCTCAAGTGATGAATGGAAACAATGTTGGTATTTCCCTTTTTTCCATGTTCAAGAAACGACCAATTGATTTCATGAGATGCAGATGACACTTCATTCACAATCAAGGAAAAGAGGAATCATGTGGAGAATCTAGTAGCATTCTTAAGGGTTTTTGGGATATTTAAAAATTAAGTTAAAGAAAACACCCATATTGTTTTGGAGTATATCAAGAAAGGTCAAATTGATTACACAACTTTCAATGAAAATGGGCTTGGGAAAAAATAAATCCAAATTGCTTGGTACACCTTTTGGTTTAGGTTTGGAGGTTGATGATGTGGATAAATTTATTTTTCTTGAATTTAATTTATTTTTTGATTTATTAGTGTTTCACCCATCTTTCTTTGGCGAAATATACACCAATTGTTAACCAAATGTTGTTTTTGTATAGGAGAAGGGTTTATTAGCAAACCTTTCACTTACATAAAACATTGTTGTGATAATGACATTGTAGAGGGACAATTGGTGGGTAATTTCCATTTTGATAAGTTGGAGAGTACCTTTTGGATTGTGTAAATTATTGTTCTTATAACATCATTGAACATGATTTTTTTCAATTCAATGAGGCACCAAAATACACAAAGGAAAAAATGTGGTGGAACATTATGTCATTGTGGTATTTCATTTCAATGTGGGGTGGATCTAAGAACATTATCCAACAAATTTGAACCTTGATATGTAATTGTTTTTGGGCAAACAAAAAGTACACAATTTGCAATACAGTAAGATGGGGATTGTTGTGCGAGGAAATATTTTGGGGGTGTGGGAGTAGTAGATCCTAAAGAAACTTCGGAGAATCTTTTAACTAAATGGGTGCTATATGCCTTACAATTCGGTTTTTCAAACTTGCAAATTCTATTTTGCCATCACATCAATGCATTCAAATTAAATAAAAGAAGAAAATGGGGGTCCAATTTGAATTGGGCTTTGTGTCATTGAAAGCACATAGCAACACATATGGAACAAGGTTGTCAAAGCATGGAAATTATTTGTGTACACAATGAAAATTTATGCCTTTGTCTTAGGAGGATCTATTGAATAGGGAAATTTGATGGTCATTGAAGTTTGAATGAGGTAGGTTTGGGTCCTCTGAATAAAAAATGGGTGTTCATTTCCATAATAGAAGGCTCATGAAGGCTAGTTCAATTGTTCATAAAGAATCATCATTATAACAAAAGGTGTCCTTGTATGCCAAGTGATTTTACTGGATTACAAGTGAATTCACTGGTTATAGTGAACAAGATTTAGTGGGGAAGTGGTGAATTCATTGGTTTAGTGAATGGGGACTAGTGAATTACACCCACATTTTGTAATAGTGCATGCATAATTTTGTCAAGAGTAGAAGTTGAAAAATTGTTTGGGTCCAAACCAGAGAAGTGCCATCTTTTGGCAAGAATGTTGAACCAACTCAACCTGGGCACACATAGTGGAACTTAGGCAGTTGCACATGAAGTAGTTGAAGGCAATTGGGTGGGATCCTTTATGCAAGAAGAGGACTTAGATCCATGTTTGGTGGTACAAGCTTAAGGAGCTTTTAACCAGTAACTTCATGTAGTTGAATGCTTCATTTACTTCCTCAAGCAATTATTAGCATGTTTTTCATAGCTTCCCAATATTGGTCTCTTTAGCAAGGTCTTCGTCAATAATAAGATATGTGTTTGGGAAATTCACAAAGGCCAAAGGAAGTTGCCAATGTAGGTTTATTATGGCAGAGTGGGCAAAGATCTCATTTGACCCCTTGCTTGGTCATGGGAGGATGGCATTGAGTTACTTAAATATACAATTGTGCTTGGGAGGAAATTGGATAGTAATAATACACAGGCCTTCTCAAAACTCGTTGAAGACAAGTAACAATACAACATGTTTCACATTCAAAGGTTTGACAAAAAGAGAGAACCAAGAAGAAAGCACCTTCATGTGATGGGTGTAAAAGTTAACACTTGGAGGCCAATGAAAAAATCAACTCTTAAAAACTCATTGCCCATTTTGCACCCGTGGTGCACAACTAAATAAGAAATTCATGGATTTTGGGAGTGCCCACAAGCACAAAAAGACTTGGAGTTGGGCTATCGACATTCTCAATAGAAGAACCATTGGAAGATCTTATCTATTGAACAATGTCTTATTTGGGGACAGACTTCAAGGTTGCCTTGGGCAATTCAATTCTATATGGCATTTGCTTAGAGGCATTGCACTCTTTGGAGGATTGATTAGAAGTCGATTGACTCATCATGAAAATTCCAAATTGAGTCTCCTTGGAATAGTGAGTACAAAGTGCAGTTTCACTTACATATACACAGCCATGGATTATGTAAATAATATGTTGTACAACTGATAAAAATTGAACACTTGACTAAGAATTTCAACTTATTTAAGATTTTTTTGAAAGAGCAATACATATTTTCATTAAAAAATCACAAGAAACTGTACTTGTTTGCTCAGACAATGTAAAACTGCATTTAAGAACGTTTGCAGCCAGGTTTCAGTTGTGATTCTCCAATATGAAAAATAGCAAAAGACCAACAACAGTAAGTACTAGCATCCTCAATTGTTGATAATGTCACTGCCTTCCTTCCCGCCTTTTCAAAATTGAGTTAGTAATGTGGGGGTTTTTTTCTTTTTCACGTGGCTTTCTTTTCATGTAGAGCACCAGCAGAAATTTTTTAGTGTATCTGGAAGGCACATTAGAGTTATTTGGAAAGTCACCCTCTCTTTGCGCCTGCTTTCACCCCCTATCCCCTCTTTCAATGGTATCCGCAAAGTAAGGAAATTTTATTATATCTCAGTATGAAATGATGAAACTTAGCATTTAATGCACAAGGATCGAGAGTAATTGTACAGGTAGGAGCAGCAAAAATATATGTAACAACAGTGGAGGCACTCAAGAAAAACGAAAGACAGCATGAAACTCAGTTTACTACCAAAAATGGTGGAACATCTAGTCTGGGTCCCAGTTATTTCGTTTTGTAAAATTTTCATTTCCTGTTATGTGTGTGATGCCCTATTATGCTGAAACTGGCCATTCTCACCCCCTTGTCATGAGACTTTCCGGATAACTCTATTATTAAGCAGAATTTTTTCTCAGCAAAATGGGTGGGTGTTTCATTTTTCAAATTGCCCAACCTCTTCTTTTCATTTTTCTTCCCATGACACAAAAAGATTTTATTTTATTCTCTTTTTTTCCCCTGCCAGTGCTTTATGTCAGGTAATGCCCAAGGAGCTGGCCACTCCCAAAATAAGCACCCCCTTGGACAAGTGCTTATTTCCAGAACGCCCCACTCATCAGCCATTATCCTACTCTTTGATGACATTGTGAATGAGTTGTCGGTTGTGATGTCAAGATGAATGACATCATGGTTGAGAGAGCTTAGAAATTAGGGTAAAGCAATATTTTGCATACATCATAAAAAAAAAGGAAATAAATTTCTTGTTTTTTTGTCAGTGCATTAAATATTGCAATGAATTTTGATCAGTCTTCTGTCCCTCTGTCCCCTTCTTTTGAAAAACAAAAAGTAAATTTACTGGAACAACATTAAACATCCAAAGTGGGTCTTCTCAGAATCTCTGTTTCTTTCCTTCCCTTTGAAATGATAACATAACACAAAGGGGGCCAGTTGCCTTTATATCACAAGTTCACAAATTTGTAATGGCAGTGGCCAGGCACACCAATTTTGTCTATGTGGAGAAACAACAATCATGGTGATTCTTAAGTCAGACTTGGAATGAAGCATTCTCTCTCTATCTCTCTCTCTCTTTCTCTCTCTCTTCAACAAAGTCTATTTCTCAAGTGAAATTGGAATTTTTTTGACATCATCTAGAGTGGCATTCTGGTCTGAAACATGTGCATTACTTGCTCTCTGCAGTGGGGCAGTATTTTTCAATCTGTCACATGCATATATTTATAGTTGTAGTAAGCAAAACAAATTGCAAGTCTGTAATTAGTCATAAGTAACATCTGCTGTGATTTGATGATGTCTATTACAACAGTACCACACAAGCTCTGCCTACAATTTAGCACAATCCATTTCAAATTCCACTCCTCAAACCCAATGACAACAACCCTTTTCCTTTAATGACACACAAGTTCAGAACTCCAAATTCTGCAAATATTTTGTTCAGAGTTCACACCAGTGTTGGCCAGTTATTGAATTCTTTCATAACGGCATGGTAGTTCATTCTTTAATAATAATAATAAAATTGGGTGCTGATTAGGTTATCAATATCAATATAGAAAATATTTGGGTGCCAACTAGGAAGGATGCTTACAAGCTGTTTTGCCGTTTTGAATGGTCTTTTGGAAATGGGTACCTGTATGTTTTTGCTTGGTTCATAAGGACTTCATGAATGGTTATCTGAAAAGTGAATTACAAAAATGGTGACAATTATCCAATTTTGTTCTTTTTTCCAAAACGCAAGTTCATTATTTAGCCAATGTTGGGCTGATGAAAGGCCTCTTCCAATGGTGTCAGATAGTCCTTTCTTGCTCTAGAACTGTAGATATGGCTGGAAGTTAGGCGCAAACAATGGAGTTATCCATAAAGTCACATGATTAGGGGGCGAGAACTGCTAGTTTCGGCATAATAGGGCATCAAATGTGTAATTGGGAATGAAAAGTTTACAAAAGCAAATAATTGGAACCCCAAACTAGTTTTTCCACCAATTTTGGTGGTAAACTGAGTTTCATCATACCTTTACTTTATCCTGAGCGCCTCCACTGCTAGGGTAGAACTGTCCATCATCGATCACTACCTTATTATCACCAAACATTTATTTAGATCTTTGTCATCTGTGCTTGATTTTGAGAGATTTAAAATGTTATGGGAGCGTTACCTTAAGCTTTAGAATTAGAAATCATTTCTGAAGTGCAAAGGAAAAGGAGTAATAACAAGAACAAAAATAAGCTTTTCAAATTATAATTTTTTTTTTTTTCCTTCCTTTTGGACCCCTCCTACTTTCAGAGCTCATAACTTTCTTAGTGCTATAGGAGCACCACCTTCAGTTCCACAAATTATTTTGGAACTCGAATAATAACAGAATAACATAAAAGGAAGTTCTTGAGTGTTCTGGAACTGGCTTTGTAGTGTTTTGCAGTTTGTTTTTTTGAATTCTTAACCCCCTCTACTTTGGGGGGTCGTAGCTTTCTCAAATTTAATCTGTTTTTGATGATTTTTAGTGTGTCAAACGCGCTGAGAGGAGAGGTTCAAGTTTTGTTTGCACACTAGGAACAATGGAACCCTCCCTTGGATCCAACCTGCCCTGAGCACTTAAATGTTCACTCACCGGCCATTCTACCCAGCTATGTATATTTTCACTGATCTTACCTGTACAACTACTATAGTTAGTCACAAACCTTGTGCATTAAGTTCTGAGTTTCAGCATTTCATATTGAGATTTAATAAAATTTCCTTACTTCGTGGATACACTGAAAGAGGCTATAGGGGGTGAAAACATAACTTTAATAAGCTGTAAATAAATTTATAATGGGTGGTTTGTTGCTAAAGCATGTTGCTAAAGCAACACAGAACTTCATCCATAAGGCGGCAATATACAAAAGGGGTTTTTTTTAAAAAGTCCTGCTATTTGCAATCCAGCGGAACAAGCATTTGAACCTGGGCTGGCTGGGTTGGTTGTTCCTTTTCCCTTGCTGCAATGAATCTGTTCATTGTTAACCAAATAAAAACTAAAGGAAGGATTTGAATAGAACTGAATACTGACAACTAATTAAATGGAAGTAAGGCAACAAATTTAAAGCATATACATATCATGTGATTGCACTTTGCCTCCAGATGTCCAATGTAAAATGTACTACTAAAATAAAAAATTCTTCAAGGAGAAATAAGTTGCTAAAGATTTTGGATCTTAAAATATTAACCAATTAAGTGCAGTGTCTCTTGTTGTGTGCTAACACAATCAAAATAAAAACAAAGTCATACAAACGTCAGAAATTCCACACAAATGTCACTTTTGAGTATTGGGCTTGAATTTCTATGATTATTACATGTAAGTTTGTATTTTCCTTTTAAAAAACTTTACGGATAAAACCTGGCAAGCTCCATTAAACAAAGCAACCAGCAAAGTGAGAAAGGAAGAACAAAGAGAGAGGACCCAAGTCCAAGCCAAAAGAGCAAAACCCAAAGTGGGTCACAAAGGGGCAAAGGAACAAATTATGTTCCAGGAAAGGCCTTCGGATAAGGCTGTTATCAGAATATGGCACTGCCCAATGCAACAGTTGAGGGCAGGTGTTCAATTCCAAAGTCCTGGTCTGAGGGCCTTACTGCATACAATGACCATGACGCGACTTCCTGTTCAAATCTAACAGCCATGATTCTCAAGTATTGGGCAAAGAAAAAGGGCAGGCCCTTACAAAAACATAAAAGCTCGCCCTGAAACACAAGACACGGTCCCTTCTTCGGTCAGCATATTATGCTATTTCAAGTGCTGGCAGACTACACTCAGAAAATTCTGGCAAGTCATTATGCATTTAAAAATTTGTTCCAGAAACTGGGTTTTTTTCTTTTTCTTTTTCTTTTTGGTTGTAAAGCTGTGTGAATGGTGGACGAGTGAAGATGATGATACTAGTACAAAATTAGGGGGGTTCAAAAGTCGAATATGTCATTCATATTATCAATGATTTAAACTCTAATTATGTTTTCGATGGTGAAGCTTTGAACACTCACACTCACGTTTTGGTTTTGTGGCTTATCTCATGATTATTTTGTCAATTCTTCCAACTCAACCCAACTTGGTCTTGTTGCTTATGTCACAATTATTTTCCCGGTAATTATTCCAAACTCAAATGCTTCAGCAATCTGAACATCTACAGTTCTAAAGGTTTAAAATCCATTGCCATAAAGCAAACTGGAGAGGGTCTCCAGTGGTGCTGAGTATGTGACTCTACAAAAATATTTCTCACATCCAAGTACAGTTTTTCACTTCAAAAATATTTACTTTTTTCAAACCCCACCCATAAAACTAAAACTGGGACTGGAAGTAGCGGGGGAGACTACTAATAGCAACCCACCTGGATCGAATCAAACTATCTAGCCAATCAACAGCAGGTGTTTGGCTTTGCTGTGCTGTTCACCAGCCTCAACATCATGTGCAAAAATGATAGGCCAAGTCCCGCCTATTGTTGCACAGATATTGTCCAAATTCTCTCTTGATTTCTCAAAACCAGATGAGCTTCAAAGCTGGTTGCGAAAAGAGCATGCAATTGCAGATAGGTTGATCAACAATTCCCTGATATCTATATATGTGTGTGTGTTTTGCTTCTGAGTCCTTCCACATGCTCAAGAAACAAGTGTGTGTCCTGTTCTTCTCCATCTTTTGTCCTTCAAAACATTCCATCGGACATCCTCTTGTACAATTTTCCCCTACCTGAACCTGCATTACTGCCATTTGATGGTCAATTGCAACTGCAAGTACTTTGTGGATAAAGTTTGGGTTTGGCAAGGTTTTGGGTTTTGCAGGGGGTGCTAGCTTTGCTTGAAGATAAAGACAATTTCTAGCTCAGGTACCTGCAGAGAGACAGAGAGAGAGAGAGAGAGAGAGAGGGGGGGGGGGAGAGAATGAAGTCTGAAGAAATTTTCAGGAGAATTTTTTTGAATGGAATCCAATCTGAAGAAATAATCTCTGGAGACAAATCTCATTTGAAAGGAATTCAATCTGAAGAAATATTCTGCAGACAAATTTCTTTCAAATGGAATTTGATCTGCAGAAATGTTCTGGAGATGAGGAAAGAAGCATTCTGGAGACCAAATTTCATTTGAGAATTCAATCTGAGTAAAAAGAAATTCTGGACACAAATTTCACACAGGAATTCAATCTTCTGGAGACAAAGTTTGGAATGGGAATTCGATCTTTTTTCGAAAACAAAATCTTTCATACTGGTTTTCTGAATTTCTTCTTCCTCAAAGAAGTTGCAGTAGAAGCAACAGAATCAACATCATCATCATCTTCTACTACTACATCACCACCATCTCCAGCAGCTCTTGTTATTGTTGCAATATGATTCCAGTCTGCTCTTCTTCTTCCACTCATCTTTGGAGAAGACTTCAGGAGCTTGAGCTGTGTAGCTGCTACTACTGCTGCTGCACACTGTGATGATGATTTCAGTACCCTGGTCTGAGCTCCATGTCCACCACTAGTACTGAAATGGGAACAAAGTTTGTACTTGGAAGCAGCAGCAGACAAAGGAGGAGCTCTTCTTCCTGCTGCTGCTGCTGCTGCAACAGGAGGTGTTGTTGCTGCAGCAGCACAGCTTCCCACGCTCTCATCCTCTACGGCCGCCAGATTCATGTCTTTCTCGACACGTTTGTCGTAGTAGTCCTGTTTGCAGTTCATCTGCAAGCCTGCGGCAAAGACTTGCTTCTTCCAGAAAGCTAAACGACGAGTGCTGTACAAGCGTGAATACTTGAACTTGGACATACTCCCAGGTGACTGAAGATCAAGCTCCGAGGCCGAGGAGCTTGTGGTTGCAGTCCAAGAATGTCGCAAAGAGTCGGGACCAGCAGCTGCTCTGGAATCGGCTGCTCCTGTTGTGCACATGGCGATGGTGCTTTGGACGCTGGATTGGGATCGACTCCCGGCTGGGACGTTGCGGGAATAGCTTGAGTCGTTGTCGAAGACGCGGTTGTCGCCGCGATGAGGTCCATGATTCGTCACACCACCCATGCGTGCAGCTCGCTCCAGCCAGCTCCATACCCATCCCGGCTTGTCGGGCGTCCTCGCAGCTTCCTTGCTGATCGGCCATAGCTGCTCGCCTGCAGCAGCTCCAAGACCTAATTTCCGGCGCGCTGCAGATCCATGCCTACTGCAGTTGTAGTACCTTCGGATGGAATGCGCGTACTTCAAGGCTCTTTCCCTCTTCATCAGAGCTCGCTCCTTGTCACGGATCAGCGCTTGACAGTCCTGTGCACTGCGCGTACTCGCATTCCATCCCGCGTGCTTCATCCCTGCAGAAACTCGAGCTGGAGGACGAGCCGGATGCAATTTTCTCGGTATCCGTCGAGCAGTACGGGGGTACTCCGTTCTCGACATCCGCGTGCTCGCTGTTCGAGTACTACTCGGCTGCTGCTGCTGAAGCTCCAAATCCTTTCCCACCCAACTCCTGAAGATCAGACGACCAGCTTGAGAAGAAGAAGAAGAATCCGTCCGCGACCCAGTTGCACATTCTTCTCCGCCGCGAGCTTCAGATTTCTCTAGCTTCGCATGGCCGCGGGATCTCCTCCGTGCCACTGACTCTGAAAGCTTTCCAACTGCGACACCGCGACACCCATGACTTCTGCCTACTGCAGTAGTATCACAACAGTCTGCTAGTTCCGCTCCAGCAGCTCTAGCTGCAATGAGCCCAAGCTGCTTTCGCACAGCTGCAGGCGCCCCTGACGACCTGTGGACATGCTTAAACGCAGCTGCGCCACTATGCTGAAGGCCACTGGCCGCTGGACATGGGGCTGCAGCTGCTCCCGGAGCTACATTGCAGGGAAGCCGAAGATCCGGTGACGCATTTGGAAGTTCAAGCTCTTCCGCAAGCGACCTGTGTCTGTGCAGCTTAAGCGGAAGTACCTTGCACACAGCATCACGCTCTTCCTGCAGCTGCTCTTCATCAACATACTCAAAGATGCTGTTGTACGTCGAACACTGGCGGGCGCACTGAGAAGAAGAAGAAGCCATAGCAGCTGCTTGAGCATCGAGTCGGGATTGTCCCGTAGTTGAAACCTGTGTGGTGTCTTCAGTGTCCTCGAATGTAGCTGTGCCCATACAGCTGCATTGCTGCACTTGCTTCTTCAGAGCAGTCCATGAACTGCCGAACTTCTTCTTCCTCCGCATGGCTGCTGCACAAACCACCTTGGAGTACTTGGATCAGCTTCCTTAGACTCCGCTAGCCGCTATCAGTCGACGACGACGCTTGTAGCAAACTGTCGACTTTCATTCCCAAGTACAATCCTTGTCCAATTCAGCTCCCCGACCTACAACAACTCGACCCAGGGATAGATGCTGAAGTAGCGCCGCGAGCTGGAACCTCAAATTCTTCTTGTCCTCTTCCTGTAGACCAAGGATTTTGTGAACTTGGGTAACCTGGTCATCATGCATTTGAAGACTTATAAGAGTCTCGGCAATTCACTGAGCCAAGAGAGAAAAGGGGGGGAAAAGAAGCAAGAATTAAACACGAAGAAGAGAAGTTGCAATGAATTCCTTTGAAGAAGATTGCAGCAGCAACAGGAAGGAAGAGGGATATTGCAGCAGCAAGTAAGTAAGCAAGCAAGCAAGCAACAGAGAGACTGCTGCTTTGCTTTCGAGTGCTGTAAATAATAATGACAGCAACTATGACAAATGAAAGCTCTAGAGACAAAAGAGACGACAAAAGAAAGAAAGCAGATGCTGCTTGTCTTGGCATACGGTCTTCTGTGGATTTCTACAGAGAGCTCTGGAGTCTCTTTCTGCAGCTGCGACTCCTCCGCCTCCAGACCAAAATTGGATTGCGCGCCAGCCCTGAGCCAGGCAGCCAGCGTGCGAGTGCGAGCGCGCACTGGGGTGTGGAAGAAAGACACGCATTTTGTCGCACTCGAGTCTCGCGCGCGTAATAACTAGCCGCAGCAGAGTGCAGAAACCAAAGCAGTCGTTAATTCGTGTCAGTGATGAACTTACTAATCAGCTCATTTTCCAAATCAGTGTCAGTAAAGCAAGTTACTAATCACGACATTTTCTAGTAAGTGTCAGTAATCAACTTACTAATCAGGTGAATTTGAATTAGTGCCAAAAAGTAGCTTACTAATCAGGTCTTTTTAATCAGTGTCAATAAGTAACTTACTAATCAGGTGATTAATGATCACTGTCGGTAATGAACTTACTAATCAGCTCGTTGTTATTAGAGTCGTGAAGTAGCTTACTAAATCAGGTGAACTTGAATAAGTGCCAAGAAGTAACTTACTAATCAGGTCAGTTTTAATTAGTATCAATAAGTAACTTACTAATCAGCTTAATTTTAATTAGTGTCAGTAAGTAACTTACTAGTGATTAGGTCATCATTTTTTTGGGGGCTTACTGTGGAATTGAGACTCATTAGCAATTTTAAAAATCAAACTCAAACTTTACTTCACATAACTTTACATGTCTAACATTATTAGGTCTGAGTAAAGAAGTCTGGGAAAATCCACTCCAAATCTTTGCACTTTGTTTATGGCAGTAGTAAGTAGTATGGGGGTCTTCATGTACACAAGGAAACTTTCTCCCAGTGTTTTAGGCAACTTCTTGAAACCCTAAATAATCCAACTCATGTTAAACTCATGTGAACCATGCGAAAGTATATTTCTCTTTTGGAAAGAGTGGGTGCCTCTACAAGAAGTGGCAAGATCTTGATCCACTGCAAATGCCCTCATATATACATTGGCCTATATATTTTTTAATGATAACACCCATATACAAACGTGCATTCTAAATTTTAGCAACATAATGTTATAAAAACTTTATGAATATGTTACAATCACAAATCTACATATAACATAAAAGGAAACGTTAAATTTGGATACCACAGCCTGTCTTCATGCCATTTGACAAGTGACAATGGTATGCACTCCAAGTGTTTCCTATAACCAATTCAAGTGGAGGGGTTTTGGACCTTGGTGTGACTGTCCATGTTTGAAGGATTTTTCCCAATGTTGATCTCCTTAGTGTTGTGCCATTGATGTAAATATCAACACCAAATATACCTGTTTCAAACCTTTGAGAAAAACAGAGAAGGTTTGGATGAATATGAAAGATGATGAGTTACAATAATACCAATCATGCATAAAAATAGACCAAAATTCAAGATTTAACAAACACACACAACCTCTTTCTTATATTACGGTCAAGGAATATACCTATTTATGACTTCCCACACATTCTGCCTGTGCATCCAAAACCCAAGTAGCAGTTATTTTATGATTGTTGATTTGTAGCATTTCCAGTTAGAAAATGTTGAGCTCTTCATATGGCTACAATTGAACAGTTTGAGTCTGAGAATTACCTGTGGTGTGGGAGACTGTACGAGCCTGATACTCACAGTTGCTAATGTCCAAAGAAATCAATTCCATGCAAGTAACTACATTTGCACCTGTATCTGAAGGGGCAGAAATGTCCAGAAAATAATCAAGTGACATCAGAGTTAGGAGGCAGCCACTGCACCACCATCCCCAGGAACCCAAAGGGACCTAGCAAGTACTCAGTGAAATGTTAGTCCACATTTCAAATATTACCTCCTTTTCACACTACATCGGATAACAAATGATAGCCTGGACAACAATTCCACATCTCCAATTGACCTACACATGCCTCTAGCACAACTCAGATACACTCAATCCAACCACTGCAAAGATATATTTACAATTGCTCAGACAATGGCACCATGTTTACCATCAGAATCCAAGAGTTTTTGAAACCAAGGAAACTGGTGAACTCTAGTCCTGGGGTTCAAGCGGTGATTTTAAATATTTCAAAGAGTGCCAAACCCTAAATCTGCTGGTAACATCAACCTGGCAGCCAAAGAAAATGTCAGCTCTGGATTAAGACTGCTTGCTCTTTGGCTTTTATGAATCTGAAGGATACATTCCCATGCACCTCAAGAAGAGGAATGACTCAAGAAGGACAGTGTGTGCAACCTCAACAGCTTGTCCCCAGCTCTAAATAGCAAATGAATTGACCTACAGTTATCATAGTGTAGATGAGGATTCTTGAGAAGTTGATGAAGGACAGTCATGCTTCCTTTTTACCCCCGCCTTCTTAGTTGGTTCATTACCATCAGAGTGCAACTCAAGAGTAGGATTGAATTTGAGAATCTCCAGTTCCTTTGCAGTACTTTCCATCATGGCTTTTGCTGCATCCTGCATCACAAGGATACACAACAACAGTTACCAGACTTGTGAAGAAGAGCTTTGATGAAAAGAACTAGTTACCATATGATTAAAATGCTAAACACAGTACAAGCACTGAAGTTACAGCTTTATCCAGCCTAACCTTCCAGGCTCCATCAACTTGTTAGAGCTTGCTACTAGTTAATGGAGTTTTGATGTTGAGCCCTTTGAAACACGTAGCAAGAAGGCTAGCAGTGCAAGCTGAATTGGCTCAAGAATCATCTGGAAACCAATGAAGTGAGAAAACCCTATATTTGAGAATTTGCTGCCCAGACCATCAACAGTAGAAGACACTGTCTCAGAAAGATTCCTCTTCAGCTTACCCGGGACAGTGCAAACTGTCGTATTTGCCCCCTGCAGACTTTGACCTCCATCTGTAAAGATCGCTGCTGTGCAATTGCATTCACAGGCTGCTGCTCAAGCATCTCCTGATGCCTTGCCCGCACAGCTTGTGGTTGCCACACTTGCACAGCCACCTCAGCCTGCCTGGTGTCACCACCAACACATAGAAGCTTATGTGTCAAACCCAAACTTCCCACGCACAAACAAAGAAAGGTCCTCCATTGTCCATTCGAATCCCCTAATTGAAACTGCACTTTTACTTTTGGACAACCAACAAGGGGTTGTAAACTGAAGATCAAAGAAAAATGGACACAACATTTCTGTCATCTTCCTTTCTCCACTGCACATAATGACCTCCTTCTGCAAGTATCTGTAGAAGGCTACACAGATCTTCCATATACATCAAAGGCTTCCATGAAGCAGGGTTTGCAAAATGACAAGAAACTTCTGTCCATCTCTTTCTACAGGCATGTAGCAAAGAGGTTTGGTATTTTCCAATTGTGGCTGCATCTGCGCTGAGTTGACTTGGGTTTTTGCAAAATCAACATAGCCATGTGTCTCTATAGAAACCTTGGCTATGGATAAAACTGCCAATAGAAATTCGAATCAAGGGGGATTTAATGAAGAGGTTTGGTATTTTCCAGTTGTGGCTGCACCTGACCTTAGTTGGTGTAGGTTTTTGCAAATGAACATAGCCATGTGACGCCATAGAAACCTTGGCTAAACTGCCAGTGAAAATTCGAATCAAGACGATGTAATGAAGAAGTTTTTTCCAACAACATAGGTTTTTGCAGAATCAACATAGCCATGTGTCTCCATAGAAACCTTGGCTATGGATAAAACTGCCAGTGGAAATTCAAATCAAGGGACATGTAATGAAGAGGTTTGGTTCTTCCCAGTTGTGGCTGCATCGGGCCTGCATCGAAGTAGGTTTTTGCAGAATAGACATAGCATTGTGTGGCCATACAAACCATGGCTATGGAAAAAACTGTTAGCGGAAATTCGAATGTAGGGGGAAAAAGGAATACCTTCCGTGCTCGAGATTCTTGAGCTCTGCAACGGCCTGAGACAATTTGCTACGCTCGTCAAGAAAGCGAGCATGGAATTGCTCTGCCTGTTTCTTCAAGACAGCCAAATGACTTTCCACGCGCAGGATCTGCCGTCTACGTGCTGCCAACTTCGCATTCCTTATTTTCTCAAACCTGCTTTTCTCCCGCCATCCAGTGTTGAGCAAAATCCACTGAAGGAAGGAAGAAAACCCAACCCACGAACCCAACCCTAACCAAGAAACCCTGGCCCCAGTCCTTGAAAACAGAACTTGCTCGGATTGTTTTCGTTATATGTACCTGGCGCTATACAAAAGCTTGCAATTACGCGCCACTCTCCGTTTCACTGGAGCCAACGTCGCAGACACAGCAGCCGGAACGACGACGACGGCGTCGGCGGCGGCGGCGGCCTCACCTTCGGGGTTCCCAAAGTCGTTTTGACATGCAAGATGCCACAAAGAATCGAGGGACGAGAGGCGTCGCAAGCGTCGACATACTAAGGCCACAATGCACAAGTCTCTGTAATCCAACACTCTTCTCTCCACTCCACTTTTCAAAACTTCCGTCCATATCTCGTCAGGCAAACACCCCATACTCCTCCTGCTGTTTTCCCTTACACATACGAACACAAAAAAGCTTCAAATTCTTCTTCTTTTCCTTCTCCTATTTCATCCTCTCTCCTCTTTCCAACCTTTCCATCAGATCCAAATCGTTTTACTTCGAACTAGAATTTCTTTTTTTTCCTTTCAAGCTTCTGATGAAAATTCTCATCAGCAACGACATCGGGTTCCGATCCTCACTCGATTGTGCAAGCAGCTGCGAAGAAGAAGACCTTCATGGCGGCGATGGCGGATATAAGGGTTCCTTCTTGCCCGCGGGAGTGTAAAATAACGTCCGGGTACTAAGTTACTCCACGACAGCATGGTGACTGTCTTCCGGGGTCCCTCCATTTCCGTGAGTTACTGATACCCTCCGGGTACCAATTTGCCACATGGCGACGAATGAATGAACCTATCGCTTGCCTCCTATCGAACTTAGTACCCGGAACAATAATCTGAAAAATGAATGAATGTCCATGAATGAATGCACCCTGATGGATGGATGGATGGATGGATGGATGGGGGGGATGAAAAAGGATGCAAACTATGTATGGCCTTTGGAACCTTTCAAAAAATCAAAGGAGATGAAGAGGTGTGCCTATTTGGTATTTTAATAGTTATGGCGATTCATTTAATGAAGGGGTATTGCCAAATTCTATTTATACCTTCTCATTTGAGACTCTCACATATCAAGCTCAATTTTTTGGGTAGTGTGGGTTTTCTAAGGTTTCAATGCAAGAGTGAATAAAATTCAGAAATATTGGTTCCTCTCT